>Ga0182793_1000661_pt1 | contig 25150 bp, 17 predicted proteins | sample Passage237A_FD_130498 | JGI IMG/M metagenome (GOLD analysis project Ga0182793, IMG submission 130498) | Cellulose adapted compost microbial communities from Newby Island Compost Facility, Milpitas, CA, USA - Passage2 37A (version 2) (version 2) ... | reverse complement strand
CTATACAACTTAAAACAGAACAGTCAATAGAGAAATAATACGGTCTTAATTAGGGAAGTTGATCAATGATACTTTCCGTCTCTGGAGTGAGGTCTTTCCGAAAAAACGCCTTCGACCATAAACTCACCGGGGTACATCTGCCGTATATCAAATTTAGCATTCCCAAATTCTATCTTGACCACTGCATTTGGGGGGAGCGGTAAACGCTCAATACGAAGTATGCAGAGATTTTCGAGTATAATGAGAGCAATTATCTTACCCGGATAGCCACTACCGAAGTTCAGATTGCCGTGACCTTCAACGGGAATACGTACACGGCGAACTACTACCGCGACGGCAGCCCGGCTGAAGTAACATTTAGGTAACGTTCGTACGATAATTAACGTAGAAGACACTATCTTGCAGGAGACGGAGTATTTTGCGTTTGGGTTGGCGATTCCGAGAAATGGGACGGATGCGGATAACAAGTATCTCTACCAGCGTAAAGAAAAACAACCCGAGTAATAAACTCTCCCAAAAAAATAGGTTTGATTAAAAACACAAACCTAGAAAAAATACAACCAATCCCACAACTATTGGCACTCATCCCTCATCCTTGAAGAAGGCGCTTTTTTTTTGTTTTGTATTGCAAGTCGTATTGCAAGTGAAATAAAAAAGGAGCCACTTTTTACGTAACTCCTTAATTTTCAAGTGGTCTCGTAGGGATTCGAACCCCAAACCTTCTGATCCGTAGTCAGATGCTCTATCCAATTGAGCTACGAAACCTTATTTCCCCCTGAATGGAGATGGCCTTTATGAATTGGTAATTCAACTAATACCACTCTCAAACAGGACTGCAAAGTTACGGAACGCTAAATCAATTGCAAAGAAAACTTTATAAAAAAATTAGGCATCCTGATCCGCAAATGCCTATTCCCAATAGGAGTCCAGCCGCAACTTCCTCAGTATTATGGGCATTTAACTGAAGACGAGAGGCAGCGATCCAACCTGCGGCTAAGATTGATAATAAAAGGGGGGTGCTTAATCGGATATCCCCCGTCTGGTAAAGTACCGCCAATAAAAAACCAATCACCCCGCCTATACCGGTCATATGCGCGCTGATTTGCCAAAACATACTGATCAAAGCTAGACAAAATATCGCGGCCGTAATACTGCCTAGAACTACCCCCAAAACATCACTCAACATCGTTAACTGACCAAATTTCCAACCGAAGAAATAGGTAGCGAGCGCATAAACTGCCACCGTAATCCAAAGAGGAAAACGACGCTCTTCGAGGGTTTGTAAGGTAATATCATCAATGAGACGCATTTGTTGCATCCCATAAACAAGTAAGACGGGAATGATAAAAGTATAGGCCAAAAGGGCGAGTAGTAAAATACCCAGGGACTGGCTCGATAAAACCTCCGCATTGACAGCCGATGGAGCGAAGTGCAATAAACTGCCGACCAGGTAAGTCGCCATTAAAAGAGGATGAAAGAGATAAGATAATACCGTTGCGATCGGAGTACTCAAATTCCTGTAAAAATTAATTAGATTCAATCGTGAACAACATAAAAACCATTTTCGCGAAATTAACGGTTTATCATTTTCATACGCCGCAAACTTTTATATAATCCATCAATATTAGCGACTTTATTCGATGGCAATGCAAAGTTGAATGTCTATTTTTGCAAATTGTCTTTGCAGTCGAGACCGCACTGTAAAATTTGATGTTATTCAATCCCAAATGGTATGCAAAGGTTACAAATTAAAGACATATTAAAACTCACCCCTTCTGAGCAAATCGTAACGGTAAATGGTTGGGTACGGACCAAAAGAGAAAGTAAAAATGCAATATTTATTGCACTCAACGATGGTTCTACCCTCCAGAATATCCAAGCGGTCTGTACTCCCGGACAATTTTCCGAAGATATTGTAAAACTGTGTACAACCGGTGCTTGCTTAGGGATCACCGGTAAATTGGTACCCTCCCAAGGTGTCGGGCAGACAATGGAGGTTCAAGCCACTGAAATTAAGGTCTACGGACCAGCAGACCCGGATTCATATCCGCTTCAGCCTAAAAAGCATTCACTGGAATTTCTACGTGAAATTGCCCACCTCCGTCCTCGAACTAACACGTTTTCAGCCATTTTAAGGGTTCGCCATAATGCTGCTTTCGCAGTTCATAAATTTTTTAATGATAACAACTTCTTTTATCTACATACACCCATCATTACGGCGTCTGATGCCGAAGGCGCCGGAGAGATGTTCCGTGTAACGACACTGGATCCCGAAAACCCGCCTCGAAATGAAGACGGTAGCGTGGATTTCTCCCAAGATTTTTTCGGTAGGGAAGCCAATCTAACCGTTTCCGGTCAGTTGGAAGGTGAGGTCGGAGCGCTAGCACTATCCAAAATCTATACGTTCGGTCCGACGTTTAGAGCGGAGAATTCTAATACCACCCGGCATTTGGCTGAGTTTTGGATGATTGAGCCGGAAATGGCTTTTTATGATCTGAAAGACAACATGGACCTGGCTGAGGAGTTCGTAAAATACTTGATCACCTATCTCCTCGAACACTGCAAAGAGGATTTGGATTTCTTGCAGAAAAGGCAGCTCGATGAAGATAAGAACAAGCCACAAGCAGAAAGGTCGATGCCCTTATTGGAAAAATTGAATTTCATTTTGGCACAACCCTTCGAACGCATTACGTATACGGAAGCGGTGGAAATTCTCGAAAAATCGAAACCCAATCGGGAAAGGAAATTTCAATTCCCCGTTGAATGGGGCATTGATCTCCAAAGTGAACACGAACGCTTTCTAGTTGAAAAACATTTTAAAAAGCCCGTTATTATAACGGATTACCCAGGAGCAATCAAGTCGTTTTACATGAAAATTAACGACGACGGTAAAACCGTCCGTGCTATGGACGTGCTTTTCCCTGGCATTGGAGAAATCATCGGAGGTAGCCAAAGGGAAGAAGATTACAATAAGTTACTAGGACGTATCCATGAAATTGGGATCGACCCCGACAATCTGTGGTGGTTCCTTGAAACCCGTAAATTTGGCACCGCACCCCATTCCGGATTCGGTTTGGGATTTGAACGGTTCGTGCAATTTGTCACGGGTATGACCAATATTCGTGACGTAATTCCTTTCCCACGCTTTCCCAAAAGTGCTGAGTTTTAAGAATCTTTTTTAATCTCCAGCCTTCCGTCCCTATTCCATTCTAAGGGAAGGAAAGTGAGTAGAACAAGGGCTAAAAATGCTATAGTTAGTGTCGGATCCTAGGTTTGGTTGAGATCCCGACACTAACTTTTTTTAACCATGTCCCACTCACTGACCGAAAAATCTTCCCGCCGTTCCGTCATAGCCGCCTTGAGCACAGCTGCGCTAACCGGCGGCGTAGCACATCCCGTTGTGAGCCTTGGCAAACCTCAGGTTAAGGCCAAAACTGTTAAAGTTATCCCCTCACTGGTCTCTCTACAAGATGGGAGTGTGTCGGCAAAAGCCAATGAAATAATTGAAACGTTAGGATATTTTAATCCTGGTGATGGCGGACGAGCTTGTTATGAAATCGTGAATTCCCTAGATGGTGAATTTGGCGAGTCGATTACCGGGAACCTCTATGCGAAGTTGCTGTCGACAGAATATGTAAACTATAAAATGTTCGGAGCGCAAGGGGATGGAGTGTCGGACGATGGAGAAGCCATCCTTAAAGCTCATTCATATGCGAATAAAAAAAAGATTCCGGTAGTTAACCCATCTGGAGAATTTTGGATTAAAAAGACCAAGCGTATCCCAATACAAACCAATACCTTTTGGGGAAATACAATTTTCCACATTGACGAATCTTTTAATCTACCTCGAGAACCCCATTTCGAAATTCTCCCCGATGAAGAAGGTAAAGCCATCGTACTGGATCAGAAAACCAAGGCGTCCTTAGTTGAAAAACTAAAACCGGGAACCAAGTTTATCCCTGAACTAGAAGCATACAGGAACTGCCTTGTCGTGGTCAGTGATGAGGAAGACCGCATTGGTCGGCGCTACGGCCCTGATTACAATCCTAGAGGATGGGCAAGGGAAGAGTTTTTTTATGTGGAAGAGCATGGTAGAATTATCGGCGATATCGCTTGGACTTTTCAAAACTATACCCACCTGATGGCCTACCCCTGCGGCTACGGCTATTTGACATTGGAAGGAGGTACATTTTTAATGTCGGGTGATAACCCTGGGGTTCTGGGAGGACCTTATCATCAAAATGGCATCTTAATACGGCGAAGCAGAACCATTATCCGTAATCAATGGGTCGGGTTGGAACCCGGACGGGCGGACATCTCGCTTACACCCCGCTCGGGTTTCTATACGTTCAGTCATGTTTACGACATTTTGCTTGAAAATGTTCGACTAATTCCCTGGGAGAAAATCCGTAAAGAGCCCGAAAAAACCTTAAAAGCGGGTACCTATGGCATCGGAGGGGCAAGAGTGTTGTGTGGCACTTTCCGAAACCTTACGGCGGAAGGAAGTCCAATACATTGGGGGGTATTTGGCACCAATCTCTTTAAAAACTTCCGAATAGAAAATTGTCGATTGAATAGGGTTGATGTCCATTTCCATGGTTGGAACATCACGATTAAGGATTCAGAGATTGGCCAGAAAGGGCTTACCCTGACGGGTGGGGGAGAGCTCATCATTGAAAATACACGTGTATTCAATAATGTCTTTTTAAATTTTCGATCCGATTATGGAGCCAAGTGGGACGGGCCTATTAGAATCCTAAACAGTCGGGTTATTGCCCAGGGGCGAGGAAATGTTAGTTTAATGACGATGACCCCCGGTGATTTTGACTATAAGTATCCCGTCGTGTTCGGGAAACAGATTTTAGTCCAAGATTTTATCTTTGTATCCGAGGAGAAATGGAATGAATCAACATATTCTTTAATTCGTTTCCCAAAATTCTCGGTAGCCAAAGAAGGAGGACGGTTGGTGTTCCCTAGCCGTATTGAATTCACCAATATTCAAGTGGATGGTCGTGAGCGCGGTGTAAGTTTATTTGAGCTGCCTGATGTGTCGTCTTTTGACCTGCGAGAAAAAAAAGGAGGTCTCCTTTATGGAAGGTTTCAGCCCAATAGTTCCTGGAAGTTCTCAAATGTCCAATTAGATTCTGATTCACTGGGATTGAGCTTGGATCGTACTCAGGAATTTGCGGATGATAAGGCCTTATTCCCGGCAATAACTTTCACCGATTGCCAAGGAGTAAGTGTCGATTTGGGAAATAGTATGGCTAGTGTAGACCTAAGGAATTCAACGGTAAATGCTTTTTCAACGGGTGATAATTTTCAAGGCAAGATACTTTTTGATAACTGTTCTATCCTAATTGGGGCTGACTCCTCGAAACAACCGGTTGGATTTACGATAAGGACAAAAAAGGGAGTTAGTTTTAGCAATTGTGAGATCAATTTTGCGGGTGAGGGCTCTCCTTCGCTCAAACTGTTAGATCGAATAGAGTTTATCAAAATCAACGGACCACTTGAGTTTAATCATACCAACACGCAATTGGGTCCTAATATTCTGAAAGCATTGGCGGATGCAGGAATTCAATTGAATTCAGATTTCGTGCGTCGACTAAAAAGTCATCACGAGTTGGAGCCCATTTAAATAAAAAAAGCCTCCTGTGGTTAGCAGGAAGCTTTTCATAAAGTTGTGTAAACTTTATAATTTCACTTTTTCCATCCGGGGGGTAAAGAAGTGCATCACTACCCAGGCGAATAGATAGGCTAGGCCACAGATAATAAAAATTAGGTTATAACCTGTATTGATATTTCCTGCGTTTTTAGCTGCATCGAGGATATGCCCCACAAAAAGCGGGAATAAGATACCTCCTACCGACCCGGCCATCCCACCGATACCAACTACTGAACTCACTGCTTTTTTGGGGAACATGTCAGAGGCAGTAGTAAAGATATTGGCACTCCATGCTTGGTGAGCAGCAGCAGCTAGACTTATCAGGGCTACAGCCTGCCAGATATTTGTACAATATTGTGCGAATACGATCGGAACAACGATTAGGGCAAACAATAGCATGGCCGTTTTCCGAGCTTTAAAGACAGCCATTCCTTTTTTAATGAAATATCCCGATAAGTAACCGCCGCCAATACTACCGATTGTGGTAGCGGTATAAAGAATAGCGAGGTGCGGACTGGGTTTGGTCAAATCGAGAGCGAAGGTACTCGCAAAGTAGGAGGGAAGCCAGTATAGGAAAAACCACCAGACCGGATCGGTTAGGAATTTACCGAAAACAAAAGCCCATGTCTGCCGAATTCGGAACAGCCTTAACCATGTTTTGGTGGTTGATTTTTGTTCGACTTCTTCTTCAACTACTTCTTCTTCCTCGTGATCATCACTATGAATATAATCATACTCTTCCTTAGAGATGCCTTTTTTGCGAGCGGGTACTTCATACATAAACCACCAAAAGCCTAGCCAGATAAAACCGATGGCTCCCGTGATAATAAAAGCTTCTTCCCAGCCCCATACACCAAGTATCCAGGGGACCATAATGGGGGCTACCACGGCTCCGATGTTGGCGCCAGAATTAAATATACCCGTGGCAAAGGCTCGTTCCTTCTTGGGAAACCATTCCGCTGTCGCTTTAATGGCGACGGGGAAGTTACCCGATTCACCCAGCCCTAAGGAAGCCCGCGCGATGATAAAGCCTAAGGTCGAGCGGGCGGCAGCGTGAAACATGGCAGCGACGCTCCAAATGATGATGGAGATGGCATAGCCAATTTTCGTACCCACCCTGTCTACAAAACCACCATAAAACAGGAGTCCTAAAGCATAGGCGGCTGAAAAAGCCATTACAATTTTTGCATAATCGGTTTCAGACCATCCAAATTCAACTTCCAGCGTAGGTTTTAAAAGTCCTAATACCTGACGATCGAGATAGTTGATGGTGGTAGCGAAGAACAGTAGGGCGACTACGGTCCATCGGAAGTTCGTCTTTTTTTCCATAAAGAATAGTTATATACTACAAAAAGTAATCGTGGGGAAGGGTTTACCTGCTTAAAGCAGATAAATATGAACCGGTACGCCGTTTTTGCCGACCGGTTCATATTTGCTTAGAATTTGAAAAACTCCTTCGCGTTATTGTAACAGATGTTTTGGATGATCTGGCCTGTCCAGGCTATATCGTTAGGTAATTCACCGTTTTCGATATCATTACCGAATAAATTACAGAGAATCCGACGGAAATATTCATGTCGTGGAAAGGATAGAAAACTTCTGGAATCGGTGAGCATCCCCACGAAACGGCTGATAAGGCCCATATTGGATAAGGCATTCATTTGGTTTTCCATTCCGATTTTTTGATCGAGGAACCACCATCCTGAACCAAATTGAATTTTCCCTGCTACCGAACCGTCGTTGAAGTTACCAGTCATGGTCGCAATGATTTCATTGTCAGCGGGATTAAGGTTATAAATGATGGTTTTGGCTAGTTGGTTATATTCATCCAATTTGCCCAGGAAACGCGACAATGACAGAGCTTGTGGGTAATCTCCAATGCTATCCCAACCCGTATCAGGACCTAGGGTGCGCATGGCTCTTCGGTTATTATTACGCATGGCACCTAAGTGGAATTGTTGGGTCCAATCAAGTGCATGATAGATCGTTCCTAGTTGATGTAAGAGCGCTGATTTAAACAGTTCTATTTCATCAAAAGAGAGGGTACTGTTGGCTAAACGTTTCTTGAAAACCTTATCGGCATCTTCCAGCGTAAAGGCTACCGCCGAAATACGTTCGAGTCCATGGTCTGCTAATCGACCACCCATCGATGCAAAAAAATCCGCCCGTCTGCGAAGTGCTTCGACCAATTTGTCGAAAGAATCGATTTCAATGTCAGTCAGGGCAGCGAGGCGATCAATGAATTCGGTATAATTACTATTTTCTATAAGGATGAATTTATCTGGACGGAACGTGGGTAATACTTTTAGATCAATCCCTTCTTCTTTGATTTTTTGGTGATACTCCAAGCTATCCAAGGGGTCGTCTGTGGTACAGACCACTCTTACGTCCATTTTTTTCAGTAGACTCCTTACGGAATATTCAGGTGAGTTTAGTTTAGCGCTGATTTCATCGTAGATACGATCTGCATTGGCGGGGCTAAGTAGTTCGTATTCGTCAAAATAGCGGCGAAGTTCGAGGTGAGTCCAATGATAAAGCGGATTTCGAAGGGTATAAGGTACGGTTTCTGCCCATTTCTGGAATTTTTCGCGGTCCGATCGATTACCGGTACAATAGCTTTCGTCAACCCCGTTGCTACGCATGGCTCTCCATTTGTAATGGTCACCGTAGAGCCAAATTTGTGTAAGGTTTTCAAAGATCTTGTCTTGCGCAATTTCATCGGGTGGAAGGTGGCAATGATAATCAATGATCGGCATCTGTTTAGCGAACTCATGGTAGAGCACCTTCGCCGTATCGGTTTGCAATAGAAAATCTTCGTCCATGAAAGCTTTTACTCCACTGGAAGATTGTCGGGTACTGTTTATGTTGCTCATGACGGGGTTGAAAAACTAGTAAGAGTTATTAAGTTGCTGGTACTATTTGCTAAGTGTTGGATCTAATAGTACACATGAGTATCACTTTTTAAGACGAGAAAACAGATACTCTCCCTTAATTATTTCTCCCTACGTCGCGATATTTATTTTAAGAAGGTTTTTCGAGAAGGCTCACTTTGAGGGGATCGATAGATTCCGCTAGCAATTGTCGATTTGTTTTTTTTAATACCGGATGTGTATAATCCGGAGCTAGTTCCGCAAGGGGGTAAAGGGTGAAATTACGTAAATGCAATCGGGGGTGTGGTATTTGAAGGAATTGTTGTTCGATCACATCCTCCCCAAAATAGAGGATGTCGATATCAATGGTACGACTCCCCCAACGTTCCGTGCGCACCCGCCCCAGTTTTTTTTCAACGGAAAGTATATGATTGAGTAGGTTAACGGGTGATAAAACCGTGTGAACCGCCACGACTTGGTTCAAATAGGCGGGTTGGCCGTCATTACCCCAAGGCTCGGTTTCGTACACGGAAGAATAGGCGATAATGTGGGTATTCGTATCCTCAAGCAATCCCCTGGCTTCCTGTAAGAAACGGTTTCTATCACCCAGGTTAGTTCCTAACGACAAATAGGCTAAAGTAGGATTTGACTCCACATTAGTTGATTTTCAGAACCGCCATAAAGGCTTCTTGTGGAATTTCCACATTTCCGACTTGGCGCATCCGTTTTTTTCCTTTTTTCTGTTTTTCGAGGAGCTTACGTTTCCGGGAAATATCCCCCCCGTAACATTTCGCCAATACGTCTTTTCGCATCGCTTTTACCGTTTCACGGGCGATGATTTTTTGCCCTATCGCAGCCTGAATAGCGATTTCAAACATCTGGCGAGGTAATAATTCCTTCAGTTTTTCACAAAGTTTCTTCCCCCATTCATAGGCTTTAGATCGGTGGACGATGGCAGAAAGCGCGTCAACGCGCTCCCCATTTAACATGATATCTAGTTTCACCATGTCCGATTCTTGGTAGCCACTCAATTCGTAATCCAGTGAAGCATAGCCCCTTGAAATGGTTTTTAACTTATCAAAAAAGTCGAATACAACCTCAGCAAGGGGCATGGAGAATTGAAGTTCTACCCTTTCCGCCGTCAGATAAACCTGGTTTTTCAGCATTCCTCGTTTATCCATGCAGAGCGCCATGATGCCCCCGATGTATTCCGATTTAGTGATGATTTGGGCATTGATATAGGGTTCTTCAATCGTGTCTATATAGTTTGGGTCCGGCATTTCGGAGGGTGCACTAACTTTTAAAAGTTTACCCTTGGTGGTTGTGACGTGAAATTGAACCGAAGGGACCGTTGTAATGACGGTCATATCGAATTCCCGTTCCAATCTTTCCTGGACGATTTCCATATGGAGCATTCCTAGGAAGCCACAACGGAAACCAAATCCCAAAGCAGCGGAAGTTTCCGGCTCCCAAACCAAAGCAGCGTCGTTGAGCTGCAATTTTTCCATTGCCTCTCTAAGATCTTCGAACTCGCTGGTTTCCACCGGGTAAATTCCTGCGAATACCATCGGTTTTACCTCCGAAAAGCCTTGTATGGGAGCACTAGCTGGCCTTGTTACATGGGTAATGGTATCGCCTACCTTCACCTCTCGGGCTACCTTTATACCGGAAATCAAATAACCCACATCGCCGCACTCGATAGTGTTTTTCGGTTCCTTATTGAGGCGTAAAGTGCCTATCTCATCGGCTTCATATTCACGACCAGTGTTCATGAACTTCACTTTGTCGCCTTTTCGAATAGAGCCGTTTTTTACTCTAAAAATTACCTCAATCCCCCGAAACGGGTTAAATACCGAGTCGAATATGAGAGCCTGAAGGGGTGCATTGGGGTCGCCCGAGGGAGGTGGTACGCGTTCGACAATTGCATTCAGAATTTCTTCTATGCCTATGCCGGCTTTTCCACTGGCCGGAATTATCTCATCGGAAGAACAACCCAACAGATCAATCATCTCATCTTTTACTTCCTCGATCATTGCTCCCGGTAAATCGATCTTGTTCAAAACAGGGATGATGACCAGGTCATAACCCATAGCCAGATAGAGATTAGAAATGGTTTGGGCTTCCGTGCCCTGCGACGCATCTACTAATAGGAGGGCTCCTTCGCAAGCAGCAATAGACCGGGATACCTCGTATGAAAAGTCGACGTGACCTGGAGTATCAATCAGATTAAGGGTGTATTTTTCCCCCTTGTAATGGTAGTCCATCTGAATGGCGTGACTTTTGATGGTTATCCCACGCTCCCTTTCCAGGTCCATATTGTCCAGTAGCTGCTCCTGCATTTCCCGGTCGGTGACCGTTTTGGTAAACTCCAAAAGCCGGTCGGCCAACGTGCTCTTCCCGTGGTCAATATGTGCGATGATGCAAAAATTTCGAATGTTTTTCATTTAGTTACCCGATGTCTGCCTGCTGTCGCAGTCGTTAAATTTCTTTCTTTAAATTTTGATCTCCTTAATAATATATAGTAAAACCCCCATCAATTGGCCGTCCTGATATAGGATAGGATTATACTTTATTTTTCCCGATGATGAATAGGTAGTAACCTAAGGGGGGCGCGGCTACGATCCCGTCGCAAATAAATTCCGTCGCAAATAAATTAAAAAAATGTGTGTCCTAACTTAATTTCACTTAAATCTCTTTTTTTCACCGACTTTACGTTTGTATTAAAACGCAAATTTATCGATTCTGCGGCAATATTACCGAGTATCAGCAAGCCTATATTTTTCTTATTCTATCAATACCCTCGGGGAAGAATTAGGAATTCATAACAATTCCGCGTTTGCCGATATTTAATTTGCTTTTTAGTGAGAGGGTTTATCGAAACTTCGTAAACTACATGCAAAGATTTTAAAATTCAGAAGGTTATTTTGTATATTTCTATATTCTCCTTCAAGGTGAGTGAAATGTTTTATTTATATTTACACAGCCATAAATAATAATTACCCCTTCAAATTAAACTTCAGTACGCGTTTCCGAGTCATAATGTTTATGGTACTGAACTTTATTTTGAAATATACCCAATAGAATCGTGAATTTTTCTCAGTTATCCTTTAGACTTCTCACCTTATTTTTCATTATTGGTACACCCGTGTTTAGCCAGACGGGTGGTGTTAAAATTTCAGGACGCGTATTAGAAAAAAGTTCGGGTGAACCTGCTGCTTTTGCAACTGTAGCCCTTATGCGGACGGATTCGACCGTCGTAACCGGTGTAAACTCAGACCTGGAAGGTAATTTCGCAATAGGGGGTGTGAAACCCGGAAATTATATAATCAGGGTTTCATCGATAGGCCTCAAAAACCAATTCCTTCCCAAAGTGCAAGTTCCCGTGGAATCGAATGACTTGGATGTAGGAGTTATTTATTTGGAGGCCGAAGAAAATCAGCTCGATGAAGTGACCATTGTCGCCGAACGATCCATGATCACCTCTGACATCGATAAAACCTCGGTCCACATTGGACAAGATTTATTGGCTTCGAGTAATAACGCGACGGAGTTGTTGGAAAAACTGCCTGCCGTTTCCATTGATGAGAACGGCTCACCCATGATTAGGGGTAAATCAAATATCATCGTATTAATCGACGGTAAGCCCTCAACACAGTATGGCAGTGATTTAGCCAGTGTATTGCAGAATTTTCCCTCTGATTTAATTGAGAGAATCGACGTTATCACCTCACCTTCTGCCAAGTATGAGGCTGACGGAGCCAGTGGAGTTATTGATATTATTACAAAAAAGGCGACGATTATAGGTAAAAATGGAAGTGTACGATTGTATGCCGGTAATTACAATACCTATAACGGCGGAGCCAATTTTAATTACAAAACTGAAAAGTTATCAATTCGTAGTTCGGCCAATTTTAGTACCTCCGAAACACACAATACCCGGAAACTGGAACGGAATAACCTGATCGGAGACAATCCGTCAACCCTATTCCAGAACGGAACCGGCTTTAACAAAAACACAAATGGTTTCGGCCGTATCTCCGCCAATTACGACATCACTCCCAAAACGAACATAGGAGCTTATATCAACTTTAGCCAATATAAAAATCAAAACGAAGGTCTTATCTCCAATCGGACCGTATTTTCGGATCAATCGGAAGGGCGGATCTTTGATCGTATCAACGACGGTTTTTCCGATGGTATCAATGTAACTTACGGCTTAGATTTCAGAAAAGAATTCACCGACAAAGAGCATTATATCATGGCGACAGCCAGTTATACGATGGCTAATTCCGACGGAAGGTCCGACCTCCTTCAGGATAGCGAGGAACCGGAGTGGCGGCGTCAACAGTATAACCTCAGGGATAATAATAGCGATGCTTTGTATGGGAAAATCGATTTTTCTTGGCCGATTAACGAGAATTTAACCTTTCTGGCTGGAGGGCATACCCGCCAGAATTTCCGAAAGAATAATAACTTCCTGTATACCCGAAATATTGAAAGCGGGGAATATATCTACGACGAAAACATTAGTAATATTTTCGGGTACCAGGATGCACTCTACAGTGGGTATGTCAGTGCAACCCAAAAATGGAATGAGTGGGGTTTTAGAGCTGGGTTAAGACTCAGTAATATGGACCAACACTTAGACCAAATCAGTATGAACCGAAACTTTTCGGTGCACTTCCTGAATTTTATACCCTCATTGTCTGTTTCTCGAAAACTTTCAGAAGCCAGTCAGTTACGTATGAATTACAGTCGAAGGGTACAGCGCCCGAATGCCGACTGGTTGAACCCCTATACGGATATTACGGATCCACGTAACATCAGGACGGGTAATCCGAATTTGAATCCCGAATTCACCCATCGTCTCGATTTCGGTTATTCCAATTATCAAGATGTTCTCGGCATAGGTGCGAACCTTTTCTCCAGTTATTCCAATAATGCCATTACCAATATTCGTCGAATCGATGAGGATGGAATATCATACTCGAGTTTTGATAACGTAGGGAGAGAGTTCTCCTATGGGTTCGAAACAGACATTTCATTGAAAATTAGCGATCAATTCAAGCTGAACTCAAGCGGGCGTATTTTCAAAAACGAAATCGTTTCAGTACCTGCAGGGATTGATAGCAGAAGATGGTCGTTCTCCGGTAACCTCAATGCCTTCTTCCATCTACCAGCCGGCTTCCGGGGATCTTTTTATGTGAATTACGAAGGTCCGAGAGCGATTGCACAAGGGACCAGGATGGGAGTCGCCCAAGCGAATATGAGTATCCGAAGGAACTTCTTTAACAAACGGGCGTTTCTGGCACTTAATTTTAATGATATCTTCTTGTCGCGGAAGTATATCAGCAACCTCAGCCATGCCACCTATGTTCAACATTCAGAATGGCATCGTACCAATCGGAATATTGGAATTACCGCGCATTACAGATTTGGAAAAATCCATGCACAAAACCGGTAATTGACTTTTACTATAGGTTTTGACCCATAAGCATATAAGAATTAGTCGACGTGTATCGTTAAGTGAGCGTCGACTAATTTTTTATTTTACAAAGCATGTCAGTAACCATTCGGAGTCCCTTTAAATCGGCAATTTTAACATTGCTGTTAGCCACTGTCTTTATTAGTTATCCTCGGCAAAATTCTGCGCAACGTCTTTTCGAACATAGTCAAGAAGAGCAGGAGGATATACGCCCGATTAAACTCAATCAGAAGAATTTTCAAAAGAACCTGGAGAAATATGCCCATGAGCTTGAATTGACGCCTCGCCAGGTAAAGAAGCTCAATCGCATTGATCGCAAGTATATTCGAAAAGAAGCAAGACTAGCCCGTAGACCCTCGACGAAACGCAAACAATTACGGGCTCTTCAAAAAACCAAAAGAGAACAAATGATCGCTGTCCTGACGTATGAACAACAAAAGAAATTGCAGGAACTCTCTCGAAACGGCTTTTGGGACTTTTTAAGAGCGCGACGATAGCTCAGTGGTGAGACCTCGACCTGTGGAGACGATAGCGAAGCAGGATCCACAAGACCAGGTATAACATACCCAGTAAGAGTGCGAATTCGAAAGTGAGTAGAATAGCCGTTCGTTCATGAATACCCGTTAACACCGCTTCCATGAGCCCAATGGGATTGTGTAAAATATCCCAGCTATTCCATCTGCCTATACGGCCCAAAAAAATTCCATAACCCGCCAAGGGAAGACTACAAAGCAAAAGAATATGCCCAGCTTTCGTTCCGAAAACCCTGAGCCAGGTGTGATGAATCCAGTACATGGATATCAAACCGTTGATTAAGCTTACCTGAGCATAATAATACAACATGATCGCATCGTGCCAGGTGCGGTTGCTTTGATAATCTACCGACAAATGGATGAGGTCGGTGATCATGTAAGGGGCATTGGGAAAAAATAATAACCAAATGACACTTAGGATAATAGTCACCGGATAATGGGAGGGAAAGGCACGCGAATGTATTCTGGCCACATACGCAACCAACAAGGGAATCCAGCTCAGGAACAAATTCCAATCCAGTGAAAAATCGATCGCCCCGCTATATTGGATTCGAATGAGATGGTAAACCACTGCTGCTAGACTCAAAATCAACAACAATAATAAGGCTACCACACCTTCGAGGGTAACGATAGGTTCCTGTTTATCTCGACTTTTAATTCGGGTAAGTTTATATTTGGAAAACAATACAGATCTTTTCTATTCCCTATATAACGAATCAACAGAGAATTGGTTATATTCTGGCTTGAAATTAATACAACGATTATTTCGTCCTAAAGTTTTAAATCTTTCTCCTGTTCCTAACAAAAGTTTATATACATCCCTATGCCTTTCAAAATTCACCGCCGTTCCTTTACCAAGTCACTAATAGGTCTTCCGGCTTTTTTAGGCTTGGATCTAAAAACTCCTAAAACCTGGACCAGCATTCATCATACGACCCTACATCGTACGGCCGTTCTGATTAATGGGCTTAGTAAGCCCACTAAGATCTTACAAATCTCCGATTCCCATATCAGCATCCTGAATGAGAAAGAAAAGGAATATGACACCTATGGTCAGCGCATGCACAATGCCTTCAAATCGGTTAAGCACTATCGGACAGGTGAGGAAGGCACAACTACGGAATATTTCAAACAATTACTCCATTACGCAAAGGAAGAAAAGGTAGATTTGATCGCTTTGTCGGGCGACATTTTCAATTATCCATCTCAGGTGGCGGTGGCATTTGTAAAAGAACAATTGGACCAAACCGGATTACCTTATATGTATACGGCCGGTAACCACGATTGGCACTATGAAGGCATGGAAGGGAGTGCGGACGAACTTCGGGATTATTGGTGTAAGAAAAGTTTAGCCCCTTTATATTCAAGCGGGATCTATGCTTCATCCCAATTGGTAGGCGAAGTGAATGTCGTCATGATCGATAATTCGACTTACCAGGTCAGTGAAGAGCAATTGGATTTCTTTAAAAAGGAAGAATCCAAAGGTTTTCCGATCGCATTATTCGTTCATATTCCGCTCTATGTGCCCGGAATGGGTATGTGCTGTGGTCACCCGAATTGGGGATGGGATGCCGACCGAGGATATGAAATTGAAAGACGACAACGCTGGCCGAAGAGCGGTAACCGTAAAAGTACACTAGACTTTGTAAAAGCTGTGATGGACTCGCGGAGTGTAGTGGGGATTTTTGCTGGACATTGGCATCGTCTACATTCGGTAAGTAACTACGGACCTGCCCAGCATCTGGCATTGCCGGCGTTCAGTGGACAATCGCGCTTAATTGATTTTATCCCGGCTTAATTTTTGACCACTCCTTCCAAATCGATCCAGGTGTTCCCCTGATATTTGCGGATGGTAAAAACGTTATTTTCCCGGGAAGAGCCGTAATCAAAACCACCTAATAAGTAGCCTAATCGATCGGAATATTGGGTGCGAGCGATGCCTTCACCCGCTTTGTCCTTGTATTTATCCAGCTTTCGTGCATAGAAGCGTAAATGATCGTAACCCAGGTAAGAATAAATGGATGGGAGTGTGTTAAAGGCCATATAATATTGGTACCTGAAATTTTTCACTTCAGGTCTTTCCAGATCTACATAGTCTGTATCCAATAGATAAATTTCACGACCGTAGATCCCAAAATCCGTATTGTAACGATCAAAACTCGTGGCCGTAGCGATTACGGGTACTCCTTCAAATCCATTTGTACCCTTCAATAAACTGAGAAATGCCTGTCCGGAGCGAGGATCGGTGGAAAACAGTACCAAATGGGTCGGTTCTAGGGAGGTAATCGCTTCGGATGATACCACTGAGGCGATAGTTTCGGTTGTATTCCCGATCTTTTTCAAGCCCATGATTGTCCCTCCTTTCGATCTTACTTCATCCACATAATGTTTCGCCAAGGATTCGTCTTTTTGAGACCCCCCGTAGAAAATCAGCGCTTTTATTTCGGAATTGATGGTCTCGGCCACCTGTGCTACTTGCTTGGCCTGTAGTTCCAGACTCGCATGTGCCAAATAGTAATAGGGATATTTTGAAGTTAATAACTTGGAGTCGGTAGAAAGGGGATTGACGACTGGTATTCCGGTTTTACGCGAAAATTCAGCAGCTTCTTCACTGGTTTCGGGGTGTAGAGGCCCGAGTACGAGGTCCGAATTCCGAAAATCTTCCGCTTCTATTAAGCGTTCGACGGATTGTTTTTCATTGCTGATGTCGAATGCATTTAATTTAACTTCAATCTTATCGGACTGGAGATGCTTTTGTGCTAATAACAGTCCTTGGTAGTAATCATAGACATATTGATTGGGTCTTGTACGAGAAGAAGCATCGAAAGCATCGATACGAAACGGTAAGAGTACTGCAATATCATAGTGCGTCTTTTTACGCGTTTCGGGAGTTTCCTTGGTGGTACTTTCAACGGTGAGCTCACCCCCACTCGACAAATTGAATTTTGTTGCCAGGTTTTTGGCCAACTCTAAATCCGCTTTCGAAGATCCGCCTTTTGCTAAGATGGCTTTGACCAAGGTGCTAGCCACAATTCGATCAGAAGGGAATTGTTTGTTAAGCCCCTTTAAAAGGCCTACATCACGGAGGTCACCGATATAATGTTGGATAAGTCCTTGCACGTCCTTTTGATAGGACGAAGTAGTGATCCGGTTTAAGTAGTCAAGACCGCGATAGTATCCTTTCAACTTGAAATTCAGGAGACCTGCCAGGTAGTATGCCTCATCTTTTTCTGCCCAATTAGAATGTTTGCTTAATAGCTGTTGAAGCATATTCCAACCTTCTTGATCTTTATCAAGCTGTTGGGCAGCGCTGGCATAATAGTACTTAGCGTAGGCACTTCGATCCTCGTTGGAATAATCTTTCGTAATGGGTTCGAACAACTTCATTGCCTGTTCGAACTTTTTCTGTTTGTAAGCTGTCAATGCTTCTGAGAAATCAGCGTCACCTTTCTTTACAAGCTGAGCGCTAGCGGGCAAGGTTAGCAAACAAATGAAGAGAATTCCAAAAAGTTTATTCATGTTGTTTCAAATTCTGATCGCAGTGGAAGAATCCGGGGTTAGTAAAACACTGCGATTTCGGCACCTATCAATCCTTCAACGATCAAACTATTCATTTCAGTCCATGCAGAACCTATTTTTTCCGGTTTGGCTTCCGTTGTTGTTGTGCTTCTTGTTTCTTTTTGGCTTCCTCAGCGGCCTGCAATGACTTTTCCAAATAGTCTCTGAACTTGGATTGTTTCTGTGGTTTTTCCTTGAACTTTTTACGATTTTCTTCAAGAATGGCTTTAATTTTTTTGTCATCAACCATTCTCCGAATGATCAATTGCTGGATGATCGTCACAAGGTTCGAAACGAAATAGTAAAAAGTCAAACCAGCGGGGAACGAGTTCAGGAAGAACATGAACATGAGTGGCATCACATAACTAAGGAATTTCATGTTCACCGGTCCGGGTTGAGTAGGTGTCATCTGGTTACTGTAATAGGCGTAACCAATACTCGAAACCGTCATCAACACGGTAAACAAACTCATGTGACTACCATAAAATGGAATATGGAATGGAAATCTGATAAATGCGTCATAGGTCGAAAGGTCTTTTGCCCATAAGAACGACTGCTGGCGAAGTTCGATAAGATTGGGGAAAAGGAAGAAAAGCGCAAACAAAATAGGCATTGTTGCCAATACCGGAATACAGCCACTCAATGGGCTCACACCAACTTGTTGGTATAGCTTCATTTGCTCCTGCTGCTGCTTGGCCATGTCTTCCGGATATTTTTGACGAATTTCTTCGATTTCCGGGGCAAGAACCTTCATTTTCGCCATACTTACATAGGATTTGTAAGTGAGTGGCATCAGAATTGTCTTTACGATTAATACCAGGCAGATGATCAACAAGCCATAATTGGATATAAATCGTTCCAACAGGTTGAAAAGAGGCACTAAGAAAAACTTGTTGATAGGCTTTAGGAACGCATAACCCAAGTAAACGTTCTGATCGAAGTTCTCAGCATCTACCTTTTGAACCGTATGTAAGTCGTTAGGCCCGAAGTAATACTGGAAGTTGGCTTTACCCTTCTGAATGTCAGCTACCGGAATCGTCGTTTCCACATTCATGGTTTTGACTACTTTCATATCCGCCTGATTTACATTGCCGGTAGCGGTAAAATCGGGGAATGGTGTTTCCTTGCTGATAAGTCCTGACAAGAAATATTTATGCTTAATGGTAAACCATTTTACCGGCATATCGGCTTTTTCTTGCAAGGCTCCGTCGGTAGAGATTCCCAGATCATCGATCTCATCAGTGTAGAAGTTGACGGTAACGACTTTCCGGTTCTCGGCCATGTCATTTTCCAATTGGAGCATGTCATTGGTCCAGGCATAACGTAGCGATTTATCGTATTGCCCAGCGCCCTGAGATGCCTTAATGGCGTAATCGATCAAGAAACCGGTGCCCTTAATTTTATAGGATTGTTCGATCCATTCATTTCCAGGTAATTGATGCCTGAAGTTGAGTAGGAGAGAGTCACCTTCAGCCAGTTCGACATCTCCTTGCAAGCTTGATTCAAAGTACGCATTTGCCAGGTTAATCGGACCTGTTTGCAAAGGATATTCCAACTGGAAACGATTGTACCCATCGGCGATGAGATACAAGGGTTTATCGTCGAAGGTTTTGTAGTTGTTTAGTCTTAGTTCTTTGATGATTCCCCCTTTATCGGTGAAAACAATTTCCAGATCCTTTGTCTTTACTTTAAAATCGGAAAAACTGGTGACTTCCTTTACAAGACTATCACCAATTTCTGAAACAATAATTTCTTCTGAATCAGTTGGTTCTGACGCTTCTACGACTTGTTGAGTAGTTTGCTGATTAATTGTTTCTTCGGGAGAGGGTACAAAATAAGTATACCCTAATAGTAGTAAGAAAATGAGTACTATACCCGTTATTTGGTTTTTATCCATCTATTTTATTTGATTGAAATATCCGTCCACACCAGGCAACACACAAAGGCACCTTAAATGAGGAGGCAAAAATACGATAAATTTACCATTCGCATGGAATTGGAAACGGATTCACACCAGGGCAATATTAGAAAATTTAGCTGGGGCGTTTTTCTTGTTGATATTTCAACGCATGTTTTACAAAGCTGACAAAGAGCGGATGCGGATTTAAAACCGTACTTTTTAGTTCAGGGTGAAACTGCACACCAACAAAGAAGGGGTGTGATTCAAGCTCCACAATCTCTACCAGATTGTTTTCTGGATTAAGCCCTACCGCTTTCATTCCCGCCTTTTCGAATTTTTCTCGATAATGGTTGTTAAACTCGTAGCGGTGGCGGTGTCGTTCGGAAATATTTTGTTTTCCGTAGATTTCGTAGGCTAGCGTACCTTTTTTAATCTTACAATTGAATGCCCCCAAACGCATAGTACCACCCTTCTCGGTAACGCTTTTTTGGTCCTCCATCAAGGCGATGACCGGATCGGGAGTGTTTTCATTCATTTCCATGGAGTGTGCTTCCTCAAGGCCAAGTACATTCCGGGCAAATTCAATTACAGCCATTTGCATTCCCAAGCATATGCCAAAGAAGGGAATACCATTTTCGCGTACGTATTTAATGGCTTCTATTTTGCCCTCTATCCCTCTTTCCCCAAAACCCGGTGCTACCAATACGCCGTCAAGACCCGAAAATAGTTCCTGGGCATTCTCTCCATTGAGGGATTCTGAATGGATCCACTCGATGTCGACTTTGGTTTCGTTAACGGCACCTGCATGGATAAAGGACTCAGATATGGATTTGTAGGCATCCCGTAGTTCCACATACTTGCCGACCAAGCCTATCCGAACAGAATTTTTGGGATATTTCAGTCGAGTGAGGAAGTTTTCCCAATCTTGTAAATCGGCATCGCGCTCAGAATACAAGTCGAGCATATAGAGAGCCCGTTGATCCAACCTTTCTTTCCGCATGTTCATCGGAACATCGTAAATTGTTGGTGCGTCGATGGCTTCAATTACAGACGCCTCCTGTACGTTGCAGAAACGGGCTATTTTAGTTCTAAGTTCTTGGGGAAGATGATGTTCGGTACGACAAACCAGAATGTCGGGTTGTAGCCCCGCCTCATTCATCAGCTTCACCGAATGTTGAGTCGGTTTAGTTTTCAACTCACCCGCTGATTTCAAATAGGGCACGAGGGTCAGGTGGATGATCAAGGTATCGTGCTTGGGCATATCGAACTTGATTTGCCTCACAGTTTCGATAAAGGGTAACGACTCAATATCGCCTACACACCCACCGATTTCCGTTATAACGATATCGTATTCTCCTGTCTTACCTAGTAACAGCATGTTACGTTTGATCTCATCCGTAATGTGGGGAACCACCTGTACTGTTTTGCCCAGGTAAGCCCCTTGCCGTTCCTTGGTAATTACATTGTAGTAAATCCGACCGGTCGTAACGTTATTTGCTTGGGAAGTTCTGACGTTGAGAAAACGCTCGTAATGCCCCAAGTCCAGATCCGTTTCAGCGCCGTCATCGGTAACATAGCATTCGCCATGTTCATAGGGGTTCAACGTACCCGGATCCACATTGATATAGGGATCGAATTTTTGAATTGTGACCGTAAAACCTCTGGATTGAAGAAGTTTGGCCAAAGAAGAGGCAATTATACCTTTGCCCAAAGAGGATGTTACACCGCCCGTAACAAATATATACTTTGCGGTCTTCTGCTTTTTGGAAGCCATAAGACGAATGCTGTTAATTTGATTACGGGATACAAAGGTATAAAAAAAAGCTACTTCCCCACCGAAAACCTGTCTTTATCGACGATAAACTTTTTTTTACCCCGCAAAAAGTGGAACAAGCTAATTTCTACCCTTTTTTATTCCATTTTAACCTGACGGATTTTCTTGTTAAGGTTGAAAGGTTCTCGACAAAAGCATTTATCATTGTACACGAAAACTATTGAAATGTTTATGATGGAAAAACAGAAGATACATGCCACGACGGTTTTAGGCGTACTCCACAATGGAAAGGTTTCCCTTGGGGCGGACGGGCAGGCTACGATGGGTAATACCGTTGCCAAAAGCAATGTCCATAAGGTGAGAAAACTTCAAAATGGGAAAATATTGGTAGGTTTTGCGGGTAGTACTGCCGATGCATTCACCCTGTTGGAAAAATTTGAAGAGAAGCTAAATGCTTTCGGAGGAAATATGAAAAGAGGGGCTATCGAATTAGCGAAGGATTGGCGTACGGACCGCTATTTAAGAAGACTGGAAGCTATGTTGATCGCAGCTAATTCATCAGAAATTCTCATTATTTCCGGTACAGGCGATGTACTTGAGCCCGAAAATGGTATAGCCGCCATCGGATCCGGGGGGAATTTCGCGCTTTCGGCAGCAAGTGCCCTTAAAAAACACGCCCCCCATCTATCTGCAGCAGAAATCGTACGAGAGGGACTAACCATAGCGGCAGACCTCTGCATTTATACCAATCACAATTTTATAATCGAAGAATTATAAGAAATAATGCCAGGCCAAAATCCAAATGGATATAGGTCTGGCATTAATCTTTTTCTGGGCGTATTAGTGCCCGTCAACCGACGAGACTCCCTTTATCCCCCGCGTTAATACCGTAATATTTCGAGTCGGTGCCGTGTGTTCTTTGAAATTTTGAATAATTTCTAACACATCGTAATCGATATCTCGCGACCGACTACCGTCGATGATGACCGTCGAATCGGAAGGCAGGTTGTCGAGAGTTAACCCAATGCTCCCTTTATTTAAAAAGGTGACTTCTTCCGATAGTAATATCGTGATGACTTCTCCTGTCTGTTGCTTCTCTTTCTTGTACGAGTAAGAGTGTTTGTAATTTTTACGAAGGATAAAGTATATAGCTACCACCATACCGATGGCGATCCCTTTTAGTAGGTCGGTTAAAAGGATGGCTACTACGGTTACCACAAAGGGTACGAATTGTTCCCAACCCAGTTTATACATCCCCTTGAAAAGTTCAGGTTTCGCCAATTTATATCCCACCAGCAATAGTATGGCTGCGAGGGTAGAAAGTGGGATCAAATTCATGAACTGGGGAATGAAAATCACTGAAATTAACAGTATAAAACCGTGTACAATGGTGGAGAGTCTCGATTTTCCGCCCGCATCGATATTGACAGAACTCCGAACGATAACCTGTGTAATCGGTAACCCTCCGATGAGTCCCGAGGTTAAATTTCCTACACCTTGGGCGAATAATTCTCGGTTGGTAGGCGTATTCCGTTTATAGGGATCCAATTTATCCGTAGCCTCCACCGATAGAAGCGATTCCAGACTTGCTACGACGGCCAGGGTAATAGCAACCGTATATACATCGGGATTGGACAGGGCACTAAAATCGGGGAATTTGAAAAAGCCGATAAATTCCGTGACACTTCCTGCCACAGGTAATTGAACCAAATGTTGGCCATTGACAGCGAGTTCGGGTGATAATGCCCCTAAAAGAGCGTTTAAGCCTATCCCTAACAACACCACAACCAATGCGCCGGGAAGGAATTTAAATAGCCCTAATGACTTCAGAAATGGACGTTCGAAGAGAAGTAAGGCCGCTAAAGATACCACTGAAATAATAATGGCACCTACCGTATGATACTTAACAGCATACCAGAGGTCCGTAAACGTATTTCTTCCTTCTCCTGCTTCAAAAGCCTCATTCCCCATGTATTCCACATCGAATCCCAAAGCGTGCGGAATTTGTTTTAGGATCAAGATCAATCCTATCGCGGCTAGCATCCCCTTGATCACCGAGGACGGGAAATAATAGCCGATCACACCTGCCTTTAAACAACCTGCAAGTATTTGGAGTAATCCGGAAATGACGACAGCAAGTAGAAATGCTTCAAAACTACCAAGGGTTTCGATTGCCGTAAAGACGATTACGACCAAACCAGCGGCAGGACCGGCTACCCCTACAGCCGATTTACTTGTTAAACCGACCACAATACCCCCCACAATACCGGCAATAATTCCTGAAAATAATAAGTCGGGTTGCCCGGTCGAAGCGAGGGCTACCCCGAGACACAGCGGCAATGCCACTAAGGCAACGACGATGCCGGCCGGTAAATCCGACTTCAGATTTGCCAAAATTCTATTTCTCTTAAATGACATGTGAATCTGTTTAGTTGATTACCAATAGCTATTTACGAATGCAGAAGTCTATCTTTTAAGATTTAAGCTGCACCGGAAGAAGGTTCACTAAACACATATACGTCGTCCAGAGAGCCAACATCGCCCATGGAAACGTTCAAATTCTTTAATATCCCGCAGCGGAGATCATAGACTAACCCGTGAATTTGCAGTTTACGCTTTTCTGCCCACGCGTTTTGTACAATGGAAGTTTTAGACAGATTATAAACTTGCTCTATAATATTTAGCTCTACGAGTCGATTGCTTTTTTGAACAGGATCCTCGATGGTATCAAGTTCGTCTTTGTGAAGACGAATGACATCTTTGATGTTGCGGAGCCAGTTGTCGATCAGACCGTTTTGTTTATTCCCCATGGCTGCATTGATACCACCACATCCATAATGGCCTACTACCATCACGTGTTTGACCTTCAGTACGTTGATGGAATAGTCAAGGACACTCAGTAGGTTCATATCTGTATTAACCACCATGTTGGCGATATTACGATGTACAAAAATTTCACCTGACTCTGTGCCGGTAACTTCATTGGCCGGCACTCGGCTGTCAGAACAGCCGATCCAGAGGAAGCGAGGTTCTTGACCTTGGGCTAATTTTTCAAAATATAAAGGATCTTGAGCCAGTTTGCTCTCTACCCACTTCTGATTATTGACGAATAAATCTTTAAATGACTTAGGCATAATCTCAATTGTTAAGTTTTTCAAGATGGATTTCATGGCATACAATAGGGGCTGACCTTATGGAAAGGTTTTGCAAGCCCTAATAGCCGTAATTAGATCGGCACATACCGACCCCAAAAACAATTAGATAATCCTAAGCCCGTTCAGGAGGGGGAGCCACCATGCTTAGGGCTACATCGAGCATAGCAGGTGTCTTATAGAAAGATAAATGAGAGGAGAAATGAGCAAAAT
>Ga0182793_1000658_pt1 | contig 25244 bp, 25 predicted proteins | sample Passage237A_FD_130498 | JGI IMG/M metagenome (GOLD analysis project Ga0182793, IMG submission 130498) | Cellulose adapted compost microbial communities from Newby Island Compost Facility, Milpitas, CA, USA - Passage2 37A (version 2) (version 2) ... | reverse complement strand
CGATCACGCTGGTCACGATCACGCTGGTCACGATCACGCTGGTCACGATCACGCTGGCCACGATCACGCTGGCCACGAGCATGCTGGTCACGAGCATGCTGGCCACGACCACAATGCTCACGACCACAGTGCTCACGACCACAGTGCTCATGACCTCGGCGGGCACAATCACGGCGCCCACGACCACGGCGGGCACCACCACCACGACCCCGCCCAGTTCCGGCGCCTGTTCTGGATCAGCCTGGTCCTGAGCATCCCGACGGTCGTGTTCTCGCACGGTCTGCAGGACATCCTCGGCCTCACCGGCCCCCGCTTCGCAGGCAGCGAATGGATCCCGGCGGGCTTCGGTACTGCGGTGTTCCTCATCGGCGCCTGGGTCTTCATCCGAGGCGCCGTGCCGGAGGTCCGCGCTGGCAAGCCCGGCATGATGACGCTGATCTCGCTCGCCATCCTGGTCGCCTTCACCTACTCGGCACTGGTGACCTTCCGCGTGGTACCCGGCATGGACTTCTGGTGGGAGCTGGCGACGCTGGTGACCATCATGCTGCTCGGCCACTGGATTGAGGCCAAGGCAATCTCGGGTGCCCAGGACGCGCTCGGTGAACTCGCCAAGCTGTTGCCGGACTCGGCTGAGATCTTGGACGGCACCTCGGTGCGCAGCGTTGCGCTCGCCGAAGTCCAGGTTGGTGACCTGGTCCTGGTGCGGCCTGGCGCCGCAATCCCGGCGGACGGCGAGATCGCCGAGGGCGAGTCCGAGGTGGACGAGTCGATGCTCACGGGTGAGTCGGTGCCGGTCGCGAAGACCCCTGGCGACCGCGTCGTCGCCGGCAGCATCTCGAGCGGCGCGCTCACCGTGCGGGTGACCGCAACGGGGGAGCAGACCGCACTCGCCGGCATCGGACGCCTGGTGCGCGAAGCGCAGCAGACCAGCTCGCCGACCCAGTTGCTCGCCGACCGCGCCGCCGGCTGGTTGTTCTGGCTGGCGCTCGCCGCCGCCGCCATCACCGCGCTGGTGTGGTTCCTGATTGCTCCAACCGAGCCGGAGAATCTGTTCGCTCGAGTTGTCACGGTGCTGGTGATCGCCTGCCCGCACGCGCTGGGCCTGGCCATCCCGCTGGTGGCGCAGCTGAGCGTGGCCATTGGAGCGCGACATGGCATCCTGGTGCGCGACCGCCTCGCCCTGGAACAGGCTCGCGAGATTGACGTGGTGCTGCTGGACAAGACCGGCACGCTCACCGAAGGCCGCCAGTCCGTGGTGGCGATTCACCCCGCGGCCGGTCGCACCGAGGAGGAAGTGCTGCAGATCGCGGCTGCGATTGAGCGCCGCGCCGAGCACCCGATCGGTCGGGCCATTGTGGCCGAGGCGAAGGCACGTGGCCTGAAGTCGCTGCGGTCCAAGGGCTTCACTGCCCTGCCGGGTCGGGGCGTGCGCGCCAACATTGGCGAGGATGCCTACGGTGTGGTGAGCGCCCGCGTCCTCATCGAAGACGCGCTGAAGCTGGATTCCGCGCTGGTGTTCGCGGCGCGTGAGGCCCAGGCCGCGGGCCACAGCGTGGTGTACCTGCGCTCGGACGAGGCGGTGCTTGGCATGCTGCAACTCGCCGACCAGGTCCGCGATACGTCGCTCGAGGCGGTGTCCTCGCTCCAGCGTCGCGGCATCCGCGTCGCGATGGCGACCGGTGACTCGCAGGCGGTTGCCCAGTCGGTGGCGCGCACCCTTGGCATCAGCGAAGTCTTCGCCGAGGTGCTCCCCGCCGAGAAGACCGCGGTGGTCGCGCAGCTGCAAGCCGGCGGTGCCACCGTGGCAATGGTGGGTGATGGCGTGAACGATGCCCCGGCGCTGGCCAAGTCCGATATTGGTATCGCGATCGGCGCCGGTACGGACGTGGCGATCGAATCCGCCGAGGTGGTGCTCGCCGGCAGTGATCCGCGCGGCGTGATGGACGTCATCAAGCTCTCGCGAGCCAGCTACCGCAAGATGCGGCAGAACCTGGCATGGGCGGCGGGCTACAACGTCGTCGCACTCCCGATCGCCGCGGGTGCGCTGACCTGGGCGGGCATCGATCTGTCGCCGGCCGCTGGTGCTGTGCTGATGTCGGTGTCCACCATTGTGGTGGCCTTGAATGCGCAACTGCTGCGTCGGATCAAGCTGTCGACGGCACCGATCGCAACGGTGCCGGCGGACGAGTTCGTAGACGAGGCGGACGCGCTGGACGATGAGCCCTTTGGCGACACGGCCGAGCCGGTGCACGCGGACCACGCAGCGCACGACCATGGCACGCATGATCACGGTGCACACGGTCACCATCACTAAGGCGCAATACTGGTCGCATGACTGAGCACAGCGCGCGCCGCTACGCGGTCGCGGTGAACCCTGCCGCCTCCTTTGGTGGCGGCAAGGCCGTCGGCCCAATGCTGGTCGAGGTCTTACGCGCCGACGGCCACACCGTGACCATGCTGCAGGCGGACAGCTACGTCCGCCTTGAGGAAGCGGTACGCGCGGCGCTCGCTGAGCAACCCGACGCCTTGATCGTCGTCGGTGGCGACGGCATGGTGCATCTGGGTATCAATCACGTCGCCGGCACCTCGATTCCGCTCGCGGTGATGCCCTCGGGCACGGGAAACGACATGGCCCGGGGGCTTGGCATGCCGGTCGGTGACCCGGCAGCCGCGATCGAATCGCTGCGCGCCGCCCTGGCCGCGCCACCCGTGGCCAGCGACGTGCTCCGAATCGAGAACGCCGAGGGCGTGCGGTACGCCGCAGGCGTGCTCTCGGCGGGATTCGACGCATTGGTGAATGAGCGAGCCAACCTGATGCGCTGGCCGAAGGGGCGACAGCGCTACAACCTCGCCATCGCGCGCGAACTGGCGGCCCTGAAGCCGCGTGAGTATCGCCTCGTCGTGGACGGCGTCGAGCGCACCGAGCGGGCCATCCTCATCGCCGTGGCAAACAACACGTCCTTCGGTGGCGGCATGCAGATCGTGCCGCAGGCGGACATGACCGACGGCGTCGTGGAACTGTTCCTGGTGCGACCGCTGTCACGAACCAAGTTCCTCGCGGTGTTCCCGAAGGTGTTCAAGGGCGAGCACGTCGGTCACCCCGCTGTGCATATCGAGCCGGTGCGTCACGTCACGATCGCGGCGGACCCCACCCTCGCCGGCTACGCGGACGGCGAGCGGGTCGGGCTGCTCCCCACAACCGTGTCGGTGATGCGAGGAGCCGCCCTGATCCACCGCCCGCCGGTCACGACGAACTGACTCGCCGGCGCCACTTCGCCAGCCCCAGCAGTCCGAGCCCGCCGAGGGTCAAGCCGCCACCGAGGGCGAGGGCCATCGAGTTGTCGCTGCCGGTGCTAGCCAGCACCTCGGTGGCGGCCAGTCGGTTCGTCACCGTGACCGCCACGACCGGGTTCGTGGTCGTGGGCAGCGTGAACTGGATGCCACGCGCTTGCAAGACGACGTCCGTTGCCCCGACAGCGGTGAATAGCGGCTCGAGCCAGACATAGCCATCAGCGACGTCGGGCAGGTTGGCTTCGGTCACCGTGCAGTTGCTGCCGACGCTAAGATCCGAAATGGTGACCTGCTCGCCGATCCGCAGCACGATGGTGCCAGTCCGCTCCTCGAGTCGGGGGTGCGTGCAACGGTAGTCGATCAGGTAGGAATGACGCCGCGCCTCGGCCTCGGCCTCCGCAAAGAGGTCAAAGGCCTTGCTCACCGTCATAGAGGTAAGCTCGAGGTCCTCCTCGCGGAAGGTATTGGTGAGCGTCAGTGCGATGGGGGCGTCCGGCGCGGTCTCGATGATCGTCACCGAGGTACTCGGTCCATCCTCAGCATTGTTCGACCATCGAGCGCTGCTGTACTCGCCGCTGACTGGCGGGGTGAAGCTCGTCTCCGTCAACGTGCACTCAGTGCCGACCGGCAAGTCCGCGATGCTGACCGGGACGTCAGCGGTGAGCGTCATCGTGCCGGATACGGCATCGCAGACGTAGCTAACGATGTACTCGGCATCAGCGGCAAATTCCACATCGCCGATGGTAACCACACGCTTCACGACCGAGACTGCGCCAGTGGGAGCGTCCTCGGCGAAGATGCTCACCGTGGCGGTCAGGGCATCGCTGGTGAGGAAGTTGAAGGCCGCAAAGACTTGGCAGCCGTCGTCACCGTTGTGATACCAATGCAGACTTTGCGTGGTGGTGGGGAGGCCTTCCGCACGCAAGGTCAGGGTGGTCGCCGCAGTCGGGGTCACGCAGAGGTTGACGGTGCGAGGCTCGTCCGGGGGAGTGTCCGTCGCGTGTACGACGGTGAGGATGCCGCCGGAATATGTCACGTCGCTCTGGCCCGAGCACACGGCCACGGTCGCGTTATTGACCGAGACGGAGAGCGGGGCATTGACGATGTTGGTGCGTACGGGCACGGTGAGCACCTCGCCGACGACGCCGGCAAAGGTCGGTCCGCCAACGACCTGCAGGACCTGCGTCGTCTGCGGAGTGTTCAGGAAGCCGAATCGCTCCTCGAGGTCGTCGGCGCCCAGGTTATTGAGCTCGCAGAAGGCACCAAAGTTTCCATCGTCCTCCTGGAAGTCCGTCACGCACCAGATCAGATACTGCAGTCGGGCGCGCGAATCGGAGTCGTGGTCCGACCGAACCGGCGTGCCGGCGGCACCCGTCATTGGAAAGAAGTCGTCCTCGCCATCGTCGTTGACATAGGGCAGCGCCTGGAAGACAGTGCCGTACTGCACCAAATAGGCGACGATGTTGCGCTCAAAGTCGCTCAGGCTCAGGCTCAGGTTCTGGCCGGCATCCACGTCCAGTGCCTCGCCGTTCAGGCAGGCGCTGCGGTACCCGTAGGCGTCGTAGATCGGGACAATGTGGCCGGCGTTGTATGCCGCGAGCTCGTCGGGGGTCAGTGTCCGATCCGGGGTTGCATCGGTCGTGCCAGCACAGGCGTCCATGGTCAGCTCGGCCACTGGGGGTACCGGCGCCGCGGCGAAGGTCGGCGCTGAACCAGGGGAGGCAGTCTCCACGGTCGCACCGAGCCGGAGTGCCCCAACACCTGCCAGCAGGCGGCGAGTGACGAGGCGGGAGTGCTGAGTCATGAGAACGTCCTTGTCCGGGTCTGCACCAGTGATATACCGCCGAAAATGCAGCGGCATACTAGAGAGAGCCCGTCAGGCAAGATCTGTGACGCGATATGCGAAAATTGTTCAGGCACTGAGAAAACTCCCAGATTCCAGCGGTTCGGCAACGCTCCTGACTCGATTCGCATCCAGACCGCAGGTATGCCATAATCGTTGAGTCGCAAAGACGGCCCCATCGTATAGCGGCCTAGTACGTCGCCCTCTCACGGCGGTAACGCGGGTTCGAATCCCGCTGGGGTCACCAAAGATAAAATCCCCCAGATCAACAGATCCGGGGGATTTTTGCATGTCTGGCGCGAGTGCCCTACGGACCCTACAAACAGTGCCGAAACGCAGCGAGGACCGTGGCGGCTGCCAGCGGTCCTCGACGACAGGGTCGCTCGATGTTAGTGCTCGTCGTCCCCGTTGCGCTTGCGGCGGTTGCTCGGCGCCACCGAGTGCGAGAGCTTCTCGATCCAGGCCAGCGCGAGGGCCGAGACGATGAAGGACAGGTGAATGATCACCTGCCAGAACACGCCCCGCTCGGTGTATTGCTCGCCGGTCACGCTCGGCGTGTTCAGGCCCAGGTCCGCCACCTCGATAAAGGTCTTGAGCAGGTGGATTGATGAGATCGAGATGATCGAAATCGCAAGCTTGATCTTCAGCAGGTTCGCGTTCACATGCGATAGCCAGTCTGGCTCGTCCGGGTGTCCCTCAACGCCGATCCGGGAGACGAAGATCTCGTAGCCGCCGATGATCACCATGATCAGCAGGTTCGCAATCATCACCACATCGATCAGTCCGAGCACCGACAGCATGATGTCGGCCTCGTCCAGGTGGGCGCCGTCGATGTGGAAGATGCCCTTCCAAACGTTCTCAATCAGGTGGGCCAAATCGAAACCGAAGACGATCACATAGACCAGCTGCGCGATGATGAGGCCCAGATACAGCGGTGCCTGCAACCAGCGGCTGGCGAAAATAAAGGCGCCGAGGGTGGCGGTTGCCGCAGAGTAGCGGGTGGGTGACGACGTGGCGGGATTTCCGGCGTGGGTGGCAGGGGATTCCATGCGGGGCAGTGACTCCTCAGTCAATGGCTTCGACGATCAACTTTCCAATCGTAGTGGGCGGGCAAATTAGCACCTATGCCATTCTTTTGCGACGCGATAGCCTGTTCCCGTAGGGGTTACCACAGTAGGCGCCACCGGGTGCCGTCCCCTCATGACGGACATGGAGGCACTTGCTGATGGCAAGCAACGAAGAACTCCTGCGCGAGGCCGCGAATCCTGCAACTTCGCCGGCCCGCCTGCAGGAGATTGCCCAGGCTGACCAGAGCACCTGGGCAGCAATTGCGGCGAACCCCGCTGCATATGATGGCCTGCTCACCTGGCTCGGCGAGCACGGCGATGCAACGGTCAAGGCAGCGATCGCTGCTCGTTCGGCCGTCGCCGCACCGCCCGCGCCTGCGGTTGCCGCAGCTCCGGCCGTGCCGGCTGCTGCACCGGTGCCACCGACCCCGTCGGTTCCCGGTGCTCCGGCCGCTGCTGGTACCAAGTCCAACACCGGTCTGATCATCACGGTCGTGGTGCTGGGCATCGCGCTCGTGGTGGGGCTGGTCTTCCTGCTGATCAACCTGCTCGGCCCGAAGAATGACGTCGCCGACCCGGGCACCGGCCCGGTGGTCACCGATCCAGCCAACCCGCAGCCGGATCCGAACCCGATCGACCCCAACCCGCAGCCGAACCCGAACCCGAACCCGACCGGTGGTGACGTCTGTCAGCAGATTCTGGCTGCCACCATGCAGTGGGGTCAGCAGAACCAGAACACCGAGACCATGGACTTCGGTAGCCTCTACGTCGCCTGGGGCAACGCCGTTGGTGGCCAGATCGGCGAGGACTTCAAGCTGGTCGGTGAGGCCTTCACCAAGATGATGAACGGTGACATGTCCCTGATGCAGGACCCGCGGGTCAGCGCAGCCAGCGAGCGTGTCGAGCAGGCAGTCAGTGGCTGTGAGGATGCGTTCCAGAACATGGGCGGTCTGGGCGGCTTCGGCTTCTAACCCAGGATCGTTCTGTCTGCGGCCGGGCACCGAATGGTGCCCGGCCGCACTGGTATGCTGATGCCCGCGAACGGGAGTATCCCACTTCGCTGTGTTCGTCAGTACGGTCGGTACCATTACGGACCCGGGCACAGCGGCGCATCTGGTGCGCGGGAGAGACATTCGTCACTACGACGTTCCCCGAAAGGTGCCGTATGACTACCGTCCTGCCGCTGTGGTTCGAGATCGGTTCGCTGGTCGCAATCTGCCTGATTTTGGCCTTCGACCTCCTCATGGTCGTGAAGCGACCGCACGTGCCTTCCATGAAGGAATCCGCACTGTGGGTGAGCTTCTACGTCACGCTCGCCCTGATCTTTGCCGGCTGCATGTTCCTGATCGGCGACGCCGAACACGGCGGCCAGTTCCTCGCCGGATGGCTCACCGAGTACAGCCTCTCGGTCGACAACCTCTTTGTCTTTGTGATCATCATGGCCCGCTTCAGCGTGCCGAAGCAGTACCAGCAAGAGGTGCTGATGTTCGGCATCATCCTGGCCCTGATCTTCCGCGGCGCCTTCATCCTGGCCGGTGCCGCCATCATTGAACGCTTCGTGTGGGTGTTCTACATCTTCGGTGCCTTCCTGGTCTGGACCGCGTGGAAGCAGATTGCTGGCGAGGACGAGGACGACGAAGATGGCGCCAAGGAGAACGTCCTGGTGCGTCTGCTGCGCAAGCGCGTCCGGATGACCGATGACTTCTCCAGTAACAAGCTGCGCGTGACCATCGACGGTCAGAAGTACTGGACCCCGATGCTGATCGTGTTCATCGCGATCGGTTCGACGGACATCCTCTTTGCGCTCGACTCCATCCCGGCAATCTTCGGCATTACACAGAGCCCGTTCATTGTGTTCACCACGAATGTGTTCGCACTGATGGGGCTGCGTCAGCTCTACTTCCTGCTCGGTGGTCTGCTGGACCGCCTCGTCTACTTGAAGTACGGCATCGCCTTCATCCTGGCCTTCATCGGTGTGAAGTTGGTCTTCCACGCCATGCATGAAAACTCACTGCCGTTCATCAACGGTGGTCAGCACATCACCTGGGTGCCAGAGATCACCACCTGGATGTCGCTGATCGTGATCGTCGCCTCGCTGGCGATCGCGGTGATTGCCAGCCTGATCAAGTCCGCAATCGACGCACGCAAGAGCGGAGAGGCCCTGCACCTCGGCCCGGCCGAGGTCGAGGTGGACGCGGAAGGCCATGTGCACATCGCGCACCACGAGCAGCCGGAGAGCGACGAGAACCGCTAGGCTCGGGGGCCGGGGACAAGCCTGGGAACAATCGCCAGGTTGGCGGTGTTATTCTGGGCATCATGCGTTTCCGGCACCTCCTCCTTGGCCGCCGCGACGGGATTTAGCCTCAGGCCTCACCCGTCGCGGAGTCCGTTCTGGGCCGCACATTTTGTACTGAGGAGCAGTAAGCATGACGTCTGACACGAATTCTGGTGTTGCCGCGAAGCCGCGGACGCTGGCTGAGAAGCTGTGGGACGACCACGTCGTCGTCGCAGGCAAGGATGGCGAGCCGGACCTGATCTACATTGACCTGCACCTGGTGCATGAGGTCACGAGCCCGCAGGCCTTCGACGGGCTGCGACAGGAGGGGCGACCGGTCCGTCGCCTCGACCTGACGATCGCCACCGAGGACCACAACACCCCGACGCTGAACATCGACCGCGAGATTGCGGACCCGACCAGCCGCACCCAGATCGAGACCCTGCGTCGCAACGCCGAAGAGTTCGGAGTGCGCATCCACTCGCTCGGAGACGTCGAGCAGGGCATTGTGCACGTGGTTGGCCCGCAGCTGGGTCTGACCATGCCGGGTATCACTGTGGTGTGTGGCGACTCGCACACCTCGACGCACGGTGCCTTCGGCGCCATGGCTTTTGGTATCGGTACCAGCGAAGTCGAGCACGTGCTGGCCACGCAGACCCTGCCGCTCAAGCGGTTCAAGACGATGGCGATCAACGTCGAGGGCACCCTGCGCCCGGGCGTGACCGCGAAGGACATCATCCTGGCCGTGATCGCCAAGATCGGCACCGGTGGCGGCCAGGGCTACGTCCTGGAGTACCGCGGCAGCGCGATCCGCTCGCTGTCGATGGAAGGTCGGATGACCATCTGCAACATGTCCATCGAGGCGGGTGCCCGCGCCGGCATCGTGGCGCCGGATGAGACCACCTTCGAGTACGTCAAGGGTCGCCCGCACGCGCCGCAGGGCAGGGACTGGGATGAGGCGCTGGCCTACTGGAAGACCCTGGTCACGGACGAGGGCGCTACCTTCGACGCCGAGGTGTTCATCGACGCGAACGAACTGGAGCCCTTCGTGACCTGGGGTACCAACCCGGGTCAGGGCCGCTCGCTGAGCGACGTGGTTCCCTCCCCGGAGGAGTTCGCCGACACCAACGACCGCGACGCGGCAACCCGCGCGCTGGAGTACATGGACCTGCAGCCGGGCACCCCGCTGAAGGACATCGCCGTTGACGCAGTGTTCATGGGGTCCTGCACCAACAGTCGCATCGAGGACCTGCGCGCCTTCGCCAGCGTGATCAAGGGTCGCAAGAAGGCTGACAATGTGCGCGTCTTGGTCGTGCCGGGTTCGGCTCGCGTCCGCCTGCAGGCCGAGGCCGAAGGCATCGACCAGATCGTCAAGGAGTTCGGTGCCGAGTGGCGCTTCGCCGGCTGCTCAATGTGTCTGGGGATGAACCCGGACCAGCTGGCTCCGGGCGAGCGCTGTGCCTCAACCAGCAACCGAAACTTCGAGGGTCGCCAGGGTAAGGGTGGTCGTACCCACCTCGTCTCGCCGCTGGTTGCGGCCGCGACCGCAGTGTGCGGCACGCTGTCGAGCCCGTGGGACCTGGGCATGACCCCCGAGGAACTCTCGGACCCGTCGATCATTCTGGGCTCGGCCAACGGTGTTCCGCTGGCTGGCGCGTCCGAACTGCCGCTGACTGTCAAGGGGGCCTGAGATGGAACCGTTCACCACGCACACCGGCGTCGCGGTTCCGCTGCGCCGCGCCAACGTCGACACTGACCAGATCATCCCGGCGGTGTTCCTGAAGCGGGTCACTAAGACCGGCTTTGACGACGCACTGTTCTACTCGTGGCGTCAGGACGAGGACTTCATCCTGAACCAGGAGCCATACCGCAACGGTTCGGTGCTGGTCGCCGGCCCGGACTTCGGTACCGGTTCCAGCCGTGAGCACGCCGTCTGGGCCCTGCGCGACTACGGCTTCAAGGCCGTGTTGAGCCCGCGCTTTGCCGACATTTTCCGCGGCAACGCCGGGAAGCAGGGCCTGTTGGCCGCCCAGATTTCTGAGGACGACGTCGAGAAGCTCTGGAACGCCATCGAGGCGCAGCCGGGCGTGCAGATTACGGTGGATCTGCACCAGAAGACGGCAGTTCTTGGCGACCTGACGGTAGCATTCGATATCGACGATTACACCCGCTGGCGCCTGCTGGAGGGTCTGGACGACATCGCGCTCACCCTGCGCGAAGAGGACAAGATCGCCGCGTTTGAGGCCCGCCGCGAAGCATGGCGGCCGCGAACGTTGCCAATCCGATAACAGAACGAGGCAACAACTGGTGAATGCACTGCTCGAGGAGTCGCAGCGTGCGGCCGCGCTAACCGGACTTGGCGCCGAAGAGATCGTCATCCGTGGTGGTCGTCCCCTGCAGGGGCGCATCCGGGTGCGAGGCGCCAAAAATCTGGTCACCAAGGCGATGGTCGCATCGCTGCTGGGGGGCACTCCCAGCGTGCTGCGTGACGTGCCGGACATTAGTGATGTCAAGGTCGTCGCGGGGCTGCTGAAGGTGCACGGTGTCTTGGTTGAGGAGGTCGCCGAGGGCGAACTCCACCTGGACCCGGCAAATGTCGAAAGGGCGCACCGCGCCGACATTGACGCGCACGCAGGGTCCAGCCGGATTCCGATCCTATTCTGTGGTCCGCTGTTGCACCGCCTCGGCGAGGCCTTCATCCCGGACCTCGGTGGCTGCCGCATCGGCGACCGCCCGATCGACTTCCACCTGGACGCCCTGCGCAAGTTCGGTGCCATCGTGGACAAGCAGCCCGCCGGTATTGCGCTGAGCGCGCCGGATGGGCTCAAGGGCGCGGAGATCGAGTTCCCGTACCCAAGCGTTGGTGCGACCGAGCAGGTGCTGCTGTCGGCCACGCTCGCCGAGGGCGTGACGGTGCTGCGCAACGCCGCGATCGAGCCGGAAATCCTCGACCTGATCGCGATTCTGCAGAAGATGGGTGCGATCATCTCGGTCGAGCCGAACCGCGTGATCGTGATTGAAGGGGTGGACAGCCTCCGCGGCTATACCCACACCGCAATTCCAGACCGCAACGAGGCCGCGAGCTGGGCTTCGGCCGCGCTCGCTACCAAGGGTGACATCTTTGTTGAGGGCGCGCAGCAGAAGGAACTCACCACCTTCCTCAACGTCTTTCGCAAGGTCGGTGGCGGCTTCGACGTCCACGACGACGGCATCCGGTTCTACCACCCGGGCACGCCGCTGAAGCCGGTCGAGTTCGAGACCGACGTGCACCCGGGCTTCATGACTGACTGGCAGCAGCCGCTCGTGGTGGCACTCACCCAGGCGGAGGGCGTCTCGATCGTGCATGAGACCGTGTACGAGAAGCGTTTCGGCTTCACTGAGGCGCTGAACGAGATGGGCGCCAACATCGTGGTGCACGAGCACGGCATGGACACCCCCAACCGCCGGGTGCCGCGTCGTCCGCTCGAGCAGGCAGCCGTAATCACCGGCCCGACCCCGCTGCACGGCGCCAAGGTTGCGGTTCCCGACCTGCGCGGTGGTTTCAGCCACCTGATCGCAGCGCTGGCTGCTGAGGGTGAATCGGTCATCTCGAACGTCGGCATTATCAGCCGCGGATACGAGCATTTCATCGACAAGCTGCGGCTGCTTGGGGCCGACTTCGATTACGAAGGTTAGGCCTGAATGCAGGAACAGCCCGACGTCGCGCCCAATCCGGATCAGCCCCTGCCGCAGCCGGTGAAGCGCCGCCGCGAGAAGCCGGGGATCTTCCGGTTCTTCAGCATTATGCTCTGGCCGATCATGACCCCGACGGTGAAGTACACCTTCATCGATGGTGACAAGATTCCTGCCACTGGCGCCTTCGTGCTCTCGCCGAATCACTTCTCGAACATCGACCCGGTTATCGTCGGCTATGCCGTGTGGAAGTTGGGTCGCAACCCGCGCTTCCTGGCCAAGGCTGGCGTGTTCAAGGTGCCGGTGCTCGGCTGGTTGCTGCGTAAGTCTGGCCAGATCCCGGTGGACCGGACCAGCGCATCGAAGGGACGCGAGTCGCTGACGGCGGCCAGCGAACTGGTCACCCACGGCCGCGGCGTCATCGTGTACCCGGAAGGCTCGCTCACCCGCGATCCGGACCTGTGGCCGATGCGCGGCAAGACCGGGGCTGTGCGCCTCGCCCTGGAAGCCGGTGTGCCACTGATCCCGGCCGTCCACTGGGGCACGCAGGAGATCATGCCGCGCTACAGCGGCAAGCTGCGGCTGTTCCGCCGCAAGCCGGTCACCATTCGGATCGGTGACCCGGTGGACCTGTCGGCCTACCGCGGTCGCCCGCTGGACTCGGCCATGCTGACCGAGGCCACTGGCCGGGTGATGGACACCATTGCGACGCTGCTCGGCGAGGTCCGCGGTGAGCAGCCGCCCGCCAAGCGCTGGGATCCGGCCGAGCACGGACAGAGCGAGACCGGGCGAATCTGATGAACATTGCAGTGCTGGGTGCCGGCAGTTGGGGCACGACGTATGCCAAGGTGCTTGCTGACGCAGGTCAGCAAGTGACCCTGTGGGCCCGTCGCCCCGAGCAGGCGCGCGAGATCGCGATTAGCCGCCGGAACAGCGACTACTTGCCCGGCATCACCCTGCCTGAACTCTTGACTGCCTCCTCAGACATGGCGCAGGTGGTCCACGGCGCCGAGGCGGTGTTCCTGGCCCTGCCCAGCCAGGCGCTGCGTGCGAACCTGGGCACCCTCGCGCCGATGCTGCCTGCCGGCGTGCCGGTCGTCAGCCTGATGAAGGGCGTGGAGCGCGAGACGAATAAGCGCATGAGTGAGGTGATCCTCGAGGAGCTCCAGATCGAGCAGGACCGGATCGCGGTGGCCTCTGGGCCCAACCTGGCGCTCGAGATTGCCAAGGGTTACCCGACGGCCGCGGTGGTGGCCTCGTCCTCGTTGACCACCGCCCAGGTGGTCGCGAAGGCGGCAACCAACGCGTACTTCACCTCCTTCGTGAACCAGGACGTGGTGGGCACCGAGTTCGGTGGCGTGTTGAAGAACTTGATCGCGGTGGCCATCGGCATCGTGGACGGCGTCGGCTACGGCGAGAACACGAAGGCGTCGATCATTACCCGTGGTCTGGCCGAACTCACCCGGTTCGCGGTGGCCTACGGCGCCAAGCCCGAGACGATGATGGGGCTGGCAGGCCTTGGCGACTTGATCGCCACCTGCGAGTCGCCGCTGTCGCGCAACAATCAGGCCGGGCGGCTGCTTGGTCAGGGCAAGCCGCTGCAGGACGTAGTGGCGAGCATGCGCCAGACCGCGGAAGGTCTCGCCTCGGTGGGCCCGGTCCTTGCGCTCGCGGCCGCGAAGGGGGTCCATCTGCCGATCGTCGAGCAGGTCGGCGCAGTGCTGGACGGCACGCTCGACCCGAAGGAACTGGCGCCGTATCTGACCAGCAGCGACGACGACGCTCCGGCTCCGCGAGAGCACGACGCGTAGATCGCGCTGGCCGTCGCGACCGTTCTGGTCGCGAGCGAGTTACTGCTCGGGGACGATGACCGCGTCGCCGGGGTCCACGCAACGGTGGCCGTCGAGCGGCAACTGCGCCACGGCTCGGTCCACAGCGCCGAGCGCCGTCGACCCGCTGACGACGGTGTTGTCGATGATGACTTCGACCGCCGGCGTACGGCCGTAGCTGGTGAAACGGTAGGTCGGGGCTTGGCTGTCATCGACCAGCCAGGAGACGTCGAGGTCCTCGGTTTCGAGGCACACATCGTTGCTCAGTACGGCGGGTTCCAGGCCGCAGCGCAGCAGCACGGCTGAGGGCTGGCCCCAGGCAGCGGTGGCCTGCGCATTGGTCTCGCGCTTGGCCAGGTCATCGATCGATTGCGGCAGGCGCACGCTGACCGCCGCGCAATCGGGCGACGCCGCGTACTTGGCGGGTTCGAGCGCCACCACGGGCGCGCAGCCGCTCAGCACGAGGACGGCGACAGGCAGCAGACCGAGGGAGACACGGAGCACAGATCGACGCACCAGTTCAGGCTACCGTGTGAATATGAGCAGTCAGCCGCAAGCCGCCTGGACGGGTGGGGATCACCGCGAGACGACCGAGCAGGAACTGTTGCGCCGTCTGCTGCCCGCCGTGCCCGCCGCAGACTCCGCGGTGATCGGCACCGGCGACGACGCGGCCTTGCTCTCGCTGCCGGGCGGCACGGTGCTGAGCGTCGATACCCTCGTCGAGGGACCAGACTTCCGCAGCGACTGGTCCACGCCTGAGGACCTCGGATGGAAGGCCGCGGCCGTGAATCTCGCCGATATCGCCGCGATGGGTGCCGTCCCGCGAGCCTTGCTGGTGGCGCTAGTGCTGCCAGTGGGCGTGCCGGCGGATTGGGCGAATCGCTTCCTGGCGGGGATGGGGGAGTATCTCGCCTCGCGGGCCCCTGGCTGTGGCATTGTGGGCGGCGACATTGCCTCGGGCGAGGTGCTCACCATTGCGGTGACGGCGATCGGCGAGCCGGCGGGCAGTCCGCTCGTCCGTCGCAACGGCGCACGGCCCGGCGACACGATCGCGGTCGCCGGCACGCTCGGTCGAGCAGCGGCCGGACTGCGGCACCTGATGGCAGGCCGTGCTTCCGCCACCGAGCTGCGCGAGCGGTATCCCGAGGTAGTCACGGCACAACTTCGGCCCGATCCGCCGCTGCAGGCGGGTGTGGCGGCCGCGCGGGCGGGGGCGACGGCCATGATGGACGTCTCGGACGGGCTGTCGACCGACCTGGCGCGCCTCGCCGAGTCATCGGGAGTGCAAGCCCAGTTGGATCCGCGGACGATGGAGTCCTGGGCAGCACAGCTTGCGTCCATAAGTGACTTCGAGCTTGATCACGCCCGCCAGTGTGTGCTGCACGGCGGTGAGGATCACGCCATGCTCGCCACATTCCGGCCCGGTGCCGTGCTGCCGCCAGGCTTCCAGCCGATCGGTGTGATCGCCGAGGGGGCGGGCGTTTGTCTAGCAACCGAGCCGCTCCGTCCGGCGGGGTGGGACTCGCTCTGGGGGTCTTCCACCGGTATTTCCGGGAGCTAGGGTACAGCAGGGGACGGGATTACCCCCACTCGGGGGGTTGTTCGGTGAAAACCCCCATGGACGCGCTCTCATGTGTGGGTTAGTTTCATCTTGCTGGTCACGATTCCAGCGGTCAGGACCTGACCTGACCTAACCCGAAAATCGCTGATGTCCCCCACGCCGGATGCGACGTTGGTTCGGCACAGACGCTGAGCCAGTCCCGCAACACCTGCACGGGGGAGATTGGCCATGTCATGGTCCGCCATGGGATGGAGTACACACATGTCCAAGCGCAAGGCACTCGCGGTCGTCATCGGCGCCGCAGTCTTTGCCATCGTCGGCGCATCCGCTGCGACCCTCGGTGGCATCCAAACCAACAACCTCGGTGCCAACAGCAACGTGGTCGAGGCTCAGATCGAGAACGGTGTCCGCCTCTCGTGGCAGACCGCCTACTCCTCGAGCGAGTCGGCCTACACCGTGACCGGCATCACCCTGTCCACCATCGACGGTGCCGAAAGCATCCCGGGCACTGCCCAGGTGAAGGTCACCCTGGTCGACGCCAACGGCGACGCCCTGGGCGAGTTCGTCAGCGCCAACGGCGGTTCCACCTGGACTGCTCCGTCCGGCGCGGTGCTCGCCGCTGACGTCTACGGCGCATCCGTCGTCATCAACGGTGGCAGTGTCACCGCGGTGAGCACTGCCCCGTAAGCAGCAGCACCCCAGGCGATGACCATCATGGACACGGCGTCGGTCGAGATCCCGCTCGGGGTCTCGACCGACGCTGCCGTCCCGGCATCGCCAACTCGCAGCGAGCTGATCGCTGCAGAACGCCGCAGCCGACGCCGGCGCCGGGTCATCCCACAGCTGTTCGGCTGGCTTGGCGTGCTGATGCTGGTGGCCATGCTCTGGCCGGCCAGTTGGGGCGGCGTGACTGGCCTGACGGTTGTCCAGGGCAACTCGATGCTGCCGACGTACAAGACTGGCGACCTGATCGTGTCGATTCGCTGGTTCTCGTATCAGCCGGGCGATGTGATCTCCTTTGTCGTGCCCGACGGCCAGTCTGGGGCGGGCGGCCGAGTCATTCACCGCGTGACCGAGCGCGACGACCTCGGTCGGATGCGCACCCACGGTGACGGCAACCTGACGCCCGACCCGTGGCTGATCGAGGACATTGACGTCATGGGCAAGGCGGTGCTGCAAATCCCGGGCGCTGGCGCCTGGTTTGGCGGCAACTCGCAGTGGCTGATCCTGGCTGCGGCGGCGGGTCTTGCCGTCACCATCTTGCTCTGGCCGAGCAAAGCGCCAGAGCAAGCCACGCGAGCGCGGCGCACGACGGCCGACTCCCAGAGCGATGTCGACGCGGACTCCGCGGGCGACCCGGTGCGATGAGCGTGTTGCGGCGGGTGAGCGTGGTGGTCATGGTGCTCGGGGGCTTGCTTGCTGGCGCTGCCCCTGCAGCGGCCATCGATCTGGCAGCACCGCGGGTCGAGCTCTCCGCTGCCGTGAACCCGGCCGCGTGTTCGGTCAATCCGGTGCGCGCCTCGTGGGGCGTCGCCTTCTGGGACGGTCAGTACCGACTGTCCCGCGTACAGTTTTCCGGCTTCTCGCGCGACTGCGTAGGGGGCCTCTTGGACGCGGTGCTGCTGCGCGACAGCGTGGTCATGGGGCGGGTGACCACCACGGTCCGCGGCAGCACCGTCACGATTGGGGTTCGAGCGCTGAACATTCCCGCCGCGGACCTCAACGGCGTGGCGCTGGCACTGCAGACCGCCTCGAATCCGGTGGGCGCGCCACCGAGCGTCGATGACGATGGCCTCGTGCTGGATGCAGTGATCGACGCCCCAGAGCCGGTCGACCCGCCAGTGCCGACCGATGGCGGCCCGGACGGGACTGTCCCGACCGAGGTGCCGCAGTTGCAGCAATGCCACTGCATCAACTGCAGCGGCGACCCGACTGCACTCGCCGTGCCCTGGGCAATCAGCGGGGCGCTCGCGGCAGCGCTGATTGGCTCGTGGCTGTGGTTCTTCGTTGTGCTGCGTCGCCGTGACGATGACGTGCACACTGACTCCGAGGCCGCTGGGAGCGCCGAATGAACACCTCGCAGCGTTGGTTCAGCGCACGTCCCGCCATGCAGGCGGGCGTGCTGGCCGCGCTGCTGTGTGCCGCGCTGGGTGCGGGGACGGTGGGGGCCGCCGCAGCCAGCCTCGGCCAAGCCAGTGGGGGCTTGCAGACCAGTGGCCTCGGCGCGGTGGGTTCTGCTGCGGTCGATGGTGTGGACGCGGCCATGGTCGAGCTCATCCCGACCCTGAGTGGCACCACATGGGTGCTGCAGCGCATTGATGTGCGCGGCCAGGGTCGCAACTTCGTCAACGGCGAACTCGTGCAGTTGACGCTGCTCAACGGCTCGGGCGCGGTGCTGTGCGAGGTGTCGGCCAGCGCGAGCGGTTCGGTCGCGGCGGTCTCGGCCGGGCAGGTGTCGAGCGCCTGCGGCGCCCTGCCGATCGCGCAGATTCGGCGCGTTGCGGTCGCTGTGTCCGGGGGTGCCTGATGCGACCTCGTCGCTGGATCGCCGCGGCCGCCGGCTTCACCGTTGCTCTCGGCGTGGTGGCAGCCAGTGCGGCTGCGATCCAAACCCTCGATACGCACTCGCTGTTCGGTGGGCAGGGCGGGGCGAGCCTCGCCTCCGGCACTCGCAGCGCCACGATTGAGTACGAGGTGGGGGCGAACAGTCTGACTGTCACGGTCACCGGATCGAACCTGTCACAACTGGTCGGCCAGCATCTGCGTCTTGCGCTGATTACTGGCGGCGGCCCGACGATCATCAGTCGTACGATCAGCACTGGAAGCGGTGGCAATGCGGTCGTCGGCTCGAATGCGGTGATCACGCTGCAGCGCGGCTCGGAGACCTGGCCGGGACGGGCAGACGTGACCGACTGGGCGCTGATGCTCGGTGGCGAACTGCTGGTGGAGCGCGGCGACAATGCGGGCGCCAGTATCACGGTTGCCTCTGGCGTCTTGGCCCCAGTCGTCCTGGAACCGGGCGACCCCATCACCGAGCCAGAGGGCCCGCCCCCGCCCTACGATGTCAACGTCATCGACTGGGAGTTGCTGCACCGCAACCCGGTCCAAGTCTGCGCGAACGTGGTGGTAACCGGCACCTCGCCGACGCCCGAGCCGTGGCGGGTGCGCATCGTGCACACCCAGGCGCCGTTCTATGGGCAGAACACCGGCTTCCAACTGCAGAACTACCCCGGCACTGGTGACGCCTGGCGCTACGCGATCTTCACCGATCCGGTCACCGGCGAACCCTATGTCACGGCAAACGCGGCGAACCAGGCAACGCACGGCACCGTGGCGACTGGTCAAACGCACCGCTTCCGTATCTGCAACTACGCATTGCCATCACCGGCGAACGAGCCCGAGCTCTACACGGTAACGTTCGGCCCCGTCTTCAACGGCGACAGCGGCTTCCAGCGCTGCCAGACGGCCACGATCGCAGGCGTCAACGCCAACTGGAAATGGCCATTTGGCTGGACCTTCACCTTCGACCACACCGCGATCCGCCAAGCGGTGATGAGCGCGGGCCGGACCGTGAGCACGATCACACACGGACCGAACGCCTGGGAATTCACGGTAGTCACTTCGGGCACCAGTGCGCAGATCACAAACAACGCCCCCAGCAGCCTGATGAAGTTGGAGACTCGCAGCATCACTGCCTGCGCGGTCAGTTACTAGCCGCATCGAGGCGGGACTGCCGTCAGTCCGCCGCTGGCACCTCGGCCCACCACAGCACAGTCTCGCCGTAGTCTTTGCGGCGGAACGGCTCGAGGCCTGCGGGCCACGCCGGTTCGGGAGAGCGGCTGGAGCGTTCCACCACCACGACCGCGTCCTCGGCCAGCAGCGGCTGCAGCGCCTCGAGGTCGGCGGCCACGTCCTCATCGCTGAGTTCGTACGGTGGGTCGACGAAGACCACGTCGAAGGCTCGAGCACCTTGGGTGGACAGCCAGGTGCGCACCGCTTGGGCTGCGACGCTGATCTGCGGTGCCCGGCCAGTGGGGGCGGCGGCGCGGATTCGCTCCGCGTTCTTGGCACAGATTGCGGCGGCCGCGCTGGCGCGTTCGACCAGGACCACCTCGGCGGCCCCGCGGCTGGCCGCCTCCAGCCCGACAGCGCCCGAACCGGCATACAGATCGAGCACGCGCGCGCCCTCCGGCAGGCCCATCGTCCCCAGCGCCGAAAACAGCGCCTCGCGGACGCGGTCGCTCGTCGGGCGAGTCCCGGACTTCGGGACCTGCAAGGTCTGGGAGCCAGCGAAGCCGGCGATGATGCGCGTCATAACGAAGTGAGCCTATCGGGCGTCGGCAATAGGATCGACTCATGGCGACGGTCACCATCGACAGCACCCTGTCTGGCGTGCTCGGTGACCGCACGGCGAAAGCGATTGAGAAAGCCTTCGGATACCGGACCGTCGGGGAACTGCTGGGGCATGCGCCGCGCCGCTATGCGCTGCGCGGGGAACCGACACCGATCGCGCAACTGCCGCTGCATCAGCCGGTGACAGTGATCGCCGAGGTGCGCCGTGCCACCAGTCGGGCGATGCGCGGTCGCAAGGGGACCCTGCTGGAAGTGGAACTCACCGATGGCCGCGGCAGCCTCACCCTGACCTTTTTCAATCAGGCCTGGCGCGCGGACCAACTGGTGCCGGGCGCTCGCGGACTGTTCGCCGGCAAAGTCACCCTGTTTCAGGGCAAACGGCAACTCTCGCACCCGGACTACGAACTCTTCGACGATATCGGCGGCACCCCAGAAGAACGCGCCGAGGCGGCCAAGCGCTGGGCGGAAACGCCCATTCCGATCTACCCGGCAACCGGCACCGTGGCGAGCTGGCAACTGCAGCGCGCCATCGGCGTGGTCCTGGACATCCTCGACGCCTACCCCGACCCGGTACCACCGGCCTTGCGGGAACAGCACCAGCTGCTGGATGCGCTGACGGCGATCCGGCAGTTGCACCGGCCCGAACACGCCGCCGCGTGGAAGCAGGCGCAGGCGACCCTGCGGTACCACGAGGCCTTCCTGTTGCAGTTGGCCCTGCTGCAGCAGCGGGCTGAGCGCCGGTCGCAGCGGGCGGCGCCGCGTCGCTCCGGTGCCAAGGGTGTCCTGGAACGATTCGATGCCGCCCTGCCCTTCCCGCTCACCCCGGATCAGCGCAGCGTCGGTGACGAGGTGCAGGCCGAGCTGGCCGGCGAGATTCCGATGCACCGGCTCGTGCAGGGTGAGGTGGGTAGCGGCAAGACGCTCGTCGCGCTGCGGGCGATGCTGGCCGTGGCCGAATCCGGCGGCCAGTCCGCGTTGCTGGCTCCCACTGAGGTGCTCGCCGCCCAGCACTTCCGCTCGATTACCCGGACGCTCGGGCCACAGTTGTGTGCCGAACTGATGCCGGTGCTGCTCACCGGCCAGATGAGCGCTGCCGAACGCAAGCACGCCATGCTGCGCATCGTCGGCGGCAACGCCAAGATCGTGGTCGGCACGCACGCGCTGCTCGGCGACAAGGTGCACTTCTACGATCTCGGCCTGGTGGTCGTCGACGAGCAGCATCGCTTCGGGGTGGAACAGCGCGAGGCGCTCCGCCTGAAGGCGCAGACCCCACCGCACTTGCTGGTGCTCACCGCGACCCCGATCCCGCGCACCGTGGCGATGACCGTCTTTGGCGACCTTGACGTGTCCACGATCCGCACCATGCCGGCCGGTCGTGCCGGGATCGACAGCTTCACCGTGCCGCTGGCGGACAAGCCCGGCTGGGCGCAGCGGATCTGGCAGCGCGTCGCTGAGGAAGTCGCGGCGGGACGCCAAGCCTTCGTGGTGTGCCCGGCTATTAGCGCCGCGCAGGACGAGGAGGGTTCGGTGCTCACCGGCGAGCCGCTGCTGAGTGCCGACGGCACCGAGACGGCGCCGGCCGCGTCGGTGGAGTCGGTGCTCGCCGAATTGCGGGCCCTGCCGGCCCTGGCCGGGCTGCGCATCGAGGCGCTGCACGGCAAGCTGGCCAGCGACGAGAAGGACCGGATCATGACCGAGTTCGCCGCTGGTCGCATCGACGTGCTCGTGTCCACCACCGTGATCGAGGTCGGTGTGGACGTGCCGAACGCCTCGACGATGGTGGTGCTGGATGCCGACCGCTTCGGTGTTTCGCAGCTACACCAGTTGCGCGGCCGCGTGGGTCGCGGCGAACACAAGGGCCTGGCCCTATTTGTCACTCGCGCCGAGGTCGGCACACTGGCCCGGGAACGTGTCGACGCGGTCGCAGCGACCATGGACGGCTTCGAGCTGGCGCAGAAGGACCTGGAACTGCGGCGTGAGGGCGACGTGCTCGGCGAGGCGCAGTCCGGCGGCCGTTCCAGCCTCAAGCTGCTGCGTGTGCTGCAAGATGCCGACCTCATCGCCGAGGCGCGCCAAGACGCTGCTGCGCTGCTGGAGGCTGATCCGACCCTGGTGAACCATCCGGGCGTGGCCGCGGCGCTGGCCCGCCGCCTCGACGAGCACGAACGCTCCTTCCTCGCCAAGGCCTAGCGCACCCGTGCCGCAGGCAGCGTGCCTGCTCCGGTTCCGCGCACTCGGGGATAGGCTTGGCCCATGTCGAGCATCGCAGTCGTACCGGGCTCGTTCGACCCGGTCACCCTAGGGCACTTGGACGTTATCGGTCGCGCGGCGGCCCTGTTTGATCAGGTGCACGTGGTGGTGGGGCAGAACCCGGACAAGCTGGCGATGCTGCCGGTCGAGGACCGCATCGATCTGCTGCGGGCCGCCACCGCCGAGCGCGGGATTGAGCGCGTGACCGTAGACCGCCTCGAGGGCGGACTGCTGGTCGAGTACTGCAAGCGCGTTGGCGCCTCCGTCCTGGTCAAGGGGCTGCGCTCGCAGGCTGACCTGGCGTATGAGACGCCGATGGCGATCGTGAACCGCGACCTGGCCGGGGTCGAGACCGTGTTCTTGCTGCCCGAGCCCGGCCGTGCGCACGTGTCCAGCTCGCTGGTGCGTCAGGTCGCGATGCTGGGCGGTGACGTGGCGCACTACGTGCCCGATGTGGTGACCAAGTTCCTGGCGGAGCGCTCGCGATGAGCCCCGCCCGTCGAGTCGTCGTCACCGGGGCATCCTCGGGCATTGGCGCCGACACCGTCCGAGTGCTGCGCGAGCAAGGGTTCGAGGTGGCGGCCGTGGCACGGCGGGCTGACCGGCTCGAGGCGCTCGCTGCCGAGACTGGGGCGGTCGCGTACGCAGCCGATCTGACCGATCAGGCGCAGGTGGACCGCCTCGTGGCGGACCTGCTCGCCGACGGTCCCGTCCACGCCCTGGTGAACAACGCCGGTGGCGCCTTTGGCCTGGAGCCGCTGGAACAAGCCAGTGAGGACCACTGGCAGCGGATGTACGACATCAACGTGCTGGGCACCATGCGGATCACCCGCGCGCTGCTGCCGCATATGCGCGAGTCGGGCGGCGGTGACTTTGTCTTCGTCACCTCCGTGGCGGCCTACTCCACCTACCCTGGTGGCGCCGGGTATATCGCGGCGAAGCACGCGGAACGGGCCATGTCGCGCACCCTCCGACTCGAGCTGATCGCCGAACCCTTCCGGGTGATCGAGATTGCCCCGGGCGCGGTGCAGACCGAGGAGTTTTCGCTGAACCGTTTCGGCGGGGATGTCGAACGCGCCGCGAAGGTCTACGAGGGCTTCGACCCCTTGCAGGCGATCGACATTGCTGAGGCGATTGTGTGGGCACTGAGCCGACCGCCGTACGTGAACATCGACAGCATGATCATCCGCCCCCGGGCCCAGTTCGAGGCGGGCAGCCCACACGCCAAGCGCCCCTGAGGCTACGGCGGGCATCGAACCGCGCCCAGGCAGATCGGCCCGGCCTGGAGTAGACTCCTCCGGTGACCAGTAAGCCTCAGTCGTCGTTCTCGGTGTCGGTGCATGATCTTGTGCATCGTCCGGGGGAGCAGCGCACCGTCGACCTCGCCGTCGAAGTCCCCGAAACCTGGGGCAGCGGCCTCGCCACCGTTCCGGCCGGTGAAACCATCGACATTGGCCTGCGCCTCGAGAGCGTGCACGAGGGCATTTTGGTCACTGGCGACGTCTCCGCCGAGGCGGAAGCCGAGTGCGCACGGTGCCTGAAGGCCCTGGCCCTGCCGCTCGATGTCGTTTTCCAGGAGCTTTTCGCGTATCCTGGACAGGAAGGTTTCGACTACGCGGTTCATGATGATCATGTTGATCTCGAATCCGTAGTTCGTGACGAGGTTGTGCTGGCGCTCCCGTTCCAGCCTGTGTGCCCCGATGGGTGCCAGCCGGAAGCGGGCGATGGAGTGAGTATCTACCTGTCTGGGGACGTCCCCCCGGAACGGTCGAATTCGCCCTGGGCAGCGCTCAGCAGCCTGGTCGAACAACAGGGCCGCGACGGCGGCGAAGCTCAGAACCAAGAGAGTAAGTAGGACAATCATGGCTGGTAACCCCCCGAAGCGCCGCGTCTCGCGCTCGAACACTCGCTCGCGTCGCTCGCAGTGGAAGGCCGAAGCCCCGAAGCTGGTCAAGACCATCGAGAACGGCAAGGTCGTCTACAGCCGTCCGCACCAGGCTCGCGTGGTTGAGGACTCGGCCGGCACCCCGCTGTACCTCGAGTACAAGGGCCGGAAGGTCGCCGACGTCTAATCGGCATGCTGGGGATAACCCACATGTCTGACGAACGCTCTGCGGCAACGCAGCAACTCCTCGACACGCTCGGTATCGAGATGCCTGAGGAGTTGCTGGAGCTTGCCCTGACGCATCGGTCCTACGCATACGAACACGGTGGCATTGCCACGAACGAGCGCCTCGAATTCCTCGGGGACTCGATTCTGGGCAAGGCGGTCACCGTGCGCCTCTTCGAAACCCTCCCGGATGAACCCGAGGGGGTTTTGGCGCGCCGTCGCGCGGCTCTGGTGAGCACGGCTGCATTGGCCGAAGTGGCCCGTGGCATTGGCCTTGGCCCCTGCGTGCGCCTCGGCCGCGGTGAGGAACTCACCGGCGGGCACGACAAGGACTCGATCCTCGCTGACGCGGTCGAGGCCCTGATCGGCGCCTACTATTTGCACGCTGGCAGCGAGGCAGCAAACAACTTCGTGCTCTCGCTGATCGAACCGCTCTTTGATGACCCGGAACGCTTCGGCGCGGCGCAGGACCCCAAGACGAGCCTGCAGGAACTCCTGGCCTCGCGGCAGCTTCCGGCACCGCGCTATGTGGTCTCCTCAGCGGGACCCGCGCACGATCGGACCTTCACGGCCGAACTGTGGGTTGGCGACGAGGCGATGACCAGCGGCACCGGCAGCAGCAAGAAGTCCGCGGAGGCAGCGGCAGCACTCGCGGCGTGGCAGCTGCTCACCGCACAGGCCGACGAGGCCGCCGCGGACCCTGACCTTGCCTGAACTGCCTGAAGCCGAGGTCGTCCGCGCGGGACTCGCTCCGGCGGTATCGGGCGCAACCGTGCGCCACGTCGAAGTCGCTGATGCGCGGTCGCTGAAGCGGCATCGCGGCCCGGCGCAGGACTTCGTGGACCGGCGGACGGGTCGCAGCCTGCTGGGGGCGGTGCGGCGTGGCAAGTTCATCTGGCTGCCGATCGCGCCCGCCTCGGCGTCGCAGCCGGTGCCGGACGAGGCAGTGGTGCTGCACCTGGGCATGAGCGGCCAGGCCTTGCTGCGCACCCT
>Ga0182793_1000657_pt1 | contig 25267 bp, 22 predicted proteins | sample Passage237A_FD_130498 | JGI IMG/M metagenome (GOLD analysis project Ga0182793, IMG submission 130498) | Cellulose adapted compost microbial communities from Newby Island Compost Facility, Milpitas, CA, USA - Passage2 37A (version 2) (version 2) ... | reverse complement strand
GTGCACAAGGACAAGGCCTACGCCTACGGCGTGATGATGACCGCGAAGCTCAAGGAGCTCATCCCGCGCCAGCAGTTCGAGGTGCCCATCCAGGCCGCCGTCGGCTCGCGCGTGATCGCTCGCGAGACCGTCCGTGCTCTGCGCAAGGACGTCCTCGCCAAGTGCTACGGCGGAGACATCTCCCGCAAGCGCAAGCTCCTCGAGAAGCAGAAGGAGGGCAAGAAGCGCATGAAGACCATCGGACGGGTCGACGTGCCGCAGGAGGCCTTCATCGCTGCGCTCTCGACCGACGCCGGCGCGGGCAAGGAGCAGAAGAAGTAGCTCGCCGCGGGGCGAGGCCGGTCTTCCGACCCCGCCCCGCGCGAGTCGCGCTCGAACGCTCCCTGGGGAGGCGCTCAGGCCTCGTCGAGCCGGGAGAGCAGCTCGGGCGAGAGCTCGATCTCGACCGCCGCGGCCGCCTCGCGCCAGCGCGGGACGCGCGAGGTCCCCACGATCGGCACGCGCCGGGGCTCTTGGTGCAGCATCCAGGCGAGCACCACCTGTCCAGGCTTCACCCCGAGCTCTCGCGCCACCTCCTCGAGCACCGCGAGGCGGCGCTCGGAGTGCGGCCCCGCGTACGGCCCGTAGCGGAAGTGCTGCGCGCGCTCCTCGGCGGGTGCGTCGTAGACCCCGCTCAGCAGCGGCGAGTAGGCCGTGAGCGTGACCCCGGGGTGCGCCTCGAGGTAGTCGAGCTGCTCGTCGTCGACGATCGAGGCGTGCCGCAGCCCGGGGCGGCGCTGCAGGTAGGAGTGCTCCTGCTGGAGGGCGACCGGCTTGGGCCAGCCGTGCTGCTCGCACAGCGCGTCGATCCGGGCGAGCCGCCACGCGCGCACGTTCGAGTACCCGTAGTGACGGATCTTCCCCTCGGCGACGAAGGTCGCGAGCGCCTCGAGGGTCTCCTCGAGCGGCACGGTGCGGTCGTCGACGTGCACGTAGTACAGGTCCACGTGGTCGGTGCCGAGCCGCTCGAGCGAGGCCTCGAGCGCGGAGCGCAGCACCTTCGCGCCCGCTCCCTCCCACTGGGCGGGGATCTTCTCCCAGCTGGGCTCGGCCTGGCCCTCGGGCCACACGCCCTCGGGGTCGGTCCAGCCCGCCGAGCCCTTCGTCGCGAGGACGATCTGCTCGCGGGTGCCGCGCGAGGCCATCCAGCGGCCCAGGACGGTCTCGCTCTGCCCTCCCCAGGTGCCCTGCACCGACCAGGCCGCGTAGTTGTTGGCCGTGTCGACGAAGTTGCCGCCGTCGGCCACGTACTGGTCGAGGAGGGCGAAGGAGGCCTCCTCGTCCGCCGCGGTGCCGAGCGTCATGGCGCCGAGCGAGATGGCGCTCACCGGGATGCCGGTGCTGCCGAGCTCGATGGTCCTCATGGCGTGCTCCCTTCGAGGACGCTCGCCGGGACCGCCTGGGCGGACTCGGCAAGGATCCCCTGGTAGATGTCGATCTTCATCTCGATCGCGTCGAGGTGCTGGTTCAGCTCCGCGAGGCGCTCGACGAGCTGGGCGCGGTGCGCCACGAGCACCTCGACGCGCTGCGCGATCGTGTGGTCGCCGGCCCGGGTGAGCTCGACGAAGCGCTGGGTGTCCTTGATGGACATGCCCGTGCGGCGCAGCAGCGTGAGGAACCGCACCCATCCGAGGTCGTCCTCGGAGTAGCGACGGTGCCCGCTCGCGGCGCGCTCGACGGGGGGCAGGAGCCCGATGCGCTCGTAGTACCGCAAGGTGTGGCGCGAGACTCCGGTGACTTCTGCGGCCTCCTCGATCGAGAGGCCCGTGATCGTGGTCATGCCTCGACGCTAGGAGCTCGAGCGTGCTCGAAGTCAACGCTCTTCGCGAAGAAAGTTCTGATTGCCCCCGGTCCGGGGGCGGCGCGGCGGGGTGGGAGGATGGAGCGGTGAGTCCGGCGCTTCCCGAGGGGCAGGTCCCGCCCGAGGACGGGGGCCTCCCGGCGACCGTGCGCGAAGGGGCCGAGAACCGCGGCTTCGGCGTCTACCTGCACGTGCCCTTCTGCACCGTGCGCTGCGGGTACTGCGACTTCAACACCTACACCGCGACCGAGCTGGGCGGCGGGGCCTCCCAGGCATCCTTCGCGGACACCGCCCTGCGCGAGGTCGCGCTCGCGGGCGAGGTCATGCGGCGGGCCGCGCTGCCCGAGCGACCTGTCGCGACCGTCTTCGTGGGCGGCGGCACGCCCACCGTGCTGCCCGCCCGGGACCTCGTGCGCATGCTCGAGGCGATCCGCTCGACCTGGGGCCTCGCACCGGGCGCGGAGGTCACGACCGAGGCGAACCCCGACTCGGTCACCCCCGAGAGCCTCGCCGAGCTGGCCGCAGGCGGCTTCACGCGCGTGTCCTTCGGCATGCAGTCCGCCGTCGGGCACGTGCTGCGCACCCTCGACCGCACCCACGACCCGGCCCGCATCCCCGAGGTCGTCGCGTGGGCGCGCGCCGCGGGGCTCGAGGTCTCCCTCGACCTGATCTACGGCACGCCGGGGGAGTCGCTCGAGGACTGGCGCTCGAGCCTCGAGGCCGCGCTCGCGACGGGCGTGGACCACGTCTCGGCCTACGCGCTCGTGGTCGAGGAGGGCACCAGGATGGCCGCCCAGGTGCGCCGCGGCGAGCTACCGATGCCCGACGGCGACGACGAGGCCGCGAAGTACGAGCTCGCCGACGAGCTCCTCGGTACCGCCGGGCTGCACTGGTACGAGGTGAGCAACTGGGCGCGCACCCCCGCGCAGGCCTGCCGCCACAACCTCGCCTACTGGCGCGGGGACGACTGGTGGGGCGTGGGCCCCGGTGCGCACTCGCACGTGGGCGGGGTGCGCTGGTGGAACGTCAAGCACCCCCGCGCCTACGCCGCACGGCTCGAGGCCGGGCTCTCGCCCGCCGCGGGGCGAGAAGAGCTCAGCGAGGAGGACCGGCGGCTCGAGCGCGTGCTGCTCGGGGTGCGCCTCGCCGAGGGGCTCCCGCTCTCCGAGCTCAGCCTCACGGGCCGCTCGGCCGTCGCGGGGCTGCTCGCGGACGGCCTCGTGGACGGCCGGGCCGCGGTGCGCCGCGAGGACCCGCGCATCGTGCTCACGCGCCGCGGGCGGCTCCTCGCCGACACCGTGGTCCGTGCGCTGACGGACTAGCTCACGAAGCGCAGGTTCGCGGGGTAGCGGTACCACTCGCCGCGGCTCGCGGCGACGGCGGCGATGATCGCGAAGACGATCTCCCACACGACCACGATGACCACGAGGGGCGTGAGGATCCCGAAGGTCACGGCCGCGCCCGCGACGGCGACGAGGGCCGCGACGAGCATCGTGATGTGGAAGTTGAGCGCTTCCTTCGCGTGGTGCTCGAGGAAGGGGCCGCGCCCCTTGAAGACGAGCCAGACCACGAGCGGGGCCCACAGGCCGAAGCCGATCACCGGGCTCAGGTGGAGCAGGATCGACCAGGTGCGCTCGTCCTCGGGACGCAGCGGCGGCTTGAAGGGGTAGGGCTGGCTCATGGGCCGTCACCGTACACGCCGAAGGGCGCCCGCCGAGAGCCGGTGGACGCCCTTCGAGACGTGCGGACGAGCTACTTGATGAGCTCGAGCGAGAAGGGGTACTTGTAGGCCTGCCCGCGCTGCACGGCCTGGAAGCCGAGGATCGAGAAGATCAGGCCGACGATCCAGATGAGGCCCGCGAAGAAGCCGAGGCCCGGGATGATGAAGTTCAGGACGTTGAAGGCGACGTAGCCGATCAGCAGCGTGATCTGGAAGTTCAGGGCCGCCTTGGACTCCTGCGCGACGAAGGCGCTGCGGTCCTTGTACATCAGCCAGATGATGAGGGACGGCAGGAAGCCGAGGATGCCGCCGAGGTGGGCCCAGCTGGCCCACTGGCGCGTCTCGTCGTCCGAAAGCGGGGCGCCGGCCTGGGGGGTGGGCTGGTCAGTCATGGTGGAGCCTTTCCGAGCTGAGGGATGACCCGAGACCGCGAAACTGGGATCTTTCAGGTCTGTCGTCGGCTCACCCTAGCGAAGCATGGGCCTGTGTTGGTGGATCTGCCCGAACTTGTTGACTATGCCGTGACGAAGTCGATGAGCTCCTCGACCCGGCCGAGCAGCGAGGGCTCGAGGTCGGCGTAGGAGCGGACGGTGCCGAGGATGCGCTGCCAGGCCGCGGCGACATCGCGGTGGTCCTGGGCGGGCCAGCCGAGGGAGCGCAGCACCCCGAGCTTCCACTCGGTGCCGCGCTCGACCCGGGGCCAGGCCTCGAGCCCGAGTCGCTCGGGTCGCACCGCCTGCCACACGTCGACGTAGGGATGGCCGAGCACGAGCAGCGTGCCCCGGGGAGCGACCTTGGCCGCCTCGGTCGCGACGCGCGACTCCTTGGAGCCGGGGACGAGATGGTCGACGAGCACGCCGAGGCGCCGCTCGGGGCTCGGGGCGAACTCACGCACGGCGGCGGGGAGATCGTCCACGCCGTCGAGCGGCTCGACGACGACGCCCTCGAGGCGCAGGTCGTCGCCCCAGACCTTCTCCACGAGCTCGGCGTCGTGCCTGCCCTCGACCCAGATGCGCGAGCCGCGAGCGACGCGCGCCCTGGCCCCGTGCACCGCGCGAGAGCCCGAGGCGGTGCGTGTGGGGGCGGCGGGGGCCCGGCTCGTCACGGGAGGCACGAGGACGACGGGCCTGCCCTCGACCCAGAAGCCCGGGCCGAGGCGGAAGGAGCGCGTGCGTCCGTGGCGGTCCTCGAGGACCACGAGGTGCATCCCGCCGGACTTCTCGACGCGCACGACGGCGCCCACCCAGCCCGTCGTGACCTCCTCGACCACGAGCCCGGCCTCGGCCGGGGTCTCCTGCGCGGACCTGGGCGCTGCGGGGTGCGGGGAGCCCAGGACGTCGAAGCCGTATCTGTCGTCGCTCACCCGGGAAGCCTGCCAAGGCGGGGCGAGGCGCACCGAGCGGACACGCCGCGTAGGATTGGCACTCAGGGTGTTCGAGTGCTACCCAGGCTCGCGAGGAGGTGCCATGAGCGAGGACCGTCGGCTCGACGTGCTGCGCGCGATCGTCGAGGACTACGTCGTGACGCGCGAGCCCGTGGGCTCCAAGGTCCTCGTCGAGCGTCACAACCTCGGGGTCTCGCCCGCGACGATCCGCAACGACATGGCCTCGCTCGAGGACGAGGGGTACATCGTCCAGCCCCACCCCTCCGCGGGCCGCGTGCCCACGGACAAGGGCTACCGCCTCTTCGTCGACCGCCTCGCCGAGGTCAAGCCGCTCTCGGGCCCCGAGAAGCGCGCGATCGGCCAGTTCCTCGACGGGGCCGTGGATCTCGACGACGTCGTGGACCGCGCGGTGCGCCTGCTCGCTCAGCTCACCCAGCAGGTCGCCGTCGTGCAGTACCCGAGCCTGCGCACAGCCGCGCTGCGTCACGTCGAGCTCGTGGTCCTCGACGAGCGTCGCCTGCTCGTCGTCATCATCACCGACTCCGGTCGGGTCGAGCAGCGCACCCTGAGCTTCGAGGAGGGCGTGGGCCTCGACGTGGTCGCCGAGCTGCGCGCGCGGCTCAACGCCGCGACCGTGGGCCTGCGCCTCGCGCAGATCAAGCTGCGCCTCGCCGAGATGCCCGAGCAGTTCCGTCCCGAGGACCGCCCGGTCGTGCAGGCCGTGGCCGGGGCGGTGGCCGAGACGCTCGACGAGGAGGGCGAGGAGCGCATCGTCGTGGCAGGGGCGGCGAACCTCGCACGACGCGGGGCCGACGGCGCGGCGATGCTCACCCCCGTCCTCGAGGCTCTCGAGGAGCAGGTCGTGCTCCTGCGCCTGCTCTCCGAGATGGCCGAGGACCAGGCCGACATCGCGGTGCGCATCGGCCACGAGACCCAGTACGAACCTCTCGCCGGCGTGAGCATCATCTCTTCCGGCTACGGCGGCGAGACCGCGGTCGCCCGGATCGGCGCGCTCGGCCCGACCCGCATGGACTACCCCGCGACGATCGCGTCGGTGCGTGCCGTGGCACGCTATCTCTCGCGCATCCTGGCCGGCTGAACCGAAGGCACACGTGACCGACTACTACGAGATCCTGGGCGTCGCGCGCGACGCGAGCCCCGAGCAGATCAAGAAGGCGTACCGCAAGCTCGCCCGGGAGCACCATCCCGACGTCGCGGGCGAGGAGGTCGACGCCGACCGTTTCAAGGAGATCACCCGCGCCTACGAGGTGCTCTCGACCCCCGAGAAGCGACGCGCCTACGACATGGGCGTGGACCCGAGCGCGCCCGGCGGCGGCGCGGGGGCGACCTTCGGCTTCCAGGACATCTTCGAGACCTTCTTCGGCGCGGCCGCGGGCACCTCGAGCCGCGGACCCGTGCCGCGCGCACGGCGTGGCCAGGACGCCCTCGTGCGCATCGAGATCGACCTCGCCGAGGCGACCTTCGGCACGCACCGCGAGCTCCAGGTCGACACGGCCGTCGTGTGCCCCACGTGCGCCGGCACCTGCTGCCGACCGGGCACCTCGCCGCGCACCTGCGAGGTCTGCCAGGGTCGCGGCCAGACGCAGCGCGTCGCACGGTCCTTCCTCGGTCAGGTCATGACGAGCCAGCCCTGTGCCGCGTGCCACGGCTTCGGCACCGTGATCCCCGAGCCCTGCACCGAGTGCGCGGGCGAGGGGCGCGTGCGCTCGCGCCGCACCCTGAGCGTCGACATCCCCCCGGGCGTCGACACGGGCACGCGCATCAAGCTCACGGGCCAAGGAGAGGTCGGCCCCGCGGGTGGCCCCGCGGGCGACGTCTACCTCGAGGTCCGCGAGAAGCCCCACGAGTTCCTCGTGCGCCGCGGCGACGACCTGCACGGCACCCTCGAGGTGCCGATGACGGCGGCTGCGCTCGGCACGGTGCTCGAGATCGAGACCCTCGACGGTCCGCGCGAGGTGGACCTGCGCCCGGGTACCCAGCCGGGCCACGTCGTGACCCTGCGCGGGCTCGGCGTGGGCCACCTGCACGGCGGGGGCCGGGGCGACCTGCACGTGCACATCGAGGTCCTCGTTCCCACGGGCGTCGACGAGGAGCAGGCCGAGCTGTTGCGCCAGCTCGCCGCGCTGCGCGGCGAGGAGCGGCCCGAGTCGCGGCTCAGCGCGGCCAACCCCGGGGTCTTCGCCAAGCTGCGCGAGAAGCTCGCGGGTCGATGAGCGCCCCGGTCTTCCTCGCCGGGCACGGGACCCTCGACCAGGTCGAGGCGGGCCAGACCTACCTGCTCGACGGGACCGAGGGCCGGCACGCAGGGGTCGTCCAGCGCCGCCGCGCAGGGGAGCGGATCGACGTCGTCGACGGCGCGGGAGTGCGCCTGCACACCGTGATCGAGGAGGTCACCGACCACGGCCTCGTGCTACGCGTCGAGGCCCGCGAGCTCGAGGAGGACCCCGAGCCCGCCTTCGTGCTCGTCCAGGCCCTCGCGAAGGGGGACCGCGACGAGCTCGCGGTCGAGGCGGCGACCGAGGTCGGTGTCGACGTCGTCGTGCCCTGGCAGGCCGAGCGCTCGGTGGTCGTGTGGCGCGGGGCGCGCGCCGCGAAGAGCCAGGCTCGCTGGCGCGCGACCGTCCGCAGCGCCGTGAAGCAGGCCCGCAGGGCGCGCGAGCCCGAGGTCGAGGACCCCCTCGACTCGAAGGGCCTCGTGCGCCGCGTCGCTGCGAGCGTGACCGCCGGAGGGGTGGCCCTCGTGCTGCACGAGGCGGCGGAGCAGCCCCTCGCGGAGCACCTCGACGCGGCTCGCGAGGCGCACGGCGAGGTGCTCGTCGTCGTCGGCCCCGAGGGCGGGATCACGGACCACGAGCTCGAGCTGCTCACGGACGCGGGCGCGCGGGCCGTGCGCCTCGGGCCGAACGTGCTGCGCACCTCGACCGCGGGCCCCGTGGCCCTCGGCCTGCTCGCGCACCACCTCGGGCGCTGGTGACCCAGCCCCTGAGCGGCTGCCTGCTCGGGGGAGCCGCGCCTCAGCGCGAGTCCGCCGAGGACACCGCGACCGCCGCGCGACCCGCCTCGAGCCGCGCGACCGGGACGCGGAAGGGCGAGCACGAGACGTAGTCGAGGCCGGCGGAGTCGAAGAAGCGGATCGACTCCGGGTCCCCGCCGTGCTCCCCGCACACGCCGATCGACAGCCGTGGCTTCGTGGAGCGCCCCTCCTCGACGGCGATCCTCACGAGCCGGCCGATGCCGTGCGCGTCGATCGTCTCGAAGGGGGAGATCGTGAGCACTCCCTTGGCGAGGTAGCTCGGGAAGAAGGCGCCCTCGACGTCGTCGCGCGAGAAGCCCCAGGTGGTCTGCGTCAGGTCGTTCGTGCCGAAGGAGAAGAAGTCCGCCGCCTCGGCGATGCGGTCTGCCGTGAGCGCGGCGCGCGGGAGCTCGATCATCACGCCGATGGGCACGTCCAGCGAGGTCCCCGTCGCGGCGGAGACCTCGGCGAGCACCTTCTCGGCTTCCTCGCGGACCAGCACGAGCTCCATCACCGAACCCACGAGCGGCACCATGATCGCGGGGCGCGGGTCGAGGCCCTCGGCGCGCAGCGCCGCGCTCGCCTCGCCGATCGCCCGCACCTGGAGGGCGAAGAGCCCGGGCACCACGAGCCCGAGGCGCACGCCGCGCAGGCCGAGCATGGGGTTGGCCTCGTGCATGCGACGCACCGCGCCGAGCAGCCTCTCGTCCCGGGCCTCCTCCTCGCTCGGTCCCTCGCGCCCCTCGAGCTCGCGACGCTGGGCCGCGAGGGCCACGCGCACGCTCAGCTCGGTGAGGTCGGGCAGGAACTCGTGCAGGGGCGGGTCGAGCAGGCGGATCGTCGTCGGCAGCCCGTCCATCGCGCGCAGCAGGCCGGAGAAGTCCTCGCGCTGCAGGGGCAGCAGCTCGGCGAGGGCCGCCTCGCGCGCGGCATCGTCCTCGGCGAGCACGACCTGCTCGACGTAGCGGCGCCGGTCCCCGAGGAACTGGTGCTCGGTGCGGCACAGGCCCACACCCTGGGCCCCGAGGCTGCGAGCGCGCTCGGCGTCCTCGGCGGTGTCCGCGTTCGCGAGCACCTGCAGACGGCGCACGGAGTCCGCGTGGCGCAGCACGAGGTCGACCGCGCGCACGAGGCCCGTGGCGTCGGCGTCGTCCCCTGCGTGCTCGAGCGCGGCCTCGAGGCCCTCGCTGAGGTAGAGCGCCACGGGAGAGGGTTCGACGGGCACGGCGCCGAGGAAGACCTCGCCCGTCGAGCCGTCGATCGCGATGACCTCTCCCTCGGCGACCGTCACCTCGCCGACGCGCAGGACGCGCGCGGCCCCGTCGACCTCGAGGGCGTCCGCCCCCACGACGCAGGTGCGCCCCATGCCGCGGGCAACCACGGCCGCGTGGGAGGTCTTGCCGCCGCGCGCGGTGAGGATGCCGACGGCGGCCACCATGCCCGCGAGGTCGTCCGGGCTCGTCTCGCGGCGCACCAGGATCACGTCCTCGCCCTGGGCGGCGAGCTCCTCGGCGCGCCCCGGGTCGAGCACGGCGCGTCCGACGGCGGCCCCCGGGGAGGCGGCCATGCCGGTCACGAGCAGGGAGCGCTCGGCGTCCCGCGCGAACTGCGGGAACATCAGCTGGGAGAGCTGGGCGCCGCTCACGCGGGCGAGAGCCTCGTCGAGGGTGATGAGGTGCTCCTCGACGAGCTGGGCGGCGATGCGGAAGGCAGCGCCCGCGGTGCGCTTGCCCACGCGGGTCTGCAGCAGCCAGAGCTTGCCGCGCTCGATCGTGAACTCGATGTCGCACAGGTCGCGGTAGTGCGTCTCGAGGGAGCGCATCGCCTGGCGCAGCTCGGCCGAGGACCTCGGGTCGAGGCGCTCGAGCTCGTCGAGGGACAGGGTGTTGCGGATGCCCGCGACGACATCCTCGCCCTGGGCGTTGGGCAGGTAGTCCCCGTACACGCCCGCGCGGCCCGTCGCGGGGTCGCGCGTGAAGCACACTCCCGTGCCGGAGTCCTCCGAGAGGTTGCCGAAGACCATCGCGCACACGTTCACGGCCGTGCCGAGGTCGTCGGGGATGCGCTCGCGACGCCGGTAGATGCGGGCTCGCGCGGAGTTCCAGGAGTCGAGGACGGCCTCGATCGCGAGGTCGAGCTGCTCGCGCGGGTGCTGGGGGAACTCGCGGCCGGTCTGCTCGCGCACGATCCGCTTGAAGGTCTCGACGAGCGTGCGCAGGTCCTCGGTGCCCAGCTCGGTGTCGCTCGAGAGGCCGCGCCGCTGCTTGAGGGCCTCGAGCTCGTCCTCGAAGAGCTCGGGCTCGAGGTCGAGCACGGTCTTGGAGAACATCTGGATGAGCCGGCGGTAGGAGTCGAGGGCGAAGCGCTCGTCCCCGCTCCACTCGGCGAGGCCCTGCACCGCGGCGTCGTTGAGGCCGATGTTCAGGACGGTGTCCATCATCCCGGGCATCGAGAAGCGTGCCCCCGAGCGGACCGAGACGAGCAGCGGGTCGCGGTAGTCGCCCAGGCGCCGGTCGAGCACGTCCTCCATGCGCCGCAGCGCCATCGTCACCTCGACGCGCAGCTCGGCCGGTACCTCGCCGGTGGCCATGTAGTGCCGGCTCGCCTCGGTCGTGATCGTGAACCCGGGGGGCACCGGAAGGCCGAGCCGGGTCATCTCGGCGAGGTTCGCTCCCTTGCCGCCGAGGAGGTCCTTCTGGTCCTTGTCACCGTCGGCGAGGTCCTGGACGTAGCGGGCCATGGCGAGCTCCCTTGGAAGGGTCCCAGAAGGCCCCATCGCCTCCTGGGTACCTCCTCGAGTCTTGCGGCCCGCGCAGGCTCGCACGGGGGACCAACGGCCCCGGCGCGGACGGCCTGGGCCGCGGGGGTTGGCCCGCTCGACGGACCATGGTCACCCCGCGAGGAGGCGCTACTCGACGACGAAGGTCACCGCGACGAGGTCGATGCGCTCGGGCCCACCCGAGTCCCCGTCGGACATGTCGGGGGCCCACACCTCCGCCTGGTACACCCCAGGGGAGAGCTCGAGCTCGATCGAGAAGGGGCCGATCTCGCCCATCGAGCCCGCCATCGTGAAGTCCTCCGCGACGACCTGCTCAGTCGCGGTGTCGATCACGCGCCACAGGAGCGTGGCTTCGAAGGCCGTGCCCGTCCCGGAGATCGTCACGCGCGGACCCGGGACGCTCGCGCCGTCGGCGGGGGAGAGGATCGTGTTCGATCCCGCCGCCGTGGGCGCCTCGGCCTCGGGGAGCGGTTCGGGGTCGGGGCTCGCGGTCCCGCTCGGCGAGGACGAGGGGGACGGCTCAGGAGCGGGCGAGGGGCTCGCCGTGCTCGGCTCCGCCTCGGTGGGCGAGGGCGAGGGAGCGCTCGGCCCCGACTGGCACCCCGCGACGACGAGGACGGCGAGGACCGCCCCGAGGAGCCTCGAGCTGGTGCGACGGTGCATGGTTCCCCCTTCTCGAGCCCCGTCGCGGTCGACGGGATCGCCCTCCAGTCAACCTTCAACTGGGCGGGCGGTCTACTCTGGGGGCATGTCATCGACCGTGAGCGACTGCCTCTTCTGCCGGATCGTCGCGGGCCACCTGCCTGCCGACGTCGTGGCTCAGGACGAGTACGCGGTCGCCTTCCGGGACATCGACCCGAAGGCGCCCGTGCACGTGCTCGTGGTGCCCCGGGAGCACCACGCCGACGTCTCGCAGCTCGCCGGTGCCGACCCCGAGCTCCTCGCTCGCCTCGTGAACCTCGCCGAGGAGGTCGCCTCGCAGGAGGCCAACGGTCAGTTCCGCCTCGTCTTCAACACCGGTCCCTCGGCAGGGCAGTCGGTGTTCCACGTCCACGGCCACGTCCTCGCGTCCCCGGAACCCCTCGGTTGGAGCCCCGCCTGACATGACTCAGCCCTCCCTGCAGGGCCCGGCTCCCTCCTCGAGGGTCGAGCACCGCATCTCCGTCCCGAGCCACGTGCCCATGGTGAGCCTCCTCGGTGCCGGGGACGAGGTGCTCCGGGCGATCGAGGACGCCTTCCCGGCGCTCGACTTCCACGTGCGCGGCAACGAGATCACCGTCGCGGGACCCACGGGCGAGGTCGGCCTCGCCGAGCAGCTGCTGGACGCGCTCGCGGAGGTCGCGGTGCGCGGCACCCCGCTCACGGCCGAGGTCGTCGAGCGCTCGGTCGCGATGCTCGCGCAGTCGGCCCCCGCGAACCCGGTGGACGTGCTGACCTTCGACATCCTCTCCTCGCGCGGGCGCACGATCCGTGCCAAGACGGCGGGGCAGAAGGAGTACGTCGAGGCGATCGACCGCCACACCGTGACCTTCGGCATCGGCCCGGCCGGCACGGGCAAGACCTACCTCGCGATGGCCAAGGCCGTGCAGGCCCTCCAGGCGCGCAAGGTCAACCGCATCGTGCTCACGCGCCCGGCCGTCGAGGCGGGCGAGAAGCTCGGCTTCCTGCCTGGCTCGCTCAGCGAGAAGATCGACCCCTACCTGCGCCCGCTCTACGACGCGCTGCACGACATGGTCGACCCCGAGTCGATCCCGCGCCTGCTCGAGGCCGGGACGGTTGAGGTCGCCCCGCTCGCGTACATGCGCGGGCGCACCCTCAACGACTCCTTCATCATCCTCGACGAGGCCCAGAACACCTCGACCGAGCAGATGAAGATGTTCCTCACGCGCCTGGGCTTCGGCTCGAAGATCGTCGTCACGGGCGACGTCACGCAGACGGACCTCCCGGGTGGTCAGACCTCGGGCCTGCGCGCCGTGCAGGACATCCTGCGCGACGTCGACGACGTCGCCTTCTGCCGCCTGACCTCCGCCGACGTCGTGCGCCATCGCCTCGTGAGCGACATCATCGACGCCTACGCGCGGTGGGACGTCGTGAGCGGTCCCCAGTCGAACAGGTCGAGCAGTCGAGGAGCACGGTGAGCGTCGAGGTCAACAACGAGTCCGGCTGGGAGGTCGACGAGGCCGAGTTCGCCGAGCTCGGCCGCTTCGTCATCGACGCGATGTTCGTGCACCCCATGTCGGAGCTGTCGATCCAGCTCGTCGACACCGAGGTGATGACGGACCTGCACGTGCGCTACCTCGACGAGCCCGGGCCCACGGACGTCATGAGCTTCCCGATGGACGAGCTGCGCCCCGGCCGCGAGGGCGCGACGGGCGAGCCCGGCATGCTCGGCGACGTCGTGCTGTGCCCCGAGGTGGCCGCTGCGCAGGCCAAGGCGGCGGGCCACTCCGCGGTCGAGGAGATGCTCCTGCTCACGGTGCACGGGATCCTCCACCTGCTCGGCTACGACCACGCGGAGCCCGAGGAGGAGAAGGAGATGTTCGACCTGCAGCGCAAGCTCCTCCTCACCTTCCTCGCGAGTCGATGACCGCGACCGACGGCGTGCTGCTCGCCCTCGCGGGCGTCGTGCTCGGCCTCTCGGCCCTCCTGGGCCTCGGCGAGGGAGCGGTGCGCCGCGTCTCGCGCACCGAGGCGGTCGAGGCCGAGGCCGCGGGCAAGCCCTGGGCTCCGGGCGTCCTCGCGATCGTCGACGACGAGCTGCGCGTGCTCGCAGGCCTCGCGGTGACGCGCCTCTTCGCCGAGATCGTCGCCGTGGCGTGCGTGACGCTCGTCCTGGCGGGCACGGGGCTGCCCTGGTGGCTCGTGATCCTCGTGACCGTGGTCCTCGCGGGCCTCGCAGGGCTCCTCGTGCGCGTGGGCCCGCGCCGCACGGGCGGCAAGCACCCGCTCGCGGCGCTCGCGGCGACCTCGACGCTCCTGCTCGCGGTGCGGCCCGTGGGGCGGCTCCTGCCCGCCTCTGCCGCGGAGGCCGACGTCGAGGACATCGTCGAGCTCGTCGAGGAGTCCGAGGACTTCGAGGCGGGGGACGAGGAGCTCGTGCGCTCGGTGCTCGAGCTCGGAGACACCCTCACGCGCGAGGTCATGGTCCCGCGCACCGAGATGATCACGGTCGAGTCCGAGACCCCGTTGCGCAAGGCGCTCGCGCTCTTCCTGCGCTCGGGCTTCTCGCGAGCGCCCGTCGTCGGCGAGTCCACGGACGACCTGCTCGGCGTGCTCTACATGAAGGACGTCGTGCGTCGCCTGCACACCCAGCCCGGCTCCGACGACGAACCCGCGCGCTCGATCATGCGCAACCCCGTGTTCGTGCCCGAGTCCAAGCCAGTCGACGACCTGCTGCGCGAGATGCAGCGCGGCTCCTCGCACCTCGCGATGGTCGTCGACGAGTACGGCGGCATCGCGGGGCTCGTGACGATCGAGGACGCCCTCGAGGAGATCGTGGGCGAGCTCACCGACGAGCACGACCGCCGCGAGGCCCAGGTCGAGGACCTCGGCGAGGGGGTCTTCCGCGTGCCTGCGCGCCTCGCGCTCGACGAGCTCGGCGACCTCTTCGGCATCGAGATCGAGGACGACGACGTCGACTCCGCAGGCGGGCTGCTCGCGAAGGCGCTCGGCAAGGTCCCCCTCGCGGGCTCGAGCGCCGTGTACGGTCCTCTGCACCTCGAGGCCGAGCGCGTCGAGGGACGTCGCAAGCAGCTCGCGACCCTGCTCGTGCGGGTCGCCGAACCCGAGGAGGTCGAGTGAGCGAGGAGTTCCGTTCGGGCTTCGCGTGCCTCGTGGGGCGCCCGAACGCCGGCAAGTCGACGCTGACCAACGCCCTCGTGGGCACCAAGGTCGCGATCACCTCGGGGCGCCCGCAGACGACGCGCCACACGATCCGGGGCATCGTGACGCGTCCTGACGCGCAGCTCGTGATCGTCGACACCCCGGGGCTGCACCGCCCGCGCACCCTGCTGGGCGACCACCTCAACTCCCTCGTGCGCTCGACGCTCACCGAGGTCGACGTCGTCGGCTTCTGCATCCCCGCAGACGAGAAGATCGGCCCGGGCGACAGGTACATCGCGCGCGACCTCGAGGTGCTCCAGGGCCGCACCCCTGTGGTGGCTGTCGTGACCAAGACCGACAAGGTCCCGCGTCAGCGCGTCATGGAGCAGCTCCTCGCCGTCTCCGAGCTCGGCGACTGGGCCGAGGTCGTGCCCACCTCGGCGACGGACGGCTTCCAGGTCGACACCCTCGCCGACGTGCTCGTGAGGTACCTGCCCCAGGGCCCTGCGCTCTACCCCGAGGGCGAGCTCACCGACGAGCCCGAGAACGTCATGGTCGCAGAGCTCGTCCGCGAGGCCGCCCTCGAGGGCGTGCGCGACGAGCTGCCGCACTCGCTCGCCGTCGTCGTCGACGAGATCGTCCCGCGCGAGGGCACCGAGCTGCTCGACGTGCGCGTGGACCTCTTCGTCGAGCGCGACTCGCAGAAGGCGATCATCATCGGCAAGGGCGGTTCGCGGCTGCGGGACGTCGGGACGAGGGCTCGCAAGAGCATCGAGGCGCTCCTCGGGCAGCGGGTGTACCTCGACCTGCACGTGCGCGTCGCGAAGGACTGGCAGCGCGACCCGAAGAAGCTCGGGCGCCTCGGCTTCACCGACCGCTAGGTCGAGCGCTCCCCTCGGGGCACGGTCGAGCGTCCCCGGGACCGGTCGGGGCGTCTCGTAGGATGCCCGGGTGCTGTTCCGCATCGCCGCCACGAGCGCCGTGGGAGCCATCGTGCTCGCGGTGCTCGGAGCCGTCACCGGACCGGCCTGGCAGCCCGAGCCCCTCACGGACCCGATCACGGTCGAGACCTCCTCGACGCAGGTCGGGGGAGCGCCCGAGAGGACGCCGGGAATCTACGAGGTCGAGACCTCGGTGATCACCGTCGAGCTCGAGGGGACGAGCGTCGAGGCGCAGGTCATGGTGCCGGTCGGGGTCGAGGAGCCCGTCCCGGGCGTGGTCTTCGTGCACGGCGCCGGCACGGGGCGCTTCTCCGAGGCCTTCGGCGCCCAGGCCTACGAGCTGGCCACCGCGGGCATCGTGACCCTCGTGCCGGACAAGCGGCTCGACAACTACTCCACTCGGCACCGCGACTACGTCGCGATGGCCGCCGACTACCAGCACTCCGTCGAGGTGCTCCGCTCGCACCCCGCCGTGGACCCCGAGCGCGTGGGCGTCTACGCCGAGTCCGAGGGCTGCTGGGTCGCCCCCGTGATGGCCGCGAAGGACCGCGAGCTGAGCTTCGTGATCCTCGCCTCTGCCCCCGTGGTCCCGCCGCGCCAGCAGGCGGGCTTCGCCGTCGACGCCTACCTGCGCAACACCGAGGTGCCCGGCTCGGTGTTCCGCGCGATCCCGCGCGCCGTCGGCATGCAGTTCCCCGGCGGAGGCTTCGAGTACGCCGACTTCGACGTCCAGCCCTGGCAGCGCCAGGTCACCCAGCCGGTGTTCATGGCCTACGGCACCGACGACGCCTCGATGCCCACGATCCAGGGCCCCCAGCAGCTCGTCGAGGACGTCAAGGTCGCGGGCAACGAACAGGTGACCCTGCGCTACTACGAGGGCGCGAACCACGGCATCAAGGTCGACGGCGTGCTCGCCGAGGGCTACGTGCGTGACCTCGCGACCTGGGTGTACGGCCTGCCCGAGACGGCCACGGCCTCGCCGCGGGTCGCGGGGGCCCAGCCCGTGCAGGTCTACCGGGCCGAGCCCGTGCCCCAGCCGCGCTGGTTCGGAGACGGGGACCTCGTGCTCGGCATCGTCGTCGCCGGAGCGGCGCTCATCCTCCTCGGACCGCTCGTGCTGCTCGCCGCGCGCCTCGTACGGCGACCGGCGGGGATCGCGCGGGGCCTGAGCGCTCCCCTCACGGGCTTCGCCGTCGGCTGCGTCGCCACCGTGCTGATGCTCGTGTGGTACCTCGTGTCGATCGCGCGGCTCGCGCTCGAGTACGAGCGCAACGCGCTCGTCGTCCAGGGCGGGTGGATCGCCGTGCGGCTCGTGGGTCTCGCGACCGTCGTCGCGCTCGCGGTGCTCGTCGAGCGCTGGCGGGGGGTGCGCGCCCTCCCGGACGGGCGGCTCGCGGCGCGGCACTCGGGCTACGCGGGCGTGTGGATGATCCTCGTGGGCGGCGCGCTCCTGCTCGTGACGCTCGCGTACTGGGGAGCCTTCCAGCTGGGCATCTAGCTAGCCTGGACAGATGGGTGCGCCCTCGCGCATGGCCACCGTCGAGCTCCTCGAGGTCCCGGCGTCGCCGCCGCGCGGCCCGGAGGCCCCCGCTCGGGGACCAGGGTCTCGCCGACGGGTGCCCGCGTGGCTCCTGGGGGTCCTCGTGCTGGGCCTCCTCGGAGGCGCGATCGGCTCGACGGAGCTGCGGGGCCGCGCCGCTCGGGCCGAGGCTCGCGAGCGCCTCGTCGCCGCGGGCACCTTCCTCGCCGACGTCGGTCCCGGGGTGCGCGTGCGATGGCGCGAGACGGGCCCCCGTGCGGAGGTCCTCGCGGTCGCCGACGGGGTCGTGGTCACGATCAGCGAGTCGCACGACGCCCAGCTCCTCGTGGCTCGCTCGCTCGAGACGGGCGTAGAGCTGTGGCGATCGACCTTCGCCCTGCGACTGGGCTCCTCACGCTGCCTCGCGCCCGAGCGCTCGGGGGAGGCCGCGGTGCTCGTGTGCGCGCTGCGGGCCCGCCCCCGAATCCCCGGGCGGGACGAGGGCGGCACGAGCCTGCACGTGCGCGAGCTCGGCTCGGGTGAGCTCCTCGCCGAGCGGCGCGCGGCCGAGGCCCTCGTCGGTGCGCGGCTCGTGGACGGAGACCTCGTGGGCGCGTGGTTCTCCTCCGGCTCGCTCGAGGTGCGTCGCGAGGACGCCGTGACCGGGGAGCGACGCTGGAGCGTCCCTCTCGAGCTGCTCGAGGAGCTCGGCTCGCCCTCGGCGGCACAGGCGCACGGGGTCGCCGGGCAGCTCGTCGTCGCGACGGACCGCGAGGCCTTCGCGGTGAGCGAGGACGGCTCCGTGGCCCTCGAGCGCAGGATCGCCCCGCCGCGCCAGGCGCGCCGTTCCGAGGTGCTGCCCCTCGCGGAAGGCCACTTCGTCGTGACCGGCTCCCGGGAGAGGGCCCACAGCGAGCTCGTCGACGCGGACGGCCGGGTGCGCCTCGCAGCGATCGGGGTCCCTCTCCCGCTCCTCGCCGACGACGGCTCGCTCGGCCCGGTCGTCCTCGCGGACCACCCCGACGGCGACCTCCTGTGGCAGGCCGAGCGGCGCGAGAAGCTCTGGCGAGGGAGCACGGCTACCGAGGCGGGGATCGTGACGGGCGGGGTGCTCGCGGTGGAGTCCCCGCTGGGGGTGCGGGTCATGGACCCGCGGCGCAGGGTGCCCCTGTGGACCGACCCCGAGGCGCGGCTCGTGGGGGTGGGCCGCCAGCTCGTGACCCTCTCCGGCGGGGCGCTCGTCGGGACCGAGGCGCCCACCGGGCTCGAGATCTGGCGCGAGCCCGTCGAGCTCGCCGAGGGTGCTCGGCTCGTCGTGGTCGGCGGGGAGCTCTTCGCCCTCGAACCCGGCTCGATCGCCCACCTCGGCAGCTAGCCTGCGTCCATGGCCACGGGGAGCCGCAAGACGAGCGTCGAGCTCTTCGAGACCGACGGGGCCGAGGAGGAGCTGTTCGCCGCCGAGCCCGCGAGCCCAGCACCTCGCTCGTGGCGGCGCGTCCTGGGTCGAGCGTGGCCCTTGGCCCTCGCGGTCCTCGTGCTCGCCGGTGCCTTCGTGGTGGTCAAGGATCGTGAGGCGCGCCGGGCCGAGGCACGGCTCGAGGTGCTGCTCGGGCAGCCCGCCTTCGTCGAGGACCTCGGCCCGGAGCTCGGCTGGAGGTGGGAGGTCCCCCTCGGTGTCTCGGAGTGGATCCTCGACTCGATCGACGGTGCGCTCCTGGTCCAGCGACCCGACGACCGCAGGGTGCGCGCGCTCGACCTCGAGTCGGGCAGCGAGCTGTGGAGCCTTCCGGGCGTGACGAGCGGGCTCGACCAGTGGTGCGGCACCTCGGGGGACCTGGTCCAGTGCCAGTTCTGGGAGTTCTCCGACCGGGCCGGCGGCGACGTCGAGCTCGTGGAGCCGCGCCTTCTTCGCACCGAGCTGCGCGACGCGCGGACGGGCGAGGTCCTCGTGAGCAGGGAAGGGCAGCCCGCGGAGAGGGTCGAGGTCTGGGGCGACTCCGTGCTCGTCCTCGACCGGACCCCCGGCCGGTCCGAGCTGCGGCGCGAGTCCCTCACCGGCGAGCAGCTCTGGCGGGTCCCGGTCCCGGAGGCCGAGAGCCTGTTCGCCTGGGTGGACGAGGAGCACGAGCTCGCGTTCCTCTACGGTGATCGCCACCTCGTGGTGGACGGCGACGGCACCGTGCTCCTCGAGCTCGACTCCGGGCTCGAGGACGACGAGTGGCTCTCGGCGGTCGACGAGCAGACCTTCGTGCGCGGTCGCTGGTCCCGGGACGCCCCGCGGGGCGAGTTCCTGGGTATCGACGGCCAGGTGCTGTCGTCCTTCGAGGGGGACTTCGAGATTCCCTCCCTCGACGACGGCGAGGTCCCGCACCTCGTGATGATCTCCCCAGCGTGGGGCGCCGAGCTGCGCGACTTCACCACGGGGGAGACTCTCGTCGAGGTGGACGGTCGGCCCGAGGGCGGTCCTTTCCTCCTGGACGGTGCCCTGGTGTACCTGCGCCAGTCCGAGCTGCGCGCCGTCGACCTCCTCTCGGGCAAGGAGCGCTGGACCACCACGGTGCACCGCGGCGAGCTCCTCGGCTCGGACGGCCGGGTGCTGCTGTACCGGGACCGCTTCGAGGGGGTCCTCGCGGCGTACTCGCTCCGCACCGGGGTCCTCGAGTGGACCTTCGAGATCCCGTCGGCCTCTCTCGAGGTGCACGCCGTCGGCGGAGCCTTGTTCCTCGTGGGCGATGGACGCCTCATCAGGCTCGGCACCGTTCAGTGAGCTCCGGGCAGAAGGGTCGAGGAGACGACGACAGGCTCGCGCCCCTCCACTAAGGTGCCGATCGTGCGAGGGCGCAAGAGCGAGGTCGAGCTCGTCGAGGACGACGCGGCTCCCGTCGAGCTGCCCGAGGACCGCGCAGCGGAGGAGCTGGGCGAGCCCCCGGGCCGCGGGCGAGGAGTCCTTCGGGCCTGGCCCCTCGCACTGCTCGCTCTCGTCGTCGCCGGGGCCTACCTCGTGGACGGTGCTCGCGAACGAGCCGCCCGCGCCGAGCTCGAGGCGCGACTCGAGGGGCAGCCGCTGTTCGTGCGCGAGCTCTCCCGACGTCCCGAGCCCCTGTGGTCGCGCGAGGACGCCTCGATCTACGTGTGGCCCTGGGTCCAGGAAGACACTGTGGTCATCGCGAGGCAGACGGAGCTCGGGACCGAGGGGAACACGCGCTTCCTGGACCTCGAGACCGGTGAGCCGCTCTGGGAGACCCGCGCCGATGGCGGGGCCACGACGACCTTCTGCGGCTTCGTCCCCGAGGACACCGAGCTGCCCGAGGGGGCCGTGCTGTGCGTCCGCTACCTCGTCGACGAGAGCGAGGGCTCTGTCGAGGGAGCCACCTACGAGCTGCGGGACCTGCGCTCGGGGGAGCTGGTCCTCGAGCACGGCTGGCGAGCCGGCGGCGAGTTCGTCTACCCCTGGGGCGAGGACTTCGTCGTCGTCGACGAGGGGAGCAGCGACGTGCACGTGCGGCTCCGCGGGTCGGAGGGCGAGGAGCGGTGGAGCGTCCCCCTCGGGGACGTCGAGCGCGAGATCGGCGGCGGCGCCCTGGTCCAGATCGATCACTCGCGCGCCTTTGTCTCGGTGGCGGGCCGCGCCGTCGTCCTCGAGCGCGACGGGACGGTCGTGCTCGACGTCGAGGCCCCTGAGCTCGAGGAGGTAGGAGAGACCTGGGTCAACCTCGAACCCCTGGCGGACGGGTTCTTCAGCCTGAGCACCGTCAGCTTCGCCCCCTCCACCGCTGACTCGGGGCGCGTCACCCAGGTCTACGCGCCCGACGGCACCCTCGCCTACGAGGTGTCGCAGGACGACGCAGGCTGGCCCGCGCAGCTCGGGCTCGACGACGGCTCCCTGGGACGGGTGCACGCGTGGTCGGGTGGCCGGACGGTGCTGAGGGACGCTGCCTCGGGAGCCGAGCGGTGGTCGACCACGTGGGGCGCCGAGTCCTTCGTGATGATCGCCGACAAGAAGGTCGTCCTGGCCTCGGGCGGGCGGGTGCGCGTCCTCGACGAGGAGGGCGTCGAGCTGTGGTCCGAGGTCGGCAGCGAGCCCGTCGCGAGCGACGGCAAGGTCCTCACGATCCTCGAGAACGTGGGCGAGGTGGCTCGCCTGCGGGCCTTCGAGCTGGGCTCGGGGAGCGAGCTGTGGGCCCTCGAGCTCGGGAGCGCCGAAGCCCGCCCGACCGCGACAGGCGGCCACCTCTTCCTGCACGACAGCGGCACGTTCTCCCTGCTGCGGTAGGAGGTGGAGCGTGCCGGGGCGCAAGGAGCGGGTCGAGCTCGTCGAGAGCGGTGCGGGAGCCGAGCGTCCCGGGGCGGATGCCGGCCCCGAGCGCTCCGTGCGCTCTCGCGAGCCGTGGTGGGGCCGCCTCGCGCGGGCCTGGCCCGTGGCGCTGCTCCTCCTCGTCCTCGCGACCGCCTACCTCGTGGCGGGAGGCCGCGAGCGGGCGAGGCTCGAGGAGAGGTACGGGCCCTTGCGCGGTCAGGAGGCCTTCGCCGAGGACCTCGGGGAAGGGCGCCCTGCCTGGGAGCTCTACGTCCCCGCCCGGTGGCTCGTCCCGAGCTCTGCCGGGGACGTCCTCCTGCTCCAGATCGGCTCCTTCACGGGGCGCGTCTCGCACCTTGCCGTGGACCCGGGGACGGGCGAGGAGCTGTGGCGGGTGACCGACACTGAGGACTCCCGTCGCGAGTGCGCTGGCGAGGTGACCCTGCTCGACGGGGCGATCTCGTGCTTCCACACCTCGAGCGCGGGGACCACGGTCGAGCGTCGGGAGCTGGCCTCAGGGGAGCTCCTCTCGGAGTGGGAGTGGGCCGCGGGCACCTCGCGCAGCGCTCTCTGGGGAGACGGCGTGGTCCACGTCGCGACCGAGGGGGCGTCGAGCGTCGTGCGCCTCGAGGGCCCCGAGGGCGACCGGCGCTGGAGCGTTCCTCTGCGGACCGGACCGCTCGCTGCAGGAGAGCTCGTCACGATCGAGGTGCGCCGCGAGCACGTCGTCGTCGCGGTGCGCGACCTCGTCGTGGCGATCGACCTGGGCGGTCGGTTGCTCGTCGAGGAGTCGAGCGAGCGCTGGGGGGACGAGGACGACGGCGCTCGGACGGGGATCCCGCACCTGAGGCTCGAGCCGCTGCGCTCAGGCGGGTGGATCCTCGGCTCGTGGTACCTGAGGCCCGAGCGTTCCTTCGTGCTCGACGAGGCGGGCGAGCTCGTCTTCGCGGCGGAGGGTGCTGTCGAACAGCTCGTGCTCGACGACGGCTCGATGGGGCCCGTCCTGCTCCGGCGGGACTCGCGCGTGCTCGAGCTCGTCGATCCCGCGACCGGGGAGGCGCGGCTCACGGTGCCCCGCATCCCCGAGAGCGAGGGTTACCTCGTGGACGGCATCCTCGTCTCGGTGGGCAGCGGGCGCATGAGCGCCGTGGACCTCGAGAGCGGCGAGGAGCTCTGGCTCCACACGACCGTGGGTCTCCCTGTGGCGAGCGACGGGCGGGTCCTCGTGGTGCAAGAGGGATTCACCCGTCCGGCGCGGGTCCGCGGGATCGACCTCGCGACGGGGGAGACGCTCTGGGAGATCGAGACGGGCGGGGTCGCGGCCCGCGCCTTCACCGCGGGCGGGGCGCTCTTCGTCCACGACGGAGCCACGCTCTCCCGGGTGGGCCGGCCGACGCGCTAGCATGTCCCTCATGCGTGCGTCGCTCCTTCTTCGTCGCCGCGGCGGGGCCCAGTAAGGCCGCTCCTCGTCGCGGTGGTTGGTGTGCCGGCCCCCAGCCCGACGAGACCCGAAGGACGAACATGAGCATCACGAGCTACGACCCGGCCGCCACCCCGCAGCAGCCCTCCGGCATGCCGGTCCACAAGTACCGGCCCTTCCACGAGCAGATCACCGTCGACCTGCCGGACCGGACCTGGCCCAGCAAGCGCATGGAGAAGGCCCCGCGCTGGTGCGCCGTCGACCTGCGTGACGGCAACCAGGCCCTCATCGAGCCCATGGACCCGCAGCGCAAGCTGCGCATGTTCGAGCTGCTCGTGCAGATGGGCTTCAAGGAGATCGAGGTCGGCTTCCCCTCGGCCTCCCAGACGGACTTCGACTTCGTGCGGATGCTCATCGAGGAGGACCGCATCCCCGACGACGTCGTCATCCAGGTGCTGACCCAGGCGCGCGAGCACCTCATCGAGCGCACCTACGAGTCGCTGCGCGGGGCCAAGCGCGCGATCGTGCACCTGTACAACTCGACCTCGGTGCTGCAGCGCGAGGTCGTGTTCCGCCAGGACGAGGACGGCATCCTCGACATCGCGGTGAGCGGTGCGCACCTGTGCAAGAAGTTCGAGGAGCTCATCCCCGACACCGAGATCCAGTACGAGTACTCGCCCGAGTCCTACACGGGCACCGAGCTCGAGTTCGCGCTGCGCGTGTGCAACGCGGTGATCGACGTCTTCGGCCCGACGCCGGAGAACAAGGTCATCATCAACCTGCCGGCCACGGTCGAGATGGCCACCCCGAACGTCTACGCCGACTCGATCGAGTGGATGAGCCGCCACCTGCACCAGCGCGAGAACGTGATCCTCTCGCTGCACCCGCACAACGACCGCGGCACCGCCGTGGCCGCTGCGGAGCTGGGCTACCTGGCCGGCGCGGACCGCATCGAGGGCTGCCTCTTCGGCAACGGCGAGCGCACCGGCAACGTGTGCCTCGTGACCCTCGGCATGAACCTTTTTAGCCAGGGCATCGACCCCGAGATCGACTTCTCCGACATCGACACGATCCGTCGCACGGTCGAGTACTGCACCCAGCTGCCCGTGCACGAGCGTCACCCCTACGGCGGCGACCTCGTCTTCACGGCCTTCTCCGGCTCGCACCAGGACGCGATCAAGAAGGGCCTCGAGGCGATGGACGCCAAGGCGGCGGCCGCGGGCGTCTCGGTCGACGAGCTCGTCTGGGCCGTGCCCTACCTGCCGATCGACCCCAAGGACGTCGGCCGCTCCTACGAGGCCGTGATCCGCGTGAACTCGCAGTCGGGCAAGGGCGGCGTCGCGTACCTGCTGCGCTCCGACCACAGCCTCGACCTGCCGCGCCGCCTGCAGATCGAGTTCTCGCGCGTGGTCCAGGAGCACACCGACGCGACGGGCGCCGAGGTCACCTCGGACGAGCTGTGGCGGATCTTCGTCGACGAGTACCTGCCCGCGCCGCAGGACGCCCCGCTCGAGCCCTGGGGTCGCTTCGCGCTCCGCTCGACCAAGGCGTCCAGCAGCGAGGAGGGACCGGACACCCTCGAGGTCGAGCTCACCGACCACGGCCAGCCCGTGACGCTCTACGGCGAGGGCAACGGCCCCATCGCGGCCTTCGTCGCGGCGCTCGGCTCGCACGGGGTCAAGGTCTCGGTGCTCGACTACGCCGAGCACGCGCTCTCGGAGGGTGGCGACGCGACGGCGGCGGCCTACGTCGAGTGCGCCGTCGGTGACGACGTCCTGTGGGGCGTCGGGATCGACCCCTCGATCACGACGGCGTCCCTCAAGGCCATCATCTCCGCGGTCAACCGCTCGCTTCGCTGATCCTCTCGCTCGCTCCTGGCTGCGGGCCCTCCCGGTCGGCGGGCCCGCGGTCTGGGAGGATGGTCGGGTGAGTCTGTACCGCGACGAGGGCGTGGTCCTGCGCACCCACAAGCTGGGTGAGGCGGACCGCATCGTCACGCTCCTGACGCGTGAGCACGGCGTCGTGCGCGCTGTCGCCAAGGGGGTACGGCGCACTTCCTCGAAGTTCGGCGCGCGGCTCGAGCCTTTCATGCACGTGGACCTCCAGCTGCACGCGGGGCGCAGCCTCGACATCGTCACGCAGGTCGAGATGATCGGTCCCTACGCGCGCGCGATCGTGGCGGACTACGCGATGTACACCTCGGGCACGGTCATGCTCGAGACCGCTGAGCGCCTCGTCGACGAGCGTGAGGCATCTCTCCAGCAGTACCGGCTCCTCGCAGGCGCGGTGCGCTCGCTCGCAGCCGGGGAGCACGCCCCTTCCCTCGTGCTCGACTCCTACCTGCTGCGCGCCCTCGCGATCGCCGGGTGGTCCCCGAGCTTCTCGGACTGCGCTCGCTGCGGGGCGCAGGGCCCGCACCACGCCTTCGCCGTCGCCCTCGGCGGCTCGGTGTGCCTGCGCTGCCGCCCGCCGGGCGCCGCGAGCCCTGCGCCCGAGACGGTCTCGCTCCTC
>Ga0182793_1000655_pt1 | contig 25310 bp, 25 predicted proteins | sample Passage237A_FD_130498 | JGI IMG/M metagenome (GOLD analysis project Ga0182793, IMG submission 130498) | Cellulose adapted compost microbial communities from Newby Island Compost Facility, Milpitas, CA, USA - Passage2 37A (version 2) (version 2) ... | reverse complement strand
TGGATCACGCGCAGATAGAGCAGGTTCCAGGTTTTGAATCCGAGAATAAAACCGAGCAGTACACCGATAAGTGCAATTATCGATGCAAAAGCGCCTTCACCCAGACGATAGAGGTGTGCGCTAACGCAGGAGCCCGAGATAGACATGCCTGCACCAAACACCAGTGCCGCCAGTGCCAGTATCCAGGAGACAGGGCCTATATGGGCATCCGGCGGCAAGCGTTCACTGCCGGGAACTGGCAGTATAGCGCCGTAAATGGCGAGATAACCGAGAGTTCCAACAGCGAGAGCAGTAACCAGGCCAAGCAGGCCACGGGCGTCGCGGCGGTCAATAAAATCGCGGGTTACACAGAAAAAACAAAAGCGCGAGCGCTGCAGTATGGCGCCAAAGAAAATACCCAACAGCAGAGAAAAGGACAGATCTCTTCCTGTGCCTTGAATATTACTCAGTTGCCATACAGCTACTGCCAGAAGCAATATCACTGCCAGGGAAATTCCGCGCTGTAATAACCTGCGAACATCCGTCATTGCAAAACCTCACAAAAAAAACACGCCCCCAAAGGGGCGTGAAAAAAGGAGAGGAATTTGGAAGGAGCCAGGAAAGATTACTTTCCGCCCCAAACTGTACCGGCAAGGTTGGTTACTGGTACGCCTACAGAGTTGCCATATTCAGTCCAGGAGCCATCGTAGTTGCGAACCTCGTAGCCGAGAATTTTCTTCAGGGCAAACCAGGTGTGGCTGGAACGCTCACCGATTCTGCAGTAGGTGATGATGGGCTTGCTGCCGTCAACGCCTACAGCGCCATAAACCTTGCGCAATTCATCGGCACTTTTGAAGGTGCCGTCAGCTGCAACGGCCTGGCCCCAGGGAACATTCACTGCACCGGGAATATGGCCAGCTCTTACTGACAGTTCGGCAACACCGGCTGGAGCAAAGATTTTGCCAGCGTATTCATCCGGAGAGCGGATGTCGATCAGCTGAGTATCCGGATTTTCCTGTTTGGCAACAGCGACAACATCTGGCAGGAAAGCGCGCAGTTTCAGATTGGCTTCACCCACAGTGATATTGCCCGGTTTGTGGCTGGCTTGTTTTACTGACAGAGGACGGTTTTCCGCTTCCCACTTTTTGCGACCGCCATCCAGCAGTTTGACATTGGGTACGCCGTAGATATCAAAAATCCACGCACCCCAGGCAGCAAACCAGTTGTTGTTGTCACCGTAAAGTACGATGGTGGAATCCTTGTTGACGCCAGCCTGACGCAGCAGGGCTTCGAATTTATCGCGAGAGATAATATCGCGTTGTACGGTATCTACCAGATCAGTGTGCCAGTTGAAGTTGACCGCATTGGCAATATGACCACGCTCGAATTGACCTGGATCTACGCTCACTTCAACGATGCGCAGATTCTTGTCGTTCAGATTTTTTTCCAGCCAGTCGGTGGAAACCAGAAACTCGCTGGCCAGACCGGGTATGCTCAGCAATCCCACCAGCAAGCCGAAAATACCCGAAGTAATTGATTTGAAACGCATAGAGACTTCCTCCTTTTGACGAGGTGCCCAGCTTAGGTCTTTTCAACAAAGAATAGAAAGAATGGTTTTTTATAACCATATAACGCTTTTAGGTGCGATGGAAACTAATCTGCTGATTAGCCGTTGTTCAGTTTCTTTTTTCTGCCTGAGCCTGACTTTGCCTGCGCTGAAAATTTTGCAGACCTTCAAAAATAATCTTGAGTATCAGCGTCAAAAGCGCCATGGAGGCCAGCAGCAGCGACGCAGTAAACGCGCCCACTGTGTTGTAATCCTGCTGCAACAGTTGAACCTGCAGAGGTAGGGTGTTGGTTTGTCCGCGTATAAAGCCGGAAATAACCGACACAGAGCCGAATTCACCCACCGCGCGCGCAGTGGTTAGCACCACACCATAGAGCAGGGCCCATTTGATGCCGGGCAGGGTGATATTCCAGAACAGCTTCCAGCTGTTGGCACCCAACAGTACAGCGGCTTCTTCTTCCTCCTTGCCCTGGGATTCCATCAGGGGAATCAGCTCGCGAGCCACATAGGGGCTGGTGATGAAGATGGTCACCAGCACTATACCGGGCCAGGCAAATACAATCTGTATGCCGTGCTGCCCGAGCCAGCTGCCGAGCCAGCCCTGGCTGCCATAAAGCAGCAGATAACACAGGCCGGCGACCACGGGAGAAATGGCGTAGGGCGCATCTATCATGGCAACCAGTATGCGGCGACCCCAGAAATTGAAGCGGGTAACACACCAGGCAATCATCACACCAAACACCAGGTTGACGGGAATGGTGAAGAGCACCACCACCAGCGTCAGTTTGATGGCGGCGAGCATGTCCTTGTCCAGCAAGTTGCTGGTAAATGTCTCCCAGCCTTTGGAGAAGGCAGCAAAAAGAATATAAATCAGAGGCAGTATCAGCAGTAACACCACCACCGCAACACCGGTGCCTATCAGCAGCTTGCCACTGCGACTGGGAGGTTGGGGAACGTATTTCATGCGATCAGCTCCTCACCGGTTTCAGATGCCGGTATTGAATGAACTGAATAAACAGCAACAACAGCAGTGAGCTGAGCAGTATCACCATGGCTACCGCAGCAGCCACTGAGTAGTTGTACTCGCCCACATAGGTAAACACCATCAGCGAGGTGACTTCGGTTTCAAAGGGCATGTTGCCGGAAATAAAAATCACTGCGCCAAACTCACCCAGACTGCGTACAAAGGAGAGGGCAGTGCCTATGGTCAATGCTGGTCTCAGCTGGGGCAGAATCACTCGCCAGAAGATCTGGCGATCAGTGGCGCCCAGAGTACGCGCTGCCTCCTCGACATCCGAAGAGATATCCTCCAGTACAGGTTGCAGGGTTCTGACGACAAAGGGCAGGCTGGTAAACACCATCGCCAGCACTATACCCGTCAGTGTGTAGGACACTTTTATGTCAAACATCGCCAGCCAGCGGCCCACCCAGCCATTGGTGGCAAAGAGGGCAGAGAGGGTCAGGCCCGCCACGGCGGTGGGCAGAGCAAAAGGCAGGTCGATGAGGGTATCCATCAGTCGACGGCCGGGGAATTCATAGCGCACCAGTATCCAGGCCAGCAGCAGCCCGATAATGCAGTTGAGGATGGCGGAGATACTGGAAGTAATCAGGGTTACCCGAAAACTGGACAGCAGGCGGGGATCTGTCAGATAAAACCAGAGCTGATCCAGGGAGAGCTGGAAAAATTCAAGTGCCAGACTGCTGGCAGGCAGAGCGACTATCAGGCTGATATACAGGACACTGATGCCGAGGCTGAGACCGAAGCCAGGTAAAACACGTTTGGAGCGGCCGGAGGGCCTGGTCAGAATAGACAACTGCGAAGTCTTCTCTTTGGTTGGGGTAGCAAAAAATAAGCCGCCCGATAAGTCTCTATCGGGCGGCTTGGTTTATACCACAATTCAAAGGCCCGGTGGGTTCTTAGCGCTTGCCAGCTCTCAGTAGCTGGTCGAGAACACCGCCAGTGGCAAAGTGAGTTTCGTTGATTTTATCCCAGTTGCCAAAAACGCTTTCAACAGTAACCAGCTTGAGTTCGGGGAAGCGGCTGGTGTAGCGTGCCTTCACGCTCTCGTCGTGGATACGGTAGTAGTAGTTGGCCAGTACTTCCTGGGCTTCGCTGCTGTAGAGGTAGTCAAGATAAGCCTTGGCAACCTTTTCAGTACCTTTTTCTTTGGCAACCCTGTCCACAACCGCCACCGGGAATTCGGCCAGAACGCTGACTTTGGGCACAACGATATCGTATTGATCTTCACCGTATTGTTTTCTGATCAGGTTGACTTCTGATTCAAAGGTCAGGAGTACGTCACCCAATTGACGGTCAACAAAGGACGTGGTGGCACCGCGACCGCCAGTGTCAAAAACCACAACATTGGACAGCAGTTTGCCTACGAATTCGCGAATCTTTTTCTCGTCGCCCTTGAAGCTTTCGTTGGCAAAAATCCAGGAAGACAGATAGGTGTAGCGAGCGTTGCCGGAGGTTTTGGGGTTGGGGAATACCAGCTTGACGTCATCGCGTACCAGATCATCCCAGTTCTGGATATTTTTCGGGTTACCCTTGCGCACCAGGAAAGCAATGGTGGAGTAGTAGGGCGAAGCATTGTTAGGGAAGAGATTGCGCCAATCCGGATTGACGTGAGTACCTTTCTGATGGAGCACGTCGATATCGGTGGACTGGTTGAAAGTGACCACATCGGCTTTCAGACCTTGCAGAATGGATGCGGCCAGCGTGGAAGAGCCGCCGTGGGATTGTTGCACGCTGACGGTTTCGCCAGTTTTCTCTTTCCAGTGCTGCTGGAATTTGGGATTGATTTCGGCGAACAGCTCGCGAGCCACGTCGTAAGATGCATTAAGGATTTCGGTATCGGCTGATGCAGTGGGGGCTGAGAACGCCAGAACCAGAGACGCGGCCGCAACTTTTAATTTTGCGAAGGTGACCATAAAAACTCCGATGTGGATGAACAGGTGTGTTTGTTGTGTGAGGCGAATTTAAACACATCCAAACAAGCGGAGTTAGAATATTAATTCCTATTCTTATGCCAGATTAAATGGTGAGAAAAGAAGGGAGAAAAAGCAGCCTCTGTCAGAGGCTGCTTTTTGTCAGAGACCAGTTTTGCGATAAGCCAGCTGGGTAACCACATCAATCAGCAGGTCAATCTCTTCGCAGGTGTTGTAGAAGGCAAAGCTGGGACGCACAGTGGCCTCCAGTCCAAAGCGGCGCAGAATAGGCTGGGCGCAGTGGTGACCGGAACGTACCGCTATGCCTTCGCGGTTGAGCGCCTTGCCCACATCCTCGGTGGAATAGCCATCCAGCACAAAGGACATAACACTGGCCTTGTCAGCTGCGGTGCCCACCAGACGCACGCCGGGAATATCGCGAATACGCTGGGTGGCATATTCGAGCAAATCGTGCTCATAGCGGGCGATACGGTCTATGCCGATGCGCTCCACATACTCCAGCGCGGCTCCAAGGCCTACCGCATCGGCGATATTGCCTGTACCCGCCTCGAAGCGATTGGGCGCTGGCTGATAAATAATCCGGTCAAAGGTCACGTCCGCAATCATGTTGCCGCCGCCTTGCCAGGGCTCCATCTTTTCCAGATGTTCGCGCTTGCCGTAGACAGCGCCTATGCCCGTGGGGCCAAACACCTTGTGGCCGGAAAAGACAAAGAAATCCGCATCCAACGCCTGCACATCCACCCGCATATGGGAAATGGACTGGGCGCCGTCCACTATCACCGGCACGCCAAAACTGTGGGCGATGCTGATGATGTCCGCTATGGGCGTGACTGTGCCCAGCGCGTTGGACACCTGGGTGACGGACACTAGGCGAGTGCGCGGCGAGATGAGTTTGCGGAATTCCTCCAGCAGTATCCGGCCACTGTCATCAACCGGAATTACCTTCAGTTTTGCGCCCTGTTCGCTGGCGAGGCGATGCCAGGGAACAATATTCGCGTGGTGTTCCAGATGGGAGACGATGATTTCATCACCGGCGCCCACCCGCTGACGCCCAAAGGTATTGGCCAACAGATTGATGCCCTCGGTGGCGCCACGCACGAAAACGATCTGATCTGCATCCTTTGCGCCGATAAAGCGGGCAACGATGTTGCGCGCCTCTTCGTAGGCATCCGTTGCTCTGGCCGCCAGTTCGTGAGCGGCCCGGTGAATATTGGAGTTTTCGTGCTGGTAGAAATAGCTCACCCGGTCGATTACTGACTGAGGTTTTTGTGTGGTAGCCGCATTGTCAAACCAGACCAGCGGCCTGCCGTTGACGCGCTCCGAGAGAATGGGAAAGTCGCGGCGAATGGCCTGAATATCAAAGCCCTGGTACTGGGCCGCCAGCAATCCCTGGGGAAGCTTTTCGCCAAAAACGGGGCTGCTATCCCGCTGCAGAAAATAGAAATCACCACTCTTGTTGGATGGCGCCTGCGCGGGGGTTTCTACTTTGAGCAGTGACAGTATGTCTTTTTCTCCCGGCAATCCATAGGCGTCGGGGGCCACTGGCTGGGGCAATGCATCAATACTCAGATGCAGAAAGGGGTTGTTGCCCGGATTCTCGGCGAAATAGTAATTGCTGGTGGAATCGGGCAGTGAGCGGGATGCCTGGGTTGGAGCAACTGCCTGGGGCGCGGTGAAGGATGGCACTTCGGTGGGCAATTGTTGCGGATAGGCATCGGCAGTCTGCGGAAATCCTTCCGCAGACTTGATAAAAGGCTCGGACTGAAAAATCTGGTTCGCCAGCTGCGCCAGAGTTTGCAGATCCGGAAGGCCGAGATCGTCATTCATGGAATCTCATGCTCCTGCGTAATGACAGTAACTCTGCCCGGAGGGCAGAGCAGTTCGCTATTTGTAGGTATCCGGATAATCGTGGTACTTGCTTACATCCACGTCTTCCAACACCGCCAGTGCATCTTCAGTCAGTACCGCCAGCGAGCAGTAGAGAGAAACCAGATAAGAGGCAATGGCATTGCGTGCAATACCCATAAAGCGCACAGACAGACCGGGGCTTTGTTGGCCAGCGAGACCCGGCTGATACAGGCCTATGACGCCCTGACGTTTTTCACCCACGCGCAACAACAGAATCTTGGTTTTACCTTCTTCGTCGATAGGCACCTTGTCCGAGGGAATCAAGGGAACGCCGCGCCAGGTAATAAATTGCGAACCGAAGAGACTGACAGTTGGTGGCGGAACACCGCGACGGGTGCACTCGCGACCAAAGGCGGCAATGGCGAGAGGATGGGCGAGGAAGAACCCCGGCTCCTTCCACACGCGCACCAGCAGTTCATCAAGGTCATCGGGTGTAGGTGCGCCTGTCAGCGTGGAAATACGCTGGGTGTCATCTACATTGGCGAGCAAACCGTATTCGCGGTTGTTGATCAGTTCGCTTTCCTGGCGCTCCTTGATGGTTTCGATGGTCAGACGCAGTTGTTCTTTAATCTGATCGTGAGGGCTGTTGTACAGGTCAGAAATACGTGTGTGAACATCAACCACACTGGTGACTGCATTGAGAAAATATTCGCGCGGCTGTTCATCGTAGTCCACAAAGGTGGGTTTGATTTCCGACTCGTCCCGCTGGGAACAGGTGACATTAACTCGGGTGGGATTTTTCACCCGGTTCAGACGAAAAATACCTGCTTCAACCGGCACCCATTGCAGCAGATGCACCAGCCAGCGAGGGGAAATCGTGGAGAGCTGGGGAACCGTCTTGGTGGCGTTGGCTAGCTGTCTTGCCGCCTTGTCGCCGAGAGCGTGTTGAAGCTCATTATCTGTAGACATGAGAGAACTCCTTTACATGAAATTATGGTGTCTATAGCCATCCCGAACACGATCAGAAAAAACCTCATTTCTAATCGCGAAAAGCGATAAGCTAAGATCACATTGATATAAGGCGGCGCTCAACCGGCTATAGCCATCAAACCGAAAATTTGTGTCTAGGAATTGGATGTGTGTTCACACCGACTGAGCAGTTGCGATACGGGAAGACCAAAGGCTCTGGCAATTTTTTCAATGGTTGCCAGAGAAGGCATGGCTTTGGCGCGCTCCACTTCTCCCACATAGGTGCGATTCAATTCGGCGCGCGCTGCCAACTGTTCCTGGGAAACACCCAGCTCTTCGCGCAGCTGTTTGACCACCAAGCCAAATTGCACGGGCAGATTACTCATCGCTGCCTCCCGCAGTAGCGAGATTGCGCAGGCTGGCCTGAGTGACGACACTGCCGGGTGGCACACTGCGTGTGAGCCAAACATTGCCGCCAATGGTTGAACCCTTGCCGATAGTGATGCGACCCAACAGAGTTGCACCTGCGTAGATAACCACTTCGTCTTCGATAATCGGGTGGCGGGGCAGACCTTTTTGCAAGCCGCCGTTGTTGTCGCTGGGGAAGGTTTTGGCCCCCAGTGTTACCGCCTGATAAAGACGCACTCGCTCACCGATAATGGCGGTTTCTCCGATAACCACACCTGTGCCGTGATCGATAAAAAATCCCTGGCCGATTTGTGCACCAGGATGAATGTCGATACCGGTTTGTGAATGTGCCAGTTCAGCAATGACTCTCGCCAGCAAAGGCACACCCAGCTCGTGCAGTCGGTGCGCCAGTCGGTGATAAATGGTGGCCAGTATGCCGGGATAGCAAAGCAGTACTTCATCCAGACTGCGCGCCGCCGGGTCGCCCTTGAATGCCGCCTGCACATCCGTATCCAGAATGCGTCTCAGAGCGGGCAGGCTGGCGGCAAATTCGCGCACCAGCGCGGTTGCCTTCTGGTTAATTTCCTGGGAAGAAACGTCAAGTCCCTGCTGACGCCCTGTGTAACGCAGTTCCAGTTGTGCCTGATATTGCAGCAGGTTGAGCGCTGAATCGAGGGTGTGGCCCACGTAATAGTCTTCACTTTCCTCGCGCAGATCCTGGGGGCCGAGACGCATGGGAAAGAGTGCACCGCAAAGCTGGGTGACTATGGAGCCAAGCACTTCCCGCGAGGGCAGTTCGCGCACGCCCGGCTCGCGGCTCCAGCCTCGACGGCTGCGCCATTCGTTGCGCGCCTGGCGCAGTTCGCTGACGATATTACTGATGTCCCAGTTAATGTCACCCACTACCGGGAGAAACTCTTTGTTAGGGTTGTTGCTCATTTTTTGTGACTTATTGGTTATGAAAAAATGATTAGTCCTGCACCCAGGGCAGTCCCTGTGCGCGCCATCCGCCAAGGGTGCCGCGCTGTTGTTTGTCATCCAGATCACCTTCAAAACCTTCCCGTACATTGAAGACATTCTTGAATCCCGCGCGGGTGGCTTCGGCGGCGGCGGCCGCTGAGCGCTTGCCGCTGCGGCACAGAAAAAGTATCACTGCATCCTTTGCGAGCTTGGATTCCAGTTCGCGCAGAAAGCGGGGGTTTTTGATCAGGGCAGGGCCGGTCTGCCAGGCAACATGCAAGGTATTGGGCGCGTGGCCGACAAACTTGCGCTCTTCGGCCGTACGCACATCCACCAGATGGGCCTGTCCACTGATAAAGAGTTTGAAGGCCTCCTGAGGCGAAACCTGGCCTGCGTAGGCAAGACCTTGTTCTTCGGCTTCGCGTTTGGCTTGCAGCAGCTCTTCGGGCAACGGACTTTGATTGTCAGTGGCTTTGGCGGAATTGCCAGTCAGGGGTACTACGGCCATAGAGCTTACCTCCGCAAAGATGTTTAAAAATCAGCACGACGGGCTGAGCAATGGATTTCAGCGCCGACTATAAAGACGGCCATGAATATTTGGAAAGAATACTTGCCTATATCCTTATAACTGGCGGCAAAGGGGGATGGGGGAGTAATAAGCTAATAAAGATAAAGTATTTTGCAGGTGTTTCCCGGCTGACTAGTCTGTGCAGCCTTGCCGTTTATTCGATCTTTTTATCATGCCTTTGACACAACTGGTTCACTACTTCAATTCCCAACTGGAACGGCAGGCCCGCCATTCCGGTGTAAGTTCGTCGATAGAAGCGGTCGATGGAAGATACCAAGCCCGTTTTGGCGATGTGATTCTGCATACTTTTTTGTCTCCGCTGCAGCGTCTTGGTTCAGATGAACTCAATGGTCATTATGCGGGTTCGCTTTTTTACTCCTCGGATGATCAGCAACTTGAAGTAGACGAAGTGTATGAAGCACTGGCCAAGCCGGAAGAGGTGATTCATCTCGATCGTCTCGCGCGTACATTGCACTCACTGAATTATTTGTACCGGCATGATGATCTGGACACGCTTTTATCCCTGTCGGTTCACCCACGGCATATTGCGAGTGTGACGGCGGATCACGGCAAGGTGTTTGAAAAAGTGCTGGCGGATTGCGGACTCGGACCGGAAAGAGTGTTATTGCGTATCCGGCTGAACAGAATGATTCCGCTTGAACGTTTCAAGCAGGCATTAGACAGCTACCGCTCCCGTGGATACCGGCTGGCTATCGATGTGGAGACCAGGGCAGATGTCTTGCGCATCGAGCAACTGGGCATGGCGCTGGACGCTATCTTTCCCGGTGCTGACTGGGTTGAAGCGGGTTATGCCTCGCCCTGGGCAGAAGCGCTGCTGGAAACCCGGCGACTGGAAATCCGGCGCTAGTTTCAAGCGCCGGATGCTTTTCTGATTAATTGCAATCAAAATCTGCCCAGATAGGGCAGTGATCCGAAGGTCTCTCCATTCCGCGAATCTCGTAGTCGATACCCGTATCCACACAGCGCTGTTGCAATGCCTCTGTGGCCAGAATCAGATCGATACGCAGACCGCGGCGCGGGTTGTCTTCAAAACCCTTGCTGCGGTAATCAAACCAGCTGTAGATGCCTGCATCTTCGGGCGTGCGTTCGCGGAAGGTATCCTTGAAGCCCCAGCCGAGCAGTTCGTTCAACCATACGCGCTCTTCCGGCAGGAAACTGCATTTGCCGGTACGCAGCCAGCGCTTGCGGTTTTCTTCGCCTATGCCTATGTCGCAATCCTGATGGGAGATATTCATATCGCCCATGAGAATGATGGGTTGCGAAGGCGTGTAGTGGTTTTGCAGAAAATTGCGCAGGTCAGCGTAGTATTTTTCCTTGGCAGGAAATTTGATCGGATGATCGCGGCTTTCGCCCTGGGGAAAATAGCCGTTCAGCACCACCAGTTCACCCAGGGGTGTTTCAAAATGGCCGCCGATAAAGCGCCGTTGCGCCTGTTCGTCGTCGCCGGGAAATCCCTTGATCACTTTCTTGAAGGGTAGTTTTGACATTATGGCCACACCGTAATGGGTTTTCTGGCCGAAAAATGCGACCTGATAACCCATGGCCTCAATATCTGCCAGAGGAAAGTCCGGGTCGTTCACCTTGGTTTCCTGCAGGCCGATAATGTCCGGTTGGTGTTTGTCCACTACAGCCTGCAACTGATGCAGGCGGGTGCGAATACTGTTGATATTGAAGGAGATAACTTTCATCGGGCTTTTCCGGAACAGATTCAGTGTCGGATTAAAAATGCAAAACCCGAACAGGGTTCGGGTTTGCGGCTTTTTCGAATAATGACGGAATCAGAAGTTGGCCACCTTGGAACCATCCTCATCGTCAACCTGGAGCTTTAGTTGATGAATGAAGTCGGCCAGTATTTGTCCCGCTTCCTGCAGCAGGGGATCATTGCTCGGGTCTATATGGGTAGCCTCGGCTCTGGCTTCTGACGCCTTTTCTTCTTCTTCATCTTTAGCGCGAATATCGGCGTAACTTTCATAGGGCGGCAAATTCTTGGCCTTGCGACGACGATTTTCCATTTCAAGCATTATGGCTTCCTGCCGCGCCTGCTCCGCCTGACGAGTGGCGAGACGCAGGGACTGGGTTTTCTGTGCCTTGATCTCTTCCATCAGGCTGGCTTGCTCTTTCAGGAAAATAAAATCCGGATCTGTTTTGACGCGCACCTGATGGCGCTCATTGATCCAGGGCAGCAGATTGGGAATATCAAAATAAACTTCGTGCGGCGCAGCGTGAATACGATCCCAGGGCAGGGCATTGCGATTGCTGCTGCTGCTTTCACCTACCTTGTCCTTGTCGATCAGACTGGGCAGTTGAATATCGGGCACTACACCCCTGTGCTGGGTGGAGTCGCCGGAGATACGGTAGAACTTGGATTCGGTAATTTTCAGTTCGCCGTGACTCAGCGGCACTATGGATTGCACAGAACCCTTGCCGAAGGATTGATCACCCACCACTATGCCGCGGCCGTAGTCCTGAATCGCGCCTGCAAAAATTTCCGAAGCTGACGCACTCAAACGGTCGATTAGCACCACCAGCGGGCCGCGATAGACCGCTGGCGAGAAGGAGCGATAGTTGCGCGATACGCTGGCATTGGCCTGCTTGATCTGCACCACCGGGCCCGGATCGACAAACAGATCGGTAAGGCTGGCTGCTTCCTGCAGCGAACCGCCACCGTTAGAGCGCAGATCGATGACAATACCGTCTACCTGCTCTGCTTCCAGTTCAGTCAGCAGCTTGTAAACATCGCGTGTGGTGCTCTTGTAGTTGGGATCGCGTTTGCGATAGCCCTCAAAGTCCATATAGAAAGTGGGAATGTTGATAATGCCTACCTTGTAAACATCTTCGCCATCACTGACGTTGAACAGGTGTTTTTTGGCTGCCTGTTCTTCCAGTTTCACCTTGTCGCGCTTGATGCTGATGATCTTGCTGGTGTCGCTGTTGGCGGGCAGGACTTCGAGGCGCACAATGGTGTCTTTCTTGCCGCGAATTTTTTCCACCACTTCATCCAGACGCCAGCCCACCACATCTACCATTTCGCCGTCGACACCCTGGCCAATGGCAACGATGCGGTCGGTGGGTTTGAGTTCACCCTGTTTGTCGGCGGGGCCGGCGGGCACCAGACGCATCACCTTGGTGTAATCGTCCTCGCTCTGCAGCACAGCACCTATGCCCTCCAGCGACAGGGACATATTGATATTGAAATTTTCCGCTGTACGCGGCGACAGATAATTGGTGTGTGGATCATAAAGAGTGGTCAGCGCATTGATCACTGTGCTGAAGACATCTTCATTTTCCTGCTTGAACATGCGCCGCAGCTGGTTGTTGTAGCGCTTGTAGAGAGTGGTGCGCGCCTCTTCTTCGGATTTTCCGGTCAGTTTCAGGCTGAGCATGCCGGCCTTGATGCGTTTTTGCCAAAGTGCGTCAGCCGCAGCCTCGGTTTCCGGCCATTCGGCTTCTTCCCAGTCGGTGGGGATGGTTTCCTCCACGTCAAAGTCGTAGACATACTCTGTGTCTTCCAGCTGGGCGACCACTTTTTGCAGACGGGTAATCACCCGCTCGTTGTAGCGGTTGTAGATGGCAAAGCTGCGATTGAGCTTGCCCTTTTTCAGGTCGTCGTCGAATTTGTCGCGGTGTTTTTCGAATTCCGCGATATCGCTTTTTACAAAGTAATTCTTGGTCGGATCGAGAATACGCAGGTAGTTCTCGAGAAAGCGCTGTGAAAGGTCGTCATTGATGTCCTGGCGGCGGAAATGGCGATCCAGGGTTTGAACGACTTCCTGAGTCGTTTTTTCGTGGATCGGCAGGGGTTTGAAGCTCTGGATTGTTTCCCCATGGACACTCAGCGCCAGGGTCAGTACCAGGCTGAGGGCAATGGTCGCAATTTTCACAAAACGCATATCGGGGGTCTCTTGGTCAGTCGCCTTACTGCTGACGACCGTAACAGGTGCGGTTAAAGCAGTTGAGTGGCCGGTAACTATATCTCAGATGGTCTTTGACAGGCCAGCCTGTGGGGCCCGGGCGGCCGGTCGCAGGTGGCTTTCTCGGCCTCTGACCTGTCTCGAGTCATTAAATTCGACGGATCCTGGATCGCCTTGGCTAATTCGAGCAGAAAGGGCGTTAAGTAGTGCAAAGAAATGCTGAGCTAGGAAAGTCCGATTGATAGTGAACGATCGTTCATTTTTACTGGCAACCTGTGTTTTAATGCCCGCCCTCTTTTTTAGGTCAGTTTATGGAGTTACCTATGTCCTACCCCCGTCCTGCCAGTCTTTCTCTTCTTCTGGCACTTTCCGCCACCCTCTTTATCGCTGGATGCGGCTCCAAGGCGCCGACCAACGCTATGGCGTCCCAGGAGCCGGAAGTGGGTGTGATTACCCTCAGTACGCAGGATGTGCCCTTGGTCTCCTCGCTGCCGGGCCGTACCAGTGCTTATCGCATAGCGGAAGTCAGACCCCAGGTGACCGGTATTATCCAGGCGCGGATGTTCGAGGAAGGGGCCGAGATTGCCCAGGGCAGCCAGCTGTACCAGATAGATGATGCTTCCTATAAGGCGGCCCATCAGGCGGCTCAGGCCGAACTGGCCAGAGCCAAGGCCAATCTGGTGGGTGTGAGCGCGCGTGAATCCCGTTTGCGCGAGCTGCTCAAGACCAACGCCGTCAGCCAGCAGGACTACGACGACATGCGCGCGAATCTGGGGCAGGCAGAGGCGGCAGTAAAAGCGGCTGAAGCCCAGGTGGAAGCGGCTCGCGTCAATCTCAAGTACACCAGGGTTCTGGCGCCCATCAGCGGGGTGATCGGCAAGTCATCGGTTACCGAGGGTGCTCTGGTCACCAGCGGCCAATCACAGGTTCTGGCCACCATTCAACAGCTGGACCCCATCTATGTGGACATTTCCCAGTCGGCGGAAGATCTGTTGCGTCTGCGGCGGCAGATGCGTGCTGGCGATGTCGCTCATGCCGAAGAGGCTAGCGTACGTGTGAAGCTGGAAGACGGTACCAACTATGAACATCCGGGCAAATTGCAGTTTGCCGAGGTGGGCGTGAGCGAAACCACAGGTACTGTTTCCCTGCGCGCCATAGTTCCCAACCCGGACGGGTTGCTATTGCCCGGCCTGTTTGTGCGCGCTGAGCTGGAAGAGGGTATTCGCAGTCAGGCAGTGCTGGTGTCTCAGCGCGGTGTGACCCACGACCGCCAGGGCAATGCCAGCGCGCTGCTTGTGAATGCCGAAGGTCTGGTGGAAGTGCGTCCGATCAAGATCTCCCGCGCCGTGGGCGACCAGTGGCTGGTTGAGGAGGGCCTGGCAGAAGGTGATCAGGTTATTGTTGAGGGCCTGCAGCGCATTCGTCCTGGTATGAAGGTGCGCGCGGTGCCTGCGCAGATTGCCAACTCGGCTGAGCGGGGTTAAGGCGCATGGCTCGTTTCTTTATTGACCGCCCGGTTTTCGCCTGGGTTATTTCCATCATCATCATGCTCGCGGGTGTGCTGTCCATTAAACAGCTGCCTGTGGCTCAGTATCCCGATGTGGCGCCGCCCTCGGTGAGCATTAACGCCAACTATCCCGGTGCTTCCGCCCAGACATTGCAGGACTCGGTAATTCAGATTATCGAGCAGGGACTTACTGGTATCGACAATGTGCAATATATGTCATCCACCAGTGAATCCAGTGGTGCAGGTTCTGTGACGCTGACATTCCTTGCCGGTACCGACCCGGACACTGCCCAGGTGCAGGTGCAAAACAAATTGCAAACCGTTATGCCACTGTTGCCGCAGGAAGTGCAGCAGCAGGGTGTACGCGTATCCAAATCCTCCGCCGGCTTTTTGATGGTGGTGGGTTTTGTGTCCGCTGACGGACGCATGGATAAATACGATATCGCCGACTTTGTGGCCGCCAACGTACAGGACCCTCTCAGCCGTGTTAACGGTGTAGGCCAGGTAACGCTCTTCGGTTCCCAGTACGCCATGCGTGTGTGGCTGGATGCGGACAAGATGGCAGCTTACAAGCTGACAACCCAAGATGTGGTCAATGCGATTCGCGCGCAAAATGCACAGATTGCCGCGGGTGAATTGGGCGGTACGCCGTCTGTTGAAAATCAGGCGATCAACGCCAGCATCGTGGTGCAAACCCGTCTGTCCACGCCGGAAGAATTCCGCAACATTTTGCTGCGCGTCAATCCGGATGCTTCTTCCATTCGCCTGGGTGATATTGCTCGCGTCGAATTGGGTGGCCAGAACTATCAGTTCGAAACCGAATACAACAATCGTCCCGCATCGGGTATGGCGATTTCTCTGGCGTCAGGTGCCAACGCCCTGGAGACGGCAGATGCTGTACGCAAACGCATCGACGAATTGCAGCCCTATTTCCCCGAAGGTCTGGAAGTGGTTTATCCCTATGACACCACGCCTTTTGTGAAACTCTCTATTGATGCCGTGGTACATACACTGATCGAAGCCATCATTCTGGTGTTCGCGGTTATGTATCTCTTCCTGCAGAACATTCGCGCAACCCTGATTCCCACCATCGCTGTGCCGGTGGTGTTGCTGGGTACCTTTGCTGTGCTTGCTGCTTTTGGTTATTCGATCAACACACTCACCATGTTTGCCATGGTGCTGGCCATCGGTCTGTTGGTGGACGACGCCATTGTGGTGGTGGAAAACGTGGAGCGGGTGATGGCGGAAGAGGGGCTTTCGCCGCGCGAAGCGACGCGCAAATCCATGGGACAAATCACCGGCGCGTTGATCGGTATTGCGTTGGTACTGTCAGCGGTATTTGTGCCTATGGCTTTCTTCGGTGGCTCCACTGGTGTGATTTATCGCCAGTTCTCCATTACCATTGTGTCCGCCATGCTGCTGTCAGTGCTGGTGGCTTTGACGCTGACACCTGCGCTCTGCGCCAGCATGCTCAAACCTGCCGATCACAATCATTACCACAAGCGCGGTTTCTTCGGTTGGTTCAACCGCAATTTCAACCGTGCTACCCAGTCCTATCAGAAGAGTGTGGGCGGTATGGTGGCGCGCACCGGGCGCTACATGGTGGTTTATGGATTGATTGTGTTGTTGCTCGGATTTTTGTTCACCCGCTTGCCTTCGTCATTTTTGCCTGACGAAGACCAGGGTATTCTGTTTACTCAGATGACTCTGCCGGTGGGTGCCACCAAAGAGCGTTCCATTAGCGTGATGGATCAGATTGAACGCCACTATCTGGAAAATGAAGCTGACAATGTGAGATCTGTATTCTCTGTGATCGGTTTCAGTTTCAGCGGTCGCGGCCAGAACAACGGTATGGCGTTTATCGGATTGCGCGACTGGAGTGAGCGCAAGTCTGATGCTCAGCACGTGCAATCCATTGCCGCACGGGCGATGGGGGCCTTTGCACAAATCAAGGATGCCATTGTGGTTCCGTTTGTGCCGCCCGCCATTACCCAGCTGGGTACTTCATCCGGTTTCAACCTGCAACTGCAGGATTTGGGTGGACTGGGTCACGAAGCATTGATGGATGCGCGCAATCAGTTCCTGGCTTTGGCCGCACAGGACCCGCGCCTGGTGGGTGTAAGACCCAACGGTCAGGAAGATAACCCGCAATACAAACTGGATGTGGATCAGGAAAAACTGGCCGCGCTGGGTGTCAGTCTGTCGGATGTGAACAGTATTTTTGGCACTGTCTGGGCTTCATCCTATGTGAACGACTTTATCGATCGCGGGCGAGTGAAACGCGTCTACGTTCAGGGCGATGCGCCTTTCCGCATGCTGCCGGAAGATGTGGGCCGCTGGTACGCGCGCAACGACAAGGGCGAAATGGTGCCTTTCTCTGCCTTTACCAGTGGTCGTTGGATTTACGGCTCACCGCGCCTTGAGCGTTACAACGGTGTGCCAGCCATCAACCTTCTGGGGCAGGGCGCTCCCGGTGTGAGCTCGGGTGATGCCATGCTGGCGGTGGAAGAAATTGTTGCCAAGCTGCCGCCGGGAATAGGTTATGAATGGTCTGGCATGTCGCTGCAGGAGCGTGAGTCGGGCGACCAGGCGCCATTGCTCTACGCCTTGTCGATTCTGGTGGTGTTCCTGTGTCTGGCAGCGCTTTATGAAAGCTGGTCCGTGCCTATTTCGGTGATGCTGGTTGTACCTCTGGGAGTTATAGGTGCGGTGATCTTCGCCATGATGCGCGGCCTGTCCAACGACGTTTACTTCCAGGTGGGTCTGTTGACCACCATAGGCCTGGCATCGAAGAACGCCATTCTGATCGTGGAATTTGCCAAGACGCTTTACGAAGAGGGCATGGAACTGATTACCGCCACTCTGGAAGCCGTGCGCATGCGTTTGCGTCCCATCATCATGACTTCCATGGCGTTTATGCTGGGTGTGACACCGCTGGTTATTGCCAATGGCGCAGGTTCCGGCTCGCAAAACGCCATTGGTACAGGTGTGTTTGGCGGCATGCTCTCGGGCACTCTGCTGGCGATCTTCTTTGTGCCGGTGTTTTTTGTGGTGGTATTCAGGCTGTCGCTGAAGCTGGGCTTTGTGTCCAGACCTTCCGCCAGCACCGCATCAGAGTCAGCTCAGGCAGACACGCCGGCGGGTCATTGAGTCATGGCCACTGACAAACGTCAGGCATTGCTTGCCGCTACTCGCTATTTGCTGGCCCACAGGGGCATTCACGGATTTACCATCCGGCAGGTGGCGGAGCAGGCGGGCGTGGCCACAGGCACGCTCTATCTCTACTTCAAGGATCGCGAACAGCTGATCCTTGAAGTACAGCGCTATGTTTGCCAGCAGGTTGCGGAGCGGCTGTTTGTCGCCCACGAACCGCAACGGCCGCTTTACGAGCAGTACTGTCAGTTCAGCCTCAGCCTCTGGCAGCTCTACCGCTCAGAGCCGGAAATACTGCTGTGCAAAAACCAGTTTGATCATCTGCCACCGGAGGTAATGCAGCGCCAGTACGCAGATCTGCGGCAGGTTATGCGGCCTCTGGTGGACTTTTTTCATCAGGGGCGGGATCAGGGTGAGCTCAAGGATTTGCCGGACGAGGCACTCTTTGCCCTGGCTTTTGACCATTACGCCACTCTGGCGCTGAAAGACATGATGGGACTGGTACAGGTGGATCCCACTCTGCTGGCCAAGGTCATAGAGGCCGGCTGGGGCTCCCTCAGGCGCTGACCTTTTGTCCACGATTGGCCTGCGCAGCTGGTAAATGTGCTATGCTGCGCGGCTTTTTATACCCCCCCTCTGTTTTCTAGCCTAGTGGTGTTTTTGCGAGAGTTTTATGGCCGTCAAACCCGTTTACAAAGTGATTTTCCTCAACCAGGGACAAGTCTACGAGATCTTTGCCTGCGCTATTTACCAGAGCGAGATGTACGGCTTTATCGAGGTTGAGGAATTTGTCTTTGGCGAGCGCAGCCAGCTGCTGGTGGACCCGGCGGAAGAGCGGTTGAAAAACGAATTCGCGGGAGTAAAGCGTTCCTACATCCCGCTGCATTCGATAGTGCGCATTGACGAAGTGGAAAAGGAAGGCCCGGCCAAGATCAGTGAATTCAAGGGCGACAAAATTGCGCAGTTTCCGTTTGGTGGGCCGGTGCCTAGGCCGGGTGGGGCGGAGTAGATCATTCTGCTGCGGTAGGAATCGCTAGACCCAAACAACAATATCGCCTAGCGTGCCACGTGCGTATCGTGGGCCACGCCTATCCGCTTTTCGTTCGAGGTGTCTATGGGCACCAACCTGGCCGCCGGCCGGCCATTTCGCGCCAGAATAATCTCTCGCTCCCGACCGGTTTCTATGGCGTCTACCAGGCGTGATAGTGACGATTTGGCCTCCAGCATAACTATGTGCATGGCGATCAGGTGGATGAGCCCTGGGTGCAGTACGCTGGTGCCAGCCTGGCGTCTTCAGCCCGTTCCTATTTGCATGCGGATCATCAGGGGAGCATTATCGCGCACAGCAACAGTGAGGGTGGCGGTGCTGCGGTATTGGCTTATGACGCCTATGGTATTCCTGCGGAGGGGAACATCGGCCGCTTTGGCTACACCGGGCAGATCTGGCTCAAGGAGCTGGGGCTGTTTCATTACAAGGCGAGAGTCTATTCGCCTAAGCTAGGCCGGTTTTTGCAAACCGATCCGATCTTCTACGCAGATCAGATGAATATGTATGCATACGCGTACAACGATCCGATGAATGTTAAAGATCCATCGGGAATGTGCCCGCCTTGTGCAGCGGCAGCGGCAGCGGCAGCGGCTGCGCGAGCTTTTGCCACTGATGTTGCAATAGAGTTGGGAATACAACTTGTCACGGGTCAGGATCTTGATGTTAAAACCGCAGCACGGAGTGCTGCCGAGGGCATAGTTAATCCGGGTAAGAAGTTTGATCGGATTCTTGATGCTGTTAAGACTGATCCCTACCACCAAAAGTGGAGAGCCTGTAAATAATTCTGTGTAAACGCCCAAGGCGAGGGGGCTGGCTAGAAATAGTCGAGGATTTCTATAGCGCTACGGCAAATCCTCCGGCGCAAAATCGCGCCGTTTGTGGATCACGGCGAGCACATAACACTGCTCATTTTTAACTTCGTACATAATCCGGTAGGAATAAATGTGCAGCTCCTGAATCTCCGGCTTGCCGACTTCGCGCACCATCTTGCCCACGTTGGGAAGCCGGTTCAGTATGTCGGTTTTCTCCCGAATTTCCTGGGCCACTTTCTTGGCATAGTGCTTGGAATCTTCGGCAATAAAATCATGGATATGCTTTAAGTCCGCTCTGGCGGGCTTTGTCCAAATTACCATGAATCAATATCCCGCTCTAACTCCTCGCTGGTCAGGGTGTCGCCACGCTCCACTGCTTCCTGCCCCTTGCGCACCTTATCGAGCACATACAGCCGGTACATAATCTCTTCCATGTCGGCATTCTCGGGAACCTGGTTAATCGTGTTTAACGCATCTTGTTTAGCGGCTTGCATAGGGTTGCCTCTCAAAGGTTAGGCGCTGGCAGCGTCGTCAAGGGTTGCAGGACAGATTGCATTTGCTGTTTGGCAATCATTTTCATGCGTTGATGACCAACTGGTGGCGTTCACGATCAGCAGCATAAGCAAGGCATGCGCGGATGTCTTGAATGCTAAGGTAGTCAAAATCTTCAACAATCTGTTCTGGCGTCATTCCAGCCGCTAAATAATCCAGGACATCATAGACGGTGATGCGCAGACCGCGAATGCAAGGTTTGCCTCCGCGTTTACCCGGTTCAAGGGTGATTATGTCGTGATAGTTCATGAGAGATACTCACTGGGTATTCCGAGCCGATTGTGGCACGGCTCTGATTCGGGGGCAATCGGAGGTTATTTGCCTCGGTTTGCTTTAGGTCGTTCAAAACTCCGTATCAGCCAACCAACCACAAACTGCTATCCTTGGTTATCTCCCCCTACCAAGCATCCAACCAAAGAAGGTCCTGCAAAAATCAGTGAATTCAAGGGCGACAAAATTGCGCAGTTTCCGTTTGGTGGGCCGGTGCCGAGGCCGGGTGGGGCGGAATAGTTTGTTGCCGTTAGTGGAATTGCTACACCCAAACAACAATATCGCCATAGCGCGCCACTTGCGTATCGTGTGTCAGCAGCCGCATGGGTTCTGACAGCGCTTGAGCCACCAACAGACGATCGAATGGATCTGTGTGATGGGGGGGTAACTGACCTACGGCAGCTGCGTGTTCTGGCTCCACCGCTAGAAAGTGGTAGCCGGCTTCCCGGAAATAACCTAACGCTTCTTCGCCTGAAACAGGCATGCCACCACGGCTCAACGAATGCTTGATCGCGATTTCCCAAACGCTCGCGGCGCTCACCCAAACGGAGTTGCGGGGTGCGGTGATCAACTCCCGTGCCTTGGCAGGCAGCTTGGGACTATCCGTAATCGCCCACAACGCGATATGAGTATCCAGCAGCAGGTTCATGATGGAGTCTCACTGTTAAACAGTCGTGCCACTTCGTCATTGTGAGCGTCAATGTCGTCTGGCACTTCGAAAGCTCCCTTGGCTACACCTATCCGTATCCCGCTAGGGAGGGTGTCTATAGGCACCAATCTGGCTGCCGGGCGGCCATTGCGAGCCAGAATGATCTCGCGTTCTCGACCGGTTTCTATGGCGTCTACCAAACGGGACAGCGAGGATTTGGCCTCTAACATATTCACAATTTCCATGGTGTCCTCCAAGCAAATAGTTAAGTTAGTCTGGTCTGGCTAATCTAACCTAGTCCATGTGTTGCCGTAAAGCGGCAAGGGGGAACAGTTTTTAGGTATTCGAAAAGCGCGATGGTCAGATAGATGAACTCCGCCAGTCTGGGCTCGACACTTTTCTTTTTGAGGATCACCTCGGCTCGGTAGATGTGATTACCAACAGCATCGGCCGGGTTACCCACAGCATGGGCTTTGACGCCTGGGGTGCGCGGCGCAATGGGGAATCCAACAACCTGAGCGATTGGGGCGCACTGACTGATTCTGCGCGCCTTAGCGCGATCACCGGCTCGTTGATGCTGGCGGGATTCAGCCAGCCGGTCACCACGCGAGGTTACACCGGCCACGAAATGGTGGATGATATGGGCATCATCCACATGAACGGACGAATCTACGACGCCAGGCTCGCGCGGTTTTTGCAGGCAGACCCGATTATTCAGGCGGCCACCAATACACAAAGCTATAACCGCTACAGCTATGTGTGGAATAACCCGCTAAATGCGACTGACCCGAGTGGGTTTGTTCTGAAGAAATATTGGGACAAGATCAGGCCGTATGTGGGAGCGATTGTTGCCATAGTTGCAGGCTACTTTCTTTGCCAAAATACGTGCACGGTTGAAATATATGCTGCGATTGGAGCGGTTTCTGGTGCCGCTGGTGCTGCCGCCAATGGTGGGAATATAGCAATGGGATTTGTTCTGGGTGCCTTTAGCGGCATTGCAGCAAACTACGGTGTTATCGCAGCTGGAGTAGCCGGAGGTTTTGCAAGCTACGCCACAGGAGGAAAGTTCGGGCATGGTTTTGCCAGTGCTGGACTTGGCACTATCTACGGTGGAGCTGGGCAGAGGATTGGTGGTTGGCAAGGATTGGCGGCAAGTGCAGTGATCGGCGGTAGTATTTCTGAGGCGACGGGTGGGAAATTTAAGAATGGAGCGGCGAGCGCGGCTTTCAGCTACGCAGTGAGTTGGGGAGCGAGTAAAATCGGGAAGGGGGGGGTACAGAATGATGATACTAGTAATCAGGAGCCTGAACATATTAGTGATTTTTTTCAAGGCAATCAGAGGATTAAATCCAGGTTTAAAGAAATAGTGCATGCGGATGGAACAATAGAACACATTTTTGATCTTCGATATGAAAACCAAAGTTCAATAGATGATGCTGTTGTAGATGCCTGGGCTAAAAGAATAGAGGCTGATTTTAGTAAGCAGTTTGGCCTGAAGAATAAACTAACTGTAGTTATGACTAAATTAACCGATTGTGACATTATGTGCCGGGCAGTGGGAGCGGAAATTATTTTTGATTCGGTAAGTAGGGCCGGTTGTCCCCCTGACGCAGCAGCTTGCGCTGGTGTTGGATCTGGCCGAATTAGGTTTGTAACAGAACTCTATGCTGCGGGTCGATTTAGGGTGGATACAGCTTCTCATGAGTTTGCGCATGCGATTGGTTTTAACCATGATTCGAATAGCACTCACTCTATAAGAAGCTATGCTGACAATAGATCGTTAACAGTAAAAGATTATCAAATGCTGGTTAGATATTATGGGAACTAAGCCATCTGTTGTTTTGACGTTAACATTATTTTTTTTAGTGAATATATTTTCGGTTGAAGCGGGAGAGATTGATTTGGATTTGGCTGATAGAGAAGCTAAAGATTGGTATCCCTTTCATCAATTTTCTGATTGGGATGGCATTTTTTTTATAAAGACCCACAAAGCCAATAATTCAAGTGTATGTAGAGCTAAGTTGTTTCGTGGATTAAAATATTTGGATGATGCAAGACGAAAAGTTCTTATAGATACTAATTTTAATTCCGTTGGTTTCTTGTCGGTAGCATTTTTTATCAAGAAAGATAAAGTCGATTGTGAGTCATGGAAAGAACATGTTAACGAACTTGTTGAAGTCGCAGGAGATATTGAAGATGGCGTGTTGAGGTATATTTATGATTTTTCTCGTCTCTATCCATATAAAAATCCAGATAATCAAACTAGATTATGCTCTTCAGAGGCAATCTTGAAACGAATAGAAATTAATAAGAGACTATATTTTCCGGCGATAGTGTATGAAGTCTCTTTTCTTTGCGATAACTCAATGTACACCTCTATCCTTAAGTTTGATCACAAAGAAAAAGTTTTTTTTGTTAATAAAGTTTTCTTGGTATTGGACGAATAATGAGGTGGGCTAGTCATGTAAATAATTCGAGAGCCTGTAAATAATTCTGAGTGTACTAGCTCAAACCTGAGCTGACGAGAATGTAGAGCTTTTTCAGCGTAAGCTACCTCCTGTTACACCTGCTATCCTTGGTGAACTTAATCTACCAAGTACCCAACCCATGTTGCCCACAAAACCCCTCTACCTAGCCATGGACCAAGGCGGCCAAAGCAGCCGCGTTGCGGTTTATGATAATCAGGGCCAGCAGCTGGCCTGCTTTTCTGCGCCGCTTGAAACCCGCCACTACACCGACGCCGCAGGCGCACCCTGCGTTGAGCAGGACCCACATCAGCTGTTGCGGGGGTTGCGCGATTGTCTCGCGCAGGTGGAATCCCATCTGGGGCAGGCCGCGAATCAACTGGTGGCTGCGGGCTTTGCCGGCCAGGGTTCATCGCTGCTGTGCTGGCATCGGCAGACGGGTGAGCCGCTATCGCCCATTCTGAGCTGGCAGGACAGGCGCGCCGGTTCCTATTTGCAGGATTTGCCCTTTGCCCAAAGCGAGTTGATGTCCCGCACCGGGCTGCGGCTTTCACCTCACTATGGCGCCAGCAAGTTGCGCTGGTGTCTGGATAATCTGCCCGAGGTGCAGGCAGCGAGCCGGGGAGGGCAGCTGTGCATGGGGCCTATCGCCGGTTTTGTGTTTCAGCATCTGACGGGCGCTGCGCCAGCGATCGACCCGGGCCACGCCCAGCGCACGCTGCTGTGGAATCTGCACAGCAATTCCTGGGATGCAAAACTGCTCAGCGCCTTCGGCATTCAGTCGGCCTGGCTGCCTGAGTGCCGCTGGCACAAGAGCCATTTTGGTGAGCTGCGTTTTGGAGGTAGATCCATTCCTCTCACTATCAGTCAGCGGGATCAGGGCGCTTCGCTCTTTGCCGGTGGTTTGCCCCAGGCGGATGCGGCCTATGTGAACATAGGTACAGGCGCCTTTGTGCAGTGCCTCAGCCAGAATCTGCTGGCGCCCGAGGGCTTGCTGGTCAGTCCTCTGTGGTTGACGGACTCCGGCGGTCAGGACCCACTGGGGAAAACCTACGCCTGGGAGGCGCCGGTGAATGGTGCCGCCGCGGCTTTGCCTTGGTTGGCAGAGGAAACCGGCGGTGAGGTTACGCCCGAGCGTATTCACGCGGCACTGAATCTGGAGCCTTTCGATAAATGCTTTTTGCTGAACGGTCAGGGTGGTCTTTCCGCGCCCTGGTGGCGGCCGGAATTTGAAACCCGCTTTGGTGGCAAATTGAGCGCCGATGAAAAAATTCTCGCCTGGCTCGAAAGCCTGATTTTTCAGGTGGCGGTCAATCTGGCGCGAATTGAGCGGCGCATTCCTGTCAAACGCCTCTATCTGAGTGGTGGCCTGAGCCGGGCAGAGGGGCTCTGCCAGCGGTTGGCCAATATCACCGGCAAACCGGTAATTCGCCGGCACAATCCCGATGCTACCCTGCAGGGACTGGCCTGGGCGCTGGCGGGCATGCCGGAAGACTGGTCGGGACAGGACGGGGATACCTTCAAACCCGTCGGTCAGGTAGCGTTGCTACAGCGCTTTGCTGCCTGGCAATCGGCCATGGCCCAGGCACTTGGTACGGACACACAGGACATTTACTGATGCAATACGATCTGGTGGTGATAGGTGCCGGTATTCAGGGTGCAGGCGTGGCT
>Ga0182793_1000651_pt1 | contig 25393 bp, 15 predicted proteins | sample Passage237A_FD_130498 | JGI IMG/M metagenome (GOLD analysis project Ga0182793, IMG submission 130498) | Cellulose adapted compost microbial communities from Newby Island Compost Facility, Milpitas, CA, USA - Passage2 37A (version 2) (version 2) ... | reverse complement strand
CCGAAACAGTACCCCCCGGTGTGGGCGGACGAATTCAACGGTCAGGGACTGCCCAGCGACGCCTACTGGAGCTACGAGCAGGGTCTGGTGCGCAACAACGAGGCCCAGTACTACACGGTGGCGCGGCCAGAAAACGTCAATATGGCCAACGGCCTCCTGACCATTACCGCGCGTCGGGAAAACTATATGAACGCGGCTTACACCTCTGCCAGTCTGCACACCCGCGGCAAGGTCAGCTGGACTTACGGCCGCTTTGAAATGCGCGCGCGTATTCAGACCCGCGACGGCTTATGGCCGGCGTTCTGGATGCTGGGCGACGGTAAATGGCCGGAAAACGGCGAGATCGACATCATGGAGTACTACCAGAACAAGATCCTCGCCAACGTCGCCTGGAAAGCCAACAACAGCGACGCCTGGTCGGCGGCTTGGGATGCCGCCACCCGTTCCATGGAAAGCCTGCGCTACCAGCATCCAGACTGGGAGTCGCGCTTCCACGTCTGGCGTTGCGATTGGGATGCACAGAGTATCCGTTTATATGTGGATGATGTTTTGATGAACGTCACCAACACCAATCAGACGATCAATCCAGACGGCAGCAACCCCTTCCGCAACAAGCCCATGTACGTACTGATCAACCTGGCCATCGGTGGCAATAACGGCGGCAACCCGGCACAAACACCCTTCCCCGCCACCTACGAAATCGACTACGTGCGGGTTTATCAAGAGCGGTAACCCAACCTTTTTATTATCTTTCCATTGAAAATGGCGGCCATTATGGGCCGCCATAAATTGCATCGACGATACAGCACAGAATTCCGCGCACAGTTTTTTACTTATTCGCATAAAAGTATTTGGTTAAATGGCTCGTCCTATTTCATAAATAGCACTTGCAACCGGAAACTCTCATGCGATTTAAAACCCTGAAAGCCTCACTGTTCACAGGCCTGCTGGCGGCCAGTGCTGCAGCTCAAGCCACCATCGTAAAGTTTGAAACCAGTCTTGGTGATATCGAAGTCAATCTCTTTGACGAATACACACCGGAGACCGTGGCAAACTTTTTGACCTACGTGGAAAGTGGAGCCTACGACAATACTTTTATTCACCGCTCCGTCCAGGGATTTGTCGTGCAGGGTGGCGGTTTTGCTTACGACCCCAACTACACAAAACTCTATGAAGTTGCGTACACACAACACATCGCGCAATTGCCGCCTGTGGTCAACGAACCGGTTCTGTCCAACCAGCGCGGCACCATCGCCATGGCCAAACTGGGTAACGATCCCAATAGTGCAACGTCTGAATGGTTTTTCAATGTCAGAGACAACCACGCAAATCTGGACAATCAAAATGGCGGCTTCACCGCATTTGGCCAAGTTACCGAAGAAGGCATGGCAGTTGTCGATAAAATCAATAAATTGCGGGTAATCAATCTGAACGTCGATCGCATCAATGCCTTTGCCTCAGTGCCGCTGCGCAACTACACCGACCTGGATTACATTGTCAGAGAGCCAATTACCGATCTCAAACGTGTCATGATTCACCGTGTAACCGTGGTCGACCCTGCTCCTGATACTGCGGCGGATTTGGAGCCAGTGCTGGCGATTAAACAAGACCCACCGCCGCCGAAAAAGAAAAAAAGTGGTGCACCCGGCAGTGAATATTTGTTATTGCTTGGAGCCCTAGCGCTCTTGCGTAGGAAATACCAAAGATAAACTGACAAAAGGGAGCATCAAGCTCCCTTTTTACTTTGGATTTTAGAAGCGAAAATCCACTCCCAAACCGACATAGCTGTTATCCACCACATCCTCCGCAACACCTTCATCTTCCGCTGATATGTCCGTATAAAAACCATAAATCACAAAGTTTTTACTGAGTTTGTAGTCGATGCCAAAGCTGAGTGATTCACTGCTATCCGTCTGCACATTAGTGGCGTATGTAAACGGAATATCTGATTGTGCAAACTGCGCCTTCAGCGCCCATTCGGCATTCAGGTTATACAGAACGGAAGCCAGCCAAGCATCTTCCTTTTCAGCGCCTTCATTTTCCGACTGTTCAAACAGTACACCAAATTGCCAGCCGCTTATTGAATACTGAGCGACCGCGCGTAAGGCTTCTGCATTTTCCGCTCTAACGTCCTGATCGAACGCCAATGCCAGATAAAGGGAATCAGCGGAATAAGTCAGTGATACCGACTTACCGTCATCTACCTCTTCATTTTCACTGGAAATATAGGCCCCGTTAACGACAAAGCCCGCCAACGATGGAGTGGAATACATCACTGTGTTCTGGCTGCGAATATCATTCGGTGAAATAAAGTTTTTGATATCGCCGCGCAGATCGTTGAACAGGTCGACTTTGTTTTGCGCCACCTTCAGCGGTGTATCAAAACGTCCGCCGATAATCTGGCCGAAGCCGCCTTTCAAACCGGCGAAAATATTGCGTTGGCCAAAGGTGGTGGAGCCATCGTCAAAATGAGCTTCGTATTCCAACTGATAAATCGCTTCAACATAATCATTGATTTTTTCCGAACCCTTAAAGCCGATGCGCGAGGCATTACTCTCCAGCGCGGTGTGGGATTCCTCGCCCTCTTCTACCCACTCCAGTGAGATATTCGCCTTGCCGTAAAGGGTTATATCCGCCATAGCAGCTGCGGACATGAGGCTGGACACAGCCGTAATCACACGTAAAGAATTTTTCATAATCTCTCCCAATAAAAAGCTGCCGGCGACATTTTGTGAAAATGATGTGACGACGCGCTGCAATATAAGAATGAAAGATGACAACTAGATGACAGCGCAGCGGGAATATGTGGAAAGTGTTGTGAAGGGCTATGAGCAGATAAAAAAAGAGAGCCATGTCGGCTCTCTTTTTTGGGTAATGCAGATTTACATCAGGACTCTGCGGGCGCTTCGACAGGGGCTTCAGCCGGCGCTGGCGCTGGCGGGAACCAAGGGGTTTTGCCGGTCCACACACACCAGCCACCAACGGCCAATACGATCAGCACCAGCACCGCAAACAAAATTGCACCCCAGGGCTTTTTCTTTTCTGCATAAGGGTCGACTAGATTGCGCTTGGAACCCGGCGGCAATTTCGCCACTTCGGTCAATTTTCCACCAAAGGGCACATTGATTTTGACCTGCCCATTCACCGCCCAACCGGAGGCGTCCAGAATCGGCCCCAAATTGCGCTGGCGCAGTTTCAGCCAGGCGATAAATACCGACGGACCGCTGATCAACAACAGCAGGCCGATAAGACCGAGTGGCATTAACCAGCCCAGACCAAAAAACGCCTGCAACAACAGCCCTACCGCTGTGGCGATACCACCTACGGCAACGCCCAGAGCGGCCACCACGCCGACATCGAATTTCGGTTTGGGCGCGGCCTTGGGATCCGTCGAAGTCAGGGTTTTTTCCGTCGTGCTTTGCAGTAGGTTTTCACTCGACGCTTCCGCATTGCTGGCACTTTTGGCGGCGCGCTCCTCGATAAAACGAATCAAACGTTTGTAGGGAGAGAAAAACGCCTGCGGAATACTGATGGGGTTTTCCACCAATTTGGTGATGGTGGCGTCCCAGTCTCTACCGGCGCGGTCGTAAAACACGCCGTTGCGACCGACGAGCAAATAATCGGAGTCGCCGCCCGTGAACGCGGCAACGATGGTTTTTTTCTCACCATCTGGGCGGCTGCAATCGCAGTACGCCAGAAAACATTTGCTCAAACCGGCCAAAGTGGCGTGTTTGGCCTGATCGTGCACTTCAATACAAAGATCGCAACCGCGGCCATCGAGATAAAGCGTGCCCGCTTCAAAAACCGCGCGGCTTTCGATGGCGTAAAATTCTGTGAAATTGACGAAATTGTTGAGCAGCGATTTCAGATGCAGGCGGAAGCGCAATAATTTTTCCACTGCGGCGAAGGCAGCAACCCGCGGTTGCACCGCCTGATCCTGCAATACCACATCGGCCAGCGCGGCTTGTCGCGATTCTTGCAGAATCTGGCGAATGCGCTCCGGCGACAGCGCCGCCACTTCTTTGCCCGCCTCTGCGGACAACCACTGCTGATAAGCATCAAAACGCTCTTTCAACGCTTGCCACTCGGCAAAGGTCAAAGAGTTTTTCTCACCTTCCAGTGGTACCACCACTTCTTTCTTGAATTGGATAAGCGCGGCTTCCCAAGCGGGGTTTACGCCTTCCGTCAGCGGCAGTACCGCGTCGGTGGATACCAGGGCGATGGGGAAGTCGGCAAATTCGTGACAGTCGGCCGACAAGGATTCGGTAGACAGTGCGGTCCAGGCAGCCTCGGGCTGATTGAGCTGCGCAATGGCGCGGGCGTCGAACTGGCTGGCGCGACAGCGGCTGAAATAGTCGTCGATTTTGCTGCGCACAGCGGAGAGTGCGGCGTAGGCGCTCTGGCAATCCACGGAATTTACCCAGTCGACTTTGCCCTGCTCCAGCCACTCGGCGCGTGCGACCACTGCGGCAAAGAATTTTTCTACCGCGGCCAGATCAACTCCCGGTTTGCCGGAGACATCGATGATGTCTGGGAACGCCGCCTGAATTTCACCGATCAATACTTTCAGATCCGGATCATCAGTGGAGTCGGCTAGGATAATGCCGTCGCCATTCAGGGGTGCAATCTGGATAGCCGCCTGCTGCGCCTCCACATCGGCCAGGGTGATGACGCTGTCGGAAGGTTTGCCGAGAAAATTCAGCATGGTTTGTGCGCTGGCCAGAATGGCAGAGCCGTCGGGGTCGGCATCATTTAATTCCGCCAGGGGAATTTCTGCCAGAGGGTTCAAAAGCAAATCCGGATTTTTGAGGCACTTAGTTGCCCAGGTCACCGCTTTCACCACTTCCGGCAGTCGTATCCGGCCGTCGTTGTCGACATCAATCAGCTGCAAGGTTTTTTCGTCAAAGAACAAACCTTTTACCGGACAGGCCAGTGCAGCCCAGAGTTTGGGGTCCAATTCTTCCAGATGTTTCAGGTCTTCGCCGGAACGGATAAGAACCTGGTCGAAACCACCGATGCGGGAAAAGAGCCAGGGATAGGGACTGCTCATGTAAACCTCCTTCAGGGAGCGGGAAAAAATTTGCGGTCATCATAATCCGCGCTTTCGCACCTTGTCATCAAGGCGCAGTGGGACGTTGAGTCAGCACTGTGAAAAGATTGTCGTTTAGGTCTGCAGGCTTTCTTCCCAGAGCTTGTCCAAGCGTTTTTCCGACACCGGCACGCGAGTTTTTAAAGTCTGCGCAAAGAGGGAAACGCGCAGCTCCTCCAGCATCCAGCGAAACTGCTGCCACTGCGGGTGCTGGCGATAGAGCGCCACGCCCTCCTTGTGCAGGCGCGCCTGATGCTTCTCCCAATATTGGGCCAGTAGACGCGCTGACATTTTGTCTTTCTGAATGTCCATGGGTGCTTTTTCCAGGCGTATTAAGATGGCCTTCAAATAGCGCGGGTATTGCTCCAACCACTCCCAGGGCGCCTCACTCATAAAGCCGTTATGAATCAACTGCTCCATCTGCTGCTGAATATCGGCAAATGTGGCAGCCAGCTGCAGTGCATTAGCGCTGGACTTCATCTTTTTGCGAACCTGCACGACCAAGTCGAGAACCTGCAGCAACCAGATTTCATATTCGTTGCCAATCGCCACCAAGGTATTTTTGCCCCTGGATACGGCAGCTGCAAAAGCCTCTTTGTCGCGTGGCAGCGCAAAACCTTGCAAACAGGCGCGATAAACAGCTGCATTAAGAAGATCCTGTACCACCTCATCGCGCCGCCCCAAATTCATGATGCTGAGCGCCATATCTTTATTTTTCAGTAAATCCTTTTGCAGGTATTTCACCGAACTTGCCAGTTGAAGCTGCAACAGCGCGACCACGCCGCGCACACTCTCCTGCTCCGCCTCCAGCGGATTGTCCAGAAGACGCAAAGCCACTGCCTGCTTTTCCACCACCAGAGCAGGAAAAGCGCGCACTTGAACTGCGCCGCGCTTTAAGGTGCGGGAGGTTTCCAACACGCCGAAATCCCATTGGGTGATGGCATCGCGCTCAATATTTTCACCGACCTTTTGCAAGGTGTTCTGCACATGACCTCGGTAGCGCTCGCGCAGGGTTTGCAGGTCGCGCGCGCGGTCCAGCACTTTGCCGCGCTCGTCGAGCACGTGAATATTCATCTGGTAAAACGGATCCAGCTCGACGCCCTGCCAGAGATCTTTCGGCATGGGTTTGCCCAGCAGACGTTCCAGCTCGTGCTGCAATGCCTGCAATAAGGGTTGGTTGCCCGGCTTCAGGCGCGGCATGATCTGATCGACGTAATGCGGAACAGGCACAAATTGCTTGCGCCATTGTTTCGGCAAGCTTTTGATCAGAGTGATGCATTTATCCCGCAAAAATCCGGGCACCAACCACTCCAAACGCGCTTCCGGAAGTGTGTGCAATACACTTGCGGGAACGCCGATGCTGACACCATCGTCCGCGTGACCTGGCTCAAAATGATAGGTGAGCGGCAGCGTCATGCCTTCCACCACCATACTGGAGGGAAACTGCGCTTCGGTGATACCCGCAGCGCCGTGCTGCATCAATAATTCCCGGGGAATATGCAACAGATCCGGCTGCTTTTTCTCCGCCTCTTTACGCCAGTGTTCAAAGCCGGCGAAATTCACGACCTGAGCGGGAATGCGCTCATCGTAGAAGCGGAAAATCACTTCGTCGTCCACCAGAATATCTTTGCGGCGCGATTTGGCCTCGAGGTCCTGCACTTCCGCCACCTGGCGCAAATTGTAGAGAAAGAAATCCTCTTTTACCGGCGCTTTCGGATTGCGCTGCTGCCGCGACGGATGCTGACCAAAAGCGCCCTCCACCAGCGCTGCGCGAATAAAAACTTCCCGCGCCTCCACACTGTTGATATGGCTGTAATTGACGGTCTTTTTATCCGCCAGCGTCAAACCGAACAACGTGATCCGGTCATAGGCCACCACTTGCCCGCTTTTGCTGTTGTAATGCGGCTCGTAATAGTGATGTTTCAGCAAATGTTTGCCGAGTTCCTGAATCCACTCAGGCTCAATTTTGGCGACGCCGTGGGCGAAAAGCTTGGAAGTTTCCAATAATTCCGCTGCCATCAACCAGCGCGGCTTTTTCTTAAATTGCGATGAACCGGGAAAAATCGAGAATTTGCGATTGCGCGCGCCGAGATATTGCAAATCACCCGGCTCGTCATTTTTCACACCGATGTTGCCAAGTAAACCCGCAAGCAGCGCTTTATGCAGTGCAGGATAAGAAGCCGGTTCCTGATTTTCCTTAAAATTGAGCGGCTTGCACGCCAGACGGATCTGGTGGTGCAACTCGCGCCATTCACGCAGACGCAGGTGCGAGAGAAATTCCCGTGCGCTCTGTTTGCGCCACTGATTTTGCGACAGATCCTGGCGCTGCTGTTCGGCGTAATTCCACAAATTCAAATAGGCGAGAAAATCCGAATTGTCGTCCCAGAAGCGTCGGTGTTTTTCGTCCGCCGCCTGTTGTTTTTCCGCCGGGCGCTCCCGTGGATCTTGAATCGTCAATGCAGCGACGATGATCAACACTTCGCGCAAAGCCCCCTGACGCTGCCCTTCCAGCACCATGCGCGCAAGGCGCGGGTCCAACGGCAGACTGGCGAGCTGTCGGCCTACGGGGGTGAGATGTCCTTTGCTGTCCACCGCCTGCAATTCTTCCAACAACCGATAGCCGTCGCTGATGAATTTGGAATCCGGTGGCTCGACAAAAGGAAATTTGCGGATATCGCCGATGCCCAGATGCAACATCTGCAATACCACCGACGCCAAATTGGTGCGCAGAATTTCCGCGTCAGTAAATTCCGGTCGCTGAATAAAATCCTCTTCCGCATACAGGCGAATACACACGCCGTTGCTGACGCGGCCACAGCGTCCAGCGCGCTGGTTGGCACTGGCTTGGGAAATCGGCTCGATGGGCAAGCGTTGCACTTTGGTACGCACGCTGTAGCGGCTGATGCGCGCAAATCCCGGATCGATGACATAACCAATTCCGGGCACGGTAATAGAGGTTTCCGCCACATTGGTCGCCAGCACCACGCGCCGGCCTTTATGGCTCTGAAATACGCGATTTTGTTCAGCGAGACTCAAGCGCGCGTACAGCGGCAACACTTCCAGATGGGGAAATTCCGCTTTGCGCAGCGCTAACGCGGTTTCGCGAATTTCCCGCTCACCGGCGAGAAACACCAGGATATCGCCAGCACCGGAATTCGGTAGGGTGAGAATTTCTTGAATCGCCTCGATAATCGCCTGGCTCTGATCCTCCAATTCACCTGTCCAAGGGCGATACAAAATGTCCACCGGATAGGTGCGCCCCGACACCTCCAAAATAGGCGCGTCATTGAAATGGCGGGAAAACCGCTGCACATCGATGGTGGCGGAGGTGACGATTAATTTTAAATCCGGGCGCTTGGGCAAAATCTGTTTGAGATAGCCCAACAAAAAATCAATATTCAGACTGCGTTCGTGGGCTTCGTCGATTATCAGAGTGTCGTAGCGCAACAACAGCGGATCGTTTTGGATCTCCGCCAACAAAATTCCGTCCGTCATCAATTTGATATGGGAACCGGGCTGGGTCTGATCGGTAAAACGCACCTGAAAACCCACGGATGTTCCCAGGGGGACTTTTAATTCTTCGGCGATGCGACTTGCCACTGTGCTGGCGGCAATCCGGCGCGGCTGGGTGTGGCCAATCAAGCCGTAAATGCCGCGGCCGATTTCCAGGCAGATTTTTGGCAGCTGCGTGGTTTTGCCGGAGCCGGTTTCGCCGGCGAGGATAACCACCTGATTGGCGAGAATGGTGCGGGCAATTTCTTCACGCCGGGCGCTGACGGGCAAATTTTCCGGAAATTCCAACGCCGGTCGGTTTTGCTGCTTGCTCAGTACCAGCGCGCGGGATTCTTCCAGCAGGCTCAGGAATTTCTGCTGAACCTGGGCGAGATTCTCCGGTTTGTTGTTGGGGTCCTGCGCCGCGCGCCAGAGTTTGCGCAGCCGCGGCCGGTGCTGCAGCAAGGTGTCGGCCAAGCTCTGCTCCAGCCCGGCGGGGTTGGCGGGAATATTTTGATTTTCCAGCATGCTCAATAGCTTAGCTCTGATAAAGGTGCGCATTATGCCTGTTTGCGCGCCGCCTTCACAAACTGCCGCAACGGCATATTGCCTGGAGGCGCTTGGCAAATCGTTCTATAATCGCCACCTTTATTTGCCCTGCCGACTGTTTGGGGGCATCTCTCCACTCGCCCAGCAAGGATTGTTTATGGACTTCCGCTATCTTATTCCCGCCAGCCTTTTGTTGCTCAGCCCCTTGGTGCATGCGGCACCGCCCGTGGCCAACCAGGACGCCCGCACGATCCCCACTGGCGTTTCCGTCACCATCAATGTGCTCGCCAACGATTCCGACCCGGATGGCGATGGCCTGCAAGTCATTTCCGTGACTCAGCCGGAAACTGAAAATGCCACGGTGGTATTAAACAGCGACGGCGGAATTCAGGTGGTGCCAAGTTCCGGCGTCGGCAGCGTAGAACCGGAATTTATCCGCTTCACCTATACCGTGCAGGACGATTCGGAACAGGGCGAACAATCGGTCGGCGATGTGGTGATTTATGTAGTGCCCAACGCCATCAGCAATAATGCCAGCGGACCGAATAATTACAGCGTCGCACAGGCGCTGGATCTCATCTGCGGCGAGCTCGCGCAAACTAACCTTTCCGAGGCGGGCGCTGGCACTCTAAGTCTGGCCCAGCGCTGCGAAGGTTTGCTCAGCCTGATGGAGGCCGATCCCGACGCCGCCGCTGAAGCGATTCAACAAATTTCTCCTGAAGAAACCCTCGCCCTCAAGCGCATTGGCACCAATGCCTCCAAACTGCAAGGGGACGTGGTAGGTGCGCGCTTGAGCCAACTCGGCCAGGGCATCAGCTCCGCATCGCGCGGCCGCCTCACCTGGGGTACTACACCAAACGGCGGCGCAGCGGGTGATGGCGATAGTTTGCTCGCTAAATTCGGCGTATTTGCCAGCGTGCAGCTGGAAGATGCGGAAAAAGACCGCACCATGTATGAAGCCGGTTTTGACTACAGCTCCAATGCGTTTACCGTGGGCGCGGACTATGCACTGAGCAATGACTGGTTTATCGGCGCTGCCGGCGGTTTTACCAGCAACGATCTCGATTACAAAAATGACGGTGGCAATGTCTCCGCCGATATTTTTACCTTTATCGGCTACACCACCTATAACCGCGGCAATTTCTCGGTGGATGTACAGCTCGGCTATTCCAGTAGCGAAATCGATATATCGCGCACAATCAGCTACGGCCCAGGCGAATCCGGTATAGAGGATTTCTACGCGACCACCGAAGGCGAAACCAGCGGCAAAGAAATATTTTTCAGCACTCAGGCGCAATACCTTTGGGCGCATAAAGCTTTGTCGATTTATCCCCGCGCACGTTTGAATTTCTCCAGCTCGGAAGTTAAGGGTTACGCCGACAATGGCGCAGGTGGCTGGGAAGTGGTGTTGGGCGATCAATCCATCGATCGCTGGATTTTAGAAGCCGGTGCGCAAGGCACTTACGCGTTCACCACCAGTTGGGGCGTGATTATTCCCAATGTGGAATTAAACCTGATCGCGGATTTGAATACCGATCAGAAACTGGTGACCGGCAGCTTCGCTTATGCGCCGACCGACAGCGTGTCATTTGCTCTGGAAGCGGAAGATCCGGATTCGTTTTACTATCAACTCGGCATAGGTTTTAGCGCTGTATTGCCGCGCGGTTCCAGTGCTTACGCTGGGGTGCGTCAAACACTGGGTTACGACGATTTTACGTCCACTCAGCTGTACGCAGGCTTCCGTATGGAATTCTAAGACGGCAGAATAGCTACACCACAACCGATAACGGGCGCGCTGGCGCCCGTTTGTGTTTATGCACGGGAGAAAATAATGAAGATCCGTCTTATTCAGCTCGATGTTGCCCCCGGCCGGCCGGAACACAACACCAACGCCATTCTCAGCCACATTGAACAAGCGCGTCAGGATCACGTGGATCTTCTGGCCCTGCCGGAAATGTGTGTACCCGGTTATCTATTGGGAGACGAGTGGGAGCGCAGCGCATTTTTGCGCGAGTGTGAAGAATGCGGAGAACAAATTCGCCAAGCCAGCCGCGGCATGACCATTATTTTTGGTAACGTCGCCGTCGACTGGCAAAACAAAAATGAAGACGGCCGCGAGCGCAAATACAACGCTTTGTTTGCTGCAGAAGATGGCGAGTGGCTCAAGCACCCGGTTACTGAGCAGCCGTTTTTTATCAAAATGCTGATGCCGAATTATCGCGAATTTGAAGACAACCGGCATTTTTACGATCCGCGCAAATTAGCTTTTGAACGCAATTTCGCGCTTGAGGATTTAATCCAACCAATACCCAGCCGTCTGGGCAAACTCGGCGGCATCCTGTGCGAGGACGGTTGGGATGAGGATTACAATATTTCCCCTCTGGCGCAGCAAACAGAAAAAGGCGCAACACTGCTCGTCAATATCAGCAGCTCACCCTATACCTTCAATAAAAATCACAAACGCAATCGCGTATTTTCCGCACAGGCCAAAAAATACAATTTACCGCTGATTTACGTGAACGCTACCGGTTTGCAGGACAACAGCAAAACCCTATTTACCTTCGACGGCGGCAGTTGCGTGTACGGACCGCAGGGCCAGGTTTTGCAGCAGGCCAAATTTTTTCAGGAAGACGTGATTGATGTCAGCCTGCCGGTGCCAACATCAGTAGCCAATACCACCTGGGCGGAAGATACCACCGCACAACAATTTGCAGCCATCCAATACGGCACGCGCAAATTTATGGAGCGCATCGGTCTGCGCAAAGTTGTAGTTGGGGTTTCCGGTGGCATCGACTCCGCAGTGGCGGCCGCGCTTTATCGCACAATTTTACCGGCGGAAAATCTTTTGCTGGTCAGTATGCCCGGCCCTTTTACCTCCATGACCACGCGGAACCTCAGCCGCGCACTGGCAGAAAATCTGGACTGTCCATTTACCGAAATTCCCATTCAACCTGCGGTGGATACCACTGTCGCACAACTGGAGCAGGCAGAATTTCTCTACAGCGGCGGCAAAGTACAGCTGCAGGTCTCCGATTTTGTGCGGGAAAATATTCAAGCCCGCGACCGCTCCTCGCGCATACTCGCGGGTGTGGCAGCGGCATTCGGTGGGGCATTTACCTGTAACGCCAATAAATCGGAAACCACAGTCGGTTACAGCACCCTCTACGGCGACCTGGGTGGCTTTCTCGCCAATCTCGCCGATTTGTGGAAGGGAGAAGTTTATGCGCTGGCGGAATTTCTTAACCGCGAGGTTTACGGTCGCGAAGTGATTCCTGCGGGCACCATTAAAATCAAACCGTCAGCGGAACTCAGTGCGCAGCAGAACGTGGACAAAGATCAGGGCGACCCCCTCTTCTACCCCTATCACGATGCCCTCTTCCGCAGCTGGGTGGAACGCTGGCAGCGTGCGACGCCAGAGGATAATTTGCGCTGGTACGCGGACGGAGAATTAGCGCAACAACTGGGTTACGAAGGGGACATCAATACCTTATTTCCCGATGCCGCAAGTTTTATCGCGGATTTGGAACGCTGGTGGAAACTCTACCAAGGCATGGCCATCGCCAAACGCATTCAGGCACCGCCGATTCTCGCCATTAAACGCAGAGCCTTTGGTTTTGATCATCGGGAGGCGCAGATGGGGCCGCGCTTTACGGCGGGTTATGAGCGGTTGAAGACGGAAATTCTAAAGACTTAATGTTGACTGGATTCAATCCAGTACAACACCCGGTCATGGCCACGGTAATTACCGAACGAAAAGCGAGCATCAGGTAAATTCGCATCGTTGTAATTGCCGTCGCCATTCCAGTCGAATTGCAACCAGGGGTAATCGCTTAAATCCACCTGCACCGTAAGCGAGCCGGTATTGCCCGCTCCCGGCGCCGTAAAATAATGACCGGCGTCGCCCGCAGAAAAATTCACAGCAGTCGCATCCAGATTGGCGTAAACCCCTGTGGTGGAGCCCGCACCAATCGTCACACTGCGGTTGGCAACAACATTAATCGGCCCACCGGGATAGCGGATTTTATTTGCGGCGATTTTGGTGCAACTGTCATCACGATTTTGTCGCCACTCACTGCCATCCCAATATTCGGTACGAAAAATCACCGGCAAATTCGCGGTTTCCGGGCCGTAGGAGTCGTCCAGGCGCAGGCGGCCGTAGAATAAACGGAAAGGATTGCCAACAGTAGCGGCGTCCATCACTCCGTCATTATTGATATCCAGATTTAAATCCGCAGAGCGCAAAGTTACGCCATCGGCATCCACCGGTTTAAATCCTATTTTGACTTGCGCAAATGGCCCATCCGGATTTGCCAACCGCTTGATATTAAAGCTCGGTGTTGCGCTCAGCACACCATTACTCCAGGAATACACAGTTGTTGGACTCGGGCTGACAAGTCTGCTGGTCAAATTGCTGGAGCTCGTCATATCGGCAGCATAGAACATGGAGGCAGCGGCGTTTTCATTAAATTTTTTAAAACTATCAATATAGTTTTTCAGCGCAGCTCCATTGGCACCATATGGGGTCATAGTGGCTGCGAGGGAGAAATTTTCTCCGGTGTATGAATAGGCCAAACCCGCATTACAGGCCGGCGTCAGCGCCAAGCCTGACAAACGAAAATGATCCGGAATAAAGCGCCCGACATGTCCAGATTTTCCAATAATGTTGGCACTGCCTGGGCTGCCCAAATAATCACCTCCCGTCACACTCGCTGAGATTTCGATAATACCGACTTCTCCAAACGAAACGAGAGCTGAGCTGGCGGTTCCCACTGTAAAATCTGAAAATGTGGCACCAGACAATCCTGGATTATTTCCTCCAGATGGAGCCACAAGAAATGCACTAGCGGTAATACCCTTTGTCGGTTTTTCCTTTCCAAAACTGACTAGTGCTGTGTTATTGCTAAGATTGGCGTTATTTAGGGGAGAATTGTCGTCATGACCATCCGGAATACCATCATTGTTTTGATCATCGGTTGCCTCCCACGCAACTGCCGTGACCGTTAAAGTAAATGCTTGTCCAGCTGCGCGAAACTTGCTGCCACTACCATCGGTAGCGGCGGGATTTCCAGAGACGGATACGCGTATGCCGAACGGGCGTGCTGTCAACATCGCGGATTGACCGCGAATATCGGAGCTGGAGAAACTTTTGCTCGTATCAGCAATTGCGATGCGATATTTACCAACATCCGACGCAAGCAAAGTGAAATTGGCCTCCCCGGATTTAAATGCCAAATTGATATTGTTTACAGCTGGTTCAGAATTGGGCGGGGACAGAGTCTGCGCATCTTTTTTGATGACCGGTGCCATACCGAGCGGATCGACTGTATCTCGCAAAAGCCACATTTTGACATTGGTATTATTGTAAAACGACGCCACTCGACACGCTTTTGTCGGTGAGGATAAATCCTGAGTCATCATTTTTGCGACAAACGAATGGGACCGTCCCGCAATGACATCATTAGATAGTGAATCCGTGCTTTCGATAACAAACGCATTCGCAGAAAAGGTGACTGTGCCAGACGTTGTACCCACGCCGCCGTCTACCACCCGGACCGTCAGACTTTGTGCGTGCTGGTTATCCAACAACAACGTAATATCCCCGGCGTCTTGCGTGGTAAATGTATAGGTAGCCTGACCGTTATCCGTGTTTGAGGCCGTCAAATTTCCATAGGCTGCAGAGGCAACCCCGGTTTTTCTCCAGATGCCGCGGTTCGTTGATGTTGTGAGAGTTATTGTGCCCGTATAACCCGTCAGCGGATTGTTGCTGCTGTCCCGCGCTGTGATTGTCACCAGAAAATCGCTGCATGTGCTAGCCGCGCCAGTGCCCACATTGATATTAAAGTTATTGATGGACGGCGCCGTACTACAGAGGGCACCAAAGTCTGCCGAGTTTGCGGCGTTGCTGTAGGTGATTTTACTTTCACTCAACGTGATACGACCGGCAGCGGAAACCCCGCCGGTAACCTCGGATAAAAATTTAATGGTGATATCGCCCGTTTGCGAATACAGGTATCCGGGGTATTTCACATTTTGATCGAGGGTAATCGAATTTTTTGCGTATATCAGCAGATTCCCCGGATTGCTGTTGTTAAACGGAACCTGGAAGCCGACTGTGACCTGCCCATTGACGAAAATTCTAACCGGCTGACTGCCCGTTATAGAAATCGAATTCTGATTACCTATCGTCATATTGCCGTTAATATAATAATCTCCCGGGGCAAAATTGATTTTTGAATTAAATCCGCTTATCAAACTGCTCATATAATATTTCCCGCCACTGGCGGAAAAAGTCAAAGTGGCGTCTTGCTGTACATTAACAGTGGTGTACTGCCCCGCTCCACGAGAAGCAGTCGTCTGCTGTGCCACGTTGATCGCCCCATTGGAGCCGTTGGTGGCTGGGATCGCGTAGTTCACCGGACTATTGAAGGTACCGGTCGCGGTGCATTTTCCTGTACCGCAGGAATTACCCCCGGAGTTATCTATTATCTGAGGCACTTTCAGCGACGTGCCACCGTTCAAGACACGCGAATTAAACCCCATATCCAGAACACCGCTGGCGGAGTGCGCTTGCGCGCCCGCTGAAAACACATTACCGCAGGTTTGCGCCTGCACCGTCCATCCACACGTCAGCAATGCTACGGACACGAGTATTCGCAAATATGGCAGAAGGTCACTCATACCGCACCGCCGACACCAATCGCCGCGCAGCTGTTAAAGCACCGCCGCCACAGGTAGCGGTACTTTCAATACGATAAATTCCCGCAGTATCGCCAGCATTTGCAACGGCGGTGCATACCAGTTGCGCCGAACATTCCCCCAATCCCACAGCCGAAAAATTAATAGTGCTGCCATTGACCGCTGCGCAATTTAAATCGGCGCTGACTTTGTCAGTCGTGTCGAACAGAATGCGATTCATCGCTACTTGCGAAGCGCTTTCTGCTGCATAAAACGCCTGCGCGGATAGGGCTTCCTGCACCGCGGAGGAAAATTGCCCGGAAGATAAACGACTGATGGCGATGGCGAGTGCGCCCAGGCCTACCAGAATAAAAAGCGCGAGGGGCATCAAAAAACCCTGTTGCTGAATTCTGCTATAGCGCATGCGATTCTCAGGGCACATTACGAATCAACACCTGATGATTGAGATCGAGCGCGGATGAGTCGCCGCGAAAAATCAGCTGCATGCGCACCGCCATATTGCGGTCCTGAGAGGCCGGTGACAGCTGGAAGGCAGTACCGTTGGGATCCACCCTATGGGACATCAACGCGCTGGCGCCGCCCGGATTGGTTTCGCCGAGCGCACCAGTGGAAAATCCGTAGTCGTAATAACGCGATAAAGTTCCGCCGCTTGCACAAAACCGCACCGGGTCCGCCGCCAGATAAAGACGGCGATTGAGGGAATTACGGATAAATCGATGACTGGAAGCAAAAGGTACTGCGGTATAAGGCGAAGCACCCAGAGTGCCCAGCCCTACCCGCGCCGACGGCACAGCATTGGTATAAATATCCGCAGGAGAAAATGGCGCTATTACCACATGGCGCGGACTTGCGCCGCTCAAGGTAAATGCGCCCGTCGTTATCTGCGCTTGTGGCGCGATATTATTGTTTTGATCCGCCACCTGCCCCTGATAATTGGCGGCGGCCACCAGCGGCATAAATTCAATGCAGCGTCCACCGGCGCTAACGCGCACACTATTGGGCAACGCCATGCGCAACTCCCGCACCATTTGTTCCAGCGCCAATCGGCCGCGCTGAACCAATTGATTGCGTTCTTGGGCAATACGATAGGAATCCATCGCGGAAACGACAAAACCAGATCCGATGGACGCCACTATGCCGAGGATCACCACCACAAAAATCATTTCGACCAGTGTGAAGCCAGCGTGAAAAGAATTTGTAGGGCGCCGCGCGCGAATCATTAGAAATTCACCTTATACGCACTCAAGGTCAGCGTTGAGCCGCCGGGCATACCAACGCTCACCACAATTAAGCGCGCGCGATTGGCCGGCAAGCCAACATCGCCGCCAGCGTTCGTAACAGAAACAGAAATAGGAAAACGCGGATCGGAAATATCCGCGTAACCTTGATAATCGCCCACATCGTCAAAATCGCCATCCGGGGAAATTCCTAAACAGGGTTGGCCTGTGCTGGAGTCACACGCGGGCATACCACCGGTCGGAGTATTCTCATCAAATTTACGCGCGAGAATTTCGTCGAGCAGCGCCTGACCTTTTTCAAGCGCTTTTACCTTCACCGCCGGGTCAACACTGTTAATAACGGAATGATTAAATACGGCCAATAAGGCGCCCATGGCCACTGCGATTACGACGATAAAAACAATTACCTCAATCAGAGTGAAACCACCCTGCGAGGAAATTTGCGTATTCTTGTTCCAATTAATACGCATAACCCGTCGCCGTCACCGTTACATTCACACTCTGGCCACTTTTGCTCACTGGAATGACCACTGGCGTGGTGTGTCCTAACCCATTGTAATTCAGACTGGTTGTGCCGAATAAAATACCGCCTTCCACTTGCAGCGGATAACGGGTGCCGGCCAGGGTAATGCTTTCATCTGCGGAAAAATTGCCGTCGCGATTGGCATCCATGCGCACATCAATGATGTTGCCACTGACCGTCACTCGCACTGGTGCAAGTTGTGCCATGGCTTTTTGTTGCGCAGAAAAAAGGGCCGTGATCAGAAGATCGCGGCCCGCTTGCAGTTGGAATATTGTGTGGGGAACCAGGCGAGAGGCGGCAACCGCAGCGATAACGCCGACGACGACCATTACTGCTATCAACTCAACCAGCGTAAATCCTGTGGCGAGCTTTTTTTGTCCGATGGCCGATTGTTGTTGCACACGCTCCCCAAATTCATTGTCAGCTCACTGCGGATCAGGGATCCGATCCGCCATCGGCGCCTATGATAACGAACTGAGCTGTTTCGCCGCCGACACCCGTCAAGGTGCAGGTTACCGCTGCTTTATCCGCTACAGTTGCGGCAGTAATTGCATAACCGGCTGGCAGTTCGCCTTTGCTTAACAGGTATTTTCCGTCAGTGCAGTTGCTGATATTGATGAATGGGTCAGTCGCTGTCGTAGTGAGACCCGCCTCTACGGCGATATCCACCGCGTGATTAAGGGCTGCGCCACTCTCGATACTTCCGGCAACACCGCGCACCGCCGCCAGGGCTGCTTCGTCTTGCAGGTTTACAAAGCGTGGCACCGCTGTTGCGGCCAATATGCCAAGAATGACAATCACCGCAATGAGTTCAATTAACGTAAAACCCGATTGCTGCTTACCCATGAAACGTCTCCAACTATTACAACTGATAAAACCAAGATGGGCAAATAAAAATCCGTCAAAATTCCGGCGTTAAATCTGCCTGGTGCGATGCAACTTGAAGCTGTGCCAACAAACCGGTTTTTTCCAGCCTGCCGGACTCTCAAGCCTCACTTAGTCAAAGCTTAGTAAAGGTTTTTGGATTTTCATGTTATAAAAAGACTTAGGCCACATCGCTGGAACAAATAAGAAAAGTTATGGAAATTATTTTTTTATGGATTTTTAAAATAAATCGATTAGCAAATAATCAGAAATGAGAAGCAAATCATTTTTTCATTCTAAAGAGCAGGCCCAAATGAAATCGCCATAATGTTTGGCAATATATGTGGCGCGCGTATCAACAGAATGAAAGAAGCAAGGCAGTTTAAAATTGGACAACTGGCATCTTTCGCAGATAAATGGATGCCAGTGTATGGAGAAAAGCGCGGAAACGAACTATTAAAAGGTCAGGCGTCCTGCCAGACGCAGTACGAGGGAGTTGCTATCCACAAGCGACCAATCATCAGTGGCAATGTTTAATGTCACCGCCTTACTCTCCAGACCGATCCAAGTAGCGCTCATGGTAAAGTCATAGCCTGCCTTCAAGTGGAAATCACCTGGCAGGCGGCAAAGCAAAAACAGACGGTCAAACTCGACGCTATCGTATTTTTCTCGCGTGTAGGAAATGCCCAAAGGCCCGTATATGTCTCTGCTCAGGGACAGTTGATAGAAAGCCGGCAGTTTCTGGGTGAATTTCCTGTAGCCTTCCAGAGCGGTCATCATAGGGTCGCGATGGGCGTAGCCTTCACTGTCGTAATAGGTGTTGGTGGATGCGATAGTGGCGTTGGTATAGGGCGCATTTTTCCAGTCGATTTCACCGAGCAAATCATAAAAATTCAGATCCAAACGCCAGCCGCCCTGCAAATTAATTTGCGCCTCTACATCGAAGGAATACCCCTTTCCGTTTGCAGGGCGCACATTCGGGCGATCTAACAGATAATCTTCCTCGTAGTAGTACAACACATCGAGATTACCGCCGTTGATATCGCCATTTTCCACATGCACTCTGCCGCCGATTGCGCCATACAGCAGATCCTCAGCTTCCATGTAATTCAGGGATACCAGAACGTGGGAATCCTGCGGCAGCGCAAAACGATATCCACCGCGCCAGCCCTCCGTCTTGATATGTTGCGCTTTTAAGTAAACGTCATAACTTCCCGCAGGAATTCGTTTTTTGTTTTTATCCCAATAAATGATGCTCATCGTATCCGGGGTGTATTCGAATACGTAATCCTCGCGCATAAACCGCGCAAGCTCGAAATTCTGCCAGCCAAAACCCACCTCTAGGCGGTTGTAGGTCAAAGCATGTTTACCTGGCACAGGGAAACTGCCACCCTTGAGGTCGTCTTCAAAATCTTTTAGGGGAACGGATTCGCTATAAAAAGTGCTGCTTTGGCGGATAAAAACTGCAGCGTTTTTGTCATTTGCGTGGGAGGGACAAGCAATCAGGATCAGGGCAAGCGCAAGAAAAAAATACATGTAAACCAAATAAGCTAGTGAAAAGAAAGGGTGAACAATGTTCACCCTGTAGAGATTGAATTATTGTAGGTCAGGATATCCTTATCCTGAGCGTTTCGATGGTAATTAGTACAGCGTCACGAGCTGATCGCCATCCTGAGATGGAAAGCGCACGACCACGTTGCCGGCTCTTTCCTCGATGAAGCCGTGAACAGTTCCATCGTAAGCAACCTCACCTTCCACTGCGGTTGCGCCTTCGCGGATTCGCAATCTCACACCATCCTGGTTGATCACGGTCAGATAGCCTTCGGGCTCACCATCCTCAACCGCCAGACTGAAATTAAATTGTTTGCCTGGGTACTTGATGCTCAAGGTGTTGTCCGAAGATTCCAGACCGGTTCGAGTCAAGCCGAAGTTCATCACCACCACGTTGGGATTTCCGGTGAGTTTGGCGGTGAATAACAAACTGCCGTACAGATCTGCGAAGTTGTTTTCCGTTTCGGATTGCAGCGAGTCAGTACCGTTCACCCAGGTTTCCACCAGAGACACACCAGTGCCGTCACCGGAGAGCGCCAAGGCGAAATTAGCGGCTTCGCCTGAGGTATTGCTAATAGCGCCAGAGAATTTGAAAGAAACAACGCCAACGGTAAATTCCGTTACTTGGGTTTCACCGTTTTGTCCCACAGTGGTTTCTTCATCAAGTGCGGCATTTTCCACCGATACAACCAAATTACCGTTTAAGCTGACCGCGTCGCTGACACCTTGTTGACTGATGGTGACTTGCAAATTCAAATCGAGACCAGCCAGAGCATGAGCCTCCGCCTCACCTTCCACGTTGGAAGCATATTCGTCGACCGCAATCCACGAACCTTCGCCTACCGCCAGCGTTAATGAGGGAATTGTCGCGCTGCCGGAAACGTCATAACGGCCGTCCACAGTTGCCGGAATTTCGCCTTCACCAGGAGTAGACTCTACTGCGTTGCGTGCAACCAAAGTGACGTCCACATCTGTGCCATCCACATCGACGGTCTCATCGACTTCATAGACCGGCGCCCCTGCCTCGGAGGAAATGGCGACCACAATGCCGTTGTCACTGGTGTATGAAGTGAGGGTATTGTTGGCTTCATATGCGCGGTTAGCGTCATCCACCGCAGATGCGGCCAGAGCCATAGCGTTTACCAACAGGCCCAGATCTTCACTGGCAGTCAATTCTGCAGCTTCGACTTGCAACGCAAAATCTTCTGCAAGGCCTCCCAAGGTGCCGCCTTCAACTGTCACCTCACCAAATGAATACAGCAGGTTGCGCAAATCGGTCACCATGGCGACGGCCTTCGCGCGCGGATTTGCGCCGACGGTTTCACTGGGTGTGCCTTGATCAAACTCGTTGGGTTCTTCGGCTGCGGCTAAATCCGCTTCTGTTTGCAGATCCTGGATAAGCCCCGCCAAGTCCTGGCCATCTTCCCCGAGCTCCGACTGAATCATCCCGAGGGTGCGCGAGGCAAACCGCAGGAAGTCGGCATAACTCGCGACCTGCGCGAAATCGCCAGCCGTGTTGCCAGCAAATCCCCGAGCCAAATACTGACTCACGAACGCGTCAATTGCGGGCACGAATTCATACGCAGGGTTTCGAGAAATCGTCGCGGGGATAAATGCTGAGTTGAACAAGCTTAAACGCAAAGCGTCGAGGCTCGATTGTCGAGAGGCGGACAACACAGCGTTCCAATTTGTGAGATCGATAACAGGAATCGCGGTCAGATCACCAATTAAACTGAACCGGTTTGCCACCCGAGAGTTAGCACTGGCAATTGCGGCCTGGACTGCATCGAGGCCCGAGCCTTGAATGTTGGTCAATGCGTACCTAGCGGCCAAATGGCCGAACAGCGTGATATTCGCAAAGGTGTTTTGCGACAGCGACGGAAGCACCGTCTGGAGCTCAAAATCATCTGGCACCGTTATCGGGTCACCAAAAGCTGCCCCATCGCAACCCAGCTCCATATCACACAGCATGGTCGCACCGGGTCGCGGCCTAACAATGAGTAAAAAAGGATTTTCAATTTGAGTGCGGGGAAGGTTGAGTCGATAAAATCCTCTGTTGTCGGTAACAGCGCTAGCAATCGGCTGCGAAGTCGGAGTACCGCTGGCATCTAACCCATAGGCATCCACGGAAAAGCCTCTGAGGATACCTTTACTTGCAGTTCCTTCAACAGTGGCGGACGAGGCGCCCGGTGATGGCGTGTAATATCGGTCATCGTTGTCGTCGCAACCACAGCCTTGCATGGACACAGCGACAAATGCCGCAGCGGCCATAAACATTCGACGAAAGGTGATCATCATGGCGTTATTCCTTCTGTTATGACTTATTTTGTGCCCCAGAACCACTGACACGACCTTTAGAAAATTTTCCGGCGGCGCGTGTAACGCCTCGGACCGTTATTCTTATTTTCTTGTTAGCCTCATGATTTAAAAGCATAGATCGAACATGGGCGACTGCAATCGGAACGGTTTGGAGGCCCACAAACCGATTCGTTATTAGTCCATTTTGTATTTATTCGAATTCTTAACCGAGCTGTTCGAAAATCAACCAATCGAATCGGACTCGGAAAGCAATGCGGGAGGATAGCAACGCTGAGGTTTTTTCGGTAGTGCTACATGGCGCTCTTTTGCACGTTATACATATCCCACATGGGCAGAAAAATACCGAGCGCTAGAACTGTGACAAAACCGGCCATAAAAACAATCAAAATTGGCTCGATGCTGTCGCTTAATTTTTTGAGATCGTAATCAACCTCGCGCTCGTAAAAATCCGCTACTTCGGCGAGCAGCTCTTCCACCTTGCCGCTCTCCTCCCCCACCGCGATCATCTGCAAAACCAGAGGGGATAACATTTCCGCCTGCATATGGGTGCGTAGCAGGCTGTCGCCGCGCTCTATGCCGCGGCGAATGCGGTCGATTTTTTGGCCGAGATAAGGGTTGTCGATGGCTCTTGCACACAAAGTGAGCGCCTGATTGAGCGGAACGCCGGCGCGCAGCATCAGGCTGAAACTGCGCGCATAACGCGCCATGGAGGCGCGATCAATGATGCTGCCGATGATTGGCAATTTTAATTTTCTTTCGCCCCAGAAAATCGCGCCCTGGGGCGTCGACAAGTAATACCAGATTCCACCTACGACAAAACCCAGCACAATCAGCAGCGCCCACCAGTAATTCACAAACACATCGGATGTGCCTATGAGAATTCTGGTCACCAACGGCAGTTCGGATTTGAACTGTTTAAACATCTCGGCAAATTTCGGAATGACCGCGATGTTCACCACAGTCACCGCAATGGCGAGGGCAATCATGACAAAGCTGGGGTAGCGTGTTGCGGATTTAATGCTTTTGCGCGTTTCTTCATCGCGCTCCATATAAAACGCCAGTTGCGCAAAAACCTGATCGAGACTGCCAGTGCTCTCGCCGACACTGATCATGCTGACAAAGAGGTTATTAAACACTTGGGGATGTTTGGCCAAAGCTTGGGACAATGCCGATCCGCCTTCCAGGCGCTGCGCCACATCATTTAATACGCGCTGAAATTCCGGATGTTTTAATCCAGCGGCAAGGCCGCGTATACCACGCACCAGGGGAATACCGGATTTGGTGATGGTGTACATCTGGCGGCAGAACATAATGAGATCAATGGCTTTAACTTTACCGCCACCGAACAATTTATTGAGATCAATACTGCTATCGGTCGCTGCGGCGAGCGGCCGAATATCCACCGGAATTATGCCCTGCTCCAACAACGCGGCAGCCGCAGCCTCCATATTGGGCGCGTCCATTTGGCCTTTGGCTGCCTGACCTTGGTTCGAGCGGCCTTGATATTCAAATGTCGGCATAGGGTTTTTGAAAATTCATGGATGGTTGCGCCCACTCAAAATTAATTTGCCGAATCGGCGAGACTTTCATCTTCAACTTCGGCGGAAACTCGCAAAACTTCATCCACCGTGGTAATGCCCTCTAAAGCAAAATCCAGAGCGGCGTGACTTAACGGGCGGTAATTTTCCTGGGCGTTGGCCGCTTCATTAAATTTGCGCACACTGTTATCGCGCAAGGCGTCGGCCATGGCGCCGTTAATTTCGAGCAATTCAAAAACCCCGATGCGATCGAGATAACCGCTGTTGAAACAGTGCGGACAACCGCTGCCTTTGCGCATGCGGCTTACATCCGGATTTTGATTGCGCGTCATACGGCGAATCAATTGCAGCTCTTGCGCGTTAGGTGTGTAAGGTTCCGCGCAATGCAGGCAGACGCGGCGCACCAAGCGCTGAGCGATCACCGCCTTGAGGCTGGACGCGACGAGGAATGAATCGACCCCCATATCCAGCAGACGCAGCGCCGATGTCACCGCATCGTTGGTGTGCAATGTTGATAACACTAGGTGGCCGGTCATAGCGGCACGCAGGGCAATTTCTGCCGAGTCCGAATCGCGAATTTCACCGATCAGCAAAATATCCGGGTCCTGCCGCAAAGTTGCGCGCAGCACAGTGCCAAAATTAAGGCCGATTTTTTCGTGCAATTGCACCTGGCTAATCCGCGGCAGGCGATATTCCACCGGATCTTCCACAGTAATGATTTTTTTCTCCGGTGTGTTGAGCTCCGCCAATGCGCCGTAGAGCGTGGTGGTTTTGCCGCTACCGGTTGGCCCAGTCACCAGCACCAAACCGTACGGCCGGGTGATCACATTGCGAAACAGACGCACATAACGCTCCGGCATGCCGACTTTATTGAGCGGGCGAATACCGGCAGAGTGATCGAGCAGACGCATTACCACCGACTCGCCGTATTGCACTGGCATGGTGGAAAGACGCACGTCGATGCTGTGAGAGCCGATTTTGAGATTGAAGCGACCGTCCTGGGGCAGACGTTTTTCTGAAATATCCAAACCGGACATCAGTTTCAAACGCACCACCAGCGCGCCGGCGATGCGTTTTTCATTCATCACCTGCTCTACCAATACGCCGTCGATGCGTTGGCGAATGCGCAATACGGTTTCATCCGGTTCGATATGAATATCCGAGGCGCGGCTGTTGATGGCTTCTTCAAAAATCTTTTGCAGCAGCTTCACCACCGGCGCGTCTGAGTCTTCCACGGAGGTGAGAATATTGGCGATATCGACGGCGTCGCTTTCCAGTTCCTCGTGCAACTGTTCCGCGAGAGAGGCAATTTCAGCAGCGCGAGTGTAAGCGACGTCGAGAATATCCAGCAGTTCGGATTCGCGCACCACCGCTGGTTTAATCGGCTTCTTCAGAATTTTTTTAATGTCATCCAGACCAAAAATATCCGTCGGGTCGGACATACCCAACAAATAACCGTCCTTATCGTCTTTTAACACAATCACGCGATAACGGCGGGCTACAGTCTCCGGCAGTATCTGCACCACTTCGCGAT
>Ga0182793_1000644_pt1 | contig 25663 bp, 17 predicted proteins | sample Passage237A_FD_130498 | JGI IMG/M metagenome (GOLD analysis project Ga0182793, IMG submission 130498) | Cellulose adapted compost microbial communities from Newby Island Compost Facility, Milpitas, CA, USA - Passage2 37A (version 2) (version 2) ... | reverse complement strand
GTCGCGCCAGCGCTGATGGTCGGCGCTCCAGTCGAACTGCCGCATTGCCGTGAGCGCCTCGCGCTCGCGCATCTGCGCCTCGAACACCGCCTTGTCGGCATGGATGAAGGCGAAGTGCCGCCCATCTGGCGACACCGCCGCCTGGCCGATCGACAGCCGCCCCTCCGGCATGGGGGCCACCTCACGGGCGGCAAGCGTGCGGACGTTCACCGCCCGGATGGCGTCATCCTCGAAACAGAACACCTCGTCGGTAACCGGGCTGACGGCACTAAGGTGCACCCGCACCCCGCGCAGGTGCCATTCGCACCAGATCGCCCAACCCGCGTCCTCGGTACGGGCCTGCGTCAGCTGCCGCCGCTCGCCCGTCGCAAGATCGCGCCGCCACAGCTGCACATGCCCGCCTTCCTCGCAGTGATGAACGAGATAGCGCCCGTTGCGCGTATGCGAGGGCACGAAATAGTAGAGCGGGTAGCTGTTGAACCGCCCCCGCGTATGCCACGTCACCGGCCGGCTCATCCCCGCAGCCACCGGTCGCGGTTCTCGGCCACGAAGCCATTATCGGTGAGCCAGGGGTAGGCGACGAGCACCCGGTCGATCTCTTCGGCCTGCCCGGGCGACAGCACCTCGTGTGGATCGAGACACCACACCCCGTCCAGCAGCCCCTGTCGCCGCAAGATCTCGTGAATGCCCGGCACGCAGCCGCGAAACCCGTTGGCCACATCGAAGATAGCTGCATTGGCGTCGGTGAGCTGGCCGTCGAGCGTCAGCAGGCGCGCAAGCGCGCCGTCGTCGCCCTGTCTCGCCGCCGCGCATTGCTGCAGCAGCCTCACTGCCTCGTGCGTCCACACCGCCCACTGGCCGAGCAGGCCACCGACGAAGTTCACTGTCACCGGCCAGCCATCGACAATGAACTCGTTGCGCGTAAGGAGGTCGGCGAGGATGTGGTTGTCGTTTCCGGTATAGAGCGCCACCCGATCGGCGCGCCCCGACTGCGCCACGCCGTTCAGCACGTCGAGCGTGCGGTAGCGGTCGAAGGGGGCGACCTTGATGCCGTACACGTTCTCGAGCGCCGCGAAGCGTCGCCAGAAGTCGCGACCCAGCACGCGCCCGCCCACCGCCGGTTGCAGGTAGAACCCCACCACCGGCAGCACCTCGCCCACTGCCCGGGCCCGTTCGATCAGCGCGTCATCGTCTCCGGCCGCCGGCCGCAGCAGCACCATATGGTAGCCGAGGTCACGCGCCAGCGCCGCCTCGCGCACGGCATTGGCAGTGTCCCCCTGCACCCCCGCCACCAGCACAACCTCGCGTGCGGCTTCGCGCGCGGCACCGGCCGCCAGTTCCAGCACCGGCTGCAGCATGCCATTGTCGTGAATGGCGAACTGCGTCGTGTGCACACCGACCGCGAGGCCGCCGGCACCGGCATCGAGATAGTAGCGCGACAGCGCGAGCTGCCGCCGCTCGTCGAGCTTCAACTCTGCCGTCAGGGCGAGCGGATGGGCCGGGATCACCGTGCCGGCATGGAAGATGTCGAGCGCCGCCATCAGAACTTCCCATCGCGTTTCTGGAAGCCGGTGGGCTTGTCGAGCAGTGGCAGCCCCGCCGCGATCCAGCCCGCCGTCCATTCGATCAGTTCGCCCACCGAAACGTCCGGATAGCCGAACAGCCGGTGGCAGAGCCCGCCATTCGATAGGAGGGCCGCACCTGCCTCCGTTCCCACGATCTCGGGCGTCTTGCCCATGGCTCGGCCGAGGGCCTCGGCCAGCCAACGCACCGAAAGCGTCTCCGGTCCGGCAAGGTTGAGCACGAACGCGTCCGGCGTCGCATGCAGCAGCGCGCGCAGAATGACTTCGTTGGCATAGCCCTGCCACACCACGTTCACCGCCGCCATGGTCACGTCCACGGGCTGCCCCGCATGCACGGCCCGCGCGATGTCGATGAGTACGCCATAGCGCATCTCCACAGCATAGTTGAGCCGGATCAGCGCCAGTCGCGTGCCATGGACTTTCGCGAAATGGCTGAAGATGCGCTCTCGGCCGAGGCAGCTCATGGCGTATTCACCCACCGGCCCGACCGGCGTCGCCTCATCCGGTCCGCCTGAGCCGATGGCTGTGAACGGGTAGACGTTGCCGGTGGAGAGCGCCACGATACGGCTCTCCGGGAACCGCTCTGCCACCCGGCCGGGCAGGTAGGTGTTGGTATACCAGGTCGCCGGCTCGTTGCCGGTCGAGCCGAACTTGGAGCCGACGAGGAAGATCACGTTGGCGACGTCCGGCAGTGCGGCCAGCGCCGCATCGCTTGTGATGTCCACCGCAACGACCTCTGCGCCCGCCGCCCGCAGCTCGTCGGCCAACGTGCCCTTGCCGAAGCGCGACACTGCAATCACCCGCTTGTCGCCGGCCGCGCGCAACGCCAGCCGGGTCAGGCTCGGCCCCAGCTTGCCGCCGGCCCCGAGGATCAAGATATCCCCGTCCAGGCGCGCCAAGTCGGCCACCAGCGCCGGACTGGGAGTAGATAGCCGATCCTCGAGCTCTTCGACGCTGCGCATCCTGCTCCCCCAAAGTCATATGATGACTTATGGGTAGCGGGACGCGACCCGACCGTCAACGGCCAAGCGCTGTCGCGATGTTGCGCACGTCGTCGCCCATGATGCCCATGGCGCCCGAAGCAATGGCCTGCGCCACCTGCTCCTCTGTCACCGGCGGCCACGCCCAGATTTCCACCCCCGCCGCCTGTACCTCGGCAGCCACGTTCGGCCGCAGATCGGCGAAATGGTGCTGGATCACTGTTGCCCCGGTTCTTCGCGCCTGTGCCAGCAGTGCCTCGGCCGTGGATACACCCCGCTCCGGCAGACGGTCGGGCGCCGTCCTCAGCCCCGGTATGTCGCCCGCCACGATGCGCAGCGCCTCATGGTCGAAAGAGGCCAGCAGGTCGACCTCCAGCCGCCCACGCCGCGCGATCTCCATGCCGATCCGCCGCGCCACCGCGAGGTTGCCGGCATGGGTATCGCCCTTGGCTTCGAGACAAAGCCCGATGCTGGCTTCCCCTGCCAGGTCGAACAGGTCGTCGAGGCGCGGCACCCGCTCGCCGGCGAACTTCGCATCGAACCATGAACCCGCATCGAGCATCGCGATCTCGGCCCAGTCGAGCGCCGAGACCGGGCCGCGGCCCGACGTTGTCCGCTCCAGCGTCCGGTCGTGCATCATCACCGCCACTCCGTCGCGGCTCAGTTGCACATCGGCCTCGATGATCTCTGCCCCCAGTTCCACTGCCATCCGGTAGGCCGCCATCGTCTGCTCCGGAGCTCCCGTCTTGTGCCCCCGATGCGCAATAACCCGCCGCCTCATCCACCCCTCCCAACTCCTGTATTTGATGGGGAATCATAGGACATCTTATGACTTAAGTAGCGAGCCAGCTCCAGTTGACATGTCGCTTGGAAGCAACGCGAACTCGCGGCATAATGGAGGGTGGTATGAGGCTTGAGCATGTAAACTGTCCATGTTGCGGGGACGGCGCAACCACTGCATGGGCGGCGGAGGCGGGCTACTCGCTCGTCCGCTGCAACACCTGCCGGCTGCTCTACGTCAACCCCAGACCCTCAATGGAAGATATCAGCGCCGCCAACAAGCTCGGCGAGCATCGGACCGAGGAGGGGACGCTTGTGGTCCGGGCCCACCGGGACGAAAAACTGGTGGCGAACTTCAGGCAGCTGATTGCCGAACTCTTTCCCGAACTCTCGGTACCGGTGCGCTGGCTCGATGTCGGCGCCGGCTATGGTGAGCTGGTGCAGGCCGCGCAGACCATTCTGCCGGCGGGCAGCACCGTGCTGGGCATCGAGCCCATGAGTGCCAAGACGCGTCACGCGCAGGCTGCCGGCATCAACGTGGTGGACGTGCCCTTAGAAGAGATAAGGGACCAATACGACGTGGTTTCGCTCATCAATGTATTCTCGCACATTCCCGACTTCCACGAGTTCGGCGCCGGGTTGCGACGTGTCCTTCGTCCCGGCGGTACTCTGCTCCTTCAGACTGGCAACGCTGCCGATCTGGAGGCTCGCGACGACTATCCGGACGAACTATACCTCCCCGACCATCTGGTTTTTGCGGGCGAAACGCAAATGCATCGGATATTGGGGGACTTGGGCTTTCGCATCGAACGCGCTAGCTATCAGCGTCTAGACAGCTTGGCCTTCGTCGTGAGGTCGGCGGTGAAGCATCTGCTGCGCGGCAAGCTCCTACTTCAGATGCCGGGCCGATCGCCGTTCCGTATCGTCACCTATCGGGCGACGTTGATAGACTGACGATATCCAATCCGCGGCAATTGCCTAAAATTGTAATCAAACTCCGCACGGTCGAGAAATCCGGCCCCGGCATGCTCACGCCATCCAGGACGCGAAGGCGTGAAGGTTCGGGGGTCGAGATGGCCATTAACATGCGTATCGGCGGCGTTGCGAAGCTCGCGATGGTTGTTGCGGCGGCGGTTTCGATGGTGGCGCTCAGCACACCGGCAAGCGCGGGCAGCAAGCATGCCCCGCTCGGCTACCAGGTGATGTGCCTCAAGGATCCGTCGGCCTGCAAGGGCGGTGGCAAGGCGAAGGTGGAGGTCACCCCAGACCTGATGGCGACGCTCAAGCGCGTCAACGGGCAGGTCAACCGCTCGATCAAGCCCCGCAACGACAGCGGCGCCGATATCTGGTCGGCCAGCGCCAGCGCAGGCGATTGCGAAGACTATGTGATGGCCAAGCGCGCCGCGCTCATTCGCGCCGGCGTCCCCTCGAGCTCGCTGCGCATCGCCTACGTCAAGACCAGGCGCGGCGAAGGCCATGCCATTCTCGTGGTCAAGACCAATGGCAAGGACCTGGTGCTGGACAACCTCACCGCCACTATCCGGCCGCTGAGCCAGACCGGCTACCGCATCGTCTCCATGTCCGGCGCCAACCCGCGCCAGTGGAGCTGAACCCGCATCAGAGAGCCGTGCCCATGCGGGCGCGCGTCACCGCGTGCTCCAGCATCCCGGCATGCTGTGACAGTGGCCCGAAATCGGGGGGTAGTTCGGCAAACCCCTCGGTCAACGCCCGGATACGCTCGGCCTCAACCAGAACGTCCGAGACGTCCTCCCCCGCATCGATGCCGTCGGCCAGCCGGCGCTGAAGCGCATCGAGCCGCACCAGTGTATCCCCGGCATAGCTCGCCTCCGGCCGGTCGTCGGGGAATACGGCGCCCCCCACCTGAATCAGGTAGCTCAGCGACGTCAGGTAGTAACTCCCCTCGGCCAGCAGCTGGCGGCCGATCTCGGTCCGCTCCGCCTCGCTTGGCGCATTGCCGCCCCAGGCAACCAGCTTGTGCTCCACGGCCGCCTCCACCCCCTCCGCCGGCAGCACGTCGAACGTGACGCGCGTCAGTTGCAGGGCGAGAAAGTTGGCGAGTGTGGCCCTCGTTACAGCCTCGGCATCCGGGGCCGGCTTCGCATCGGTGACGGTGACCGTCATATCGGCGGCCGGCGCCCCCGTGACTGGAAGAGCCAGGCCGAGGAGAGTTGCCAACAGCAGGGACAAGCGCACAGTAAACCTCGTGGCCAGGATTTGCCAAGGGGCTCCCTAGCATTGCTCGCTGTCTCTTCGGTCGATAACTTCTCCTTAAGGATAACGCGACCGCCGATACAGAATCCGTTCATGTCTGTTCAGAAGCGATGCCGTAAATCGGCTCGGATTGGGTTAACCTTTTCTTAATTCTGCGTTGACCATGCCGCGAAAACCCGGCTATTTTGGCCCATGCCGTCGGCTTTTATCGGGTGTGTCATGTTCAGGATCATTGGCGTTGCTGTAGTTCTCACGCTCACGGGCGGTGCTTCGCTCGCCCAGGAAGTAGCTGCCGTTGACCCGCACGCGCCGCTGCCCACCGATGCCTCGGTGGTCAGCCAGTGCACCACCATGTCGCAGGATGTGAGCATCGCCGATCCCACCGGTGGTATCTGCATCACTGCCGCCAAAAGCTACATCACCGCTCTCGCGACCTTACCGGCGCCACTCACGCCTCCTGCGGCCGGTGTCACCACCGATCGCGACGCCGCGCTCAACGCGATGGTCGCCAAGATCGCCCAGCTGACGCAGGACAACATCTGCGACCTGCGCGACGACGAGCTTGCGAACGCTGTCGATGCCGCGGGTTTGGCGGCTGACGGGGAAGAAACCCGCGCCACGCTGGCTGAAATCGCCCGCACCATCCGCGAAGTCTGCACGGACGGTACCACTGCCGCCATCGCCGATGGCAGCCCCGCCGATCCGAACCTGATCTAGCCGCTGAAGTCCTCAGGGCCGGCGGGACCACCGGACGGCCGTCGCCGGAGTAACGAGTATTGGCCGGGCGCAAAGGTACGGCAATTTTGCTGATGGTCGCCTCGGCTGGCCTGCTGTTTGCCGCCGTTCCAAACGTCGTTGCTGAAGTGGACGCGCTGGTGAACATGCTTCGCCCGCCGACGCAGCGCGCCCTCGCGATGGCGGGGAGCGCCTTCACCCCAGCACGATCCTTCATTTCCAAGGACGAGTATCTCCGCTCGTGCCTTGACGTTCCGAAGTCGCTGGACGTCCTGCTGCGCCCGGCGACCGAGCGCAGCGGCCTGCTTGCCGCCTGCCGCGACACCGCTCGCGCCGTCCAGGCCGAGATGCCCACCTATGCGCTGCCGTACCTCGTCGAGGCGGACGTTTCCGCCGCGCTGGGGGAGTCCTTCGCGGTGGCGCTGGAACGGGCGCGCGACTTGGCGCCCCACGTTCACTGGCTGGCCGATCGCCGCGTCGTCCTGGCTCGTGCCCGGATGGCGCAGCTCGACGACGTGGGACGCGCCGGGTTCGAACGCGATCTCGCCGAGCTCTTCGGCAGCGCCGAAGGCCGTCGCGCCCTCGCCATGCACTACCTGCGCTGGCCCGACATGCGCGAGCGTCTGACCAATTTGGCCGAGGCCGCTTCACACGAGGTCCAGCGCGACTTTCTCGCCAAGGTGCGGCAGCAGGCGGGGGGCGGTTCGTGAGCCAGGGCGTAGTCGGAAAGATCGAGTTCGTTTCCCGCGGCCAGGTGGAGCTCGCGCCCACTGAGCCCCAGAGGCGCGCCAGCTCGGGCGGCGTCAACCGTGCGCAGCATCGGCTCAACGGCGTCATTGCCGTGGTGCTGGTGGTGCTTATGGCCTTGGTGCCGCTGCCCTTGGGCAGCAGCCGGCCTGCCTTCTGGATGGGCTGGACATCGCTGATCGCGATACTCGGTCTCGTCTATGGCGCAGGCGTCATCTGGGCCGGGGGCGCTGTCCGGGCGACGCCCGCTTCGTTCGCTCCCGAAGCCGTCCTTATGCTGGCCTTGCTGGGCTTCCAGTTGTTCCAGCTTGCGCCGTTCGGCGGCTGGCTGTCGCTGACGCCCGCCGCGATGACCACAACGCTCGATCCGGGCAGCACCCAACTGACTGCCATCGTGACGGCGGGGTTCATGCTGTTTTTCTTCCTGTTCGCTCAGGTCGCCAGCAACAGGCGGCGCGCCCGCCGCATCCTCATGGCGCTGTTTGCCGCCGTCGTCGCCTATGCCATCCTCGGGCTTGTCAGCCTGACCCAGTGGAACGACACCTTGCTCGGCTTCGAGAAGCAGTATTACCGGGGCGTAGCAACGGGCAGCTTCGTCAATCGCAACTCCTATGCGACGTTCCTCGCGAGCGGCCTCGCCATGGGTGCGCCGCTCCTCGTTTCGGCCGTGGTTGGTGACCAGTGGGGCGGTTTCGTCCGCCGGCTGTTGGTCCCGCTGCTGGTGCTGGTGGGGATGGGGTTCATTGCTGCCGCGCTCTTCGCCACCGGATCCCGCATGGGTACTGCTGCCGGTGTCGCGGGCGCCCTGCTCGGTCTGGTCGGCGGGGCCCTGGCCTTCCGCGGCTCGACCCTGGGCAAGCTGCTGATCGTCGTGGCTGTGGCTGCTGCCGCCGTCGCCCTGTCGCTGATTTTCGGCGTCGGCCTCATCGAGCGCCTGATCTTCCAGCGCGGCGATCCCGATCGCGAGGCACTGTGGGGGCTAGCCTGGTCTGCCATTCTCGAGCGGCCATGGCTCGGCTACGGCGCCGGCAGCTTCGCGGCGACCTTCCCGGTCTTCCAGCAGCCGCCGCTCAATGGCGGCAATGTCTGGAGCCATGCCCACTCGACCTACCTTGCGCTGTGGTATGAGCACGGGCTGGTCTTCGGTTCGCTTCCGCTCGTTGCGATCGGCGTGCTGCTGTGGCGGTGCCTTGTCGCACTGCGCGATCCCTCGAGCACCATGCTCTCGCTGGCGGCGCTCGGCGTCGGCTTTGTCTTTGCCATCCACTCGTTGGTCGATTTCAGCGCCGAAATCTACGCCAACGCGCTGCTATTCACCGCCGTGCTGGCGCTCGGCGCCGTGGGTGGCCGCGGTAGCCTCCACCGGGGCGCGCGTTGAAATGGTGGTGCGGCGGCTCCTCGGTATGTTCGCTCCCAGGGACAACACGGCGACCGACCGTCCCCCGCGGCTGACGCGCGACGTATCTCCCGCCCGCATTTACGCAATTGGCGATGTTCATGGCTGCCTCGACCTGCTGAAGCGCATCGAAGCGCAGATCGTCGCCGATGCCGAGGGCGAGCCGGGCGACAAGCTGATCGTCATGGTCGGCGATCTCGTCGATCGCGGTCCCGCCTCGGCGCAGGTGATCGACCATCTGCTGGCGCCTCCGCCGGCCGGGTTCGAGCGCATCTGCCTGAGGGGCAACCATGAGGACATGATGCTCGCCTTCATCAGGGATCCGCGGCGTGGCGCCGTGTGGCTCGATAACGGTGGCCGCGAAACGCTGCTCTCCTACGGCCTCCCCGCCGACACGCTGCTGCGTGGCGTCGCCCGGCGAGTGCTGGAGAACCTGATCAACAGCCATGTCCCTGCCGAGCATATCGAGTTTCTCGAAGCCTTGCCGGTGCTGCTCGACACGCCCGATGCGATCTTCGTCCATGCCGGGCTTCGCCCCGGTATCAAGCTCGCGGCTCAGTCTGACGAGGACCTAATCTGGTTTCGTGACCGCTACGAAAGCGACTATTCCGAGTTCGGCCGCCCAGTCGTCCATGGCCACACGCCGCGCACCGAAGCCCTGATGACACCGCACCGCATCGCCATCGATACCGGCGCCTATCTCAACGGCCGGCTGACCGCCGTGCGGCTCATGCCCGGTGTGGAGCCGGTCCTCCTGTCTGCTGCAAATGAAGTTTCACCCGGGCACACCCGACGTGATTGAGCAATGCCTGCCGGTTAGGATGCTCGCAACTAATAGTGTTGGAAATAGTCAGGCATAATTCTTTCTACCCGGACGAAACGGAAATTCTGGATGGGCGGCGACACCTTTGATCTGCGTGACGTACTGGGGCTGTTACGCCGTCGCATCTGGTTCATCATCGCCATAACCATGGTGGTGGTCGGCGCGGCCGGTATTGCGCTTTTGGCACTCAAGCCGGTCTACACCGCCACCGCGCTGATCCTGGTGGATCCGAGCAAGAAGAACCTCCTCAACCCGGAAGAGGCCTTAGGTGGCTCCGGCTCGGACTCCCTGCGCGTCGACAGCGAAGTGGAGCTGGTGAAGTCCGAAACGACGCTGCTGGCGGTGGCCCGCGAGCTCGATCTCGCCTCCGACCCCGAGTTCGGCCTGCGCTTTGGCATCCGCGATACGATCCTCGCCTTCCTGCGCCTCGCCGAGCCCAGGCTGCCAACGGGCGACGATGCCTACAACTTCATCATCAACGGCTTGCGCAACGCGGTAACCGTCCAGCGGCGCGGCCTCACCTTCCTCATCTCCGTCGATGCCCGCTCCGCCCGGCCGGAGTTCGCGGCAAAGCTCGCCAACTCCATCGCCCGCAAGTACATCCAACAGCAACTCGAGGCCAAGGTCAGCTCGACCCTTGCCGCGCGCGATATCATCGACGCCCGCATCTCCGATGCCAGCGCCACCGTCGCGCAATCGGAGCGCGCCTTCGACGAGTTCATCGACACCAACCTGGCGCGCATCACCGATGCCACCGGTCGCAGCGATTTCGCCGCCATCCGCCGCGATATCGACACGCTTACCCGCACCCGCGCCGACGTCGATGCCAAGATCCAAAGCACCGAGCTGAGCCTGCGCCAGCGCGACTGGACCGCGATGGCCGACACACTGAAGAACGAGGCCGTGGCCACCCTCACAAGGCAGCGCGATCGGTTACTGGCCAGCCTCAATTCCACCGCCCAGGGAAGCCAGGCGGCAATCAATCTCCGCGCCGAACTGGACAGGCTCGAGTCGAACCTCGAGGCTGCCGCGCGGGAGGCGGTGGTGGCCCTCAGGGAGGAGGTTGCCGGCACCCAGTCGCGGGTCAGCGAGCTACGCAGCCAGTTGCGCAGCTCGATCCTCGCCTCGGACTTACCGACCGACATCCTCACCAGCATCTACGAGCTGCAGCAGCGGGCCGAAATCGCGCGGACCCAGTACCAGGCCCTGCTGACCCGGCAGAAGGACCTCGACATCCAGGCCTTCCTGCAGGTGCCGGACAGCCGCATCGTTTCCGAGGCAACCAAGCCGACCGCGCCGTCCTTCCCCAATCCGCGCCTCATTCTGATTCTGGCCGGCTTCATCGGCATCGCGCTGGGCGTCGGCCTCGCCTTCCTCGTCGAGAACTTCGTGGGCGGTTTCGCCAGCGAGGCGCAGACCGAGGCGATCCTCAAGGCCCCCGTCGTTTCCTCTATCCCGCGCCAGCGCCCGTTGAAGCGGGCAGGGAGCGACTCCTTCACCGTGGCTGACGCGCTGGTGATTGCGCCGCTCTCGGTCTACTCGGAGTCCATACGCCGCGTCCGTATCGGCATCGACCAGGCCTTGCGCCGCGCCGGCGGCACCGCCGACGACACCGGCACCCCCACCGGAATCGTCATTGCTGTTACCTCGGCCGCTCCGAGCGAGGGCAAAACCACCATCTCGCTCTCCCTCGCCCGCGCCTACGCGCTCGCCGGCCTGTCGACGATCCTCATCGACTGCGACCTGCGCAAGCCGTCCGTCCACCGCCAGCTCGGCATGGATGCATCCGAGGGGCTGCTCGACTATCTGACCAGCAATGCCAGCCAGGAGCTCCGCTCCATCGTTACCGTCGATGATGCCAGCGGAGCCCAGGTCGTACTCGGCTCCCGCAGATCGGACGTTGCCACCGACCAGCTGATCGCCGGACGGACCTTCACCCCCCTGGTCAATGCAGCAAAGAAGAACTTCGATGTGGTGATACTCGACACCCCGCCGATTGGGCCGGTCGTCGATGGCCTCTACCTCGCCGGTATGGCCGACGCGATCGTGTTCGTGGTCAAGTGGTCGGCCACTCCGCAGCAGGAGGTGAAGGGCGCAGTGGCTGCCCTCAACTCCGCCAAGCGCGAGCATGTGCCGGTGCTTGCCCTCCTCAACCAGCAGAGCGCCAACCCGACCGCCTATAAGGGACGCTATGCCGGCTACTATGCCGAAGCCTGACTGAGTTATCCCCGCCGATTGCTGCTGCTCCATGCTTGCCGGCGAACAAGCATGGAGCACGAAATGTCCAGATATACCGGCCGCGCCGACGCCATCAGCGCCCCTGCACAGGGCGGCTTTGCCATCATCCCCTCGGATTCGACCGACCTCGCCGCTGAAACGCGTGGGCTTTGGGTCGGGGCGTCGGGCGATCTTGCACTGGTCCTCGCCTCGGGCGACGAGGTGACCGTCTCGGGCGCCATCGGCGGTTCGCTGCTGCCTTTGCGAGTCCGCCGGGTCAAGGCAACCGGCACCACTGCCACGGCGCTGGTGGGGCTCTACTGATGCAGCTCGCCCTCGGCCTCGATATCAACGCCATGGCCACGCCACGCGGCGACGCCCTGATCGATCTCGACTTTGCGCATGGCCGCTACGCTTTCGCCGGCAAGGCGTATGCCAGCGCGGCCGCCTTCCTGGCGGCTGCCGGGGGTGCTGCGGTCGGTAGTGCCATGGTCATCGGTCCCCATGTCGTGGGCAGTGAGCTGATCCCCGGCGGCAGTTTCGATGGCGGCAGCCTCGATGGCTGGGCCTCGACCCCGGCGCATGCCGAAAATGGCAGCGTCTCGGTGGTGTCGAACCGCCTCGTCGCCACCATCAACAGTCCCGCCGGCTCCTATCGCGCTGCCCGCGCCAACAGCGTCATCATCGGCCGTGCCTATCGCTACGCTGCCGCGTTCGTAGCCAAGGGGGCGACGCCGCCGCTCAACGCGATGAGCATCAACGCGTCCACAAACGCCGACCTTGGCGGCTCGGACCTCAGGTTCGGCGATCTTGGGGCGGCGTTGCCGCAGGCCCTCGAAGTGGTCGCAGGCACCGCGGCAACAACCCTCCACACTGGCTTCGTCGCCGCAGTGACCGCCAACGTGGCGGCAACGCTCAGCCTCGACAATTTCTCCCTGCGCGAGGTGCTGCCCTATCCCGGATACTCGCCCGCCGGCTTCGCCTTCCAGCTCTCGGCTACGACTCCGGCCGCGGCCAGTGGCGACAAGGTGGCGTTGCAGTGGGGCACCGACGGTGAACGCTATCGGGTGCGCCTGGTGTGGGACGCGAACAGGCATTTGCGCCTCATCGTCACCGTGTGGGGCGGCGAGCAGGCCAATCTCGATCTCGGCGTCGTCGAAGTCTCCACGGCGTTCGACGTTACCGCCAGTATCGGGCCGAACCGTATCCTGGCGCGCCTGGCAGGAAGCAGCACCATTGCCGATCTCGGCTGTGCCATACCAAGCATAGGTCGGCTGTGGATCGGCCGCAGCTATACCGGCGAAGCCTGGGACGGAACGCTCGAGGCGTTGCAGGTGTGGGTGGGCGAGCGCGTCCCCACCGACACGATCCTCATCGAAGGCGACAGCTACTCGGCAGGGGCCGGCGAGGCCACTCTGGGGGGAGCACTGCCGGTCGCCCTGCCCGGACGGGCCGTGATCTCCACCGCCGTGGGCGGAAGTACGCCCTCGGGCATCCTCTCGCGGCTCGGCGCGGTTCCGGGTCTCGCCCGCGGCACTGTCGTCATCTGGGACGGCGACATGAATACCGGAGCCGTTGTCGCCGATCAGCTGGCGGCCTACGCCCAGATCGTCGCGCAACTCGGACACGGCCGCTATCTGATCCTGCCACCGTGCCGCCGCGCCGCGAAGTCTGCTGGCGACAACGCCAATGTCGCCACCCTCCAGGCTGCGCTCGCCGCCACCTATCCCGGCAATGTGCTCGACGCCCAGGCCATCCTCGCCGCCCACGCCACGTCCCCGGGCGACGACGCCGACCTGGCCGCCGGCTACGTCCCCACCAGCCTGCTCCAGGCCGACCAGGTCCACCTGACCGCCACCGCCATGGCACACGTGGCGGCGGGCGTTGCGGGCGAAATCGCGGCGCGCGGCTGGTGAGCGGTATGCCCTCCATCCCTCACGCGCTCGCATTGGAAAACGTCGTTGGTTGCATCGACCGACTAATGATGTCTGGTTACGGGCGTCTTCGAAGTCCCGTCTAGATGGGGCGCCAGTACAGCCGATCGTTGCAGGGTATCGGGTCTCGGTCTGGTCCATCCGTTACACTGCGTCGACCTGCTGATCACCGACGGTGTAGGCCAAGGTGGCATCGGCGGTTGTGAGAAGCCAAAGTGACGACCGCACCAAGTCGCTTGTCCGGGGCAACGGAGTTCGCTCGGCGAATCGTTCATTCTCTTGTGCTTTACATGAAAATGGTGGACAGCAGATCAAACTGAACCGTGCGATGCAGATAGAAACCGGCCAGCAAGTCTTGGGTTGCGAGCTCGACGGCGCCGACAAGCTTTGGGTGCTGATGCTGTTCGCGCCCGTTGCCATAGACTATCGCTTTGACGATAACGTTGCCGGCTCGATCGGTCTCTATTCACTCGTTCTTGCACTTAACGTACTTGGCGCATGGCAGCTGGTGATGCGCTTTGGTCTGCCGCTCGGGAACGCCATCTCATCTACGCTGATCGTCAGCATTATCTTTGCTGTGACTGCCCTGTTCGGCGGTATCGTCTACGGATCCGACTTGGTGTCGTTGCTCCGCAGCGGTGCATCGCTGATCGTATATGTCATGGTGCTCGTCGGAATCGCTGCCCTCAGCCGCTCTGGTGCCAGGCCGGCCTCAATCTGGCGACTCGTAATGACGACTGCAGCTGCGGGGCTTGTCTTTCAGGTTGTGATGGTCGCATGGCTGCGTGGGTTGGACTTTTCGTCCTTGCGCTACGAAGTGCTGACCGGCGGGGCGACTGCGCTGGCAGCACTGGCCGTTGTAGCCACCGCATATGGGGGGTGGCGCATTCGTTACCTCGTCTACTCAGTGCTGGTCGCTTTCCTGGTCTTTGTTTCCGTTACGCGGACCTACTTGCTGGTCAGCGGCGCAATGTTGCTCGTGTTGGTACTGGCAGCCCCGATCCGTACATTAACGCAACGCTCGCTCGCGAGAGCGGCGCAACTGATGCCGTTTGTCCTGATAGCTGTACTTGCGGTCGACGCGATCTTCCCGGTCTCGCAGGTCGACCGCTGGTGGGACCGTCTCGTGAGCACGCGCATCGCCCACCGGGGCATCGACGTTACGGGACTCACGCGTATTGGTGAACTGACGTACCAACTCGAGCAGCTCGAAGAGTCCACCATAGGGCTGCTTATTGGTTTTGGGCCTGCGGCTCAGACGCGTTTCGACGATCAGGTCGCGGCTCTTGTCACTTATCTGGTGGGTGGCGACTACGGCATGATCTGGCGGGGCGGCGGCTTTGGCCACAACAACCATTTCGGTGTCTTCTATGTTGGCGGAATCGCTGCCGGTACGCTTCTTCTGCTGTCACAGTTCCTGGCGCTGGTTCAGGTCCCTGGCTTGTTGAGAAGGTATGGGCGGATGAGCAATGGTGAAGAGCGACTGTTGCTCATGGCCATCCCTACGGCGTTGGTTGGATATATGGCGTTGGGCGCCTTCTCAGGCACGATGGGAGCAAGATCGAGTGCTGCCTTGCTTGGTGCCTGCTTGGGGATGGTGTGGTGGCTCAAGGACTATTGGACAACAATGGAGCAACGCCGAACGCTGGGCTGGCGTACTTCCGTTCCCGCCACTTCTATGAATCGGTCCGCGTCAAATTGAGCAGAGGTTCGTTCAGCAGTCGCGCTCCCACGCCGGATGCTATGAGCCCAACGGCTGCCGCGATGGCTACCCCATAGACGGGCACCAGCGGGCCCAGTACCAACGCCAACGCCGCAAGGGCAGTCAGTGCCGCGAACGCAGCAATGATATTGCCCCTCAACCTAGCCGAAGCCATGCCCAGGTTATACGCGGCGGCTCCATTGGTGTTGGCGAAAAAACCAGCGAACAGGATAGCGCACATCCACAGGTACGTATGCTCAAGACTTGCCGTCATGGCCAGCGACGCCAAGGGCGCGCCGAACACAAGTAGTAGTCCAACGCCACCCATTGCCAATGTGCCTCGCCGCACCGACTGTCGGTACAGCCGACGCGATCGTTCTGGATCTATGACGAGCAACCGACTCATTGCGGGGATTGAGGCAGAGACTCCAGCTACGACAATGTTGCGAGGAAGCGAGACGGTCTTGTACGCCAGTTCGTAGAGGCCGAGCAGGTGGAGCCCTCCGAATGTCCCGACCAGCATCTTGGAGAAGGGCTCGAATAAACCGCTGGCTGAGCTCGCAACCTGCGATGCAAGGCTGAAGCTCAGCATTTCTGCTAAGGCAGGGCGGCTAAAGCGCCGGGGCAGCCAGTTGGTAGCACCAGCGTAGCGCCTCAGCAGCAACCAGCCTATCACGTTGACGATGAGGTACTGGAGTATCTGTGCCACGGCGAGACCGACCAACTGCAACTGAGGTACCAGTACCACCACTCCAAATAACTGCAGCAGTGTGCCAAATACGGCAAGTTGTGACCGGACATAGCCGATGTGAAGCCCTTGGATGCTGCCGAGAACCGTTCCTGCCAGGTTGAACAGGAAAAAGCTGGCGAACAGGTAGGGCAGCACTTGCTCCGCCTGCGCTCGATGCTCCACCCCCACGCTGCCGGCTATGAACGCGGACAGGGAGAGGTACCCGACAGTCGCCAACGCCAAGTAGATCGCGGCTTGGGAAATGATGCCTGTCTCGATGTACTGCCTGATGCGTTCTGGTTCGGATCGAATGTCGTGTAACGCCACGAGGCGGGTCGTCGCATTCGCCATGCCCAAGTCACCGACCCGGATCAGGGTGGTCCACGCGTAGAGGGTCGACCACAGGCCTAGAACAGCAAGCCCACCCTGCCAGATGATCATACGGTAACTCAAGAACAGCAGTGCGGCGTTGACGCCAAGCTCTGCCACTGCGTAGACCACGTTGCGGCGGAGGTTGAGCCCATCAGGCATTAGCGGGCGGAACCCCCAAGGCTCTGGCAAGCACTGACAGGCTGTGCTGTGCCATCTTGGCTGCAAGCGTGGCGCCCCGATCAGGGGTCCGGCGGGCTATTGCCGGGAGCGTATTAAAGCGAACCGGATCTATAGCAAGGTACGGTGCGGCCTCCTCCTGACAAAGACGCTCGATCAGCGATCCGGCCCTGACGATCACCGGCAGTCCCAGTTGCACGGCGCGGCCCAGAATTCCGGAGGCCTGATCGTAGTCGGCAGCGTAGCAGCACCAGACAACGTCGGCTGCGCCATAGACTTCAAGCAGTTCGCGGTCGGTGAGCTCTCGATCATAGACAATCCCGCCTGCTTCAATCAGCATCGTACGATCGCGTGCGACGCCCTCATTGATCGCTCCACACGACATGAACAGCGCGTGACTGCGAATGTCCGGCGAGCGAGCGTAGGCCCGCGCGAAGCTGTCAAACCCTTTGGCTCGGTCCATTCGACCCACAGCGACCACGACCTTGCGCTCGCCCGCCTGTCGTATGGCTGGCGCGAGGAAGCTGTTGTCCCCGGGCCTTACCGTTCCGACTGCTCTGTCGACCTCGTTAAGGTCCCACAGTTGTGGATCATAGATCCATCCGGTGGCGATGCGAGCGAACTCCGGTTCGACGGAGAAGGGAAGGATGGCCAGGGTGGCCACCGAGCGCATTCGCTTGAGCCAGCTGAGTATTGTCCGTTTGGTGACGAGCCTGAGGCCCTTGCCTCGCAGTGCCGGTAGCGGCCGAAACAGCAGCCCGACGGTTCTTCTGCCAAGGACTGCCCGGAATGTGGCCGCCAGGACGAAGAACGCGAAATTCTCTTCGATCATCAGGAAGAAGACCGGCTGGCGGGCTAGCCAGACCTCTCCCCGTGTCACGCGTCGCCCTTTGAAGGTCCGAGTAAAAAAGTCAAGGTAAGAGCGGCGATGTCCATCTTCGCTCTGACTGTACAGAAGGATCACTCGGGTTACGCCTCTGGATATGCCTCGACGGCGTTGGCCGGAAGTCCTGTCCGCAAGGGTAGTTGGTACACCACGCCTTCGAAGCGCTCAGCGATGCGTTCAATGTCGAACTGCGCCTCGGCGTAGGCTCGGCCGTTCTGCCCGAGCCTGTGACGCAGCGGTTCGTTGTCGAGCAGCTTGCGGGCGTTGCGCAGCATGGCGCCCATCTCACCCGGCTGCGTAACGAGCCCGGCCTCGGCGCGCTCGATCGTCCGCGCCGCGAGGTTCTGCAGCGGGATCGATGCGAGGATCGGCCGCCCCGCGGCGAGATAGGTGAGCACCTTCGAGGGCACCGAGAACACGCCCGCATCGGGCTCGATAAAGGCGCAGAGTATGTCAGCCCCCGCCAGCATCATCGGCAGATCGTCGACCCCGACCCATGGTCTCACGAACAGGTTGCCGAGCCCAAGCTCCGTCTGCCGTGCCCGTACATGGTCGGCACCGCTGCCTTCGGAGAACAGATAGACATCCGCGTCGGTCTCAGCAGCAAGCTGCACCAGGATTTCGGGGTTGTGCTTGCGCGCCAGCGTCCCGGAATAGACGATGCGTTTCCGCCCCGGACGGAAGTTGGACGTCGTCCAGGCGTTCTCGCGTGGATGGAGCGGGATGTCCTCCAGCGGCGCCCAGTTCTCCACCACCATCATGCGCGAGGTATCGAGCCCCCAGCTATCACCGAGGAGGTCAATGAAGTCGTCGGCGATTGCCACGATCCGGTCGCTGCGGCGCAGCAAGTCTTGCTCCATTCTTCTGTAGTAGTACCCCGCTGCTGCTCCGAGCAAGCGATTGCGCCGCCCCAGGATACGGCCTATCGCCTCGGCATTGATGTCCTGGAGCCAGAACAAGAAGCGCGCGCCGACCCGGTCGGCGGCACGCAACAGTTGCTGTTGCACCTCCGGCGGCGAGTTGGCCGAGAGCACGACATCCGGCGCCACCCGCAGAGCAACCTCGGCAATGGAGCGCGCATAGCGCTGTTGCTGCTGGTAGCGACGGAACAGGTTGTCCTTGTCGAAAGGAGTGTCGAAGCTGATCTCGTGGCTTTCGAATCCCGGCGGATCGGCCTCATCGCGTCTGACCCTACCCTTGGGGGTACCGAACTCCGAAAAAGAGGCGTAGCTGACCGCCATGCCCCGTCGCGCGAGGGCGCGCGCAAGCTGGGCCGTGAAGGCGTGGCCGCTATAGTCGTGCAGAAGCACTTTCAACGGGCGGGCGCTCATCGGCCGGGCACCGCCCGCCGGCGCTTCAGTGGCGCTACATCCAAGCCATGGCCGGGTCGTTCCCGCCCACGAGTTGTTCCCCAAAACAGACGAAAATCCCCCAACGACAAGGTCCCCCACAGCGTTCTACAGACGATCGCGGCCAATTGCCTCAAAGGGCGAGGGTTGTCGGAGTCTCCTTGCCGGGCAGTCAACACTAACGTGGGGAAATAGCGAATTTCTCAGGCGCTAGTGGCATTTCGGAGACGTGGTAACCAATTTCTACTTCTTGCCGCGCGCGTTGTTGACACCACTTCGGTATATCGTGTTCTATATTAACGACTTGTTAACGATCATCGAGGGGTGTGCCGGGTATTGGGGGGTGTGGAGACTGGCGCTGGGGGTTCCGTTACCGGCCAGCGGACCTTAGCAAGGCGACGTCCGGCGCGATAGACGCCGACCATCCCCCCAAAAATCATTCCCTTCATCATCCATCGGTCCGTGTCGGGCTTGTGGATCAGAAAGACTGACGCGGAGGCGCCGGGGTGGCGCCTCGCGAAACCAATTGTCCGTGTTCGGACAACCCAGGGAGTTTTGTGTCATGGCTACTACCTACAATGTTGCCACCTACGAGGATCTGATCGCCGCGCTGGCTCACGGCGAGGATGCGATCATCATCAACATCACGGAGGACATCGACCTCCAGGCCACGGTAAAAATCGGTGGCAACGTCACCATCAACGGCGGCGGGCACACGATCGATGCTACGGCGGTCAACGGCTACGGGCTGCTGGTGGTCGGCGACGGCGTCAGCCTTTCCGACTTCGTCCTGGTGGGCGACAGTGGCGGTACGTATGGCATCAAGGTGTCGCCCAATGATGTCAACGACGCCCCGCTGACCGGCTTCGAGATCAGCGATGTTGCAATTTCCGGGTTCGGGCGCACGGGCCTGGATCTCAACGGCGTCGTCGGGGCCAGTATCATCAACGTCACCGCCACCGGCAACGGCACCGGCTATGGTGGCAACGGTATCACCCTGACCAACAGCGCCGACGTCGAACTCAGTGGCATCACCACTTCCGGCAACAGTTGGGGTGGCGTCGGCATCTATGGCAATGGTGGCTATTACTCGGTTCCCGTCTCCAACATCAGCTTCACCGGCACCAACTCCCATGCAGAAAGTGTCGCCGTCTACGGCTCGGGTTTCACCCCCAATGCTGTGACCTTCGACGGCGACGAGGTTTTCCTCGTTACGTTCGACGGGGATTTCGCCGGCCAGTCGGCAGTATTCGCCACTGCCGAGGAGGCCATCGCCGCGGCTCAGGCCGCCCGGACCCTTTCCGGCGTCACCTCCGTCGCCATCGACGGCCCCGGTTTCGAAGGCACCGAACATTTCGTCGACGCCGACGGCAGCATCCAGGCCGCCATCACGGCCGCCAACGAGGGCGACATCATCATCATCGCGCCCGGCACCTACTACGAGAACGTCGTCATCAACAAGGCCGGGCTGACCCTCATCGGCACCGGACCGGATACGATCATCAAGGGGACCTTTAAAGAGTCGAACTCTATTGCTTCGGAAACCACGGTTTACGATTGGGCGAAGACAAACACCCCGTCGGAAAGCGGTAGGGGTATCACGGTCTCGGCCGACAATGTCACCATCAAGGGGTTGGCCATCACCAACTTCTATACCGGCATTGAGCTGGGCAACGGTGTCGATGGCCTCGAGGTGGATGGGGTCGACATCAGCTCGGTCTGGCTGGGTCTGCGCAAGGGTACTGCGGCTACGTTGTCGGACCTCACCCTCACCAACGTCTCGGTCACTGACGCCAGCCAAGGCATCACCTTCTTCAAGGCGAACTCCATGGCTGGTACCGTTGACGGGGTGCTCTTCGACGGGCTGATCTTCTCCAACATCACCCAGAAGGGCATCTACGTCGAAGCATTGTCGAATGCGCATCTGACCAACATCGCGATGACCAATGTCGGCCAGTTCGGTACCGCCTCCGGGGCCAACGGCAACGGCATCGACGTCAATCTCAAGCATGGTTTCTACGAGAACATCGAGATCGACAACTTCACGCTGACCGACGTCGGCAGTTCAGACCAGGACGGTGATGGTACGAGCCACACCGTTGCCGCTGCCATTGCCGTGAAAGCTCGCAATGATGGCGCCTACGAAGCGAACCCCGCTATCTACACCGGCACGCTGAGCATTCACGACGGTACGATTAACGGCACGTCGACGGGTATCCGCGTCGGCGAACCCGGAAAGGACAATCTCGGTCCGACCGTGGACGTCAGTGGTGTCACGGTGACGAATGCCAGCGTGTCGCAGATCGACAACCAGAGCCAGGCGGTCCTCAAGATCGTCGGCTCGGCGGGCGCCGATACCATCGAATACACTGCCGGCCCGGACTCGGATGGTCCGATCGTCTATGAAGGCGGTGCTGGCGACGACACGATCATCGGATCCTCGGCGATCGACATTGCCGCCTATGCCGGCCCGGCCGCGGACTACAGCGTGAAGTTCGATGACGGCCACTGGACCGTCACGGACAACAACACGGACGACCTCGACGAAGGCAAGGATACCCTCACTGGCATCGACAAGGTGCAGTTCAGCGACGGCACCCTCGATCTCAACGCTCCGATCAAGGTCTATGACGCCGACGGCAATCTCGTTGCCACCTATGCGGCGAGCGAGCTGCGCAATGCGCTCGAGAACTCGACGGACGGGCAGCGCGTCGAAATCGCCAACGGCGAATACGTGCTGGCAGGCGGTCGCATCGACATCGACAGCGACATCACCGTGGTGGGCGAGAGCGAGGCCGGCGTTCAGATCGACGCCACTGCCCTCAACGACGAGTGGGTCATTCTCGTCGAACACAGTGGCGTCACGCTGTCGAACTTCACCCTGTTCCGCGACTCGGCAGACGACAACAACCTACTGCCGCATCGCGGTCTGAAGATCCAACCCGATCCCGCCACCGGTGGTGGCGACCACACGATCTCCGATATCTCGCTGAGCAACATCACGGTGCGCGGCTTCTATATGGCCGAGATCGATATCAACGGGGTTATCAACTCGTCGCTGACTAACGTAACCGTCCACGGCGAGGGGACCGGCGGTGCTGGTATCGCCATCACGGATTCTGCGGGCATCCAGCTCACGGATATCGAGACTCATGACAACGGCTGGGGTGGCGTCGCCATCTATACCAGCGCCGGTGGCTTCACCCAGCAGACGGACAACATCACCTTCAACGGTACCTTCGTTTCCGACGACACTCAGCCCATCCTGTTCCAGGTCAAGGCTGGCGCTCCCTTGGGGAACGTCTCTCTTCCGGATGGGTACGACTTTGCGGTCTACAACGACGGCTACCGCGCCGACGGCAACCAGTTCCTGGTCTTCTTCACATCGCTGGACGATGCAAAGGCTTATGCCCTGCAGATTCAGGAGGCCACCACTACAGGTGTGCCGACCGTCGACAGCAGCAACACTCGCTCGGTAATCATCGCCGATGGTTCACCGGACGACAACGTCTTCACCCCGGGCGACATCTATGTCTACGACGGCATGTCCATCCAGGCCGCCATCGACAAGGCGCAGCCGGGCGATACCATCCACGTCGGGCCGGGCGTCTACGACGTCTCCACCGCGCTCGTCATCGACAAGAGCCTGACCTTCCTCGGCGCCAACGCGGGGGTCGACGGCAACGGCGACCGTGGGGCGGAGACCGTGCTGGCTGGCGGCAGTGGCGTGCTGTTCAATATCGGTGCCAATGTCGACGTCACCTTCGACGGCTTCAAGATCACCGGCGAGCGCGTCATGCACGAGGGCCAGGCCAACCAGGGCTTTACTCTCACCAACAGCGTGCTCGACATCACAGCCACCTTTGGCAACGTCTTCTATTTCGGCCAGGTCGGCACCAACGGCTACCACGTCGAGTTCAGCCATAACGCCGTCTCGGTGAAGAACTACACCGAGTTCTTCGAGTTCTTCGGTGATGGCACGTTCAATGTACACCACAACACCTTCACCGGCGTATCGGGTGGCGTCTACTCGCCTGGTGGCGGCAGCGATGTGGCCGATATCCTCAACATCCACAGCACCGAGGGCACTGTCGCCGACAACGTCTTCGACGGTATCGATATCGGTGTGATGGTCGCCGGCAATGCCGGCCCCGTCACGATTACCGGCAACACTTTCCAGAACCTGCACCGTGACCCCGATGGCAGCGATGGTGACGCCGCCGGCATCGTCTTCGTCGATCCGGCTTATGCCGGTACCGTCACCATCACAGGCAATACTTTCACCAACAGCGACGCAGGCATCCGAACCTCCACCTTCTACAATGACGGGTCGGCGCCCACGCTTGTCGGCTCCTCCGACGACATCGTCATCGATGACAACCAGTTCACCGGTGTCGACGATCCGTTCCTGGTCAACATCCCGGGTTCGCTCGCAGCGACCAACACCACTATTGACGAAGTGTTGTACCCCACGCTCGCGATCGGCAGCACCGGCGACGACAACTTCATTGGCGCGCCGGGTGAGGACGAAGTGCTGCACGGTGGCGACGGCACCGACACGTTCACTGTCGAAACCGACGTCCTGACTGCAGCCAACTTCGTTTACGACGAAGAGACGAACACCTGGACTGTGATCAGCCCGAATGGCGGCACCGACGCACTCGTCCACTTCGAAAAAGTGGTCGACGCCAACGGCCACACCTTCCTGCTGGTGGACGAGCTCGGCTCCTACACGTCGATCAATGATGCCATTCAGGCGGCTCCCGAGGGCGCCACCATCATCATCGCTCAGGGCGTCTACGAAGAACACGTCGTCATCGACCGCCCGGTCACCCTCATCGGCCTGGGCAATGTGGTCGTGAAGGGCAACTTCGAGACGATCAACAACGTCACTGGTAACCTGTCCGACTGGATGACGACGGCGGGCGGCTACACCAACGTGGGCAGCGGTATCGAGATCGCCTCCAGTGGTGTCACCCTCGATAACATCAATGTCGATGGCTTCAGCTACGCCGTCAACTTCACGACCGACGTGTCCAACGTCACCCTGCAGAACGTAAACATCTCCAATTCCTGGATCGGCATCGAAAAGGCGGCGACCACCAACATCGACAACGTCAATATTCTCGGCGGTTCGATTGAGGATGGCTATATCGGCATCGATTTTGCTAAGGCGACCGGTGGGGCCAACGTGGATGACGGTACCGCCACCAATGTCACCATCGATGGCCTGAGCCTGTCACTCCTCTCTGCCAAGGGCATGTATTTCGAGGCATTGGCGAGCTCCGACATTCTCAATATCACAATGAATCACGTCGGCTATTTCGGCACAGGTCCTGCCGGTGGGCCGGCGCAAGCCGGTGCCGGCATCGAGTTCAACCTCAAGAACGGCACCTATGGCGACATCACCGTAGACGGCTTCGTTTTCACCGACGTCGGCAGCGCCTCGCATCCCAACAGTGCAGCAATCTCCGCCAAGACGCGCGACGACAATCCCGGCTACCAGCCGGTCAGCTGGACTGGAGCCCCGCTTGAGGTCAAGAACGGCACGATAGACGGTACTTCGACAGGCATCCGGCTTGGCGAGGACGGCCAGGCGAATGCTGGTCCTGATCTCACAGCGACCAACGTCACCATCTCCAACGCTGTTCACAGTGCCGACCACGGCGACGTCGATAACCAGTCCACGGCACGCCTGGTGATCCACGGCAGCAACGGTGCCGATACGCTCGAGTACACGGCTTCGGGTGCATCGGACGGCGCGATCACGTTTGAAGGCGGTGCTGGCGACGACACGATCATCGGATCCTCGGCGATCGACATTGCCGCCTATGCCGGTCCGGCCGCGGACTACAGCGTGAAGTTCGAAGCCGGCCACTGGACCGTCACGGACAACAACACGGACGGCCTCGACGAAGGCACCGATACCCTTGAGGGCATCGACAAGGTGCAGTTCAGCGACGGCACCCTCGATCTCAACGCTCCGATCAAGGTCTATGATGCTGGCGGCAACCTCGTTGCCACCTACTCGGCGAGCGAACTCCGCAACGCGCTCGAGAACTCGACGGACGGCCAAGTCGTCCGCATTGCGAACGGTAACTACCTCCTCACTGGCCCGCGTATTGATATCGACAGCGCCATCACCGTGATCGGCGAGAGCGAAGACCTCGTCCAGATCGATGCCACTGCGCTCACCAACGAACATGCCATCCTGATCGAGCATAGCCAGGTGTCGCTGTCCGGCTTCACGCTGTTCCGCGACCCCAGTGGAGATGACAACGCTCCGCAGCGTGGTCTCAAGATCCAGCCCGATCCCGGTTTCGGATATTCTGCCGAACCGATTACCGGTATCTCGCTGAGCGACATCACGGTGCGCGGCTTCCATCGGGCCGAGGTCGATTTCAACGGGGTGGACGGTGCGACGTTGACCAACGTGACCGTCGACGGCGAGGGGACCGGCGGTGCCGGCATCGCCATCACCAATTCGGCGAACATCTCGCTCGATGGTATCAGCACGGCCGCCAATGGCTGGGGTGGCGTGGCCATCTATACTAAGGGCGGCGAATACGCGCTGCAGACGAGCAACATCACATTCGGTGACGATTTCAGCTCGACCGACAAGCAACCGATCCTCTTCCAGGTCAAAGCCGGCGCCCCCTTGGGAACCGTTACGCTGCCGGACGGATATGACTACGCGGTCTACAACAAGGACTACCGCGCGGACGGCAGCGAGTTCCTGGTCTTCTTCACCTCGCAGGAAGCTGCGAAGGCCTACGCGCTGCTGATCCACACCGCGACGGCGCCGGGCGTAGAACCCGAAGTCAAGTTCACCAACACCGGCTCGGTAATCATCGCCGATGGTTCACCGGACGACAACGTCTTCACCCCGGGCGACATCTATGTCTACGACGGCATGTCCATCCAGGCCGCCATCGACAAGGCGCAGCCGGGCGACACCATCCACATCGCCGCGGGCACCTACACAGAGCACGTCACGGTCAACAAGGCGGTGACTATCCT
>Ga0182793_1000637_pt1 | contig 25757 bp, 24 predicted proteins | sample Passage237A_FD_130498 | JGI IMG/M metagenome (GOLD analysis project Ga0182793, IMG submission 130498) | Cellulose adapted compost microbial communities from Newby Island Compost Facility, Milpitas, CA, USA - Passage2 37A (version 2) (version 2) ... | reverse complement strand
CCTTCTATGCCGGTGACCATCAATGGGGGCTATGGCCGGCCTGCCTGGTACGACACTCGGGAGATGAGCGTCGTCAGGCGCGTTGACGTTGCTCAGTTGCCCGCTTCGGCGGAAGAGGTCAACAAGCTCATAGCGCGGGAAGTGGCGCGGGGTATTTCGCCGCAGCGCATTTTGCTGGCGGGCTTCTCCCAGGGGGGCGCGGTGGTTTACGAAGCGGCGCTCAGTCGCGCTGAACCTCTGGGGGGATTGTTGGTACTTTCCAGCTATCTGGCTACCTGGGAGAGCCTTAATCCCGTGGCAGATCATCAGCTGCCCATTCTGGTTCAGCACGGCACCCGCGATCCGGTGGTGCCGGAATTGCTGGGGCAGCGTGCCTGCGAGCAGCTGCGCACCTGGGGTTATCAGCCTGTGTACCAGATCTATCCCATGGAGCACAGCCTCTGCGGACCCCAGATCCTGGCTATCAGGGAGTGGCTGCTGGCCTGCTTGGGTTAAAAATTTTGATCCAATAAAAAGCCCGCCATTGGGCGGGCTTTTTATTGGCACGAATTGCAAACTCAGACAGCGGGTGGGTTGCTTTCCGGATCTGCCGGACTGTCAGCAGCAGGCTCACCTTTGCCTGAGGCATAGGATTTGGCCTTGTCGGCAAGTTCGCGGAATTTGCCAGAAGCCTTGGCCAGCTTGGCGTCCCACTCGGGATTGGGGGTTTGTCCTTCAATAACCTTGAAGAACACCTGGGTCATGGCGGTCACAGCCAGCGGCTCCAGCAGTGCAGCCTTGAAGCTCCAGGCCAGCAGCAGGGCGCCAAGAAAGGTCCAGGCCCCCACAGTGCCGGGGAAGAAACTCATGATGGCGCCCACCGGAGCAAGGATGATCAGGAATATCAGAAAGGTGAGGCCGTACATGAACAGCAGCAGGAACACGGCATTCTTGAGCATGGTCTTGTAGTTTTGCGCATAGAGCACCAGGGCTTCGCGGCTGCTCTGCCAGGGATTGGTGCTGCGAATGCGAATGTTGTAGGCCAGGATGATTTCATCCACATAGGTCAGGGATGCCTTGAGAATGGCGTTGACTATGGATACCAGCTTGTCCAGACCGGGAATCGGGATAAAGCGGGCAATGGTGAGCAGCAGGCCGTTGAGTACACGCAGAATGCCCTTGATCAGCTGGTCGATACCAAAGAGCACAGAGGCCTCAACAAAGCGCTCCTTGACAACTTCCTGACCGTATTTCACCTGACTCTTGCCCTGCGGCAGCTCCCGTTCATCCAGAGCCTCCACCAGTACCGCAATATGGGCTGCCTTGACCAGATAGAGAATGTACTCCCTGGCCCAGTAAAGCAAACCGCTGATGCCACCAAAGCCGATAAAGGCCCCCCAGAGGGCGCCGCTGCCGGGCTTATCGCCAAAGGCAGTAACGCCATAGCCTATGCCGGCACCTATGCCTGTGGCGATGAGATAGGCCAGGGTAATGCCAAAATAAATGGCCATGCGCAGGAGAATGAAGGGTGATGTTTTCAACATCAGCTTCAGGGCCTGGGAAAAATTAAAATCCCACATGTATGCCTCCTTTGGAGTTTTGTTAGTGTTTTTTGAGGCCGCTGTCCCGACGGCTTGCCGGTGAACAATAACAAAGGGTTGTGAACCCCGCCAGCTTAATGATGAGCGCGAATGATCAATAGCCAGATTTGCGTCCTGGCGCAGAGTTTGTGCCGCTCGCGAAGGTTAAGCTTTTGTCCGGAATTTTTTTCGGATTTTTCCAGGTTGGGCGTTGCTTTTCGAGGCTTCCATTGGGCGGAAATTATGTTCACCACACGTGTTGCGGCCTTTGTTTTTTTGTCCTTGAGCTTTGTCGGCTGCGGCAGTGGCAGCGGCGGGGGTAGCGGTGGCACAAGTGTGCCTGTTTCCAGTCAGATATCGTCTTCATCGAGTCTTTCCAGCGACGCGTCATCTTCCCGCTCTTCGTCCTCTTCTTCGCCCATCTCTTCTTCGCGCTCATCCAGTTCGAGTTCTTCGCTGTCATCAAGCCAGCCGGGATCTTCCAGCTCGAGTTCTTCGCTTTCTTCAAGCCAGCCGAGATCATCCAGTTCGAGTTCTTCGCTTTCCTCAAGCCAGCCGGGATCATCCATTTCCTCGAGTTTGTCTAGCAGTTCGGCTGTCAGCAGCCAATCCAGCAGCCAATCCAGTAGTCAGGCCAGCAGCCAGGTCAGCAGTCTGGCGGCGCCGCAAAACCTGCTGGTGTCAGTGGGCAATCAGAGTCTGACTCTGCGCTGGAATACAGTGCCCAATGCCAGCAGCTATCACATTTATTACGCGACTGTAGCCAACTTTACTCCACAGAATTATGCGTCTGCGCCGGGCGGTACCTGGTTGCAGAATGTCAGTTCGCCGCGGGTGATCTCCGGTCTTACCAATGGGCAGACCTATTATTTTGTGGTCACATCCGTGGCCGGCGGTGTGGAAAGCGCGCCCAGTCTCAACGTCAAGGCGGCGCCTGCAGCGCCTGTCGCTTCCATGGCGCCAACACCCAACGAAGTACTGGCGATGGAATTGATCAATCGCGCGCGCCTTAATCCCGAAGCGGAAGCGCAAATACATGGCATAGGTTTGAATGATGGCGGTACTTCCATTTCGCCTGCGCCCAAGCCGCCACTGGCGCCCAATGAATTCCTGGTGAAGGCGGCGCGCAATCACAGTCAGTGGATGATGAACAATAATGTGTTTTCCCATACGGGAGATCAGGGTTCGTCGCCCACAGACAGAATTCTGGCGGCGGGTTATGCGCTGACCGGAAGCTGGACCACGGGAGAAAATATCGCCTGGCAGGGGGTCGGTGGTGGCTCAATCAATTTGAAAACCATGGTCGAGCAACATCACAGTCTGCTGTTCAAATCTCCCGGACACAGGGCCAATATGCTCAACGCCAGTTTTCGTCAGCAGGGTGTGGGGCAGGTGGAAGGAGATTTTCGTCATGACAATGGCCAAACTTATCTGTCGTCCATGCTAACGCAAAATTTTGCGCGCTCCGGCAATGCTTTTTATCTCACCGGTGTGGTTTATCAGGATGCCAACGGCAATGATTTTTACGATCCCGGCGAAGCACTGAGTGGCGTCAGTCTGCAGGTGAATGGTCAGAACTATCCGCCTTTTGCCAGCGGCGCCTATGCCATTCCTCTCGCCAATGGCAGCTATGAGGTGACTGTGACTGGCGCGGGCAGTGTGGATCCGGTGACTGTGCAGATTAGCAACAGCAATGTGAAGCTGGATGTGATCCGCCGCAACGGCATTACTGAGATACTTACCTGGCCGTGACGGCGGTGACGGCCACAGGCACCGACTTGAAGGCCGGTGTCTGGCTGCGAGGATCGCGCCGCGTATCCAGAAGCACATTGGCTTCCGGGTAATAGGCCAGCAGATTCTTGCGCGGTACATCAAAGGCAAAAATTTTAAGGCCTGCCATCTGACCCACCGCCGAGTGGAGATTGACATAATCTCCCGATTCCAGACCCAGTTCGGCAATGTCTTCAGGATTCATCAGCACTGACCAGCGGGTGTGAGTGCCGCGGTAAGTGTCTTCCTCTTCGTAGATCATGGAATTGAACTGGCCTTCGCTGCGAATACTGGCGAGGGTGTAGGGAAACTCTGTTGCTGATGTTGTAGTAGAGGGCAGGCTGGTCACCACAAAACTGGCCTTGCCACTGGGCGTGTTGAATAGTGGCTGATGCAATATCCGCTGGGGAATGGTGAATTCCTCGCGGCTCTCATCTATGTTCGCCAGAGCTTCGAGTCCGGGCACCATTCGCGCCAGAGCGCGGCGAATTTCCCTATGTTCTTTCATTTGCGAAAAATCCAGCGGACCCTGCGCCATAAGTCGCTGTCCCAGCTCGCAGAGTATCTGCACTTCGGAGCGCAGATTGTCCAGACGCACTATGCCACCATCGCTCAGACGCACGAAGTTGAACATGGATTCCTGGGTGGTGGGCTGAGGCTCTTCATCGCGCGCACACACTGGCAGAATCAGCGCTTCGCTGGTTTCCATGCCGTTGATATGGCCGCGATTGAGCGTGGTGGTGAGATAGACCTTGAAGCCAATTTTGTTCAGCGCCTGACGCGCCCACTGGCTGTTGGGTGTCGCTGCATAAAGATTGCCGCCCATCAACAAGGCTGCATCTATTTCATTGCGATCAGCGGCTTCCAGACAGGCGAGCGTATCCATGCCCGGTTTGCGGCTCAGTGGTTTACCGCTGAATTTCTCCAGTGCCTGCAGCATTTCTTCCGACAGCTGGGGTTTGACGCCCACACTGCCTATGCCCTGCACATTGCTGTGGCCCCGCAGCGGCAACAACCCGGCGCCTGACTTGCCCAGCATGCCTCTCAGCAACGCCAGATTGGCTATGGCCTCCACGTTATCCACGCCCCACTGATGGTGGGTGATGCCCATGCCCCAGGCGAAGACAACATTCTTTGCCTCGGCGTATTGCCGCGCGAGGGATTCGATTTTCTCCCGCGTTACACCGGAGAGATTTTCTATGCTGCTCCACTCACAGGATTCCACTGATTCGCGGTAGCTGGAAAAATTTTCTGTGTAACGGGTAATAAATTTTTCGTCGATGCTGTTGCTGGCCAGCAGCACCTTGGCCACACCGGTAAGCAGTGCCAGATCGCCGCCGATTTTGGGTTGTACATACTCGGAGGCAATCCAGGTGCCGCCGCTCAACAGGGAGCTGGCACTTTTGGGTACGGCAAAACGCACCAGCCCCGGTTCCTTGGCAGGGTTGATCACAATCACCTGACCGCCGCGGTCGCGACAATTTTTCAGTTGGTGAATAAAACGCGGATGGTTGGAAGCGGGATTGGCGCCTATGACAAAGATGCAATCCGCCAGCGCAAGATCCGCCAGAGAAACACTGGCGGTGCCAGAGCCGATGCTTCTGCTCAGGCCCACGCCCGTGGCCTGATGGCAGTAATAGGAACAGTTGTTGACATTGTTGGTGCCGTAAAGCCGTGCCAGTAACTGCAATACAAAGCCTGCCTCGTTGGATGAGCGGCCGGAACTGTAGAAAAAGCTGCGCTCCGGCAATGTCTCGGCAAAGCGTCTGGCCATAATGTCCAGAGCCTGATCCCAGCTCAGAGGTGTGTATCTGTCACTTTCTGCCGACTTGTAGATGGGGGTGTTCAATCGACCCAGATGTTCCAGTTCCTTTGCGCTCAGCTCGTGGAAGTCCGCCAAGGGGTGATTGAAGATTTCTGTAGGAATGGCCGGTTGTATGTCCGTGGACTGGGCTTGCACGCTCTTGTTACATACCGAGGGAAACTCTCCCAGCTCGTTGGCCATGCCACCTTCCTGACCGCCCATACCCAGACCGCAGGCCTTGCAGGTGTTACGGCTATTCAACGCCTTCGCCGAGTTCAGCAGACCTATGCGCCCCAGAGTCTTGAGTGTGTAGAGAATCTTTTTGGGACCGCCGCCCACTATCTTGAGTGGCTGGGCGGGTTGGATATCGGACATGCTGTGGCCATCCTTTGTTCTTATAGACATGTGTTTTTATCGGTGTGTTTTGGCCTCAGGTTAACGGTTCGGGTGATACGGGTAAAGTAGGTAAAGCCCGCTGAACGAGAAGCGGTAATCATTGCCGGACATTCCACTATTTTCTGATCGATTTGCGTGGGCAGCGCTGGCGCTTGCACCAATGAGCAGGTGCAGGATCGCGGTTTGGGGTTGGGCATAGCGCGTGACATGGTGGATCACTGTAAGGGCGATCTGGAATTGAGAACCAGCCCTTGGGTGGCTTGCGGGTTGTGGTTCGTTTGCCTGCTGCCACAGTCTGAGTCTGCTTTTGCTGTGATATACTTTTCGCCCCTATTGGGTGGGTTAGAGCATTCCCGATCTTTTTCCGCGATGCGGAAGCCGAGATAAACGAAATATCCCCATGCATATCAATCTGCAGCCTGTCAGTCATATCCGGCCGGAAGACTGGCCCTACATTCTTCGCATCCAGAGTGAAGCCTATTCGGCCATAGAGCCGGAATCTCCCAGTGTTATGCAAAGCAAGTGGCTTTGCTCGCCGCGCACCTGTCTGGTGTTCCGCGATGGGCAGCAGAAACCTCTGGCCTATCTTTTGTCTCATCCCTGGAGTCAGGAGAAGCCGCCGAGCCTGGGGCAGGAAATTCCCCGCGATCTGACCAGCGACCAACTCTATCTGCACGATCTCGCCGTATCTTCCGCTGCGCGCGGCACTGGTGCTGCCAGTCGTCTGGTGCAGCATCTGCTGGATCTGGCGAGAAGCGAAAATTATCGACAAGTCAGGCTTATTTCGATTCAGGCCTCTCTGCCCTTCTGGCAAAAACAAGGCTTTGTGCCGGACACAAGTGTCGCTGTGTGCAAAACCTACGGTACTGATGCCAGTTATATGGTCTTGAACCTGCAGGATTCCTGAGCATCGGCATAGACGCATCAAGCTGGATTTGATGTGGGGTTTGTTCTCTGTAAAGGAAAGAAGGCATGGGTCAGCAATCTGGTTGCGAAAAACCTGGGTGCTAGTTGCGCCTGATTCGCCGGGTTCCTAGCCTTTATCCAGCTCTCCCGTTTCCAAAAAGGGCGAGGCGTCAATATTTTCTGCATTCATCATGCTCGCGATCCTTTGCAATGCGCTCAGGATCAAGGACTGCTCCCAGTCTGCGAGAGCATCAAAACGATCCACGAATTGCTGTTGTAAGGCTGTCGGCGCCCTTTCCAGCAGCTCTTCACCCTCGGAGGTGAGGTGCACGTGCACCTTGCGCTTGTCTTGCTGCGAGCGCTGGCGATACACCAGACCGCGCTTTTCCAATCGATCGAGGATACTGGTAACCGTTGCCTGGCTCAGGCTGACCTCCTGCGCCAGTTGACCGATGATGGCGTCACCCTGACGACCTATGGCCTGCATCAGCAGCAGCTGAGGCGCGGTAACCTGCGAGGTTTTGATCAGCTGGCGCGAATGGAGGTCGGTTGCACGAATAACCCGGCGCAGGGCGATCAATACCTGGTCTGCTTGACTCATAACCTCGTCTCTCTGTGGTTTGGGCTTTTGTGTGCCCAGGCTCAATAGGCGGCCAATACTATCGAGTTGTTGGTTCAGATAGCAAAAAAATAATATTTAGTGTACAATGCAAATAATTATTTTTTGTTAACGATTTATCCATTATTTATCGAACAAATATAGAATTTCTCTATTTTCAAACTCAAAAAATTAGTTTCATTACTAAATAATTGTGATTTAATGCTGGTCTGGATATAGGGAGTGATCAAAAAGCGATCAATCAAAAAGGGTGATTATTATGTTTGTCTCATCGAAAGCGCCTGACATCTCACAGTCTAAACGCCAGGGTATGGCCAGTCTTCGCAAACCCACCGCGGAAGATGGCTATGCCCTGAATCGACTCGTTGCCGCCTGTCCCCCGCTGGATACCAACTCCGTCTACTGCAACCTGCTGCAATGCACCCACTTTCGCGATACCTGTCTGGCCGCTGAACTGGATGGCCAACTGGTGGGTTTTGTTTCCGCCTATATACCACCCGCTCAGGCAGACACCCTGTTTGTGTGGCAAATCGCGGTAGCCGACCAGGCGAGGGGCCAAGGTCTGGCCAAGCGCTTGTTGAAGGCTTTGCTTGAACAGGTGCCTGTCCGAGTGCGTTTTATTGAAACCACCATCACACCAGACAATCAGGCGTCCTGGAGTCTGTTTCACAGTCTGGCGAGAGATCTGAATTGTCAGCTCGAAAGCCGCCCGCTATTTGATCGCGAGCGCCATTTTGACGGTCGGCATCCGAGTGAGGAATTGCTCAGCCTCGGTCCTATATCGACTGTCATCAGGGGGACTCTTGCCGAATCTCATGTCGAAGCGAATAACACGCACTCTGCGCTCAACGACGAGTAACTCCGATCGCATCGATCACGACTAAAACCTCTGTTCATCCCTGCTAACAAATCGCAACCATAACGACACGAGGAAACTACTCATGCATATTTTTTCTGAAATGGAGTCTGTTGTTCAAAGCTATGCCCGCTCTTTTCCTGTGGTATTTGATCGCGCACAAGGCAGCTACCTTTACGACACCGAGGGAAAGGCCTACCTGGATTTTCTTGCCGGCGCTGGCTCACTCAATTACGGCCACAACAATCCTCTGCTTAAAAAGGCATTGATAGAGTATCTGGATGCTGATGGAGTGACTCACGGCCTGGACATGCACACCTGCGCCAAAGCGGACTTTATGCAAAAGTTTCGCGATTACATTCTTGAGCCGCGCGCAATGGACTATCGCATGCAGTTCACTGGCCCCACAGGTGCCAATGCCGTAGAGGCCGCACTCAAGCTGGCGCGCAAGGTAAAGGGGCGCAGTAACATCATCGCTTTTACTAACGGCTTCCACGGCGTAACTCTGGGTGCGGTGTCGGCCACGGGTAACCGCCACCATCGCGAGGGTGCCGGTATACCTTTAACGAATGTATCGCGCATGCCCTTTTGCGGATACCACGGTCGCGATGTCGACACCTTGAAGATGATGGATAAGTTATTGAGCGATCCCTCCAGTGGTGTTGATCAACCCGCTGCCATTATTGTTGAAGCTGTTCAAGGCGAGGGTGGATTGAACGTGGCAGAAAAAACCTGGCTGCAAGGTTTGGAAAAACTGTGCCGCAAACACGACATGTTATTAATCCTCGATGATATCCAGGCGGGCTGTGGTCGCACCGGCAGCTTTTTCAGTTTTGAGCATACCGGAATCAAGCCTGACATGATCACACTTTCAAAATCCTTGAGCGGCTTTGGCTTGCCTCTGGCGGTGGTGTTGATGAAGCCCGAGCTGGATCAGTGGAAACCCGGTGAACACAACGGCACTTTTCGCGGCAACAACCATGGGTTTGTCACCGCTGCTGCAGCACTTGAGCACTATTGGAAGACCGATGAATTCAGTCGCGAAATTGAGGCCAAGTCTCAACAGGTAGGCAAAGCCTTTAAAGCCATCAGTGAGCGCTACGGTGTTACCGAATTGCGTCCCAAGGGCCGAGGTTTGATGCAGGGTCTGGAGTGTCGCAGCGGTGAAATCGCTGAGCGTATTGCTCGTGCCGCGTTCGCGCGTAACCTGATTATCGAGACAGCCGGTAATCGCGGACAGGTCGTTAAATGCTTTTGTCCGTTAACTATAGATAGCAAGGATTTGCAAACAGGCCTTGAGAGGCTATCAGCGGCGATTGATGAGGTAATTGGCAGCCAAAATCAGGTTCTCGGCAAGGTGGGTTAATTACAGCGTTTTTTACATTTTTTGAAGAAAGGTTATCGATATGATTGTTCGTCATCTGACTCAGGCGCGTGCCAATGAGCGCCGCGTTATCTCCGAAGGTTGGGAAAGTACTCGTCTGTTGTTAAAAAACGACCAAGTGGGTTTCTCTTTCCACATTACCACTATCTATCGCGGTGCAGAGTTACAACTGCATTACCAAAACCATTTTGAGGCCGTCTACTGCATTAGCGGCTCGGGTGAAATCGAGGACTTGCAGACAGGTCAGGTACATGGCATTCAGCCAGGCACTATCTACATTCTTGATCAACATGACAAGCACATCTTGCGTGCTCATGAAGAGATGCAAATGGCCTGCGTATTTAATCCACCTTTGCACGGCAAGGAAGTTCACAACGCCGATGGGTCTTATGCTTTGGACGCTGAGTCGGTGAGTGATTAGATGATGCGGTTTGTCATTGATGAGGCAGATAGCGACTGTGCTGTACAGCGTGCATGCAAGGTGAAAGTCCACAGCGATGGAGTTGTCATATGCGCCGCCTAGGATTTTTTGATCTGCTGGGGTATTTCGGCTGGATGCTGCTGGTGGTTGGCTTGTTTTTTGGCTGTTACATGGCGCTGGCTGATGAGGTGCTGGCGCCGGTAGATCTGGCTGCAAATGAGCGTGTCAGTGAGTTGCAGGAGCCACTCTATAACCCCTTTGTTGAGCGCTATGTGCTCGATGAACTCAAGCAGCTGCGTGTTGACATGGCCAACCAGCGTGTCGAACTACTGCAACAGCTGGTTGACCGTCATGTGGAATCCATTGACAAGGGCGTGAGTTACGCTACCAACACCATCACCTATTTTTTCTATTTGATTGCGGGCGTTACCTCAATATTGGTATTGGTGGGTTGGTCATCCATTCGTGAAATGAAAGAAAAAATGGGTAACCTGGCGGATGAAGAGGTGCGCAAATTGATTGAGGTCTATGAAGAGCGTTTGCAGGGGATTGAAAAGCAACTTACGCAAAAATCCCGCCATATTGATGCCAACCGCGAAGAGATTGAACGCACCCAAGAGTTGCATTCACTTTGGTTGCGTGCAGCACAGGAGTCAGTGCCGGCGAATAAAATCGCGGTTTACGATCAGATTCTTGCGTTAAAGCCCAGTGATTGTGAGGCGCTAACCTACAAGGCGGACGCGGTATTGGAGTTGGGTGAACCCCAGTGGGCAGTCAACCTGTGTCAGCAAGCTTTGGCAATAGATTCAGACAATGCCCATGCGTTTTACCAGCTGGCCTGTGCTCACGCTGCGCTGAATCATCCCGAAGAGGCAATTCATTACTTGCAACAAACGCTGGCTCGTGCCGACAGCTACCGCGAGCTGGTTGCCAGTGACAGCGCACTAGCGCCGCTGGCGGATTTACCTGCATATAAAAAGTTGCTCCAAGCTGTTGTAAGGGATTAGCTTGTGACTTTGCCCCGATTGGATTCATCTGTCGCACACAGCTCCAGAATGATGTGGATTGCCGCAGCCATCGCTTTGCTGTTTGTCGGCTTTGCCACAGGCTTTACCCGGGAATTTAGCGGTTTTTTTTCAGCCATGGGTCGATATACGTTTGTGTATTTCGGCTGGTTTTATGTGCTGAGTGTCAGCGGCCTATTGATTTTCTTACTGTGGATAGCTGCCGGCCGGTACGGCAATCTGCGCTTGGGACGTGAACAGGAGCCTGCTCAGTACTCGCTGGGCGCCTGGTTTGCGATGCTCTTTGCGGCAGGTATAGGTACCGTGTTGATGTTCTGGGGCGTGGCCGAACCTCTGTCTCATTTCATTAAGCCGCCTTTTCTGGAAATTGAGCCAGGCTCTCGCGACGCGGCCAAGGCGGCAATGAATGTTTCTCTCTATCATTTTGGGTTGCACACCTGGACCATTTTTACCTTGCCCGCCTTGGCGATTGCCTTTTTCAGCTATCGCCAGGATTTGCCTTTGCGCGTGAGTAGTGTTTTTGTGGTTTTTTTGGGAGAACGAATCAAGGGCCCGCTGGGGCGCAGCGTAGATCTACTCGCGCTTTTGGGCACACTGTTTGGTGTGGCAGTTTCGGTGGGATTGGGCACTTTGCAGCTGGCGTCCGGTGTGAGTTATCTCAGTGGCGGTGACTCAAGTTTGGCTTGGCAGCTGGTAATAGTGGCACTGGTGGTTCTGGTTGCTACCACCTCTGTTGCTTTGGGCTTGGATAAGGGTATCAAGCGTCTTTCCTATTTCAATATAGGTCTGGCATTGGTGCTACTGGCGTTTATCTGGGTATTGGGTCCAACCTTGTTTATTACCGCCGGTAGCGTGCAAAATCTGGGTATTTATCTGCAAAATTTACCCTGGATGTCTTTCTGGACTGAGGCCTATCAGGGCACCAGCTGGCAACAGGGTTGGACGGTTTTCTACTGGGCCTGGACAATTTCCTGGGCACCCTTTGTGGGCCTGTTTATCGCGCGCATATCCCGCGGGCGAACGGTTCGTCAATTGGTGTACGGTGCACTCGGTGCGCCCTTCCTGTTTACGTTAATGTGGTTTTCTGTGTTTGGCTTATCAGCAATCGACTTGCAAATGCAGGGTGTGGATTTGGCAAGTCAGGTAGAGGCTGATGTTTCCATTGCACTCTTTTCTTTTCTGCAAAGCTTTCCGCTTTCATCTTTCACTTCGGCGCTCAGCCTGATCATCATTCTCGTCTTTCTTACCACGTCTGCCGACTCAGCGGCATTGGTGATGGACAATTTATCCCGCCCGACTCAAGTCGGTTCTTCGGTGTGGCATAGAGTTTTCTGGATGCTGCTATTGGGTGCTGTTGCTGCGAGTCTTCTGTTGGGCGGTGGGCTCAAGGCGTTACAGGAAGTCATTACCGCGCTCGGCTTTCCTTTTTGCTTGTTATTGGTGGCTATGGCGGTGGCTTTGCTGAAAGAACTGCGACGCTCAGTAGCGCCGCAGTCTATACATCAGCTGTAGAAAATTGATCTCAATTCAGGCTTTCAGAATGGCCTCGATTTTTGTCAGCTCTTCGGCGGAAAACTCGAGTTTATCCAATGTGGCCACCGAGTCCTCAATTTGGGCGACCCGGCTGGCGCCGATAATGCAGCTGGTGATGCTGGGATTGTGCAGTACCCAGGCCAGCGCCATCTGCGCCAGAGACTGGCCTCTGGTTTGGGCCAGTTCATTCAGCTGTTGAGCCTTGACGATTTTTTCCGGTGTGATGTCCTTGTCCGACAGATAAATCTGCTCGGTTCTCGCCGCGCGTGAGCCTGAGGGAATTCCTTGCAAATACTTGTTGGTCAATAAGCCCTGAGCCAGAGGAGAAAAGGCGATAGCACCAATACCTTCCTCGTCGAGCACCTGCGTCAATCCTTCCTCAATCCAGCGATCAAACAGGTTGTAGCGCGGTTGGTGAATCAGTAGCGGCGTACCCAGGGATTTGAGAATGGCGGCGGCTTCGCGGGTTCTTTCCGGCGAGTAGTTGGAGATGCCTGCGTAGAGCGCGCGTCCGGAGCGAACAATAAAGTCCAGCGCCTGCATGGTTTCCTCCAGCGGGGTTTCCGGGTCCATGCAGTGGGAATAAAAAATATCAAAGTATTCAAGTCCGGTGCGCTTGAGACTCTGATCGCAGCTGGCGACCAGATACTTGCGTGAACCGCCAATGCCATAGGGACCGGGCCACATGTCGTAACCTGCCTTGCTGGAAATGATCAGCTCGTCGCGATAGGGCGTCAGGTGCCGCTTGTAGATCTGGCCGAAATTGCTTTCCGCCGAGCCAAAGTGAGGACCGTAGTTGTTGGCCAGGTCGAAATGGGTAATGCCCAGATCGAAAGCCCGTTGAATCATAGCGGTGGCGTTGCTCAGAGAATCTACTGAACCAAAGTTCTGCCACAGGCCCAGTGACAGGCGCGGCAGGCGCAGTCCGCTGCGGCCACAGCGTTGGTAGGGCATGCGGGTGTAACGCTGGGGATCGGCGACATAGAGAGGGTTGGGTTCGTGGGTAATCATCTATCTGCCTTCTTGTTCTGGATAAGCTGAGTGACGGGATATCTGGCCGATTTTTGACCAGACGACCCCGGGTGGCGGCTATCTTAGCCCAATTCTCCCGCGGGCAAGCGGCTGCTGACCGGGAATAATGTAAAGCTAGGTCAAGGCCGAATCGGAGTCCCATCGGCGGAGACATGCGCCAAGGCATCGACAAAGGCGGTCAGCTGCTGCATCATTTGTCTCGCTTTTCGCCCGTCGCCATCCCATCGACAAGTCTTTACCCAAGCCAGAATCAGTATTGGACCGGAGACCCCATGAAATTTCGCTTTCCTATAGTCATCATCGACGAGGACTTCCGCTCGGAAAACACCTCTGGTCTGGGTATTCGCGCCTTGGCGGAAGCCCTGATCAATGAAGGGGCCGAAGTGTTGGGGGTCACCAGCTATGGCGACATGTCCCAGTTTGCCCAGCAACAATCCCGCGCATCGGCATTTATCATGTCGATCGACGACGAGGAGTTTGGCTCAGGTTCTCCCGAGGAAACCGATAATGCTCTCAGATCGCTGCGCGCATTTGTCGAGGAGATTCGCTACAAGAACAACCATATTCCCATTTATCTCTACGGTGAAACCCGCACCTCGCGCCATATTCCCAACGATATCCTGCGCGAACTGCACGGCTTTATTCACATGTTTGAAGATACGCCGGAATTTGTGGCGCGCCATATCATTCGCGAAGCAAAAAACTATCTTGATCGTTTGGCGCCACCGTTCTTCCGCGCCCTGATGCACTATGCGCAGGATGGTTCCTATTCCTGGCACTGTCCCGGTCACTCCGGCGGCGTTGCCTTTTTGAAATCGCCCATAGGCCAAATGTTCCACCAGTTCTTCGGTGAAAACATGCTGCGCGCCGATGTGTGCAACGCGGTGGAAGAATTGGGTCAGCTGCTGGATCACACAGGTCCGGTTGCCGCGTCCGAGCGCAACGCAGCGCGCATTTTCAATGCGGACCACTGTTATTTTGTGACCAACGGTACTTCGACTTCCAACAAGATGGTGTGGCATTCAGTGGTGGCACCGGGTGATATAGTCGTAGTCGATCGCAACTGCCACAAATCCATTCTGCACTCCATTATCATGTGCGGCGCCATTCCGGTGTTCCTGATGCCGACGCGCAACCATTTGGGCATTATTGGTCCTATTCCGTTGGAAGAGTTCACGCCCGAAAGCATCCAGCGCAAAATCGAAGCCAACCCTTTTGCACGCGAGGCGAAAAACAAGAAGCCGCGAATTCTCACCATTACCCAGTCGACTTACGATGGTGTGGTTTACAACGTGGAAAAACTCAAGGAGTTGCTTGACGGCAAAATCGAAACGCTGCACTTCGACGAGGCCTGGCTGCCTCACGCCGCATTCCACCAGTTCTACAAGGACATGCACGCGATCGGCAAAAACCGTCCGCGTCCCAAGGAGTCGCTGATTTTCTCTACCCAGTCCACACACAAGTTGCTGGCCGGTCTCTCCCAGGCGTCGCAGATTCTGGTGCGTGATTCAGAAAAAGTGCAGCTCGATCAGGATGCGTTCAATGAAGCCTACCTGATGCACACCTCCACTTCGCCGCAATACGCCATTATTGCGTCTTGCGACGTGGCGGCGGCCATGATGGAGGCGCCCGGTGGTCACGCGCTGGTGGAAGAGTCAATTCTCGAAGCGCTGGATTTCCGCCGTGCCATGAAAAAAGTGGACGAAGAGTGGGGCCAGGACTGGTGGTTCCAGGTCTGGGGGCCGGAGAAATTTGCCGAAGAAGGTATCGGCGAGCGCGAGGACTGGATACTGTCCAGCGAAGACAACTGGCACGGCTTTGGTAAACTGGCGCCGGGTTTCAATATGCTTGACCCTATCAAGGCCACCATCGTCAATCCGGGACTGTCCTTGTCCGGTGAGTTTTCCGAAACCGGTATTCCGGCTTCGATAGTGACCAAATACCTCGCGGAAAACGGTGTTATCGTTGAGAAGTGCGGTCTCTATTCCTTCTTCATCATGTTCACCATCGGCATCACCAAAGGCCGCTGGAACACGCTGGTAGCTGCCTTGCAGCAGTTCAAGGATGACTATGACAAGAACCGCCCCCTGTGGCGCATCATGCCCGAGTTTGCCAAAGCCAATTTGCGCTATGAGCGCATGGGGCTCTACGATCTCTGCCAGCAAATTCACGATTTCTACAAGGCCTATGACATTGCCCGTCTGACCACCGAAATGTATCTCTCGGATATGCAGCCGGCGATGAAGCCTTCGGATGCTTTTGCCAAGATGGCTCACCGCGAAATCGAGCGAGTGCCTATCGATCAACTTGAAGGTCGCATCACTTCCATTCTGCTGACGCCCTATCCGCCAGGAATTCCGCTGTTGATTCCCGGTGAGCGCTTCAACAAAACCATCGTGGACTATCTGAAATTTGCGCGGGATTTCAACGAGAAGTTCCCCGGTTTCGAAACCGATGTTCACGGCCTGGTCAAACGCGAAGTGAACGGCAGAAAAGACTACTTTGTCGATTGCGTGAAGGTGTGATTTTCTTTGGGGCCGAAAATGTTTTTGGCCCCATGAAGCTCATCAGCGAACAATAAAAAAGCCCGCCCAAATGCTGGGCGGGCTTTTTTGATTCCGGATGGACAGATCAGGGACGGGCAGCCCAGACTTTGCACCAGCCGGCGCCTTTGACTTGCTTGCCGGGGAAGAGATTACAACCGATATTCTCGGCGCTGAGATCGCCCTTGCCGTGAACGCAGTTGGCGCAGGACTGACCTTCGACCTCGCTGGCCTCCACATATCCCAAGGCTTTGGCCTGGGGATCATCCAGTGTGACCAGAGGATCATCTGCTACTGCGGGCAGGCTGATAGTTGGAATTAACAGGCAGCCACCGGTTGCGGCGGACCATTTCATAAATTCTCTGCGTTTCATGCTAACCACCTCGGAATATTGAAGTTCATCAGGCTTTGTTAGAGGTTGTGGAAAAACATCGGTTACAAGCTTAGGCGTTAATCCGGTTTTTTGTCTTGTTATTTATCAAAACTTGACCTATTGAGAGACAAAAACAGCCATTTTTTCGATGAAAAAGACATTTTGTGCCAGTTGGCGGCAGGCAACTTCCACTGACCGGGTGCACGCAAATCCGGCAAGCGGCATAATCGCTGTTCAAGTGCGCCTTTGTGTCGCTTGCAGAATCAGGACGAAAGGGTTGGTGCCCTGAGCCTCTGTATTGGGTCTTGGGCGCCAGTTACGGATTTTTGAATGACTTATGTGGAACAATGAATTATGCAGATTGGTAGTGATAAGGTTGTTGGTTTTCATTATCGTTTGAGTGACCTGGATGGCAGCTTTATTGAAAGCTCCTACGATAGTGAGCCTACTTTGTATCTCCACGGACACGAAAATCTCTTGCCGGCAATGGAGGCAGCGCTGGAAGGCAAGCAGGTTGGCGACAAGCTGACACTGGAGCTGAGCCCGGATCAGGCCTATGGCGAGCGCCGCGAAGGTGCGGTACAGCGTATTCCCATCAAGCATCTGTTGGAATACGACAAGCTGAAAAACAAATTGAAACCGGGGATGAAGGTGGCTGTGAATACGGCGCATGGTCCCTGGGAAGCTGTAGTGCTCAAGGTGGGCAAATTCAATGTGGATATCGACAGCAATCACCCTCTGGCGGGCAAACAATTGAAATTTGAACTTGAGGTGGTTTCTGTACGCGAGGCCACAGCGGAAGAGCTGGCTCACGGCCATGCCCACGGCGAAGGCGGGCACCATCACGATCATTAACTTCCAGGAGCTGTTATGCGCAAGTGGCAGTGGATCAGATTTTTTATTGCAATCAATTGGGCACTGCTGCTCGTGTGGGCTGGCTCGGCGGTCGCGGCTGAAGAATCGCCACCTGTCTACTCGCTCAAATACACCGTTGAACTGCAACCGGAAAAGGATCGCGCGCGCGTCACCATAGATGTGGAGCCGGGCAAGTATCTGCGCTATGTGCGCTTTCGGGTCTTGCCCAGCTACTCCAACATCAAGGCCAATGGTCATTTTGATATCAAGGCTGGCATGGGTATCTGGCAGTTGCCGGAAGGCAAGGGACGTTTGCGACTCAACGTCAAGATTTCGCGCGAGAAAGGCAAGGAGGGCCGCTACGATGCGCGTATGACCAAAGACTGGGCCATCTTTCGCGGCGACAGCATTATTCCTGCTGTGTACACCGATGAATTGCCCGGTGCCACATCCCAGGCGGAATTGAATTTCAAGTTGCCCGAAGGCTGGAGTATCGAAACCGGCTGGCCGCGTATTCGCGGAAATCGCTTTCGCATGGATAATCCCGAGCGGCGTTTTGATCGCCCGGTGGGCTGGATGATTGCCGGCAAACTGGGCACGCGCCGCACCTATGTGGGCGATACACAGATTGTGGTGAGCGCTCCCCAGGGTGAAAATTTTCGACGCATGGACATGCTCACCTTTCTCACCTTTGTCTGGCCGCAGATGCAAAAAGCTTTTGAGACATCGCCTGACAAGTTGCTGATTGTGGGGGCGGGTGATCCCATGTGGCGCGGCGGTCTGTCCGGCCCCAATTCATTTTATCTGCATGCAGATCGTCCCATCGTTAGTGAAAATGGCACCAGCCCCATGGTGCACGAGCTGGTGCATATGGTGACGCGCATTCGCGGAGTCAAGGAGGATGCCATCAGTGATGACTGGTTTGCAGAGGGCATGGCGGAGTTTTATTCCTTCGAATTGCTTTACCGGGCCGGTGCTCTGACCAAGGAGCGGCGTGCACAGATCATTTCCCATCTGGGCAACTGGGGGAAGGATATTACCGACCTGCGTCAGGAGCGATCTTCCGGGCCTGTAACTGCCCGTGCTGCAGTGTTGCTGGATGAACTGGACAAGGAGTTGCGCTCAACCACCAGTGATCAGCGCAATCTGGATCATCTGGTGCGTCTGTTGATGCCCAAGCGACGCGTGTCTCTGGCAGATATTCAGGCGGCGGCGAAGGAGATTCTGGGGCGTGAATCCCGAGTTCTGCAATCACCTCTGTTGAACAGGACAGGGGAGTAGTTGCAAAAAAGATGAATAAAAAAGCAGCGCTTCAGCGCTGCTTTTTTATTTGAGCGGAATTTATTTTGCGCCTGCGGCTTCCAGCGCCTGAGCATACTCTTCGCCATTGCGGTGAGTTTTCACCACCTGCAAAAATGTCTTGCCTTCCGGACCCTGAGCATTCAGATCCCGTCCCGCTTCAACAAACAGGCGCACAAAAGTGCTGAAGTTTTCGCCGCGCATGCCGCGATAAGCTTTTTCCAGCAGGTAATAATCTGTGTTCACACCCTCGGGCGCGGTGAAATCCAGAAAGGTTCTGATGCGCGCTTCGTCGAAGATTTCGCCCAGTACCTTTTCTTTGTCTTTGCGTAAGCTCATAAGTCTATCCGTTCAGTTTTTTCAGCAAGAGTTCATTGAGTGCCTGGGGATTGGCCTGACCCTTGGATGCCTTCATGACCTGGCCTACAAAGAAGCCCAGCATCTTGCCGCGTTTGGCTTCGTCGGCAGCGCGGTAACTTTCCACTTGGGCGGCATTGTTAGCCAGCACTTCATCGATCATTTTTTCCAGTGCGCCTGTATCCGAAACCTGTTTCAGGCCTTTGCTTTCAATAATGGTGTCGGCATCGCCTTCACCATTGCAGATGGCTTCAAATACCTGCTTGGCAATTTTGCTCGACAGGGTGCCATCTTTTACGCGCACTACCAGACCAGCGAGCAATTCCGGTGTGACCGGTGACTGGTCAATACGCTGTTCGGTGCGATTCAGATAGGCACCCAGATCCGCCATGATCCAGTTGGCGGTGAGTTTGGGTTCGTGACTGATGGCGGTTGAGGCTTCAAAGAAGGCCGCGGTGAACTTGTCCATGGTCAGCTGACCTGCGTCATAGGCGCTGAGTCCGTACTGCTCCATAAAACGCGCGCGCTTGGCATCGGGCAGCTCCGGCATCTGCTTGCGCACCTGCTCGATGTAGTCATCGTCCAGAATCACCGGCAGCAGGTCAGGGCAGGGGAAGTAGCGGTAATCGTTGCTGTCTTCCTTGCTGCGCATGCTGCGCGCTTTTTTGGTGTCGCCGTTGTAGAGGCGGGTTTCCTGAACAATCTTGCCACCGTCTTCCAGAATATCTATCTGGCGTTCCACTTCCAGTTCAATCGCCTCTTCCATGAATTTGAACGAGTTGAGGTTTTTGGTTTCGGTACGGGTGCCCAGCTTGTCAGCACCTTTGGGGCGCACGGAAATATTCACGTCAAAGCGCATGGAGCCCTGGCTCATATCGCCATCGCAGATTTCCAGCGAAGTGACAATCGAATGCAATTTTTTGGCAAAGGCTACCGCCTCTTCGGCGCTGCGCATATCCGGCTCGGTCACCACTTCGATCAGCGGTGTGCCGGCGCGGTTGAGGTCAATGCCGCTCATGCCTGCAAAGTCTTCGTGCAGGGATTTACCCGCGTCTTCTTCCAGGTGAGCGTGGTGAATGCGTACGCGCTTGGTGCGGCCACCTTCCAGTTCCAGATCGATATAGCCAGCGCCAACAATGGGTTCGGCGAGCTGGGTGGTCTGATAACCTTTGGGCAGGTCGGGATAAAAATAATTTTTGCGCTCGAACACAGAGCGCTTGCCGATTTCGGCATTGATGGCCAGGCCGAACATAGTGGCAAAGCGAAAAGCCTCGGCATTGGCAACTGGCAGAGTGCCGGGCATGGCCAAATCAATCGCGCAGGCCTGGGTATTGGGCTCAGCACCGAAGGCGGTACTGGCACCGGAAAATATTTTACTTTTGGTGGCGAGTTGTACGTGTACTTCCAACCCGATAACTGTTTCCCATTCCATCACAATCATCTCGTTCGTTTTGAGGCACCCTGCTGTGCCAATTTCAATACCCGTATACCTAATGGCACCTACTCAATCCCCGGCGCAACCTGTGCGTGGAAATCCGTTGCCTGTTGAAATTGATGAGCGATATTCAACAGTTTTGCTTCAGCAAAATAATTGCCGATCAGTTGCAATCCCACCGGCTTGTTATCCACCAGACCACAGGGAATGGACAGACCCGGCAGCCCCGCCAGGTTGGTGGCGATGGTGTAGATATCTTCCAGATACATGGCTACCGGGTCCTTGGTCTTGGAGCCAAAGGGGAAGGCCGGTGAGGGCGATGTGGGGCCGAGGATCACATCCACAGATTCAAAGGCGCTGACAAAATCCTGCTTGATCAGTCGGCGCACCTGTTGCGCCTTGTTGTAGTAAGCATCGTAATAACCGGCAGAGAGGGCGTAGGCACCTACCAGAATGCGGCGTTTCACCTCATCGCCAAAGCCCTCGGCGCGAGAGCGCTTGTAGAGATCCGCCAGATCCCTGGGATTTTCGCAGCGGTAGCCGTAGCGCACACCGTCAAAACGCGACAGGTTGGCAGAACATTCGGCGGGCGCAATCACATAGTAGGCAGGCACTGCCAGATGGGTGTGCGGCAGACTGATACTGTGAATGCTGGCACCCAGGCTTTCATAAACCTTGATAGCCGCTTCCACTCGCGCGGCAGTATTCGGATTCAGACCTTCGCCGAAATATTCCTTGGGTACACCGATTTTCAAACCCTGCAGCGACTGGTTGAGGTCGGCGGTGTAATCGGGTACTTCGCGTTCCACGCAGGTGGAATCCTTGGGATCGAAACTGGCCAGATCATTCAGCAGGATGGCCGCATCCTCGGCGGTGCGGGTCAGCACACCTGCCTGGTCGAGACTGGAAGCAAAGGCAATCATGCCCCAGCGGGACACACGTCCATAGGTGGGCTTGATGCCGGTGAGGCCGCAGAGGGCAGCCGGCTGGCGAATGGAGCCGCCGGTATCCGAAGCAGTGGCGGCCGGAGCCAGGTGAGCGGCAACGGCAGCAGCGGAGCCGCCGGAGGAGCCGCCGGGCACGCAATCAGTGGCCCAGGGGTTTTTTACCGGGCCGTACCAGCTGGTCTCGTTGGAAGAGCCCATGGCGAACTCGTCCATATTGGTCTTGCCCAGAGTCACCACCCCCGCCCGCAGGTAGTTCTCAACTATGGTGGCGTTGTAGGGCGCGATGAAGTTGTCGAGCATTTTCGAGGCGCAGGAGGTGCGCACGCCCTGGGTACAGAAGATGTCCTTGTGGGCAATGGGCACACCGCAGAGCGCCGGTGCATCGCCGGCGGCCAGGCGCTGGTCGGCAGCGGCGGCCTGTTGCAGGGCCAGCTCTTCGGTGACGGTGATATAGCTGTTGTAGGTCTTGTCCAACCGGGCTATGCGGTCGAGGTAGTGCCGGGTCAGTTCCGTACTGGAGAAATCCTTGCGGCGCAGGCCGCGGATCAGCTCGGCGATGGTCAGTTGATGCATTGCAATGGTTTCCTGATAGCTCGCAGCCGCAGCTGCGAAAAGACGTTATTCGATCACCTGGGGAACCAGATAAAGGCCGTTTTCTGTGGCGGGGGCTATGGCCAGGAAGGCGTCGCGCTGGTTTGGCTCGGTCACTTCGTCAGCGCGCAGACGCTGAACCGCGTCCAGCGGGTGAGCCATGGGGGCGACGCCCTGGGTATCTACCGCTTGCAGTTGATCTACCAGAGCCAGCACATCGGAAATGCTGGATGCCACCTGTTCGGCGGTATTCTCGGAGATGGCAATGCGTGCCAGCTCGGCCAATTTAGCGATATCGGAACTAGAAACTGCCATTCAAACAACTCCAGTAAAAACAACAGCGGCTTGCGGGCAACTTCCGGCTGGGCGGAAAGTCAGTGCAAACTTGAATGAAAACTCGCCATTTGGCGAAAATGGGCGCACAAGTTACCACATTTGCGCCTTGCTCTAAATCCCTTGCATTGATAGAGTGCCAGCACTTGCGCGGCGAGGCTTTGCCAGCTTTCCGGGTCGCGCGTCCCCCGAGAATTTCTGGCGTTCACAGTGGTCGGATAACACAGCCAGAAATTGTCCTGGGCATCTACGGAATTTCACGCTCGTTGCATAGGCGCCTCAGGGTGCCGATTCTGCGGCGGGTGTACAGACAAAGAACATTAAGGTCACTTCATCCCATGTTAAAACACCTGCGCGGAGTCTTTTCCAACGATCTCTCTATTGACCTGGGCACGGCCAATACCCTGATTTACGTACGCGGTCGCGGCATAGTGCTCAATGAACCCTCGGTAGTGGCAATTCGCCATCACAACGGCCACAAAATTGTTGAAGCGGTGGGCACCGAAGCCAAGCGGATGCTGGGGCGGACACCGGGTAATATCACCGCTATCCGCCCCCTGAAAGACGGTGTTATCGCCGACTTTCAGGTCACCGAAAAAATGCTTCAGCACTTTATCCGCAAGGTGCACGAAAACTCCTGGTTTAACCCCTCTCCCCGCGTTCTGATCTCTGTTCCCTGTTTGTCCACCGAGGTGGAAAAGCGTGCGATCCGCGAATCCGCCATAGGTGCGGGTGCGCGTGAGGTGCGTCTGATCGAGGAACCCATGGCGGCAGCCATAGGCGCGGGCCTCAAGGTGGCCGAGGCCAGCGGTTCCATGGTGGTGGATATCGGTGGTGGTACCACCGAGATTGCGGTTATCTCTCTCAACGGGGTGGTCTACTCGGATTCCGTGCGTATCGGCGGCGACCGTTTTGACGAGGCCATTGTCAACTATGTGCGTCGCAACTACGGCAGCGTTATCGGCGATGCAACTGCCGAACGTATCAAGCAGGAAATCGGCTGTGCCTTTGCCGGCAGCGAGATGCGTGAAATCGATGTGCGTGGCCGCAATCTGGCAGAAGGGGTGCCGCGTAGCTTTACCCTCAACAGCGACGAAATTCTTGAAGCTCTGCAGGACCCACTGGCTGGCATAGTCCAGGCGGTGAAAAGTGCCCTGGAGCAGTCCCCTCCCGAACTGGCTTCCGATATTGCTGAAAGCGGTGTTGTGCTGACCGGCGGCGGAGCCCTGCTGCGCGATATAGATCGCCTGCTCTCCAATGAAACCGGTTTGCCCTTTATCGTTGCCGAAGATCCGCTCACCTGTGTAGCCAGGGGTGGTGGCATTGCCCTGGAAATGAGCGACAAGCGTAATATTGACCTCTTGTCGTCCTGATGAGTTTTGCGGGCAGGGCCGCGCCTTGCCCCTGGCGGCAGCCCTCCCGATGCTGCCGCTGTCTGCACAGGAGAAACTGCCATTAAACCCCTTTTCAGCAAAGGTCCGGCTACCGCATCGCGTGCGCTGCTTTTTATCCTGGTGATGATCGGGCTGATCTTCGTCAGCCTTTACACCGACCGTCTTGCCCCCCTGCGCGAAACCCTCAACGAATGGGCGGCTCCCCTGTATCAGGTCACTGACTTTCCTCGCCGGTTGGATCTCTGGCGCCAGGAGACCTTTGTCAGCCGTGCCGAACTGCTGGCGGAGAACGAAACCCTGCGCACCGAACTGCTGATCCACCAGCGAAAGCTGCAGCAGATGGCGGCTCTCGCAGCGGAAAACGTGCGTCTGCGCCAGCTGATGAACGCCACCGACATATTGCAGGACAAGGTGCTGATCGCCGAGCTGATAGGTGTATCGCCCAATCCGCTGACCCACGTTATCTGGATCAACCGTGGGCGCCAGCAGGGGGTTTATCAGGGTCAGCCGCTGCTGGATGCCTTTGGTCTCATGGGGCAGGTGATAGAGGTAAATGAAAACACTGCCAAGGTGCTGCTGATCTCCGACCCCACCCATGCGCTGCCGGTACAGGTCAATCGCAACGGGGTGAGAGCCATAGCCGAGGGCACAGGCGACCTCAACCGCATGCGTCTGCGCCATGTGTCCAATACTACCGATATTCGCGTGGGCGACCTGCTGGTCAGCTCGGGTCTGGATGGGCGCTTCCCTGTGGGCTACCCGGTGGCAGAAGTGGACAGCATTCTGCGCGATCCCGGTCAGGCCTTTGCCACGGTGATTCTGCGGCCCAAGGCGCGCCTGGACCGCAGCCGTCACGTACTACTGGTGTTTGACTCCCGCGAGCTGACCAACTGATGTCGGGGCTGGAGCTGAAAACCTATGGGGTGATGGCCTTCAGTCTGGCGGTGGCCCTGTTGCTGAATATCTATCCTCTGCCCATGGAGTGGCGCTGGTGGCGGCCGGACTTTGTGCTGATAGTGGTTATCTACTGGATGTACCTGCTGCCCCTGAGCCTCTCTCTGGTGGCCGTCTGCTGTTTCGGTATATTGCTGGATGCGCTCGAGGGCATGCCCTTCGGCCAGCACGGTCTGGCGCTGGTGATTCTGGCCTATATTTGCCTGCTAACCTATCAGCGGGTGCGCAACTATTCCATCTGGCAGTATTCGCTGTGGGTGTTTTTTCTGGTGACCATCGCCCAGCTGACCGACACCTGGGTGCAGGCCATGAGCGGACGCCCGGTGCCAGGTCTGGAATTCCTGTTGCCCGCCTTTGCCAGTGCCTGTTTCTGGCCGTTGTGTTATCTCGGGCTGGAGCGTATCCGGCGGCGTTATCGAATTGTCAGCTGAGCGGCTGGCCAGGATTTTTTAGCAGGAGATTTTCGCCATGTCTGCCCTGATTCCCGATCTCTATCTCGCCTCCCAGTCACCCCGGCGGCGTGAGCTTTTGCATCAGATTGGTGTGCGACATCAGACGCTCTCTGTGTCTGTGCCCGAGGTGCGTGCGGAGGGGGAGCGTCCAGTCGACTATGTGCAGCGGCTGGCGCGAGAAAAATCCCTCGCCGGTCTGGCTGCCGCCCAGGCTCAGGGTCTGCCCCTCAGACCAGTGCTGGGCTCGGATACTCTGGTGGTGTGGGACGATAAACTGATGGAAAAACCGGCGGATGCCGAATCCTGTGCGCTGATGCTGCGCCAGCTCTCCGGCCGCAGCCATCAGGTGATGACCGCTGTGGCCATGAGTCTGGAAGATCGCCTCGAACTGGAGCTGGCGGTGACCGAAGTGCGTTTTCGCGTGATTTCCGAAGCGGAAATTGCCGCCTACTGGGCCACGGGCGAACCGGCGGACAAGGCTGGTGGCTATGCCATCCAGGGCCTGGGCGCCGTCTTTGTCAAATCCATTGCCGGCAGCTATTCCAATGTGGTGGGTCTGCCACTGGAAACCACTCTGGTGCTGCTGGACAGCTTCGGCGTGCCCTGGTGGCAGCCTCTTGAGGCGGGTGCATGAGCGAAGAGATTCTGATCAACGTCTCCCCGGTAGAGACCCGTGTCGCCCTGGTGGAAAACGGGGTGCTGCAGGAGCTTTATATCGAGCGCAGCTACGGCAAGGGCTATGTAGGCAATATCTACAAGGGCAAGGTGGTGCGGGTGCTGCCGGGCATGCAGGCGGCTTTTGTCGACATAGGCCTGGATCGCACCGGCTTTATCCACGTCGCCGACATGCTGCCGGAGCCGCCGGAGGGTGAAGCCCGCCGCAGTGATCTGCCGGATATCCGCAGTCTGGTGCGCGAGG
>Ga0182793_1000635_pt1 | contig 25782 bp, 17 predicted proteins | sample Passage237A_FD_130498 | JGI IMG/M metagenome (GOLD analysis project Ga0182793, IMG submission 130498) | Cellulose adapted compost microbial communities from Newby Island Compost Facility, Milpitas, CA, USA - Passage2 37A (version 2) (version 2) ... | reverse complement strand
TGGTTCGCCCGCCACCAGCAATGCGCCCAGACAATCCAGCAGCAGTGTGTCATCGCCGGTCTCCAGCGACCCTGTGTCGTCTGTGTCCAGCGTCCGCTCGAGCGAATCCTCACAAACTTCTCTGTCAAGCATGTCGTCATCAAGCCAGGTTTCGTCAACCTCTTCATCTTCTGTTGCATCCAGCGCCCCCAGATCTTCCCGCTCATCGTCCAGCAGAAGCAGCTCATCGCTGATTTCCAGTGATTCATCTTCCAGTAGTTCGGTTGCAAGTTCGAATTTTTCGTCCAGCAGCCTGTCGAGCGCCTCATCCAGCAGTGCCCTTGGCTTACTGAGTTTTGAAGCGGAAGAAGCCACTATTTTCAGAGGCGTTATCGAAAATGAACACGTCGGTTTCAGCGGCACGGGTTATGTCAACTACGACAATGTCGCCGACAGTCATGTGGAATGGCAATTCAATCTGATCAGCCTCGCGGTGGTCTCACCGGTAGAACTCAACATCTATTACGCCAATGGTACCAATGCCAATCGCCCTATGAGCATCAGCGTGAATGGTGTGGTTGTAGAACCCAATCTCGCTTTTGAACCTACAGCAAGCTGGGATGTGTGGGAGAAAAAGACGCTGCTGATCTCTCTCGCTGCGGGAAACAACATTATTCGTGCGACTTCTGCCAATCCCAATGGAGGCCCCAATGTTGACCGCATAGAGTTGAAAGGTAATTTGCTGTCCAGCAGTTCATCTTCCGTGTCTTCATCCAACGTAAGTTCCAGCTCAAGCAACAATCCCGGATCTGTTCCCAGCTCAAATTCAAGCAGTGTCGCTTCCAGTTCAAGCTCTGTTTCAAGCAGCGCTTCTTCAAGTTCGAGCTCTTCTTCACAGGCAGCACAGGAAGTCAGAGCCTTCCCCGGTGCTGAAGGCTTTGCGGCCATGGTGACCGGCGGCAGAGGCGGAAGGGTTATTAAAGTCACCAATCTCAATGCCACCGGCCCTGGCAGCTTGCGCGATGCGCTGAGCCAGTCAGGTAAACGCATCATTGTGTTTGACGTTAGCGGAACCATTCGTCTTCCAAGTCAGGGAGGCAAGTACGGCGGCATCCTGTGGATCGAAAATGGTGATGTGACCATCGCCGGTCAGACTGCGCCCGGTGCCGGCATCACAATCGAAGGTCGCCTCTATATGTCAGGGATCAGCAATGTGATTGTTCGCCATCTGCGTGTTCGCCCTGAATACGATGGCAGCGCCAATAACCAGTTCGATGCCATTCAGATTTATCGGAGCCAGCGCATCATGCTCGACCATGTCTCCGCCTCCTTTGGTGTGGATGAAACCATTGATGCCTATGAAGCCAACGACATCACTTTGCAGTGGAGCACGGTGGAAAGTGCTTATCGGGATGCCGAGGGTCACAATTACGGCTTCCTGAATGGCGAACCAGGCCGCAGAGTCAGCGTGCTCAATAATATCTTTGCGCACAATTCACGGCGTAACCCAGCCATCAGTAATGGTCCGGCGGATGTAATCAACAATGTGATCTACAACGTGCGCCACGGCTTCCATCACGATGATCCGGCAGCCAATAACAACAACGCTGGACAATTCAACGTTGCGGGCAATTACTTCAAGGCAGGGCCCTCCTCTGCCACACTGATTCCCATTTGGTTCTGGAAAGAAATCGGCGATATTCCCTCGTCCTACTATGCACAGGGTAACTGGACAGACACCTCTGCCGGTAATAGTCAATGTCGGCAAGGCAATATGACCAATCCTCGTTGTAATAACGATGAAAACAACCAGTATCGCAATTTCACACTGGTTGAGACTCCCTTCAACTTCACCGCCCAGGCCAGCGGCTGGCGTATGCCCAATATCAAAACCGCAGCCCAGGCCTATGCCCAGGTACTGGCCAGAGCGGGCGCGTTTCCTCGCGACCTGGTGACACGCCGCACTGTCAGCGAGATACAGGCAGGCACAGGTGCATGGAACAGCCGCCGCGACGGACTCGACATGATGGATGGATTAACCCCCTCTCCTGCACTTGACGACAGCGACAAGGATGGCATGCCCGATCTGTGGGAAGCCGAGAGAGCGCATCTGGGTTTGAGTCCGCATGTGGCGGACCACAACACCATCATGCCATCCGGTTATACCGCAATTGAGGAATACATTAACGAGCAAGCCGCAGCCATATTGCCCTGATGAGGTGATCACCATGAAACAATCAACAAAAACAACCATTAAAATTTTTAGTCTGGGCTGCCTGGCAACTATTTTGATTGCCTGTGGCGGCGCACCGACGGAAGGAGACGGTAACAAGGTCTCATCATCCATCAGATCCAGCGCGCCAAGTTCTGTTACAGACACTGTATCCAGCTCATCTGCCAGTGTTGTTTCTTCCATTGCCAGCAGTCAGCAATCACCGGACTCACAGGAAGATTCAAAAGACAGCAGTTCCTCTTCCGTCAGCAGTGTGCAGCCACCAAGTTCAAGCTCCATTTCGAGTCGATCCAGTCGTTCTTCAAGATCTTCTGCCAGCAGTGCAAGCAGCACTGGTCCCATTCCGGGTTCCAGTTCGTCCGATGCCAGCAGTTCTATTGAGGATTCAGGCGCATCTTCATCTGCACAAAGTTCCAGCGATGCATCTTCGAATGAGCCATCTTCTGAATCTTCATCATCCGAAGTATCTTCATCACAAGCGGCTTCAGAGTCTTCCCAGTCATCAAGTAGCTCAACTTCATCAAGCAGTTCCAGCTCATCAAGCAGCTCCGTCTCATCAAGTCCTGCCAGCTCAAGTCAATCTTCATCCAGTGCGCCAGTGTTTTCCGGCGAGGTGGGAACAATCATGTTTGTAGGCCAGGTGCCTGTGCAGGCTTTTGCCGCACGCACAGCCACCTTTGCCAACCACCTGCCCAATTCCAATAACCCCAAAGGTGGCGGTCTGTTTATTCGCTATCCCGATGGCATTCTGCGCAATCTCACTCAGGAAGCGGGCTTTACCAATGTGGCCGTACGCGAACCCACAGTGCACTGGGATGGCAATAAAGCACTTTTCTCCATGGTGACTCAGTCAAACAATCGCTGGCAGATTTACGAAATCACCGGCTTTGGCCGCAATGAATCTCCCAGTATTACGCTGGTACCCAATCAGCCCAACTACAACAATGTGTCGCCCTTCTATGGTTCGGATGATCGGGTGCTGTTTACTTCTGACAGACCCATTACCAATATGAGTCACCACTATCCACCGCTGGATGAATACGAATCCAGTCCTACGGTAGTGGCAATTTATAGCCTCAATCGCGGCAACGGCAATCTGTTTGTCGTGCAGCATTCACCCAGTGGTTCTTTCAGTCCCTTTGTCGACAGTTTCGGACGCATTCTGTTTATCAAATGGGATCACCTGATCAGAGACCAGCAGGTTTACCCCAACGGCCAATTCCAGCCGGTTACCTATGCTGATGAGAGTGCCAATTCGCCACGAGTTACAGGTAACGATGCCTCACTGGAAGCAGAAGTTTTCCCCGAGCCGAGATTCAAAATCGGTAACAACATGCAAACGCCCTACGGCACCATGAATGAACACAACTTCAATCACTTTATGCCGTGGGAAGTTAATCAGGATGGCACCGGCGAGCTGTCTCTCAATCATATAGGCCGCCATGAACTGGGGCTGAGCTACACCCATCAGCTGTTCAACGGTGACGGCAATCTGACCTACAACGGGGCACCATCCAGTGTTGCTGCCAATAACTACCATGTGAGCGCTCCTGGTGGCATGTTCCACATGAAAGAAGATCCTCTCACACCCGGTCGCTACTACTTTACGCGCGCGCCTGAATTTGGAACTGCCAGCGGTGGCGATATCTTGTCTCTGGAATCAGGCGTGCCGGGTGTAAGTCCGGAAAAAATGGTGGTTCGCGCTATCACCAGAGTATCGAGTGTTGGTTACGCACGCGATCCTCTGCCCATGTCTGATGGCCGGTTACTGGCTTCAGTCACGACACAAAAAGGTGAGTCGGTGCAGGCGAATGGTGCACCCTTCCGTCTTGCTGTTCTCACAGCTTCCGGTCAGCAATATGCCGTGAGTGGACTGCTGACCAATGGCATTCCTCACGGCAATGGTTATCTTTGGGAAATTGAAGCTGTAGAAGTGACACCACGTTCACGTCCGCCTCTGCGCACCATGGAAAGTGTTCCCACCATTGAACGCAATGTGTTTACACAAAAAGGTGTGAACATCAATCAGCTTCAATCCTGGATGGCAGCGCGTAATCTGGCGCTGATTGTGATACGCGATGTCACTTCCCGCGACCGCGCCGATCGTCAGCAGCCATTCAATTTGCGCGTTCCCGGTGGCGTATCCAAAACACCTCGCCCGGGAACTGTTTACGACGTTTCCTTCCTGCAAATTTTCCAGGCGGAATACTTACGCGGCTATCAGATGGGCAACATGCAGGGTCGTCGTCCGCTGGCGCGCCCCATACCTGGCAACCTGCCTGCCATATCCCATAACGGCCCCGAGGGCAGTGTGATTGTTGCGACTGACGGTTCTGTCGCTGCCTTCGTACCTGCAAGACGCGCTCTCACCTGGCAGCTCACTGATACCGAAGGCGTTGGCATAGTGCGCGAACGCAACTGGGTGTCCTTCCAGCCGGGTGAGATTCGCAGTTGTACCTCCTGTCACGGCGTCAACGACCGTGATCAAACCGGTCAGGGCGCTCCGCAAAATCAACCTCAGGCGTTGGGATTGCTGCTGGATTACTGGAAACAACTCTAACTAACAAATGACGTTAAGGAATTGAAGCATCATGGGTAGACAAGCTCAAGGTTCAAACAGATCGCGGCTGATATCAGGCGGAGTTCTTTTTGGCCTTATGGGAATCCTCAGCGCTTGCGGTGGAGCGGCAACTGATCAGGGATCATCATCCGCTCCAGCGCCTGCAAGAAGCAGTATTGCTGCATCCTCCAGCAGCAATGGAGGCGATGCTGTCTCCTCTGCAATTAGCAGCCAGATATCCAGTGTGATCAGCTCTAGCTCCACATCCAGCAGTGAGGTCTCGAGCAGCAGTAGCAGCCTGAGCACATCTTCGTCGAACTCCAGTTTGTCTTCGAGGAATTCTTCACGCACATCTTCCAGTCAGATTTCGATTACACCGCCGGAATCCAGTGCGTCCAGTTCCTCAGCAGAAAATTCCGCATCCAGCGCTTCCAGCTCGACAGGAGTGACTATCAGTCTGGAGGCAGAGGAAGCCATTGTTTTTCGCGGTGTTGTGCAAACAGAACATTCGGGATTCAGTGGTCAGGGTTATGTCAATTACGACAATGTCAACGACAGCTTTGTGGAGTGGCGCATCAGCTTGCTGGAATCGGCTACTGCCGAACTGGGTTTCCGCTACGCCAATGGTTCCAACAGCGGACGACCTGTGTCTATCAGGATAAATAATCAGGTCATTGCACCCAATTTTGATTTTGATCCAACAGGCGAGTGGACCCATTGGCAGACTCAGAGTCTGATAGTGAATCTGGTTGCTGGTGAAAACACCATACGCGCCACCTCCACCACCAGTGAAGGTGGACCCAATATGGACAGGCTGGAGATTTCCGGCGATCTGCTGCTGGCCAGCAGCTCTTCCTCTGACGCCAGTTCATCTTCAAGTAGTGATGCATTCAGCAGTTCAGTTTCAAGCTCCAGTAGTTCAAGATCCAGTAGTTCAAGCTCAAGCAACTCGGTTATTGTCAGCTCCAGTTCAATTTCCAGCGTGAGTTCAAGTCTGAGCAGCAGCTCTGTGTCGAGCAGCAGTTCGTCAAGCAGTTCATCCAGTGTGAGCAGTACTGTATCAAGTGTTCCATCATCAAGCAGTTCTTCGTCAAGCAGCAGTTCATCCTACAGTTCAATATCTTCATCCGGGTCCCTGACACTGTACGGCTCGGGACCCCTGGGAGCAGATAACGGCATGATGGAAACCTGCACCGGCACCAGGGATTCCGGCAAACAGGTACTTTGCGTCTGGGGCGATGTCAGCAGCAATGGCGATGGCTCTGCCGCCATGCCTTTTAAAACAATCAATGCAGCGCTGACCAAGGCGCGGGATGGTGACGTTATTCAGGTGGCCGGTCGCGAAGTGCCCGGCAGTCAGTTGGCTTATCGCGAAAATATTCTGATCGGCAATTATCAAAACACCTGCGACAACGGCGGTACACGTAAGAACATTGTTTTCCTTGGTGGTTTCAATCGCCTGTTCAGCGACAGAAATGCTGATCAATATCCAACGCTGGTGATAGGACAGTCTACCAGTCCTGCCTTCCAGGTCTGCGTTGTGCAGGGCGAAACCATTATAGATGGATTCCACATCACCACCGAAAAAACCAACCGTGGCATCAATGCACTGGTGGGCGCTTTTAGTAATGAACCGGGAAAAATTATTATTTCCCACAACAAGGTGTTTGATAACAGGAACCCCAGAACCACTCTTGATGACATGGCAAATGGCGGCGGCATCATGTTGAAAGTTAATGCCGGCGCATCGGGTGAAGTTAGCAACAACCATGTGTACAACAATGAATCCGCACGGGGTTCGGGCATTGCAACCCAGACTTCCAGAAGAAACGGCCAATGGAGCCAGGTGCTGATTTTGCGTAACCGTGTGGAAAACAATATTTCTCGCGGTTCACACGGGGGCGGCATGAATGTCAGTGGTGCAGGGGAAATTGCCTACAACCTGGTCTTGAACAACCAACTGCTCGGCAGTACGCCCGGCTGGGGCGGCGGCTGGGGCGCGGGCATTTTTGCCGAAGGCCAATCCGCCTATGCGCCTGTTTACGCTCACCACAATGTGGTGATGGGGAATTACGGTGCCGGCTACGGTGGCGCTGGTGAGTTCTACGACGAGGATGTGGATGCCAGGGTTGAATACGATCTAGTTGCCAGCAACAAATGCTCCTACGAGTACCGGTCTTCGGAAATCATGGCTGATATGGGCAGCGCCGGACGTACAGATGTATCACTCAAGAATGTCACTGTGCTGAACCATGTGTGTGCCGTCATGGGAAACAGCGGAGGTGCTCTGATGTTGCAGCCGGGTTCTCATGTAGTGGTGACCAACAGCATCTTTTGGAACAACATAGGCAGCAGTGGCAACAAGCGGGATTTTGGTCAGCAGGACCCCGCCAGATCCACTCTGTCAGTTACCAGTACCACCAGCGGGCAGAGCATCAGCGGTGCAGACAACTCCACTACCGATCCACAGCTGGAGAATCCAGCCACAGGGCGCTATAGCTCCCTGGCCTTCCCCAATCGCGGAGCCTTTGCTCCGGGCGGGCTTAATCCCAACCCCTAATAAAGACCTGCCTCCGACAAAAACGCCCGCGAACCCTACTCGCGGGCGTTTTTATTGGACTTCATTCTTGGTTGGCTTTTCTTCCAGGGAGGAAATCTTTACTATCCTTGAACAGTGTTTCCAGCCACTCTAATTAAACAAGGATATTGCCATGTTGAAAAAGCTGCTGTTTTCCATCGCATTGCTGTGTTTTATCTCCCCGGTGCAGGCACAGAACTGTGATAGCGCCAACCTCCTCACCCAGGGTACCAACTGGGAGCTAACCCACTTCAACAAGAAGGGAAAAAAGGAATCCTCTGCCCGTTATGAAGTTTCCGCCCTATCCAAAATTCCCAACGGCCTTAAATGGACACTGAACACCAGCCTGTTCGATAAAAAGGGCAAGCAGGTTCAGCAGGTAAGTTATGAACTGGAGTGTGTCGATGGCGTATACAAGTTCGATATGCGCGCCATGCTTGACCCCAACGCCCTCAAGACCCAGGAGGGCATGGACGTTGAAGTCACCACCCAGCAGCTGGAATTTCCCGCTCGCCTGAGCGCGGGCACCACTCTGCCCAAGGGTTCGATCAACATCAAAACCCGCATGGGACAGATGACTCTGATGAACATGCGCGTGGAAACCCAGGATCGCAAAGTGGAAGCCGAGGAAGACATTACTGTAGCGGCGGGCACTTACAAAACCTTCAGAATCAGCCAGACCACGCTGATCGACGCAGGACTGATGAAGAAGGAAGCCAAATCCGTGGATTACTACCTACCCGGTTTTGGTGTCATCAAGTCTATAAGCCTGGACAAGAAGGGCAATCCCAACGGTCATACCGAGCTGACCGCCCTCAACAAGGGTTAGGCCAAAACAACGACGCCAGGCTTGGCCTGGCGTTGTTGTTCTTCTGAAGCCGTGACTGTCTTATTTGGTCGCTGCCTGATAGCGCCTGGAGATAACCGACCAGTCAACCACCTGCCACCAGGCATCCAGATAATCAGCGCGGCGGTTGTTGTATTGCAGGTAGTAGGCGTGCTCCCACACATCATTGCCCAGCAGCGGTGTACCGCGCACTTCGGCAATATCCATCAAGGGGTTGTCCTGATTGGGAGTACTGGTAATCACCAGCTTGCCTTGGGCATCCAGCAGCAGCCACACCCAGCCTGAACCAAAGCGGCTCAAGCCCGCCTGACGAAACTGGGCCTTGAACTCATCCACAGAGCCAAACTGTTTCTCAATCGCCTGCTTCAGCTCGCTGGACATGGCGCCCACCTTGTTGACCGGCGCCATACTTTCCCAAAAAAAGGTGTGGTTCCAGTGGCCACCGGCATTGTTGCGCACTGCCACCGGCAACTGGCTGATACGGGCCAGCAGCTGTTCGAGACTCAGATCCTTGGCCTCCGGCAGAGCTTCAAGTGCAGCGTTGAGACCGTTGACATAGGCCTGGTGATGCTTGCCGTGGTGCAATTCCATAGTGGCCTGATCTATGGCGGGTTCAAGCGCATCGCTGGGATAGGGCAAGGGCGCCAGTGTAAAATTGGCCGCAAGGCTCAGGCTGGCAGTCAGACCCAGCAGCAGAGTGCCGATCAGTTGTCGCAGTAACATAGCCATAACAAAATCCTCTTCTTGGGCTGTACAGGTCGAAACGGAGCGCTATTGTCGACCCTCGACAGCCCAGTATCAACCGCCAATTCATTCGCGCAACCCTGCATCAATCCCCTGTTAACAATTCCTGCTTAATGGTTGGGTTTTGTAAAACAGGTTGCCATGCCCACGCCCCTAACCTAGGCTCAGATCGTTTTAAATCAATACTTTATGTAACGGATATCAATAATGGCTTTCCTTTCCCGACTGACTCGTCCGCAACGTTGGCTGCTGGCTGCAGTTATCCTTATCGCAATTTTCTCGCTCTGGTTTTTTGTATTGCGCACTCCTGAGGAAAAACTGCCACCACCACCCAATCCCTGGGCTGGCCCTGTGCCTGTGAGAGTGGTGCCCGCCGTACGCGAAGATCTGCAGGTGAGAGTTAAAGCCATAGGCACAGTGGTGCCACTCAATACCGTTGTGGTGCGCAGTCGCGTCAATGGCATTCTGGTGGGTGTGCATTTTGAAGAAGGTCAGTTTGTTACCGCCGGCACATTGCTGGCAGAAGTGGACCCGGCGCCCTATCAGGTGCGCCTGGCCCAGGCGGAAGGCACTGTGCAGCAGACCCGCGCGCAGCTGAAAAACGCCGAAGATGATCTGTTGCTCTATCAGCGCCTCTTCAGCCAGAACTCCATTCCCAAACAGCAGCTGGACAAGCAGGAAGCGCTGGTGGAACAGCTTAAAGGCACACTCAAGAACCATCAGGCGCTGATGGAAGATGCGCGTCTGCAACTCTCCTACACCCGCATAGAGGCACCCATTACCGGCCGTCTGGGGCTGAGACGTGTGGATCTGGGCAACCTGATCAACAGCAACGACAGTCAGGGGCTGGTCACCATCACCCAGACGCAACCCATTTCCGTCAGTTTCACCATTCCGGAAAACCAGCTGGTCGCCGTCAGACGCGCCTACACCGAGGCACAGGCTGTCAATAAAAAACTGGTTGTGGAAGCCTGGGATCGCAGCGAACAGGCTCAACTGGCCGAGGGTGAACTCACCACGCTGGACAACCAGATAGATCTGACTACCGGCACCCTGCGACTCAAGGCAGAATTTTCCAATGCCGACGACAGTCTCTTCCCCAACCAGTTCGTTAATACGCGGCTGCAGCTGGAAACCCTGTCCGGCACCCTCATCATTCCCACCGACGCTGTGCAGTACGGCTCCTCCGGAACCTATGTGTATATCGTCGATGAACAAAAACGCGCGCGTATGCGCGTGATCAGCCTGGGCCCGATGGAAGGCGATCGTATCGCCGTGTCCGAAGGCTTGCAGGAAGGTGATCTGATAGTGATCGAAGGTGTCGACCGACTGCGCGATGGCCGACCTGCGCTGGTGCTTGAAGAATGAGTTTTTCGCGTCCCTTTATTCTGCGCCCGGTCGCCACATCCCTGTTGATGCTGGCGCTGCTCATGACCGGGATACTCTCCTGGCGCATGCTGCCGGTGTCGGCGCTGCCGCAGGTGGACTATCCCATCATTCAGGTGTTTACCTTCAACCCGGGGGCCAGCCCCGATGTGATGGCACGAACCATTACCGCGCCACTGGAGCGACGTCTGGGCCAGATTCCCGGTCTTAAACAGATGTCCTCCACCAGCTCCACCGGCGCTTCCATTATCACACTGCAGTTTTCTCTGGAAGTGGATCTGGGTGTTGCCGAGCAGGAAGTGCAAGCGGCCATGAATACTGCGGGCAGCCTGCTGCCCAATGACCTGCCCACGCCGCCCATCTATCGCAAGGTCAACCCGGCGGATGCGCCCATTGTGACCCTGGCGGTTACTTCCCCCAGCCTGCCGCTGCCGGAAGTTTACGATCTGATTGACACACGCATGGCACAAAAGTTGGCGCAACTGCCGGGCGTGGGCATGGTGAGCCTCGCCGGCGGCCAGCGTCCGGCTATCCGCGTCAAAGTAAATCCCAATGCACTCGCATCGTTAAATATGACGCTGGAACAGGTGCGCAGCGCCATAGTCACCGCCAACGCCAACCAACCCAAAGGCAGCTTTGACGGCCCCAACCGTTCCACCATGTTGGACGCCAACGACCAGATCAAATCCGTGGACGAATATCGCGAGCTGTTGCTCAGCTGGCGCGATGGTGCGCCGCTGCGGCTGAAAGATATCGCCAGAGTTGAAAATGGTGCGGAAGACCGCTTTCTCGCCGCCTGGGCTGACACCCAGCCAGCAGTGCTGATCAATATCCAGCGCCAGCCAGGCGCCAATGTGATTCAAGTGGCCGACAGTGTGGCGCGTCTCCTGCCTCAACTCACCGCAACCTTGCCCGCGTCCATCGACGTGGCTGTGCTCTCGGATCGCACTCACAGTATTCGCGCCTCCATTCGCGATGTGCAAAAAGAACTGATCTTCGCCATCTGCCTGGTGGTGCTGGTGACCTTTGTCTTTTTGCGCACACTTCCCGCCACCATTATTCCCAGTATCGCCGTCCCTCTATCGCTGATAGGCACCTTTGGTGTCATGTATCTCATGGGCTTTTCCATCAACAACCTGTCGTTGATGGCACTCACCATTGCCACAGGTTTTGTGGTGGACGATGCGATAGTGATGCTGGAAAACATCGCCCGTCACCGGGAGATGGGTGAATCGCCATTGCAAGCGGCACTCAAGGGTGCGGCTGAAATTGGTTTTACGCTGATCTCTCTCACTATCTCGCTGATCGCTGTGTTGATTCCGCTGTTGTTTATGGGCGATGTGGTGGGCCGACTCTTTCAGGAATTTGCCATTACCCTCGCCGTGGCCATCGGCATTTCGCTGGTGGTGTCACTCACACTGACACCCATGATGTGCGCGCGCATGCTGCGCGAAGCACCGGTGCACGATGAACACAAACCGGATTTCATGACGCGACTGATCGAAAAATACGGTGTCTGGCTGGATCGCGTGCTGGAGCACAGAACCGCCGCCATGATGGTGATGCTGGGCACCATTGCGCTGACCGCCGGTTTGTATATCGCCGTGCCCAAGGGATTTTTCCCGGTGCAGGACAGCGGTGTCATTCAGGCAGTGACCGAAGCGCCGCAGGACATTTCCTTTGACGCTATGGCGCAGCAACAACAGCAACTGGTGGAAGTGATCCTGAAAGACCCGGATGTGGAAAATGTTTCCTCCTTTATCGGTGTGGACGGCAGCAATATCACGCTCAACAGTGGACGCCTGCAGATCAATCTCAAGCCTCATCACGAACGCAGCGCCAGTGCCAGCGAAATTCTGGCGCGTCTGCGCGATGGCATCAAATCGGTTCCCGGCATTACCGCCTGGTTCCAGCCGATACAGGAATTGAGCATTGAGGACCGCGTCAGTCGCACCCAGTATCAATTTACACTCACCACTCCTGACAGCGCACTGCTAAACGAATGGGTGCCCATATTGATTGATCGTCTGCGCCGCGAACCATCGCTGGCAGATGTGGCCAGCGACCTGCAAACCCGCGGTCTGCAAGCCTATGTGGATATTGATCGCGATGCGGCTGCGCGTCTCGGCGTGCGCGTGAGCGATATCAGTGCCGCACTGCAAACAGCTTACGGTCAGCGTCAGATTGCGACGCTCTTTACCCAAGCAAACCAATACCGCGTGGTGCTGGAAGTGGACCCGGATTACGCTCAGGGACTACAGGCATTGGAAACCACTTATGTGGCCAGCTCTGCCGGGCAACCAGTACTCTTGTCCACAGTGGCGAAGATCAGTCAGCGCCCTGCTGCACTCTTGATCAATCACCAGGGACAATTTCCTTCCACCAATATTTCCTTCAACCTGGCCGGCAAGGCCTCTCTCGGTGAAGCCATCAGCGCGATTGAAAAAGCCGTGGCCGAACTGGATCTGCCACCCTCCGTCGAATTGCGTTTTCAAGGCGCGGCAGATGCATTCCGCGCATCGCTGAGCAACACGCTTTGGCTGATTCTCGCCGCCATTGTGACCATGTACATAGTGCTGGGTGTGCTCTATGAAAGTTTTATTCACCCCATCACCATTCTTTCCACACTGCCTTCGGCCACTGTGGGCGCGCTCGCCGCCTTGCTGATAGTCAATCAGCCGCTGGATCTGATTGCCGTCATAGGCGTGGTGCTGTTGATAGGCCTGGTGAAAAAGAACGGCATCATGATGGTGGACTTTGCACTGGAGGCACAGCGCAAGGAAGGACTTTCACCGCGCGCAGCCATTCACCGCGCTGCGCTCATGCGCTTCCGTCCCATTCTGATGACAACACTGGCGGCGCTCTTTGGTGCAATTCCGCTGATGCTCGCCAGCGGTTCCGGCGCAGAACTGCGTCAGCCTCTGGGCTTGGTAATGGTGGGTGGTCTGCTGGTGAGTCAGGTACTCACGCTCTTTACCACGCCAGTGGTTTATCTGTTCTTTGATCGCTGGGTAAAACGTGCGGACACAGAGGAGTCCGCCAGCTACACAGCGACAGAAAATACCGCAGGTAGCCAATCGTGAATCTTGCGCAGCCTTTTATTCAGCGTCCCGTGGCCAGCAGCCTGCTGGCCACAGCCATAGTTCTGCTGGGTCTGCTCGCCTGGAGACTTCTGCCGGTGGCGCCCTTACCGCAGGTGGATTTTCCTTCGATTCAGGTTCACGCCATGCTACCCGGCGCCAGCCCCGAAAGCATGGCAGCCACGGTGGCTACGCCACTGGAGCGGGCTTTGGGTTCCATTCCCGGTGTCACTGCCATCAACTCCAACTCCAGTCAGGGCTCAAGTTTTATCTGGATTGAATTTACGCTGGATCGCGATCTGGACTCAGCGGCGCGTGATGTGCAGGCCGCCATCAACTCCGCACTCGGACAATTGCCAGCCGGTATGCCGGGGCGCCCCGGCTATCGCAAGATAAGTCCATCGCAGGCGCCCATCATGGCGCTTGCACTCAGTTCGTCCAATTTATCTGCAAGCGCACTCTACGATGCAGCCTCCACCATACTCGGACAAAAGCTGGCGCAGGTGAAAGGCGTGGGTCAGGTCGGCATTGACGGCGCCTCCCTGCCCGCCGTGCGCATTCAACTCAATCCCGGCGCTCTCGCTCACTACGGTATAGCGTTGGACGAAGTACGCAATGCCATTGGCAGCTCCAATCAGTTGCGTCCGCTCGGCATTCTCGAAGAAGACGAACGTCGCTGGCAGGTGCGCACCAGCGAAAGTCTGCGCACTGCGGAAGATTACAAATCGCTGATCATTCGCTACAACAATGGCGCTCCTGTGCGCCTGCAGGATGTGGCTGAGGTAACAGATTCGGTTGAAAACCGTTATGGCAGCGGTTTTCACAATCAGAGCTCGGCAGTGATCCTCTCCATCAGTCGCCAGACCGGCGCCAATATTGTGGAAACCATTGATGCCATCAAGGAGCAGCTGCCCGCAATGCGCGCGCTTATGCCTGTCGATACTGAATTGAAAATCGTGATGGACAGATCTCCCGGTATTCGCGCCACGCTTAAGGAAGCACAGGTTACTCTGACACTGTCGATTCTTCTGGTGGTGGCTGTGGTCTGGGCTTTTTTGCGCAGTGTGCGCAGCGCACTGATTCCCTGCATGGCAATTCCCGTCTCCATCATCGGCGCCTTTTCGGTGATGTATCTGTTTGGTTTTTCGCTCAACAACCTGTCGATCATGGCATTGATCGTGGCTGCCGGTCTGGTGGTGGACGATGCCATTGTGGTGCTGGAAAACATCAAGCGGCACATGGAGGCAGGACTTTCGCCCATGCAGGCAGCGCTGCGCGGTTCGCGCGAGGTGGGCTTTACGCTGCTAGCCATGAACGTCACTCTGGTGGTGGTCTTCGTGTCAATTATTTTCATGGGTGGTGTGATCGAAAAACTCTTTCGCGAATTTTCCATCACCCTCGCAGCGGCTATGATTATTTCACTGGCCGTTTCTCTCAGTCTTACACCCAGTCTCTGCGCTCACCTGCTGCGCAAACCCAAAACGGGAAAAGCCGATGCACCCAGCATCATGGGCGATATCAGACAGGGCTATGCAGTGAGTCTACGTTGGGCGCTGCGCCACAGCTTTCTGGTGCTGTTGCTCTTGTGCGGTGTGATAGGCGTGAATATTTATCTCTACATAGACACGCCCAAGATCATGTTGCCGGAGCAGGACACTGGCCAGCTCACCGGATGGATTCGCGGCGATGACGGTGCCTCCTTTCAACTGATGCAGCCCAAGATCGAAAAATTCCGCCAGTACCTGTTGACAGATCCCGCCATCGAAGATGTTTTCGGTTCCAGCGGCGGCAACAACGGCATCAGCAACGCCTGGATGCGCGTGAGTCTCAAGCCCATGGCGGAAAGAGGTGAATCCGCCACTGAGGTGGTGGATCGTCTGCGTCGCCATATGCCCGTACAGTCTGGCGCAATGCTGATGGTAAATGTGGATCAGGATATTCGCCTGTCCTCGCCTTTCAGCCGCAGTCAGCACGAATTGATTCTGCTTTCGGGCGAACTGGGCCCGCTGCGCGAATGGGCTTACAAAATCACCCGTGCCATGGAAGAAATGGAGGAGCTGGGCAACATTGACGGTGTGCGTCAGGACGGCACTCAGCAGGTGGTGATAGACATTGATCGCGAAGCGGCACAGCGTCTGGGTGTGGATATGAGTATGGTGGCCTCGCTGCTCAACAACTCTTTTTCGCAGCGCCAGGTTTCCACCATGTACGACGAGTTCAATCAATACCGGGTGGTGATGGAACTTGAGCCGGGTTACACACAGACACCCGCAGTGCTCGATCAGATTCAGGTCATCACCCGCAGCGGCAATCGCGTACCCCTGTCCACTTTTGCCAGCTTCGGTTATGGCGTGGCCAATGATCGCGTGCGTCACACCGGCCAGTTTGCTTCCGAGAGTATCGGCTACGAACTGGCGGAAGGTGTTACTCCGGAGCAGGCCAGAGCCGCAATAGAAGAAATGCTTGCACGCCTGATGGTGCCCAACGATGTTCACATAGGCGCGCCGGGCACCAGCGCCAGAGGTTGGGGCCCCAGCACGCCGGGCATGGGCCAGAACCCGGCGATACTGGTACTGGGTGTGCTGGTGGCCGTGTATCTGGTGCTGGGCATTCTCTACGAGAGCACCATACATCCGCTCACCATTCTCTCCACCCTGCCCTCTGCCGGTGTGGGCGCACTGCTGGCGCTGCGTCTGAGCGATACCCCTTTCAGTCTGATCGCCCTGCTGGGCCTGTTCCTGCTGATCGGCATAGTGATGAAGAACGCCATTCTGATGATCGACTTCGCCATAGACGCGGAGCGCCGCGAAGGTCTTTCACCCATGGAGGCGATTCACAAAGCGGCCCTGCTGCGTCTGCGCCCCATCCTCATGACCAACCTCGCCGGACTGCTCGGCGCTGTGCCTCTGGTGCTGGGATTCAATGAGGGATCTGAGTTGCGTCAACCGCTGGGTATCACCATCATCGGTGGTCTGGCGGTGAGCCAGCTGCTCACTCTCTACACCACACCGACGGTTTATCTGCTGCTGGGTCGCTGGGCGGGCTTGCGCAAAAAACATCAGTCACAGGCAGCGGCCCTGTCTGACAAATCCCTGAGTCAGACACAACCTTGAAAGAGCGCGCAACTTGTCTGACAAAATCGCCTAAGCTTTTGTCAGACAAGATATTTTTTCAAGTAAGAAGCTGTCACACAGACTAACAGTTCACATATTGCCCAAGGCTTTTCGATTAGTATCCATCCCAAAATAATCACCCCCCAGGTGTCCGCCAGGACAGGGGGCATAAGTTTTGGGACTCGAGTTCATGAAAGAAAAATTTTGGGCGAGTCTGCTCGTCGCTTCCGCTATCAATCTCTCCACTGCAATTCCTGCCCAGGCTCAGGAAATGCCGAACACCAACCAGCCTGCGCCGGGCACTCTGCTGGCGCACGCGGGCGCGGTGATGGGGCGACTGGCGGTCATAGATATCATCGGCAACTACGTCATTACCGTGCCCGAGATGCCATCCAGTCCCGCCGGCAGTGACTACATAGTTCGCGCCTGGGATATTTCCGATCCATCCAATCCGCGCGAAGCCTATCAGTTTGATGTGACCCGCCATCCCTTCCACGCCCACGGTCTGATCAAACGCAACAATGAGCTGTTTATCGGTCCTAACAGCGGCAGCTCCTCCATCAAGAATGCCATTCGCGCCAACCCTGATGGCACGCTGGAGCACGTGAAATGGAGTGGTCCTCTGACACACTGGGGCAAGGGTGCACTCATGCATCCCTGGGCGGCAAACGACTGGTGGAGCTATGGCGAGGTCAGCGGCAACATGTGGCTGAGGCTGCGAGGCAAGGACACAGCCACCTGGGACCACCTGGGCCAGACAGGTGTAATCGGCTTCCCGGCTTTTATGGGCAATATCATGCTGGTAGGTGCCGAACAGACCAACACCGGTATGGCCAGTTATGACGTTTCCGATCCGACCAAACCTGTGCTGCTGGACGTGATCAAGCGCCCCATGGTTCACCCGACCATACGCGTCAACGGCAGTCCGGTGGAATATGGCCTGGGCGGTTACTGGAATGAAATCAGCCACCACTACATGGTTTTCGCGCGGCGCGGTGAAAACCCCGGCATTCAGGTGGTGGATTTCTCCGATCCTTCCAATTTGCGTATGCACTGCGAATTCTTTGCGAAAGAGGGAACACCCGGTCATCCCACCTGGACACAGGCGGATCCCATGTATGTGGGTTTTCAGGATGAATTTGTTTTTACCGAAAGATTCAAAATCAATATCAACACCTGCAAGGTGTCACTGACTCTGGACGAAGTGGCCAATGGTGTGGAAACCAGCCAGTACGCACGCCCCATCGGCAACCTGCTGATCACTGGCGGCCTGCAGAGCTGGCGTATTCCCACCAACTCCGCCGGTATGGGCATCTGGGTGCACCAGTCTGCGCCTGACAAGCGTCCGCCCTATGTGGCCTACCATATTCCGCGCAACAATCAGGTGAACTACCCGGTGATGGCGCCCATCAGCATCATGATTCCCGAAACACTGCGTTCGGAAACCATTCGCGTTGGAAACACCCTACGTATCTCCGAAGTGGGCGGCGGCAACGTGTCCTTCGACTACATTCTGTCACACACAGGCATGCTCACGCTGGACCCGGGCGAGCTGAAACCCAACACCACCTATGAAGTGAGACTACAGGGCATTCAGGACGCTGTGGGCAACGCCATGCAGCTTTACACCTTCCGTTTCTCCACCGGCCCCACCATTGCCGGCTCTTCCAGCTCGAGTTCATCAAAAAGCTCAAGCAGTGTGGTTTCATCAAGCAGTTCCAGTGTTTCCGTTTCCAGCAGCTCAGCGGGCAACTCATCGGTGGCAGGCAATCAGGCACCGCAAATTGATTCCATTTCTGTTTCACCGGCGGGCGGAATACAAGTCAACGACACAGCCTACATCGATGTGCTGGCATCCGACAGCGATGGCGACGCGCTCGAATTCCGCTTCCGCGTGCAGGGCGTGAACGAATACAGCGAATGGAGCAGCTCCAATAGCTTCAGCTACAGGTTCACACGCGAAGGTAACTATACAGTCAACATTCAGGTACGCGATGGTCGCGGTGCTCAAGCCGCCGGCGTAACCTCGGTCAACGTGTTTGCCACACTGGTGAAAACACCGGCGGGGCCCAGCAGCGGTCAACTGGCGCTGTCACCATCCGGAAATGATCTCTGGGTCGTCAACCCGGACAATGATTCACTTGCACAAATAGATGCGCAGAGCCTGGCCAAGATCGGCGAATACCCGACGGGTGCCAATCCCAAGTCGGTGGCTGTTACCGAAGACGGACAGGTGTGGGTGACCAATCACAAGGCTGACACCATCGAGATTTTCAACTCTCGCGGTCAACGCCAGCACACTATTCAACTGGCTTATGGTTCAGCGCCTGCGGGTATTGTGATTGATCGCAAAAACAATCGCGCCTTCGTCGCTCTCTACGGCAAGGGACAAGTGGTTCGCTTCAATACCAGCACCCGCACTGAAACCGGACGCCTGCCGCTGGACTACAGCGTCTTTGCGCTGGCGCTTTCTGCCGATGGCAGCCGGCTGCTGGCAACCCGATTAATTTCCGGTGAAGACTACGCCGAGGTCTGGGATATCAACACCCAACCGCTGCAACTGACGCGCACCTTCCGTCTCTACCCGAGCATAACGGAAGATACTCTCACCGATGGTCGCGGTCTGCCCAATTACCTGACCAGTGTCATCATCAACAGTGCAGGCAACCGCGCCTATGTTGTTGGCAAAAAGGACAACACAGCTCGCGGTCTGCTGAATAACAACGAAGATCTGGATGACGACAACAGTGTACGCGCCATGGGCATGGTGTTGGATCTGAACAGCGGTTCGGAATTGCGCAATCAGCGCATAGATTTTGACAACGCCGATTCACCCTCAGCCCTGGCGCTGGCACCCAACGAAAACTATCTGCTGGTTGCGCTTCAGGGCCGCAACCAGGTGTTTGTCGTTACTCTGGGTGCGGGGACTCAGATACCGGGCGCTGTCACTACCCAATTCACCACTGGTCTGGCGCCACAAAGTCTTCTGCTCGACCGCGAGCGCCAACGCCTCTATGTGAAGAACTTTATGTCCCGCAGTGTCACTGCGCTGGATCTGGGTGACTTCTTCAATGCCGGTTCCATCAACCCGCCCAGCACCAACATAGCCACAGTGGCCAATGAAAAATTCACGCCGCAGGAGCTGCGCGGCAAACAGCTGTTCTACAACGCTGCCGAAGGTATAGTGGGTAACGAATTTACCGGCAAGATGAGCGCAGAAGGCTATATCAGCTGCGCCTCCTGTCACCTGGATGGCGGTCATGACGGCAGAACCTGGGACTTCACTGGCAGAGGCGAAGGACTGCGCAACAATATTTCCCTGCGCGGTCGCAGCGGCACACGTTTCGGCAATGTGCACTGGTCTGCCAACTTCGATGAGTTGCACGATTTCGAAAACGATATCCGCAACGCCTTCTCCGGTCGCGGGTTGATGAGCGACAGCGACTTTGCCGCAACCGAGCATCCGCTGGGCGCACCCAAGGCGGGATTGAGCAGCGACCTGGATGCACTGGCAGCTTATGTAGCCACGCTTGGCAAATCCTCTCTGCCGCGCAGTCCTCATCGCAGTTCCAATGGTTCACTCACGCCTCTGGCAACAGCAGGTGAAGCCCTGTTCCATTCTCTCGGCTGCACCAGCTGTCACTCAGGCAAAGCCTTTACCGATGGCCTGCTGCACAACGTGGGCACGCTGCGCAGCTATTCAGGTCAGCGTCTGAATGGTCCCTTGCCCGGCATCAAAACACCGTCGCTGCTCGGCCTCTTCGATTCTGCGCCCTATCTGCACGACGGCAGTGCAGAAACTCTGGAGCAGGTATTCCAACTGGCGGGAGGTCAGGTGTATCAGGCCGAAGATCTGAACCGTTCCGGCAGCACGGAACTGGTGAGAGCCCAGGGCTTCTCCCACTACCGCGGCGGCGCAGCTGTGCGTCTGTCCGCAGGCGGCAGCCTCAACCTGACTCACGCCATGGAAAGCGCAGGCAAAGGCAGTCTGCGTGTGAGAGTCAGTTCAACCAGCGGCGGTGTTCTGCGTGTAAGCGTTAATGGCACCGCGCAAAATCTGAATCTGCCCAGCCTTGCTCTGGTGGAAAACGAGACAGTAGCCTTCCGCGAACTGCATTTGCCGGTGGAATGGGTTGCAGGCAACAACACTATTGAAATCCATCGTCCTGCCGGTACCCAGGTAGCGGTTGATGACGTGACTGTCTCTTCACCAGCTGACTGGCAAAAGTCCCAAGTGCACACAAAAGTGAGCGAGTTGAGCAGCAGCGACAGAGAGAGACTTGTCGCCTATCTGCTGCAGGTGGATCAGGCAAGTGCGCCCGAAGACAATGAACGGGTTGTGGTTGCCAGCAACCCGCTGGGATCACAGCAAGGCTCCTCCAGCAGTGCCTCTTCCCAGCCGGCTGCCAGCTCCAGCTCAAGCCAGCAGAACAGTTCGGCCAGCAGTCAGGCCAGCTCGCGCAATAACAACCTCGGCAACCAGCCACCCAAAGAGGAAGATACTCGCGCAGGTCACAGCGGTCTGCTGCTGATCCTGCTGCTGGCGATGCTCGGCCCTGTTGTCAGGCGCCGGGCTTTGCGCGGTAAAAATTGATCGAGGGAAAGATCAGCGTTTTTAATTTTCAACTGCATTCTGCATCAACCAGTCTGGCAAATCCGCCAGACTGGGCAGAATAGCATCAGGCTTGACCAGAGACTTTTCCACATAGGTCTGACGATACTTTCCGGTTTTTACCAGCACGCCTGTCATCCCCATGGCCTGAGCACCGCCCACATCCGAATCAATATCATCGCCCACCAGCAGCGCCTGACTGGTTTTGACACCGACGGAGTCCAGCACCCGCTGAAAAAATGCCGGCGAGGGTTTGCCCATAATCTGCGCCTGCTGCGAGGTCACATACTCCAGTCCCGCAACAAACAGACCTATATCCGCCTTGAGCCCTTCTGAAGCTTGCCAGTAGCGATTCTTGTGCAACGCAATCAGTTCCGCGCCCTCATACATGGCATTAAACAAGCGATTGATCAGTGCCAGATCCCAGCGATCGCCTATGTCACCCAGCACTATGGCATCGGGATGCTGCTGATCCTGTTCAAACTCGGCAAAGTCCGCGGCTATGACCGGATCCACAACCGGCCAGATTCGCAGAGGGCGCCCCAGCAGCTGTTCGCGGGCGCGCAGCTCCAGACGCGCCGCTGCGGGCGCACTGATCAACTCGTCGTCCATCAGGCTGAAACCCATGGTGCGCAGCTGCGCCAGCAACTGTGCCTGGGAACGAGTGGTGGTGTTGGTGAGAAAGCGCAGCTGATAACCCTGACTGCGCAGTTGTTGCAGCGCCTCCGGGGTGCCGGGAATTAGCCGGTCGCCCACATAGAGAGTGCCATCCAGATCGAGCAACAGGAGTTGAAAGCGATGAGCTTGCATAGACGCCTCCAATAGGAGTAGAGAATCCACATCTCGGGCAGAAAAATTCTTGCGCTTCTGCAGCGCCAAGTCCATTTTTTCAAAGCAAATTTGCGGCCAGATTGCCGATAATGCAGAGACAGACGACAGAGAATAAGATCGAAAAATCAGAGTAAGACTAGAACTCGCCATCCTGGGCCGCGCGCTCGCGCGCCTTGCGTTCTTCCTCTTCCTGCTTGGCGTCTTCGATAAGACGCATAATGGTGGCTATATCTGCCTCCACATCCGCCTGGGCGTAGTGGCCTGTCAGCTTGACTTCGGGATGCAGATTCCCGCGCTCGTAGAGATCCCAGATTTCCTCGCCGTAGTGGGTCAGCAACAGACTGGAATCATACTGCCCGAGATACTGGGTCATGTTGTTGACGTCACGCAGCAGCATGCTTTTGGCGCTATTGTTGCTGGCCGCGTTCACTGCCTGAGGCAAATCTATGATGACCGGGCCTTCCGCATCCACCAGCACATTGAATTCCGACAGGTCGCCGTGAACCAAACCGGCGCAGAGCATGCGTACCACTTCGCGCATCAGGCGCGCGTGAAAATCCCGCGCTGTTTCCGGATCAAACGCCAGATCATCGAGACGCGGAGCCGGATCTCCCTCTTCATCGAGGATCAGATCCATCAGCAGCACGCCTTCGACAAAACCATGGGGCTGAGGCACACGCACACCGGCAGCAGCGAGACGATAGAGTGCTTCCACTTCGGCGTTGAGCCAGGCTTCTTCCTGTTGCTGCTGACCAAAGCGGGTGCCCTTGGCCATGGCGCGCGCACGGCGAGTGTTGCGCACAGATCGGCCTTCCTGGTATTGCACTGCCTGTCTGAAACTGCGCTTGTTGGCTTCCTTGTAGATCTTGGCAGCGCGCAGCTCATCGCCACAACGCACCACATAGACCTGCGCCTCCTTGCCGCTCATTAACTGAAACAGCACTTCGTCGATCAGGCCATCGTCTACAAGCGGTTGAAGGCGTTTAGGAATTTTCATCGGCTTGCCTCTCTTCCGAAGTGCGCGCCCGAGGTTTTTTGCGCACATAGAGGCGCCGCTCCACTCTGGCTATCAGATTTTGCTCCTGATCGAGAATCGAGACAGTGAATATTGGCAAGTACTTTTGACCATCTGCTGTATGTTCGCGAATTTCGCGCAGGATGGTGTCATCAAGATGAAAGTGTGCGGTCACATGACTGCGGCCCGGCGCAATAAAATCTATATCGGCCTGTTTATCCCACACGTAGTAGTCGTTGCCCAGATTGTGCATCAACATCAACATGTACCAAGGATCAGTCATGGCAAAGAGACTGCCACCGAATTGAGTGCCCACATAATTGCGGTTGTACCAGCGCAACTTCATACACACATCGATTTCGCGAAAGTCATCGCTGATGCGCGTGACGCTGATACCGGAGAAAAACAGCGGCGGCCAGAGATTTACCAGACGACGAAAAGTGCTGGCTTTCATGAATTCAGGACAACACCAGGTTGTCGCGATGAATCAGTTCGTCTTCACCCTTGAAGCCCAACAGCTCGGCAATTTTTGATGTGGGCTTGCCCATGATCTTGCGCGCTTCCTCGGCGTGATAATTTGACAGACCGCGAGCCACCTCTTTTCCATCCGGTGCAACGCAAACCACCATATCGCCGCGAGTAAAATTGCCGTGCACTTCACGCACGCCCACCGGTAGCAGACTCTTGCCCTGTTCGCGCAGCACCTTAACCGCGCCCGCATCCAGCACCAGAGTGCCGCGGGTTTGCAGCTGCCCGGAAATCCAGCGCTTGCGCGCTGCCTGGGGCTGATGTTGCGCCCACAGGAAAGTGCCCAGATTTTCGCCCTCGCGCAAACGCCGCAGAGCATTTTCGATGCGGCCACCCACAATCACTGTGTCTGCACCGGAGCGAGCCGCCACTCTTGCCGCACGCACCTTGGTAATCATGCCTCCGCGGCCCAGCAGGCCACCACCACCGGCCATCTGTTCCAGACGGGAATCCTCTGCCGCCACTTCACTGAGCAGGCGGGCATAGGGATTAGAGCGCGGATCAGAGTCGTACATACCCAGTTGATCGGTGAGAATCACCAGCAGATCCGCTTCGATCAGATTGGCCACCAAGGCGGCAAGCGTATCGTTGTCACCAAAACGAATTTCATCAGTTACCACTGTGTCGTTTTCGTTGATGACCGGCACAACACCGAGACTGACCAGTGTCTTGAGCGTGGAACGCGCATTGAGATAGCGCTCGCGAGAGGACAAATCATCGTGATCCAGCAGCACTTGGGCGGTAATCAAACCATAGCGTTCGAATTCCACTTCATAGGTGTGCACCAGACTCATCTGCCCCACAGCGGCCGCCGCTTGCAGCTGATGAATTTCCGTGGGACGCGAATTCCAGCCCAGGCGACGCATGCCCGCCGCTACAGCGCCGGAGGAGACGAGGATGACTTCTATACCCTGCTGGCGCAATTGCGCCATCTGCGCAACCCAGCCAGCAATCGCCGCTGCATCCAGTCCCTTGCCATCATTGGTCAACAGGGCGCTGCCGATTTTGACAACCCAGCGTTTGGCTTGGGGAATTAGATCGCGCTTGCTCATGAAGGGCTTATTTCACTCACCTTAATAACGAACATATTCAACTTCGACATCATAGTCGTCATCGTCGAAGTCATCATCTTCACCGCGAGCGAGCTTGGCAGCGCGCCAGGCTTCGCGCAAGGCTTCAATTTTATCGCGTGCCTCCTGAGCCATCTGCTGCTGCAACTGCTGTTCGCGCTCTTTGGCTTCGGGGTTTTCGCGCTCTTCAGTCCAGATAGCTTCCAGATGATCCATGGCGCGTCCGGCAATGACATCAGTGCCCTCGCGGTTGAGCGCCGAGAGACGGAATACCGGGCCGGTCCAGCCGAGTTTGTCCACCAGCTGCTGACAGCGCTCTTCAACTTCATCCGGCGGCAGCAGATCAATCTTGTTGAGCAGCAGCCAGCGCTCGCGCTGCGCCAGAGTGCTGCTGAACTTATGCAGTTCCTCGACGATAACGCGCACATTGTCGGCAGGATCAGATCCATCCGGCGGCGCCATGTCCACCATATGCATCAGCAGACGGCAGCGGGTCAGGTGTTTGAGAAAACGCACACCGAGACCAGCACCCTCGGCGGCGCCTTCAATCAGACCGGGAATATCCGCAATCACAAAACTGCGGTACTGCTGCACCTTGACCACCCCCAAATTGGGCACAAGCGTGGTAAAGGGATAGTCAGCCACCTTGGGTTTGGCAGAGCTAACGGCGCGGATAAAACTGGATTTACCCGCATTGGGCAAACCGAGCATGCCCACGTCGGCAAGCACTTTCAGCTCAAGCTTGAGATTGCGCGCTTCACCGGGGGTGCCATGAGTGGTCTTGCGCGGTGCGCGGTTGGTACTGGATTTGAAGCGTGTATTACCCAGGCCATGAAAACCACCCTGGGCCACTTTCAGTTTCTGGCCGTGCTCGGTGAGATCGCCGAAGACTTCCTCGGTATCCATATCAATGACCGTGGTGCCCACGGGCACGGGCAGAATGAGGTCCGCACCCTTGTGGCCTGTGCAGTCCTTGCTGCCGCCCTTCTGGCCATCTTCGGCCTTGTATTTGGGCTGAAAGCGGTAGTCGATCAGTGTGTTGAGATTTTCATCGGCGATAAGATAGACGCTGCCGCCGTCACCGCCGTCGCCACCGTTGGGGCCGCCTTTGGCGATAAATTTTTCCTTGCGGAAGCTCATCATGCCATTGCCACCTTTCCCGGCCTGAACCTGAATGGGGGCTTCATCAACAAATTTCACGGGTTG
>Ga0182793_1000630_pt1 | contig 25836 bp, 16 predicted proteins | sample Passage237A_FD_130498 | JGI IMG/M metagenome (GOLD analysis project Ga0182793, IMG submission 130498) | Cellulose adapted compost microbial communities from Newby Island Compost Facility, Milpitas, CA, USA - Passage2 37A (version 2) (version 2) ... | reverse complement strand
AGGTGCTGTGAAAACAGATCCTTCTGAATACTACAACTATAAGCTATCAAGCCATAACTCGAATTGCCCCGGCGGAACCTTTTTTTCAAATTTGGGAATAAGCTGAACCGGAATATTTTTTTTATCCACCGCAATATGGTTATCCATGGCGATGCTAATTATATATGCTTGTAACAAATCAGCCATTTGCTTGTCGCTGCTGTGGAAATACCGTACTGAGTTCGAAAATTTCAGATTCTTTTTCATTGTTTCCACTCCAGGTACAATGGCTCCCTGTTTTCGTAAATTTTGCTGCAGCAGAGAGGACAGCTTACTGGCTGGTCGGTCCTGAATGTACACGAGGTTTCCAAGGAAAACCTTGGTAGTTGTATCATAATTTGAAACCGCACGATGTCCCGCTATTTTTATGCGTTCGGCCATCCCCGATGTGAGTACGAACGAAGTTTTTTCTTCTCTAACCTGATTCCGAAATCCTTCCAGCTCCTCTGCCATAAAAGCCAGGCTGTCTTTCAGTCGCCTGATACTGTCGTTTTTGACAGTCAGATTCCTGTTGGTTTCCTCTATTTCAATATTTGCTTTTTTCAACCTGATCGATAACCAGACTGTCGAGATGATTAGTATCAGAGAAATCCCCAGAAAAAACAGACTCTGCCTTTTCAAACTGAGCAATTCGTTCTTTAGACGACTTTTGGTTCGCTCATATTCATCCAGCTTAAACCCCATGGCTATGACTCAGGTTAATTTCATTCTTCTAAATAAATCCTCATCCACCAGCTCCACGTTCTCCTCGACGGTTTTGTACCGCCTGAGATTTTTATAACCGAAAAAGGACAAAAACGTGGATGCCAGTCCTATGAGAGAATTCTGCATATCCTGCAAAAAGAACACCGCATACACTACAATACCGCCCCCCAATACGAGAAGCACGGCACACATGGCTACCATGAAATGATCCAGAAAAGCACCTTCGGTAAGCACTTCTTTGTTAGTCGGTTTAATAACTCCAATAGGCCAGATAAGTTCATCGGACTTCTTCTTCGGTGCAACTTCCTCGTTGTAATAGAGGCGCCACTGACTTTCTCCCTCCACCCATTCGGTCTCTAGTCCGCGTACCGACGTGGTACTGACCGAAAACTGGTGGGATGCAATACTGCCGGAAACAGCCAGGGACTGCACAGCATGCTTGAAAGCTTCTTCAATGCCGTAGCCCTTCGTCGATAATGCCTGATGAAAGGTAATCCCGAACCGCATGGCCAGTCCATCCAGAACCTTACCCCGGGTGGCAATGACGGCATATATCCCTTTCTTCAATAACAGCTGCACCTGATCGTGTGTGGCACATCCGTTCAGGATCACTACACGGAGGTTTTTAGCCTCACCCAGCAAGGAGGCCAGTCCGTCGGCATAGGCCGCTCCATCCTTGAAAATCAACCGGTCGGACCCCGCATGGCCGCTGAAATGGAAAACCACGATACGGTTTTTGTAGGCCCGTATGTCTTTCGAAATGGCATCCGAATCAGAATTGCCCCGTGCAGGAAAATGCGCGTTGACATATTGATCCGAACCGGTTACCTGAAACTTCTCCCAGGCTTCAGCAATCCCGGTGTATTCGTCCTGAAGATATTTCAGGTGCGGATCACCGGGATTACTGCTCTGGGAAAAATAGGAAAGTATTACTGGGGTATTCATACCTGCATTTTTTCAATAAACCTGGCTGCTACCAGTTCATATCCTTCATTGGTGGGATGAATCTCATCGTACCACATATCGCGGGGCACAACTCCAAAAGTATTCACATAGAACACTTTACCCAGGAAACGGGGATCATTCTCGAGTTTTTTCAGGCGGGCGGCGAAAAGATCCAGAATCAACCTCAGGAAGGCTTCCCGCTCAGACTGCGGCTCGATTGCTATTTCGGGGTCAACCATGTATTTACCACTCCAGCTCGATTTTTTCGGAGTGACCCGGGGGTCGACGGGAATGACGTAATCGTAGGAATGTACCAGGATTTTCACATCGGGATATTTGGTCAGCAATTCGGTAAACATCTGATCATACCATGCTTCCAGTCTGTCGAGCTGCTGGGTAAAGGCAACCTTGTTCAGATAGCGCTCAGGACTGGGTTCCGATGGATCGACCTCGGTCTTTTTCTTCAGAAAACCGGGAAATTCATCCCCGACCACATCATTGCCACCACCACTGACGAGGAAAAAGCGGGCTCCTTCCGTGCCGATAGCTTTTACATATTCTCTTTTCTTAAGGTAGTTCTCCAGCGTATCACCCGCTTCGGCAAAGCTCCTGATCGCATAGCGCTTGTAAAGATGGTCGAGGGTGTCCTTCAACAGGATCGGGTACTGAAACCAGGAATCCCCTTCTGCTACCACCCGAATACGGGAAGGGTCTTTTTTCAGTTTATTATACTTAAACCAGCGGGTGGTGGTCTCCACCACGTTGCCCAGCCACATTTTCGCATTGCTTAAAAAGGTCCGCTCGTCCTCGGGAAGTACCAGTCCCTTTTTAAGAGCAAGCTGGGTGGGAAATCCGTGTTCGTCTTTCTCAATTTCCGTATAGAGTCCGGCGGCAAACCAGGCCGTCTCTTCCCACTCCAGCAGATCGAGAATCATCTGGGCGGGAACCCGGTTGTAATAGGGATTTTTGAATACCAATCCCAGCGTCTGGGTTGTCCAGCCTTCGATGGAGACGGGAGGGGTCGTTACCAATCCCTTTGGCAAACCTGCCCGGTCCCTGCCTGCCAGTGTCAGAGGTTCAGGCAGCGGATCGAGCACGAGGGCTTCCGCGTCGAACAATACGGTACTGACGATAAATTTGATGGCTTCGCGGACTACCTCCCAGTTGTATTGAACTTCTACATCCCCGGGAGAAAGGTTGATCGTGTCATTTCCATCCAGTCCAAGATCGATGGATTTGCCGGGTTCGAGCAACTGGACCCGTGCGGGAATAAATTTCAGGAAGGTGCCAAAATCCTTTTGCAGGTAGGCGGCCGCCACGTACAGATTTACGGAAGTCGTGTTGGTGATGCGGATCTTCACCTTCCCTGTCCATACATTGCCCACTTTCTGATATTCCAGCACGGCTTCTCCTTCCTGAATGTTTACGGGGGCGCTGGTTCCGTCAGCGAGTATTCGGGTGATCTCAATACGCAGTGGATCCTTCCCCAGCCCCGGAGGCGGTATAGGGTTATGTAAGTTTTTGATGAAATGCCAGCGGGAAACGTGGCGCAATGCCTCCGCGATCATTTTCCTCCGCTCTTCCTTCTCCTCTTCCGTCACAAAGCCGTCGGGTCCTGCTGTACCCAGATAATCGATAGGTTCAAACAAGGGCCGGTACGGATCCCCCGGATAGGTCAGATAGGCATCGCCGTTGTTCAGATGAAGCACGTAATCGGGTTGTTCCGTTTCCCCCATATCTTTCTCACGATCCTTTGCTCCTTCTTCTTCCCCAAAGGAAAATCCCCCACTGGCTAGCTTCTGAAGTTCATTCACCAGTTCCCCTGCTTCCTCAGGCGTTGCGTCATGATTTTCCAGGGAAAGGACCAGTCTGGTCGTCAGTAGCCCGGTAACTTCAGCCCGGCAGGGGCCTGTATCGCCCGGAATGGCGGGTACGTCGAGATGGGTAAAGTCGATATGTATTCCATTTTTCCTGACCTTAGCCTCATAGGTGCTTCCTTCAGCTGTGATCAGTTTAATGGCAGAATCTTCCTTTACCCCGTGTATGGCACCGGCATTCAACTGCCAGCCCGTAGTATCGTTTCGGACCGCTTCACAGAAATAGCGTTCCGGATCCACTTCCCTGTTCAGAAAACCTTTGTGCAGGAGGGAGTCTGCATTGATCGGGATATAAACCCGGGGCGTCTGTTCAAAACCTGCTCTCATATACTGTCTCACCCGGCTGCGAAGCGTGTTGTAGGTAATATTCCCGCCACTTTCCTGCAGAACCTTGAGCAGGGTCTGGGTAAATACGCCCTGTTCGTTTACTTCCATAGCCACCTGGTCCGATTCGCAGGCTGCCAGCTGGATATGTGCTCCCTGAGGCAGGAGATTGTCGGTCATGACATTGGGGCCTTCGGGGATCTGGCTGCCAAAAAGAAACTCATTCCATGGCCGTTTTGGAAAAAGACTTCCCGAACGCGTAATCCTGCGCGTAAGCACGCTGTCGTAACTGGCACTGATAAGAGCTCCATTGCGGGTATTATCTCCCGAGTGGCAACAGTCGAAGATCGTCACGATATGCGCTTTTGTCTTCTCATAAAGCTCATGAATCAGAAACCGTAGTTCCTTATCGGTAAAAAGGTAATCGAATGAACGGTCTGACTTTCCATTGTGCAGAACAATGGTTTCGAGGGCCTCATCAGTTTCGTGGGTCCAGATCGACTTGTCAGCTTTTTCGCGGGTCCCGTGGCCTGAATAGTGGAGCACTACCGTGTCTGCAGGGCCCGCCTGGCCCAAATGCTCCCGGAATGCTTTTACAAAATCTTCGCGGTTGGCCTCGGCGTTGAGCAACTTACGTATTTGCGGACCCTCAAATCCGCTGTGCCGGAGGAGATACTGCTCCACATCCTTTACATCTCTTACACAGCCCCTCAGTCGGGAAATGGGAGAAACATATTCGTCTATACCTACCAATAAGGCAAACAGTCTGGGTTTAGGGTTTGTTGGCATTTTGATTTGTTAGAGTTTAGGTGATTGGTTTACTTCAGCCGATACGCTCTCTGACTTTACGGATCAGGCTAAGATGTTTATGAGTGTCGGTTCCGTTTCCGGTCATTCCGAATAAATCCTCCAGAAAATAAAGCTGGTCTGCAATAGCCTTCCAGTTGCTACGATGCCCCGTATGCTTTCTGAGCTTCTCGGCAGTCGTAATAAACGCTTCTTCCGTTGACGGTTTTATATTCATCAGGTGCAGGTAAAGGGGAATCTCCAGCTGGGACACCTGACTCCAGTAATCGTCCCGACTCGATTCGCCAAATCGGATCAGCTCCCGGCTCAGCTTTGCCGCACATTCGTCCCAATCCTCGGGTTTTTCCTTTTTCAGCACTGACTCGATGAGCATAAAATTGGACAGCGGATAATGCATGTATCCGGGCGGGCTGATTTTGTAGCCTTCCCGGTACAGCTCGGCAGACCTGAGATAGCCCTCCGCCTTCTGTTTGCGGTCCGAAGTAACCAGAGCCAGTCGTTTGTGGCAGCTCGCCAGAAGGGTATAGCGTTCGGCGGTCTTTCCCAGCTTCTGGAGTTCTTCCAGTTCATTCAGAACCTCTCCTATTTTCTTAGCTACCTCATCACAGCACGCCGGATCAGCACGCCATCTTTCGACCTGCCATTTTACCTGCAGCTGGCAATGCTGCTCCAGGGATCGGACGGAATAATGCGCATGGGGAAGCGACTTGAGCCGGCTGTAGTGATCGACTGCCCTGGGGAAATCGCCCAGTGCCGTATAAATCTGAGCTATCAGTTCGATGATCTGACCGTTGTTTCGCTGAGCCTCCGTCAATGAGGTTTCAATGATTTGGATACGACTGAGGATTTCAGCAGTGTCTTCCGTGATATCGATCTGACTCAGGAGGTTCCGGAGATGGATGATCAGCACCTCGTCCATCTCAAAGACAGTTTCCTGCATACCCTTCGACCTCTCCTCTCGGATATCCAGCTTGTACGACGGATCTCCGTAGCACTGATACGCTCCCCAGGTATTGATCGAGTTGCCGAAACGGTCAAACACCTGCCGGCGGGCTCTCAGGACTGCGTCCCCGAACATTTCCCCGCTCAGCATGGCTTCATAGAAGCGTTCGGCAAACAGCAGGGCTGCTGCATCATGCACCGCCCAGCCGCCGACGACAACGGCCTTTACTCCGATCCGGATCAGCTGGGTACCAATATTCGCAGCGAGGCGGTACCGGTTTTGAGCCAGGGCTTCCGACTTTTCCGTGGTCTTCCCCGAATAGCAGCAATTGATGAATACCAGTTCAGGGGTTTCGCTGATGCATTCGATGTGAGCCGGGGTCAGGAAGGAATTCGGCCCAATGACTACCCCTGAATTCAGCGGGTTGCCTTCATCAAACAGACCATGGGCAGCGATGTGCAGGATCTTGTAGGAGCTGACAAACATTTTCCGGAAAATCGTCTGGCTGCTCGACCTGTTGACATGCACTACATTATACCCCCCGTTCTGCAGCTGCTGACTGACTTTATAGCCTTCCTTTTCCGCATTGTCGAGCTGAGGCAACTTGCCATGCAGCTGAGGATCGGATATAACCAGGACATGATTTCCTGAGGCCAGTTTCACCTGCACGCGGTAATTCTGGCTGCTCAGCTGGCGGATCATCCCACAATTGATGGAAAGCGGTTTACCGTTTACCAGATTGTCCTGCAACATTTCCCAGGGGAAACTGGCCGTATGCTCATCCAATTGGAAAATGATATTGCTCTGCCTTTTGACAAGCGATTTGAAGTCATTCGGAATCAGCATCTCGAACAGGATTTTGGCCGTTTCGGGCGACCATTTCTTTTCCTCCGATACTTCTTTCAGCATCGACAGGATATCGTCACCGGCCGTGAGCAGACTCCTTTCCTCAACCCGGGCAGCATCGGTAGCTATGGAAAAATAAAGTCCGTATTTACGGGCTTCCGCTACATTGTCCTTCTCATCGAATCGGCGAACCGTCACGCGCGACCACCAGCTACCCGAACCTCCGTTGTTGATACGCTGCTGCCGGCCCATGGCTTCACGGATTTTCCGGTCCAGCCGGACGAAGAGGTTCCTGTTTTCTTCCATTCTTTCCATCTCGCGAAGGGTTCGGGAGGCGGCCAGGACCTGATCCTGATACAACTCAACAAACTCCAGTTCACCTATTTGCAGGTAGTCATCCGGATAGCCCTGTTTGATATCGAAATTGGCATTCTGTATGCCCGTCAGGATGGCAGCCAGGGAGCGGTCCAGCGAAAGGCCGCCGTAATTCGAACCGATCAGCAGGCTGGAAAGATTGACAAACCGGCCCTGATCGGGAATTGTCTGGAATTTCTGGTTTTTCCGTTCCTGGATCAGTACGACGAGATATTTTTTGACTCCCTGTTCGACGGTGGTCTGAAGTACACGCTCGTTGTACTCGCCCTGTACGCCCAGCCCTACCACAATGACGCCGGGAAACAGGAAATCTTCATTGGCCAGTAAAATCAGACTGGTCCCTACCGGGCCGGGATAAAGACCCAGCTTTCGCAGCCGGGACAATTCAAAATTGAGGTACCTGTCGACATCTCGGCTGGCGGAAAAAAGACCGTCGTTGGCAAAATGTCCGATAAGCAGGGGATACTTTGCAAAACGGAGATCCCCATGGGTAATCGATACCCGCACAGGCCTCCTTTCGGCTTTTTCTCTCTGACCGGGCGGATACAGCCCCAGGATCGAAGTATAGAATCCTTCCGAAGAATTATCGATAGGGGTGGTCGCGAGTTGCCTCGTCACTCCATATCCTGCACCCGCTCCCTCTCCCGGGAAGGCTGTTGGCGCCTGTTTGGGGAGGAGGGTGCTTTTCCCATTCCGCAATAATTCGGAAATGGGTAAAAAGAGCGACTCTTCCCTGACGAGTTCGCCGTGGGGCACTTCGGCATAATAAACCCTTCCGTTCTCCAGGAGCTCCTGGGGAATAGCCGCTTCCCAGGCACTAAAACCATCGCCCAACGGCGTACCTTCAAAATGCAGGGTCAATACATTGGGGGTCATCATGCTCCGGGGGCTGATCTTGTAGTTGCACGGGGTCAGCGTACCTTCGAGGGCGATACCGGCGAGGTAGACGGAATATTCGTAATCAATGGGTGCCTGCAGAATTTTATTCCGGTACTGATTGAATCGCTCGAGGGAAGCGCTATCAGGAACGGGCCATTTGGGATCGCCACAGGCCTGACGCATGATTTCCCAGACAGACGACTGTCCGAAATCGCCCCCTTCTTCCATACTGTAGGGCAACAGGTCGAGCAGTCCGGGGAATCCGGCAAAAAGAGCTGCCAGTTCTTTTTTCGTATGGTGCAAATCGGTCACCGTCAGCTGACGGATGATGTCATCCTCGCCAAAAATCAGCGGAACTACCCGAAAAAGCCCCTGCAGGGGAGCCCCGAGATATAAAATCCGGAAATCGGGCAGTCTGGTCATTTTCGCGTAGGTATTCGGATGAAAGACCGTCCAGTCCCGGATCAGCACACCGCCGCTCGAGTGCCCGATGAGCTTTACACTTTGGCCATTTTCGGCCAGACCCACCAGCACCCGGTCGAGCTTGCCGGCGTTCTGTTCCATGTCCAGCCTCCAGTCATAGGGAAAGACCAGCACATCGTACTCTTCCGACAAAAACTGACACAGGTCGGAATAGACATCGAATACCAGCGAATTGGCTGTTACCTTATGGGAGGATCGCTGTTTATATTTCAGCAGTTCCAGTTTTCCATCCGACACGGACTCCGGATCCAACCAGACAGGTTCCTTCATTTCCTGGTCATCCTTAATTGTTCGGACACTGAGATTACTGCCGAACAGGCCTGGCACCAGGACCACCACCGGCCGCTTCTTCGAAATTTCTCTGGGCACCAGCTCATGGCGTCCTCCACCTCTGGTTCGGGCTATGAGGGTACTTTCCGCAGGAACGGGTAAAAACCCGGGGATATTGGTTCCATGCGCATTTAGCGCATTGCGTATGGCAACCTGACTGGTCGAGTTTTTGAAATAATTGAAATGTGTAACCTCATCATGCTTGTCCAGAAAATAAACCGCATTGTCCTTTCCCCTACGGGTACCCATTAACATATACTTCGTATCGACTACGAAGTCATTGGCTCCCCGGTAAAACAGTTTGCTGACGATATTCAACAGTCCGCGCAGTTTGAAGGAAAACTGATTGTCCCCGGCCACAATCGCAGTGGGAATATCCACTTCAACCCTCGATCTGGGATTGTTCAGCACACGGCATAATACCGATTCCGGGTTCTGCGGGGTCAGCCCGGGGAGTACCGCGGGATCGTCCTTGGTTTCCACCGCGGTTATTACCAGTTCTTTCAGAGCTCCCAAAATAATACCCCCCACCTGGCCCGTGGCTAATTTCAAAAGGTTAAAGATCACATTCAGCAGGAAATCCAGTCTTCTGGAGGCAAGGGTAGTTCCCCCTGCGGGGCAGGATACACGGATGTACTTTTCGATTCGGATATCTTTGGCGGCAATTCTGGCTGTAATTTCCCTGATATCGCTGAGGTCTTTCTCCAGCTTATCCTTTTTCAGTAATTCTAATTCTTCGTCATCGAATGCTTTCACCGTTTCTCCGTTTCCCGACTGCCGGGCAGCTGTCACAAAACGGCAAAGCAGATCCGCCACCAGACCTCCCCTCGACTGGGTCATCAGATGTAATGTCACGCGGTCGGGAAGAGCGTTGACCAGGTCCAGTACGTTTTCCAGCGGACTTTTTGTCAACGATCTGTGGTCGAACCCAAACACCCGGCCCGGAAACAGGCGGTGCATATCCTCCCAGGTCTTGAAAGGCGGGTTTCCCTCTATCAACCCATCAAAAGACCCTTTGGTAGAATTGGCCATTCCATGAATCAGCAGGAGAATGCGCCCGTCCGTCGGGATGTCACTTGCCGTTACCCGGGTCAGGGTATAGTCCTCACTTACCCTTACCAGCCCTTCCCTGCCCTCAAACAATGCTTTATCTTCCAGGTTGGTGGCAGCCTTTCGGACCAGTTCACCGATAATCTCTTCCTTTTTCCTGCGGGTAAATACCTTAAGGATCTTGAGAACGATTTTCTTTACGCCGGGTCCGCGCTCCCCAGGTATCCCACCGGAAATACTGTCCGGAAGAACCATAATATCACCTGAATCCCGAAACTGAAACGAGACATCGGGAAAAATCTCTTTTATACTGCCCGGGTCGCTGTACCAAACCGTGCCGTCATCAAAATTATATTCCAGTACCTGATCATCGTTTACTTCGATATCAACTGCCTGGGTTTCGACATCACGCATGGACTCGCTGACGTAAATGATGCGTTCCAGTTCAAAGCGGCCATAGGTCTCACGGGAAGTGACCTGGGGGCCTTCTTCTTCTGAGTTCAACACCTCGCCCTCGATTCCATAAACTCTGATTTTACTGTAACTCATAACTGGTAAAGGTTTAGGTGGATTTGAGGGTTTACAGGCCTAATTTAATTAGATTCGCACCAATAGTCTCATTACCAAAATTCACATATTTATTTAGCGGTCAATTAGTTACGGAAAGCAAAAAACGATACTTCAGCGTACTGAAGGACTACCGTCCATACGTTAAATCAATATTCGGGTGATACTTTTTATTTCGACACCCGGTGTTTTAAATTCGGTTGATTACCTATTCCTAAACCATTCCCATCCATGGACGAACATGAAACCAGGATCCTTCAGGGCTCTTCCGTATGGAACTCCTGGCGCAGACAGAGGCCAATCTCCTATTCTTTCAACCGGCCCAACTGGTTCAGGGGCAGACACAAAGCACACAACGAGCTGAATCTGAGCGGCGTTGACCTGTCGGAATGTACGGTGTATAATGCTTTTGCCGAAGGCCTGAACCTGTCGGGCGGCATTTTCCATGGGGCTGTTTTCGAGGAAGGAGATTTCTCAAGGGCAGATTTCAGCAATGCGACGTTCATCAATACCCGTTTTAACAAGACCATACTGACCGACGCCAGTTTTCTGGGGGCCAGCTTTATCAACTGCAATCTCAACCGGGTCAACCTTACCCGCGCCAATTTCTGTGTTAGGGAGATCAGGGATACGGTTGTCTATGGTATTTCGGCCTGGGATCTGCAAACCTGCGATGACACGATCCAGTCGAACCTGGTCATTGAGCGGACTTATGAATTCTATTCTGATCTGGTTAGCCGGGGTCATATCCCCATGAGTGTCGATAATATCGAACTGGCTCAGTTTATTCATTATCTGAGCAATCACAAAAAAATCAGGGATATGCTGAATGTCCTGAACTCCCGAACCGTGCTGCTACTGGGACGCTTCAATGACGGAGGGCTCGATCGGTTGTATATACTTAAAAAGTGGCTGGTTTCCAGGGGTTATATGCCCATGATATTCGATTTCGAACGGCCGGAAAACATGGATCTGACCGAAACGGTGCTGACCATGACAGGCCTGGCCCGCTTTATCATAGCCGATCTGTCGGGTGGGTCGGTCCCGCATGAGCTGTTCGCCATCCACAACATTTACCGCAAACCTGTTGCCGCCTTTTTCAAGGGCCGGGCTTATGCGATGTTTCAGGATCTAAAGAGAAGAAACCCATATCTGGTTTCCTTCGAAATCTCGCAGGATGACGAAATCATACCCCGGCTCGCTGCGCTGTTGCCCGAGCTGGAATCCTACAGCAGACAAATTTTGAAGGAGATTAGTGATGATGAGTGACGACATGGATTTTCAGATCAAAAAACTGGAAGCTACTGACCTGGAGAGTTTTGAAAATCTCATACTTACCTTCGGGGAAGTTTTTGAGATGGAAACTCCTTCGGCCCCTCGACCCGACTACCTGAGGTCACTACTTGCTCAGAAAAGCTTTTTTGCGTTTGGCGCTTTTGCAGGTCAGGAACTGGCGGGGGGAGTGACCGGCTATCTCCTGCCCCAGTATTATGTCGAGTCGCCACTGGCCTACATTTACGACCTGGCCGTGCGGAAAGAATTCCAGCGCAAAGGCATAGGCCGGGCATTGATAGATGCGGTCCAGGCATATTGCCGGACCGAAAATATCGAACAGCTTTTTGTGCAGGCAGATGATACCGATGAATACGCACTGGAGTTCTATCACGCCTCCGGTGCAGAAAGGGGGAAGGCTGTGAACTTTTATTATCACCTTAGGCCTTAGCCCCCAATAGAAGGAAAGCCCCCTTTCAGGGGGGCTCTACTGTGAAGGTATTAATCCTCCAGCTCTTTCAACCTATCGAAGAGCTGGTTGAAACACTCTAACTGCCCTTTCAGATTGTCGGTTGCACTGGCCGGATTGTAGAACGCGTCCAGGAAAGCAGAATTACCGGTCCAGATCGTCTGAATCATGCCGCGGTAGCGTTTGGCCAGGTCTGGGTTGCTGTATTGACGGAAGGCTACCAACTGGTCGAACTGTGCTACGGCAACTTCGGGTTTGTTCCAGGGACAGGTAATTACAGGAAATCCCTTGATGGCGAAATAGGCAGCCGTAGGCTCCGCACGATCATAGTGCCAGTCGCAGATGACGACATCCTTCGGAATCATATCAACTGCGCGGTGGGTGTTGTTCATACTGGCTTCCCACATTCCGATCCCGGTTTGTTTTCCGTCGATCAGGCGGTCACCCCACATCCACAGAGTGCGTCCCTTCGTCTTCAGATGGTTGCTGATTTTGGTGACTTCTCCGGCAAACAGCTCGGCTTTGTCGCGGCCTCCGCAACGTGGACAGTTATCGTCACCGATGTAAAATACTTCGTCGAGCCCGGCATGGAATGCTTCGGCTTCAAAGGCATCCATCAGTTCATCGACCAGGGCAAACACCACCTTGTGCACCTCCGGATGCAGGGGGCAGTAGCTCTTGCAGTACAGACCATCGGGATTGGGCCAGGCGTATTTTTCCGGAAGCTTGATATGCGGAGTTTCATCAAACTGCGGATATACCTGCAGCAGTTTCCCCAGGCTGGAGGCCCATGACTGATGCCCCAGCAGGTTGATCTGGGGAATGATTTTGATCCCCAGCGACTTACACAAGGTTACCATCTGTTTCACCTCTCCCTCGCTCAGAGCTGTACTGGCCACCAGTTCGGGATGGCTCTTATACTGGTAGTTATATTCAACCCTCAGAATCAATGTATTCACTTTTCGGGGTGCCAGTTCTTCCCGGATGAATTTCATAAAACGGGGAAGATCCGAAGGTGAGGGTGCAGAAATACAGAATCCTCTCACCAGTGTCGTATCCTGCGCCTGCACCGTTTTAAAGGCAGAAAGTACACACAGAATCGCGGCGATGCATGTATAGATTTTTTTCATCGTATAATATTTGTTTGCTGAAAGTTCCTTTGCTGGCGCTGATACGCCGGATTGCTAAATTAGGCCAGGAAGGGCGTAGATTAAAAGGGTAAGGCTTAATTTTCCGTTTCACCGTAAGCGCGGGCACTCTCCCAGCCCAGGATGGCCATCTTCCGGACAGGCCCCCACATGTACCCACCGATGACACCGGTCGACTGTATAACCCGGTGACAGGGAATGAGATAGGCTACCGGATTGCTACCTATGGCAGTACCCACCGCACGTGAAGCCTGCGGACTACCTATTTGCCGGGCGATGGCCCCATAGGTCGTCATCCTGCCAAGGGGTATCCGGAGCAGGCTTTCCCAGACTTTCAGCTGAAAATCCGTACCCCTCAGATGCAGTTTTACTTCTGGCAGGCTGTCCCAGTCCTGCCGAAAAATCTGGAGGGCATTTAGCTGAAACTGATCCTGTTTATGGCTGATAGCCGCCTGTGGAAATTTACTCCTAAGGTTCTCCACTCCCAGAGCCTCCTCATCTTCGAAGGCCATGTAGCAGATTCCCTTAGGAGTAGATGCCACAATGAGGTTTCCGAACGGACTCTCCGCAAAATCGTAATTGATCTGCAGACCGGCCCCACCCTGCCGGTATTCGGCAGGTGTCATCCCCTCGATTTTCACGAAGAGTTCGTGCAGCCGGCTGGTGCTCGACAGACCCGTCTCTATGGTCGCATCCCAGATGGTCGCCTCTTCATCCAGAATCTGTTTTGCATGCTGTAAACTGATATACTGCAAAAACTTCTTCGGGCTGGTCCCTGCCCAATCGGTGAACATGCGCTGAAAATGGGACGGGCTGACATGCACATGACGGGCAATTTCTTCCAGATCGGGCTGCGAACGAAAATTTTCGGCAATAAACCGGATCGCAGCGGCAATTCGCTGATAATTATATTGTTTCTGCGTTTCCATCCTTCTTGGTTTTTGCTGTAAAGATGGATATGTTTCGATACTTATGAAATCCGAAACCTGCGCAGTTTTTATATCGGCCTAAATCTTGGAAATCCGTTTGACCACTCTCAAACCATCCACCCCTTCGACTACCGCTATATATACCGAAGAAGGCAGTCCCGAAAGGTTAACTTCGCTGCTGTTCTGTACCTCCAGCACCTGGATACCCGCCAGGTCATAGATCTTGATAGATCTCGGCTGTTTATCTCCCGCTGTCTGGAGGGTAAAGTGCCCCGACGATGGGTTGGGATAAAACTGGTTCGAATCCTGCCCTTTCACCGCAACCACTACCACATTGGAATAGTCAAAACTGCCGTCAAGATCTACCTGTTTCAGTCTGAGATAGACATTCCCGCTGAATGGGCCTGAAAGGGTATAGCTGTAATGCTGACCCGTGGTCGAATTAACCGCTCCTTCTACCCTTCCGCCGCTATGAAATTCGCGTGCATCATAGCTGTACTGGATTTCGAAATGCTCATTGTTGATTTCCTCCGTGGTAGTCCAGTTAAGCTGGAGGGCACCGAATTCGGCTTCACGCGCCGAAAACTCGGCCAGCCGTACCGGAAGTGTCCCCTGAAGCTCCTTGGGCAGATCGGGCATGATAGGTTGTGAATTAGCCAGGAAACTCTCCTGTATCACGGCATCACTCCAGAAAATGGAAGCCAGCTCCTGACCCAGTTCATTGAAGTGCAGTCCGTCTCTGCGTCCACTGTTATCGATGCTGTTCAGGTTCGGCCCGCGAAAGACATTTTCGAGCTGAATAATTCTGTCCTGCGCCCTAAGTATCTGCTCTTTAACACCGTCATTGTAGCAGGAATTGGCAACCATCCAAGCCAGGGAACGGAATTTTTCGGTAGCTCGGGTATGTTCGATCACCCCCTTGTGATATTCATAAAACTGATCTTCTGTGCTGCCGTTATCGTTGATGCCGTGGCTTGAAATGATGGCTCTCAACCCGGTTTGCGGTACGAGGTGGAAAAGCGTGTTTTCAATATTGATATAAGGCATGCGGAGGTTGGCCTTGATGAAACCGTGTTCAAAATATTCGCCTTTGGCTGCCTTGTAGGTCTGTTCCATATTGCTTCCTCCAAAAGCTGCCGAGTAGATGAGTACGGGTACATTCAGCTTTTTCACAACCTGATCCCCGAATTTCCCCCAAAACCAGGGATTCCCGGCGAAGGGTGCGATCCCATGTCCTTCCGTCAATGGGCTGTAGTCGGTAGGCAGCTGTTCCGGATCGGCCGTCTGATCGTAGCGGATGGCCTTGCTTTCATCGGCGTTGGGATCCATGGAGATCACCATACTGCTGCTGGCAGGTGTGCCGCCCGAGCCCTGTGCATTGGAGTGCCCTACAATGAGGAACACCTCCCCGATTCCCACTTTGCCGACGGTTGTGACGTTTCCTACCTGCTCTGCTCCACGCATCCCCCTCACTTCCAGATCATACCTTCCTCCGGGGACCTGGGTATGACCGTAAAACATACCATTTACTAGACTGTTATCCAGCGTAAACCAGTTTCCGGAACTTTCTCCCGGTTCGCCGTCGATGGTAAGAAACCGGGCTTCTATCCGGTCCACTGCCTCGGAGACTGTTCCGGTGATGTGGACTGTCCCCTGATTCTGGTTATCGCGCTGTATCACGATATAGGGCTTCGGGTACGTAACCGTAACCTGGGCCAGCAAAGCGGCCGATGTAAAGAGCAATATCATGCTCGTTAACAAGTACTTATTAAACATAAACTACAGCTGGTAATAGATGAAAAGAAAAATTGAATTCGCTGGGTTTATCGGGCAGAATAGCACCTTGAGCTGCCCCGGGACTGAGGCAGTGGAATAGTGAAGGATGACAGTAATTAATAGCAAGTGACAGCATGATCATCCGTGCTGCATGCCTGTTAGCATCAGTTAGTAATCAATAGGGAGTGGCAGAACTTACGTGGTGATCAGACTTGGAGGACAAACACCGTCGGTAAAATGAGATTTAATAAGTGGTTTAATGCAATTGTTCATAACGCGGAGCATCGGTACTATTAAAGTTGTATCGTTAACAATAAATGTCTAAGTGACAAAAGTATAGGAATTTACAAAAATCCGGAAGTGGGGTTTCAGGCCTACCCGGCTATATGGATTGTGAGGCCATTTTCGGTCTAAAAAGTCCTGTAATTTGACGAAATATACCCACCCTAACCGGACACACTGTTGAAAACCCCAACATTATTCCACAGTATTGAGAAAATGAAAAAAAATCTTCATTTTATTGACTATCAGCAACTTATAACCTTTTTAGGCACTTTGGCACGACCTTCGATACATACTACATCGAACATTTGCCACACACACGGCAACCACAAACCATAGACGAATATGAAAAAGTTAATGATCCCCCTGGCGGCTATTTTGTTTGCATCAGCCTCCATGGTGAATGCCACGACAGTCACTTCACCTGCTTCGGTGATGATTATACAGGAGAAAGTGGAAATCAAACCCGAAGAGCTTCCGGATGCCGTTAAATCGGCTCTGGCTGCCGAGCCCTACAATGCATGGCAGGTACAGCGGGCCTTTATGGTCCCTGACGGGGAAGGCGCGAACTACTACGAAGTAACGCTCTCAAAAGGCGAAGAAACGAGTACCGCCGCCTTCGATAAAGACGGAAAGGTTATCGAGAAAAAATAATGAACAAAGAACTTAAGCCGTAAGGCTCAAGAATCGGGTAAGCGCTGCGGCGCCCCGTGCGTCTGCAGCATTTGCCCGAAAATTTAAACCAAACACACCAATCTTACTTAACTTAAAAATTCAAACACTATGAAAAAGCTGATGATTTCAATGGCCGTTGCAATGCTTACTACGGTCGGTTTTGCAAATGCTAATATCATATTGGACAGCCCTGCAGCAAGCGTAAAGGTTTATCAGGAAAAGGTAGAAGTGAAACCTGAAGAATTGCCCGAGGCAGTTAAAACTACCCTGAACGCTGCTCCATACAACGAATGGCAGGTAGAAAAAGCTTACCTGGTACCCGGTGAAAACGGAACTTCCCACTTCGAGATTAACCTGATCAAAGGAGAAGACAAGTCAACCGTTAAACTGGACAACGAAGGAAAGGTAATTGAATAAGCACGTTTTAAGTAGTCTGATTAAGCCGGGGGAATATTCCTCCGGCTTTTTCGTTATTATTCCGGCGATACCAACTTGAACACAAAGTGCCAACTGGAACGAGATTCCGGTAGTTGGTGTTATACTAAAAGAACCTCAACTAAATCTAATGGCGAAACTCTTAGTACTTGAAGACGATTCTACTTTTTCCACCATCTTAAAAGGGTTTCTGAAGAAACATAACCACGAGGTGACAGTTTGTGACACCGTTGCCAAAGCAACCAAACTGTTCGAAGAAGCGCTTGATCAGAGAAGTCTGTTCGATGCCCTACTGCTGGACTACCGGCTCCCTGATGGCACAGGGATGGATTTTATCAAGAAGGCGCAGCAAATGCTGAAAGAAGCACCGCAGTTCACCTTCCCTCCCGCCATGATTATGACCAGTGTCAATGACATACGCACCGCAGTAGATGCGTTGCGGGCAGGGGTACAGGATTATATTACCAAACCCGTACACCACGAAGAATTACTCCCCCGTTTGAATGATCTTCTGGAGAAAAAACCCGAACCCACCCACACCCAAACCGTCATGCGAAAAGCCCCGGAGCTGGTTAAACTGCCCCAGGGCAAAAGTGAAGCCGCACAAAAACTTTATAAATACGTAGAATTGGTCGGGCCTACCGACCTCTCGGTGATCATCCAGGGGGAAAGTGGCAGTGGCAAGGAACACATCGCTCGGGCGATCCATGACCTTAGCCCTCGTAAGGACAAGCCCTTTGTCGCCATCGATTGCGGGGCTCTCTCAAACGAACTGGCTACCAGTGAGTTTTTCGGATACAAGAAGGGGGCCTTTACCGGCGCCGTGCAGGACAAGGTAGGCCAGTTTGAAATGGCCAACGGAGGCACGCTATTCCTCGATGAAATCGGTAACCTGAGTTACGAGATCCAGATCAAATTGCTGCGGGTTATTCAGGAAAGGGTACTTACGCCGGTGGGCGGGCTTAACCCCGTCAAAATCGACGTCCGACTGATCGTAGCAACCAACAACGACCTGCTTACCGGAGCTCAGACTGGCGAATTCCGGGAAGACCTCTATCACCGTCTGAACGAGTTCAAGATCTATGTACCGCCACTAAGGGAGCGGATTGAAGACCTGAATCTGTTCATCGCTTACTTCATCGAGAAGACCAATTACGAATTAGGCAAAAACGTCACCCACTTCTCTCCGGAACTGATGGCGATGCTATATCGTTATGAATGGCCGGGTAACCTCCGTGAACTGGGTAACGTCATCAAGCGCCTCATACTGCTCACACCCGAAGGACAGACCGCCACGGTAGATGCCCTGCCCGAAGACATGCGGTATTCCATTCTCAAATCGGCCCCGCCCAAGGCGAATGCGGCCAATCTGAAAAAATTGCAGGAGGAACATGAGAAGGAAATGATAACCAATGTCCTTCACCAGGTACGTTTCAACAAAAGCAAGGCGGCGCGTATCCTTCAGATCGACCGGAAAACGCTTTATTACAAGCTGGAGAAATACCAGATCAACTGACGTACCTCTCCTGGATAGCTTCTACGACTGCGTAGCCTTTTTGCACGAGGTTCTCGATTTCTGCCTCTTCGACCTCATCATTGCCAGCGAGTTTCAGTTCCAGCTCACGCATACGGTTCCCCAGTTCCCGGGCACCGATCTGTCCGGTTCGTCCGGCCAGCCGGTGGAAAAGTTCGCGTAAATTTTCCCGGTTAAAGTTCTCCCCGAGCTGCTCCTCCACATGAACCAGGTCGCGCAGGGTATCCTCGATAAACTGTTCGAGGCTATCCCGCAGCAGCTGTTCGTCCCCCATGGTCATGGCCACGAGATTTGACAAGTCTATGGGCATAGAATCTTCCGGTACTACTGTAACCTGTTCAAAATTTTGGGCCATGATTTCGGGCACTTGTTCTTCCGGAGCCGCATTTCCGGTATGGTTAACGATGATCCGCAACAGTTCTCCCTTCCGGACCGGTTTCATAAGGATCTCATCAAAACCAGCCTTCCGGATACCCGCCCGTTCCTCGGGCAGGGCCATGGCGGTACAGGCCACGAATCGCACATCGGACCCGGCCTTTTTCCTTAAAATTTCACACAGCTCGGTTCCCGAAAGCTGCGGCATACGCATGTCGATGAAAACCATGCGGATGTCCGGATCCCAGGGGGTACTCGCGGCTTCCAGGGGCGAAGAAAAGGCTTTCACGTCCACTCCATTTTGTTCCAGAACCGTCTTCAGCCAGCTCAGAATGTACTTGTCGTCATCGATAAGCCATATTTTCCCTTCAAAATGAATGGGCCCAATGATATCTTCTTCCACGATACTCGCTTTGCCCGGACATACGGGTTCCCCTTCCCTGAACGGAAGGTGGATGATGAATGAGGTAAATTCGCCCGGTTTGCTTTTGACGTCGATCCGGCCGTTCTGACCGGTGACGAGGGCTTTTACAATGGTGAGTCCCAAACCGGTCCCACCATATTCCGGCGTAATCCCGGCATGACCCTGCTCAAACTGATTGAAAATACGTTTGATCTGATCAGGGGCTAGTCCGATGCCGGTATCCCTTACCTCCAGCCGGATTTCCTGATGGCTGCCCCTATTCACCGGCTCTACCCTCAGATCGATCTGGCCTTTTTTGGTAAACTTGACGGCGTTCCCGATCAGGTTGTGCAGAATTTGCTTAAGCCGGAAGGCATCCCCCAGCATGAAAGTGCCGTCGGGAAACTTATTCTGAAACTGCAGTTTCAGTCCTTTCGCCGAAGCCTGCGGATTAAGCGTATCAATTACTTCTGCCAGTACCGGGGCAAGTTCGAAGCTTTCCTCGACAAATTCAAAGCTGTCTGAAACTATGCGGCTGTAATCCAGTATCTCGTTCACCAGATGCAGAAGATGTACCGACGATTTGTGAATGATTTCAAGCTGGCCTCTGTCTGGGTTTTCCTGATTCTTCAGCAGCTCGCTGAAACCTATGATCGACTGCAGTGGTGTACGAATCTCATGACTCATATTGGCCAGAAAGCGCTGTTTGGCTTCACTGTGGTACATGGCCTCTTCCTTGGCCAGGATCAGTTCCTTCCGGTATTCTGTACTGCGGGTGATATCGGCAAAAATCCAGAAACCCAGCAGTGCGGTCAGTGAAAACACCACCAGTAGGATGTAGCCTATGTTCTTGATGCTTTGACCGAGCGTTTCCTTGATCTGTTCGTTGTCCTGGTAAATCGACTGGAGGGCTTCGTTTTCCACCTCGCGCATCAGTTCCATCAGCTTTCCTACTAGCAGCGACTCGCCCATCTGAAGCTGTCTTTCCCTTTCGAAAAAACGGGTAGCCCGCTCCATCTGAATGGCCGCCATACTCTTGACCTCGGCACCGACTTTCTGGATAGCGCTGTCATTGGCTGCAATGGTGAGGGTGTCGATGGATACCTTGACCTCTTCCTGCTTGATGACTACCGGACGTTCTTCCTCCACCACCTCTTCTTCCCGGGTTTTCTTCCCTTTAAAAATCTTCCCCAGGAAGCCCTTTTTCGCATTCACGTCCTCCTCGGTCTCCTGTTTGGCCGAAGCGCCGGTTTCCTTTTCGAGGGTAGTGGTAATGGTCGTGGTGGTGAGTTTCTCGGTTTTGATGACCGTACTGTCGCGGAGGACGTCGGGACTGGAAGATATGATCACAGAGATCGAATCAGCCTTACGCTGCAGGTCCGAATTGGTCATCATGCCCCTCCTTTCCCGAAGATAAGCCGCCAGGATATCAGACCGGCGCTCGAGCATGTAGCGGATGGAATCGAGGCGGGCGAGCTGTCCCGGACTATCGGCAAACTCCATGGCAAGGGTATCCAGGCGGTCCATCAGGAGCTCCGAATGGGTTTGATAGGCATTTCTCATCTCCGCCCGGCCCGCACTGGTAGACCGGCTCTGCAGGTCATTCTGAAGTTGGTTCAGCAGAAGGATGTCCTGAAAAACCACGTTGATCAGCCTGAGTTTTTCATCAGGCGTAGCGATCTGGTAAACCATTTCCTCCACATCGCCGAAAGCATCCTTACTGATAAAGTACGATGCCGTCAACGCTGCTACTCCAACCAGAAAACCGAAGATTACCTTTCCCTTTACGGACTTCAGAAAGGACTGGTCATGGGTTTCGCTAGACATATTTCAACACGATTACAAGTTGAAAATAACGAATTTACGGGCAAAACCGGTATACTCCCGAACGTTTTTATCGGCTTTTGATGCTCCTCCGGGCCAGGATGGTTCCTACCAGCATCAGCAGGGCTGCAAGTGCCATGGAAGCGCCGGGAAAATAAACCGGCGCCGTCGAAGTTGTGAAAGTGGAAAAGACGGTTGACATCAGCGGCGGCCCGATAATGGAGGTAGCACTGGCCAGACTGGTTAGCGCCCCCTGCAGTTCCCCCTGTTCATTCACCTGCACCTGCGTTGAAATAACCCCCTGCAGGGCTGGTCCAGCGATATTTCCCATAATATAGGGCACCATAAAAAGGTAGAGCTGCCAGCTTTCCTGGGCGAGGGCAAACAGGATAAATCCGATGGTCAGCAGACTCATCCCGGTGTAGATACTCCGTTCATTGCCCAGTTTCGGTATAATCACCCTTATAAGCCCGCCCTGAACGATCATCGAGAGGATACCGAAGGCGCCCAAAGAAAGACCGACTTCCTTTTCCTGCCAGTTGAATTTTTCCATCACGAAATACGACCAGGTACCATGGACGGCAAAAGAAGCCAGCTGCATCAGAATCAGGGAAACGAGCAGCCCGTAGATAACGGGGTATTTTTTCAGATTGGCCAGAGCCCCTACGGGGTTGGCCCGACGGATATCGAAATTCCGCCGGTTTTCCGGTTTCAGCGATTCAGGCAGAACAAAGTATCCGTACAGGAAGTTGAGAAATGAGAGCCCGGCTGCGACCATAAAAGGAGTTCGCGACCCGTATTGCCCCAGCAGCCCGCCAATGACCGGTCCGATGACAAAACCTGCCCCGAAGGCGGCGCCTATCAGCCCAAAATTCTGGCTGCGTTTTTCGGGCGTGCTCACATCGGCGATATAGGCCGCCGCAGTGGTAAAACTCGCTCCCAGTATACCGGCTACGATCCTTCCGATATACAACCAGAACAGCGTGGGTGCAAAGGTCAGAAAAAGGTAGTCGATGGTAAATCCGAACAAAGAAGCCAGCAGTACCGGCCGGCGCCCGAATTTATCACTCAAACCCCCAATGATGGGAGCGAATATGAACTGGAAAAATGCATAGACGAACATCAGCATCCCTCCGTCCCGGGCAGCCTCCCCCAGGGAATCTCCCGTCAGTTCCGTGATCAGCTTCGGCATTACCGGGATAATGATTCCCAGGCCTATTACGTCAATCAGTAACGTTACGAAGATAAAACCAAGCGCTGCGTTCCTTTTCGATTGCATAGTAAAGATGTGCTAAGAGTTGAAGCGGTGCAAACTTAGAGAAATACAACAGAAATGACATATAACGATGCGGTGAAATTTGGCCAAATCTGTTAGCTTTGCGGTTTCATTTATGTCGTAGTGTTACATTTCAAAAATGGCTAAGAAGATACAATCAGCCCTCATTTCAGTTTATTACAAGGATGGCCTGGCGCCTATCGTGGAACTGCTTCACAAGAATGAGGTTAAAATTTACTCTACCGGTGGTACTCAGTCGTTTATCGAAGACCTGGGAATTCCGGTTACAGCAGTGGAAAGTCTGACGGGGTATCCGTCCATATTTGGTGGAAGAGTAAAGACCCTGCACCCTGCCGTTTTTGGAGGAATACTATATCGGAGAGACAATCCGGATGACGTCGCTCAGGCTGCTGAATTCAACATCCCTGCCTTGGACCTGGTCATCGTGGACCTGTATCCGTTCGAGGAAACCGTAGCTTCGGGCGCAAACGAACAGGATATTATCGAGAAAATCGACATTGGTGGGATTTCGCTGATCAGAGCTGCCGCGAAAAACTATAAGGACACCCTGATCGTATCCTCACGGGAGCAATACGACCGGGTTTATGCCCTGCTGGCTGAAAACAACGCCTCGACTTCCATGGACGACCGTCGCCAGTTTGCGCAGGAAGCATTTGCCACTACTTCCCATTACGATACCAGCATCAATAACTGGTTCCTCGGAAACGATGCCGTGTCGGTCAGAAATTTCGAAAGACTGCCGGCTCACGAGCTGCGTTATGGAGAAAACCCGCATCAGAAGGCTACCTTCTACGGAGACCTCGATGCCCTGTTCGATAAACTTCACGGGAAAGAACTTTCCTACAACAACCTGGTAGACATAGATGCCTGCCTGGGCCTGATCGACGAGTTTGCCGGTGAAAAACCTGCTTTTGCCATCATTAAGCATACCAACGCCTGCGGGGTGGCAGTAGCGGATACCGCCAAGGAAGCTTACCTCAACGCACTCGCCTGCGATCCGGTTTCGGCCTTCGGTGGTGTGATCGTAACCAATGCTCAGGTTGATCTCGACACCGCCACCGAACTCAACAAACTGTTCATGGAGATCCTGATCGCACCCGGCTATGATGCCGACGCGCTGGAGCTTCTGAAATCGAAGAAAAACCGGATCCTGCTGGTTCGCAAACCGACGACCGTCTCTCCTGAGATGTTTAAGACCGCACTGAACGGTGTACTGGTTCAGGATAAGGACGCGCTGACGGAAACGGCCGCCCAAATGACCGTAGTAACCGAAAAGGCTCCTACCGAAAGTGAGTTAAAGGCACTGGAATTCGCGCTCAAGGTCTGCAAGCACACCAAGTCCAATACCATCGTGCTGGCGAAGGAAAATCAACTGCTGGCAAGCGGAACCGGCCAGACCTCACGTGTGGATGCCCTCAGACAGGCTATTGAAAAAGCCGGTTCCTTCGGCTTCGACCTGCAGGGCGCGGTGATGGCTTCGGACGCCTTCTTCCCCTTCCCCGACTGCGTGGAAATCGCCCAGAAAGCGGGAATTACCGCGGTAGTTCAACCCGGTGGTTCCATCCGCGACAAGGATTCGATAGACTATTGCAACCAGACCGGTATTGCCATGGTTACGACCGGCATCCGTCACTTCAAACACTGATCTGAAATCCCACGGGATTCACAAGATAAGAGCTGCTCCGATCCGGGGCAGCTTTTTTGTTGCCCGTTAGCCTCTGTCTTCCTTCCTGCCTATATTTGAGCCGCAACAACCGAACCTTTCAATTGTGTCTTCTTCCCGGGTAAAGCGACTGAAAACTTTTGTTCTGATGCTGCTGATGATGCTGGTGGTACTGGGCTTCAGTCAATACCGGCACATCCTATTCTGTGAGCTGGTACCGTACAGTTCCTTTCATAAGCTTTCAGATAATATCTACGTCAGCCCCCATATCCCAACCGAACACTATTTCCGAATCAAGCTGATGCTCCATGTCGCGGACAGACGAATTTCGCGGTTCTGGGGAGAAAAGAAGGGGAATGCCCGCATCATCATCTGCAGCCAGGCCCGCGAGTACGAGAAATACTGTCACAGCCGGGACGGTGCAGGCTGCAGTCTGGGTGCCATTTATGGGAATAGTTTCATTGTATTGAGCTACCAGGACATGACCACCGACGTTGCGGCCCATGAAATGTGCCATATCGAACTTTTTGAGCGGCTGGGGGGGAAATCCACGACGTTCGATATCCCGCAGTGGTTCAACGAAGGCCTTTCGATGATGCTCGACCACCGCTTTGTGCGGGCAACCGACAGTATCAGCCGCTATGAGCAATACCTGAAAGCCTGGCAGCTCCGGACGGTCCCCCCGGCCCGGCGGTTGACCCTGACTGAAATTTCGAGCCTCAAGGGATTCTTTGATGGGGATGAACGGCACGTAGCGCTGGCCTACCTGACTGCTGCCACGGAGGTTTCCTTCTGGATGAAAAACGTGGGCAGACAGGGACTGGCTCAATTCCTGAAAAAGATAGAGTCGGGTGCGGGATTTGAAGCCTACCTTCAGACCGAGCTGGAAATGACGGCCGATTCACACGGTCCGCGACCGGTAAGTCCCATCCGGGAACTTGAAAAACAACGGCCGGGCGGATGACCCTCCAACTTCCCTGCTAAAATTCCTTGCAAAGTTTTCATTTTGGTTATGTATTTTTGACAGCTTTATAAAATTGTACATCATCTAGCCTAAATTCGAATAAAATCAGAAACCATATGAAGCAACTGCATACCCTGGACTATGTCATATTCCTGTTTTACTTCGTAGTAGTGGCCGGTTACGGTTACTGGATCTATAATCGGAAAAAACGTGCAGAAGCTTCCACCAAAGACTTTTTCCTGGCAGAGGGCTCCCTCACCTGGTGGGCCATCGGAGCTTCCCTGATCGCCTCCAATATCTCCGCCGAGCAGTTTATCGGTATGTCGGGCAACGGATTCTCCATGGGTCTGGCGATTTCAACCTACGAGTGGATGGCCGCCGCTGCCCTCATCGTCGTGGCCGTATTCTTCATTCCGGTGTATCTGAAAAACAACATTTACACCATGCCGCAGTTTCTCAACCAGCGGTATAATCCCACGGTGAGTCTTATTATGGCCGTTTTCTGGCTGGCTCTCTACATTCTGGTAAACCTTACTTCCATTCTCTATCTGGGTGCCCTGGCCGTTTCGGGGATATCGGGACTCAGCTTCACGACCTGTATGGTCGGACTAGCTGTTTTT
>Ga0182793_1000628_pt1 | contig 25866 bp, 29 predicted proteins | sample Passage237A_FD_130498 | JGI IMG/M metagenome (GOLD analysis project Ga0182793, IMG submission 130498) | Cellulose adapted compost microbial communities from Newby Island Compost Facility, Milpitas, CA, USA - Passage2 37A (version 2) (version 2) ... | reverse complement strand
TGAGCACCTCGCCCTGGATGGAAACTACCTCGTAACCCTTGTGAATGAACTGGGGAGGGATGCTGCTGTTGAGCACCATAATGCCTTCATCGTTCTGGTAACGATAGTAAACGCGATCCTTCTGGTCGCGATCCTTTTGGGCGAACGCGGAAGACGCCGCGAGCACGCCGGAGATAAGCAGGATCAGGGCTGGTTTCATGTAGCAACTCCTGCGATCAGCTTTCAACACCGTAGGTAGCACGGTAAGCCAGAATTTTTTCTACCATGGCCGACTGGTCAGCCTGGGAGGCCAGGTACTCGATAATATGATTCAAATTGATAATGCTTACCACGGGAATGCCGTAGGTCTGCTCCACTTCCTGAATCGCAGACAGCTCACCCTGGCCTTTTTCCTGGCGATTGAGACCAATCAGCACGGCTGCAGGTTCAGCCTCTGCCTGCTTGATCAGTGTCATTACCTCACGCACAGCGGTGCCCGCAGTAATCACGTCGTCCACTATCAGTACCCGGCCTTTGAGCGGCGCGCCGACCAGTGTTCCACCTTCCCCGTGGTCCTTGGCCTCCTTGCGGTTGTAGCAATAGGGAAGATCGCGATTGTGCTGGTCTGACAGGGCTATGGCTGTAGCGGCGGCCAGGGGAATTCCTTTATAGGCTGGCCCGAAAACCAGGTCAAATGCGACGCCTGCCTGAGTAATGGCTGCGGCATAAAAACGGCCGAGAGCGGCCAAGGCGCTGCCGGTCTGAAAACGTCCGGCGTTGAAAAAGTAGGGGCTGATGCGACCTGACTTGAGGGTGAATTCGCCAAAGCAGAGCACCTGGTGGCGAATGGCCAGCTCAATGAATTCTCGCTGGTAGTTTTCCATGCAAAATTCTCACAAATAGGCTAAGTTCTATGGGTCTAAGAATAATAAACTGGGTCTGGCTCACCGGGATCAAAAGTCGTCTAAGCTTGTCTTGTTTGGTCACTATAAGTAGCAGTATCAAGCCTATTTCGTTACTTGGGTAACACAATATTCCGCGGCTCGGGTATCATACACAGTCCGTTATCAAGGGGCTAACATGAGAGTTATCAGTCTTAGCGTCGATGGCATTTTTCAGGCGGCGCAGCGGGGCCTGTTTGATTGGCTCGCGAACCAGGATGCAGATGTCATTTGCCTGCAGGATCTTCGGGCACTCGAGTACGAGTTGGATAAACCCGTTTTTCAACTGGACGGTTACTTCTCCTATTTCTTCGATTCCGGGGTAAAGCACTACAACGGTGTGGCCATTTATACCCGTGTTCAGCCCAAGGCACTTATCTATGGACTGGGGTTTTCCTCCGGCGTGGATATGGAAGGCCGCTACCTGCAGATCGACTATGAGCGGATGAGCATAGGCTCTCTGTTGGCTCCCAGCGCCACCTCGGAAGTGGAGTCCCAGGAGGTCAAGATCAAATTCTTTGACGACCTTCAGGCCCATCTGGACAAGATTACCCGCAAACGCCGCGAGTATATTTTTTGCGGCAACTGGGCCATGGCCCACACTCCCAGAGACGTCACCAACAGCAGCGCCAACCAGCACAACTCCGGCTTTCTGCCTCACGAGCGCCAGTGGTTGAGTCAGGTGTTCAATCAGATTGGCTATGTGGATGCCTTTCGCCGGGTCAACCGCGATCCGGATGAATACAGCTGGTGGCCGAGCGGCAAGATCAATGTTGGCGAAGGCTGGCGTACCGATTTTCAGGTGGTGTCCAATTCCATTGGCAACAAGGTGGAGTACGCCACCATCTACAAGAGCCAGCAGTTTTCCAGTCACCTGCCGGTGATCATCGACTACGACATAGAGCTGGAGTTTTAATCCAGCTCTTTTGTTCCCGGCTCCTTAATTTCCTCTCAATACCTGACGTTGAAGCTGATGCAGCTGTGCAATCCCCGCCTTGGCGAGGCTGAGCATGGCTGCGAACTCCGTTTCTGAAAATGGCTCAGCTTCCGCAGTGCCCTGAATCTCGATAATCCCGCCGTCATCTCCCATGACCACGTTCATGTCGGTATCTGCTGTCGAATCTTCCGGGTAGTCCAGATCCAGCACCGGAGTGCCCTGATAGATGCCCACGGATACGGAGGCTATGGCCCGCCTGAGCGGTTCGCCGCTAACCTTGTTGTTGATCTTGAGCCAGTTGATGGCATCCGCCAGTGCCACCCAGGCACCGGTGATAGACGCCGTGCGGGTACCACCGTCGGCCTGGATAACGTCGCAGTCAATCTGGATGGTGTTCTCTCCCAGTGCCTCCATGTCTACCGCTGCGCGCAGGGCGCGACCGATAAGTCGCTGGATTTCCACTGTGCGCCCCTGCTGTTTGCCCTTAGCTGCCTCCCTTTCCATCCGGGTTCCGGTAGAGCGGGGCAGCATGCCGTATTCCGCGGTCACCCAGCCCTGACCCTGACCCCGCAGAAAGGGCGGCACACTTTCCTGAACGCTGGCGGTACAGATGACCTTGGTATCCCCAAACTCCACCAGCACAGAACCTTCGGCGTGTTTGGTGTAGTGGCGGGTGATGCGGATGGGGCGCAGTTGGTCGGCGCTACGGCCGGAAGGGCGTTGCATAATCAATCCTCAATAAAAACTCGATACCTTAATGATTGACGCGAGAGACAGCTAGTACAGAATTGCCCAGCAATCACTGCCGACGGCTGTGCTAACATCCGCCCTGTTCATTTTGTTAACCAGTGTAAAGGTGATCTCCCGGTTGGGAAACCCACGACAAAGATTCAACCCTTAAGGAAATTCCCTATGCCACGCAGTATGACCGGATTTGCCCGTCGCGAAGCCAAGCTCCCCTGGGGCACGGTTATCTGGGAAATCCGCAGTGTAAACCACCGCTATCTGGAACCCAGTTTTCGCCTGCCCGAGGATTTTCGCGAAATAGAACCGGGCTTGCGCGAGTTGATGCGCAAGCAATTGCAGCGAGGCAAGGTGGAAGCCAGCCTGAGCATTCAGTGGGAGCAGGAGGGCGATGCGGAGCTGGGGGTGAATCAGGCGCGGGTCCTGCAGCTGGCACGCGCGGCGCAGGAAGTGAGCAAGGCGCTGGGAGACGCAGCCGCAAAAGTGAATCCGCTGGAAATTCTCAAATGGCCCGGCGTGATTCAAAAACAGGAGCTGGACAGGGAAGCCATGCAGGTACAGGTGTTGTCGCTGTTTGAAGAGGCGCTGCAGCAACTGATCGAACACCGCAGCCGCGAGGGTGCAGAGCTGGAGCAATTGATCCTGCAACGCCTTGATGCGGTCAGTGCCCAGGTGGCCAGTGTGCGTGCCCGTCTGCCCGAAATACTCCAGGCGCAGCGCGACAAGCTGCAAGCCAAAATTGCTGCATTGCAGGTGGAGCTGGACCCGGAGCGACTGGAACAGGAAATTGCACTGCTCGCGCAAAAAGCCGATGTGGATGAAGAACTGGATCGCCTCGATACCCACGTTATTGAAGTCAAACGCAGTCTCAAGCAAACCGACTCCCTCGGTCGCCGTCTGGATTTCCTCATGCAGGAACTCAACCGCGAAGCCAACACCCTCTCGTCAAAAGCCATTGTCAGTGAAACCACTCAAGCGGCAGTGGAGCTGAAAGTTTTGATCGAGCAGATGCGGGAGCAGGTGCAGAATATCGAATAACCCTGTGCTGACCTACCTGATATTTGCCACAGCCCTGGCCATTATTCTTTTCCTGCTTGGCGCGCCTCTGGTGCGCGCCAGACGGCGGCGCCAGCTGGAAGCCGATCCTTTCCCTGTTCACTGGCATCAGCAGCTGATGCGCGACTGGCCGCTTTATGCCCGCCTGTCTGACGCCCTGCGCGAAGGCCTGCAGCGCCGGTTGCGGGTGATGATGAGTGAAACGCTTTTTTACGGTTGCAATGGGCTGGAGGTCACCGAGGCCATGCGTCTGCGGGTACTGGCCCAGGCGGCGCTGATCTACGGCAATGTACTTGAGGATCGCGTCGAAACCTTTCCGCGGGTGTTGCTTTATCCCGGCCCCTTTGTGCGTCATGGCAAGGAGGTGGATGAACTGGGTCTGGTGAGGGAGGGAGCCCATTCGTTGCTGGGCGAATCCTGGGAGCAGGGCAGGGTGATTCTTTCCTGGCCGGATGTGCGGGAAGATCTTGGCCATCTGGATGGGCATAATCTGGTGATTCACGAATATGCTCATCAGCTGGATGGCCTGGACGGCGTAATGAATGGCACTCCGCCACTGGCGGGTAAACCCGGTTTCGAGCCCTGGCCACAGGTCATGCAGGCTGCTTACGATAATTTGTGTCGTCGGCTGGAAGTGGGCGAGGAGCCCATTGATGCCTATGCAGCTACCAATCCTGCCGAATTTTTTGCAGTGGTAAGTGAGACCTTCTTTACATTGCCGCAGGCATTGCATCAGGCCTATCCCGAGGTTTACCGGTTGCTCGTTGCTTTTTATCGGCTGGAGCCGCTGGAGTTTGCCCCTTCTGTTCCCCCTCAATTTTTCACGCATACCCGCTCCGGGGACTAACACCCGCCTGAGCCGGCTGCTAGACTGCGCGGCTTTTGTGCCTTTTCCCGTTTTGGATGTATCTCCGGCATGAGCATTCGCCAAACCATTGGTGCCGCGCTGCTGCGCAACCTCAAACCCGGCCTGGTGTTGCAGGCCTTTGCCCTGTTGATTCTGGCTATCTACTTCTGGGTGCCCGCTTCCCAGCCGCTGTTTTCCCGGGTGGCGCAATGGAAGGCGGATTATGGATTTGCCTATTCCTTTACCTCTACCGCGTTTTTTGGCGGCTTGGTGCCCTTCGTCTATCTCTGGTGGAGCAGTGCCTTTCGCGGTCGCAATGTACTGCTGGTGGCTGCCTTCTATTTGCTCTTTTGGGGTACCAAGGGCATGGAAGTGGATTTCTTTTACCGCTTGCAGGCCGACTGGTTTGGCACGGGCAACGACTGGCAGACACTGGCCACCAAGGTGGCGGTGGATCAGTTTCTTTACAGCGCCTTCTGGGCTGCGCCGAGTATCACGCTGCTTTATTTGTGGATGGAAATGGACTGGAGCCTGTCGCGCTGGTGGCAGGCGCTGGATCGGCAGTTTCTGTGTGTAAAAATGCCGACGGTGATTCTGTCCAACTGGCTGGTGTGGATTCCGGCGGTGTCCGTGGTCTATGCCATGCCCGCCGATTTGCAGATTCCCCTGTTCAATCTGGTGCTCTGCTTCTGGGTGTTGATGTTGGCAGTACTTAACCGGCGGGAAAGCGCCACCAGCGCCAGTTGAGGTTGCGCCGGGCGGTTTTGGAGCGCCTGTGCCATAATCGCCCTGTTTCCCTTGCTACTCCTTAAGGCCCATTGATATGAGCAGTCGCGGTGTTTTATTTACAGTGTCCGCCCCTTCCGGTGCGGGCAAGACCAGTCTGGTCAAGGCATTGGTGGAATCCAACCCGGAAGTCTGTGTGTCCATCTCCCATACCACACGCCCCATACGTCCCGGAGAAAAGGACGGGGTGAACTACCACTTTGTGGATCGGGACACCTTTGAGCGAATGCTGGAAGAGGGCGCCTTTCTGGAGTATGCGCGGGTATTTGGCAACCTCTACGGCACATCCCAACGCTGGGTGGAGGAGACTCTGGCGCAGGGTATGGACGTGATTCTGGAGATTGACTGGCAGGGCGCTGCCCAGGTGCGCAAGCTGATTCCGGGCACCGTGAGTCTGTTTATTCTGCCTCCCTCCCTCGCCAGTCTGCGCCAGCGGCTGATAGGGCGGGGTACCGATGACCCGGCGGTGATAGAGGCGCGCATGAATGAGGCCATCAGCGAGATGTCCCATTACGTGGAAGCCGATTACCTGATTATCAATGACGACTTTACCGTGGCTCTGGCCCAATTCCAGGCGTTGATCACCAGTCAGCACCTGCGCCAGGATCATCAGGTACTGCGTCACAGGGAGTTGCTGGAAGCGCTGCTCAGCGGCGGTGGTCCACAAACTGCCTGATTTGTGTACAATGTGTGCCCTTTCGGGCTTGGCCGGCGCTGCAGTGGCAGCGCATAATACCCCCTTGAAATAATCCCTTTTGCAGCAACATCATTCACTATCGAGTAACGAATTTTATGGCACGTATCACTGTTGAAGATTGTCTGGACCACGTTGACAACCGTTTTGAGCTGGTCATGGTGGGCAGCAAGCGCGCCCGTCAACTGGCCATTGGTGGCAAGGATCCTCTGGTTCCCGCTGAAAACGACAAGCCGACTGTTATCGCCCTGCGCGAAATTGAAGAAGGCTTGATCGATGCCAGTATCCTCCTGGAAAAAGACACATTGCCTCAGCCCAAACCAGAGCCCAGCTACGAAAGCGAGATGTGATGCCTGCCAGGGCCGCCAATGCGGCCCTTAGTTTCGGAGTCATCAATTGCAAACCATAGAGGCACTGAGTCATCGACTGTCGTCTTATCTCGAGCCCGCCCAGATCAATCTGGTCAAGCGTGCCTACTACTATGCTGAACAGGCCCACGATGGCCAGAAGCGCCGCTCCGGCGAAGCCTATATCACTCACCCCCTCGCTGTCGCCGATATCCTCGCCCAGATGCACATGGACCATCAGAGTCTGATGGCAGCCATGCTGCACGATGTTATCGAAGACACTGGCATTAGCAAGAAAGCCATCTCCAAACAGTTTGGCGATTCTGTGGCGGATCTGGTGGATGGGGTGAGCAAGCTCACCCAGTTTGAATTTGAATCCCACGCTGAAAAGCAGGCGGAAAATTTTCAGAAGATGGCACTGGCCATGGCCAATGACCTGCGGGTCATTCTGGTGAAGCTGGCGGACCGTCTGCACAACATGCGCACTCTGGGCGCCATGCCGCCGGACAAGAAACGCCGCATCGCCAAGGAAACGCTGGAGATCTATGCGCCCATTGCCCATCGTCTGGGCATGAACGATCTGCGCATGGAGTTTGAAGATCGCGGCTTCTACGCCATGTATCCGCTGCGCGCCACTCGCCTGCAGGCTGCGCTCAAAACAGCGCGCGGCAATCGCAAGGAACTGGTGGAGCAAATCCAGACATCCATTGAAAAGCGTCTGCAGCGCGAAAATCTCATCGCAGTTGTGGTGGGACGCGAGAAGCATCTGTTCAGCATCTACGAAAAGATGCGGCAGAAGAAAAAAGACTTCAAGGAGATCATGGATGTCTACGCCTTCCGTATTATTGTGGATTCGGTGGACTCCTGTTACCGCGCTCTGGGCATCATCCACAATCTCTACAAACCGGTGGCCGGTGAATTCAAGGATTACATCGCCATTCCCAAGGCCAATGGTTATCAGTCGCTGCACACTGTGCTGGTGGGCATGCACGGTGTGCCCATAGAGGTACAGATACGCACCAAGGAAATGGACGAGATGGCCAACAATGGTATCGCCGCTCATTTCCTCTACAAATCCAACAGTGATGAAAGTCTGAGTTCCAGCCACAACCGCGCGCGCCAGTGGGTGCAGGGACTGCTGGAAATGCAGCGTCGCGCGGGCGACTCTTTGGAATTTATCGAGAATGTGAAGATCGACCTCTTCCCCGATGAGGTCTATGTGTTTACACCCAAGGGTAAAATTGTGGAGCTGCCTCACGGCGCAACACCGGTGGATTTTGCTTACGCAGTGCACACGGATATCGGCAATGCCTGTGTGGCCTGCCGCATCAATGGTCGCCTGGCGCCTCTGTCCCAGCCGCTGCAAAGCGGTCAGAAGGTCACCATCATTACTGCTCAGGGCGCACAGCCCAATCCGCACTGGCTCAACTTTGCTGTTTCGGGCAAGGCGCGCAGTGCCATTCGTCACTATCTGAAAAACCAGCGCCATCATCAGTCGGTGGCTCTGGGTAGGCGCATGCTGGCGCGGGCGCTGGCGGATATTCAGTTGGATCTGGATCGTCTGGAGCCGGATCAGTTGCAGCGATTGTTGCAACTGACGCAAATGGAAACTCTGGAAGATCTGCTGGAGGATATTGGTCTGGGCAATCGCATCGCCTATGCGGTGGCCAAGCTGCTCAAACCGGATGCGGAAATCAAAGCCAAGAGCGGCAGCATCTATTCGCCGCTGACCATAGATTCGTCAGAGGGCATGCTGATTACCTTTGCCCGCTGTTGCCGCCCGATTCCCGGCGATCCCATCATCGGTCATATCAGTTCGGGCAAGGGGCTGGTGATTCACCAGGACACCTGCCGCAATATTGCGGAAATTCGCAACAATCCGGAAAAAATCAGTCAGGTCAGCTGGGCACCCAGCGTCAGCGGCGAATTCCTGGTGGATGTGCGGGTAGAAGTGGAATCAGAGCGCGGTATTATTGCAACCCTTGCCACGCGCATCACCGAGCAGGGCGCCAGTATTGAGCATATCAATGTGCAGGAGCGGGATGCGCATAACAGTGTGATTCACCTGTGTATCGGTGTGCACAATCGTGTTCACCTCGCCAACATCATGCGCCGCATCCGCAACATGAGCTTCGTTATCCGCATCAGCCGCAGCAAAAACTGATCTCCACCCCCCCCCTGTATAGATCTCCGATATCACCCCGTTTATACTCCATGCCTTTCTGCTCCTGATGTTCAGGAGCAGGTATTTCCCAGGCATTTCGGGCTCAGCGCAGCCACTTTTGGAATCAGGCACCTATGACCAATAAAGCGATTATTCACACTGCTCAAGCACCTGCCGCCATTGGCACCTATTCTCAGGCGATCAAGGTGAACAACACCACTTACCTCTCTGGCCAGATTCCTCTGGACCCGCAGACCATGACGCTGGTGGAAGGCGATTTTGCCGCTCAGGCGCATCAGGTATTCAAGAACCTGCAAGCCGTGTGCGAAGCGGCCAATGGCAGTCTGGCGGATATCGTCAAGCTCAATATTTATCTGACTGATCTGTCCAATTTCCCGGTGGTGAATGAAGTCATGGGTCAGTACTTCAAAGAGCCTTATCCGGCGCGGGCCGCCATAGGCATCAATCAATTGCCCAAAGGTGCCTTGATCGAAGCTGATGGTGTAATGGTTGTTTAAATAAGAATAGCAGTCGGGGGCAGGCGCCAGGATTTGCCCCCAACCTGCTCAGCCAGGGAGAGAGTCCATGAAAGTGTTTTTGCGTTTATTGTGTTTCCTGTCAGCGTTTTTTGCTTTTTCTTCTTTTGCTGCCAGCCTGCCGCTTGAGCATTTTGCCAGCCTGCCGGATGTTTCCCATCTGCATCTTTCACCTGATGGAAAAAAACTTGCCTCTGTTGTACGGGTTGAGCTTGAAAATGTGCGTGGTTCCGCCGTGCAGGTCACTCGTCTGGATACGGGAAAACAGGATTTTGTTCTATTCACCGATAATGAAAAGTACATTATCAACTGGTTGAACTGGAAAGACAGTCGTACCCTGTTGGTGGGTACCTTTCATCCGGACAAGCGTGCACTGGCCATGGGCGGACGGGAAATAAAATTCAATACCCGCGATACCCGCCTGATGATTGTGAATACGGAAACAGGCGATGTTGCCGCACCTTTCAGTAAAAACTTTTTGAAAAAATATCGCATTCTTCCTAGCGTTATGGATGCGGTGGTGAGCCCTTTACCGGAGCAGCCAGATCAATTGCTGATTGCCTTCCCCAACAACTATTCCCTGATGGATATGAAGGCGGGCATGGCCATCTATCAGGTTGATTTCAAGAATCAGCGTCAGAAGCTGGTGCATGAGCCAATGGAATATGTTCACACCTGGATGGCAGATCGTCAGTCGCAGGTGCGTCTGGGACTGTATTTTCATCCCAACACGGGCGAGCGCCGAATCCTGATCAAGGATTTGAAAACCGGAAAGTGGAATGCATACTGGCCGCACAAACTCTTCAGTGAAGATGAAGTGACTCCTTTGGGCTTTGGCGCAGACCCCAATCGGCTTTATATCAGTGCCTATCATCAGGGATTGCAGGCCATCTTTCGCGTCGATCTGACAGATCCGGCGCTGTCACGTCAACTGGTTTATGCAGACCCCAAATACGATGTGTCTGGCTACCTGATTTACTCGCCAGCTACCAATGATGTTGTCGGTGTGCATTATTCCCAGGGCAATGTCTTTTTTGATCCTGAATTCCAGCGCCTGCAGGCAGCCTTGGACAAGGCGCTGCCCAACACCCGGAATCAGATCATCTCCATGAGTGATGATTTGCAGAGGTATCTGGTGTTTTCTGCCAGTGATACAGATTCAGGTACTTACTATCTGGGACAGCGCAGCCCGGCAAAGCTGGATCCTGTGGCCTATCGCTATAAGAATCTTTCACCGGAATTTATGTCGCCGGTCAAGCGTTATGACTATGCTGCTCGCGATGGTTTAATGATCGAGGCTTATCTCACTTTGCCCCGAGAATCCTCGGGCAAAAATCTGCCCACCATTATTTTCCCCCACGGCGGTCCCATTTCGAGAGATTCGGATGCCTTTGATTACTGGACGCAGTACTTTGCCAACAAGGGCTATGCCGTATTGCAGATGAACTTCCGCGGTTCATCGGATCAGGGCCTGGAATTCCGCAATGCCGGTCTGAAAAACTGGGGCAAGGAAATGCAGGACGATATTGAGGACGGGTTGAAAAAGCTTGTTGCCGATGGCATAGCCGATGGCTCAAGAGCCTGTATCGTGGGCGCCAGTTACGGCGGTTATGCGGCGCTTATGGGTGCGGTAAAAACGCCCGATCGCTATCGCTGTGCCATCAGTATTAATGGTGTCAGCAATGTCTACGATTTTGTGAGAGACAACCGTTCTTTCCGGCGTAGCTATAACGTTGTGGATGAACAGATAGGTCGCGACGGCCGCGAACTGCGCGATATATCGCCGGTCAATCACGCCGACAAGATCAGGATTCCCGTGCTGCTGGTGCATGGAGACAGCGATCGTCAGGTGGATATCAAGCACAGCGTGCAAATGCATGAGGCTTTGCAAAAGGCTGGCAAGGCGGTCAGCTTTATTACGCTGGTCAACGAGGACCACTATCTGACCAATAACGAAAACCGCATTGCCACTTTCAGAGCCATGGATGAATTTCTGGACAAGTATCTGCCGGTAAAACCCTGATCGATTGCGGCCTCTTCAGCCATTTTATTGACGAATCCTGCCCGAAGGATTGGGCAGGTCTGTAATACTTCCTGCTGCCAGCTCTCCCGCAAGGCCAACACTTTCGTGAAGTGTGGGGTGTGCGTGAATGGTCAGCGCCAGATCCTCCACATTGGCGCCAAACTCGATTGCCAGCGAAAGTTCTCCCAAAAGTTCACCGGCGTTGATGCCAACAATTCCGGCACCCAGAAGCTGTTCTGTGTTCGCATCGTAAATCAGTTTGGTTTTGCCTTCGCTGCGGTTGGCTCCCAGTGCGCGGCCATTGGCTGACCAGGGATAGACAGCTGTTTTGTAGGCAATGCCCTTTTCTTTGGCGTCCTTTTCTGTCAAACCTGTCCAGGCAATTTCCGGATTGGTGTAGGCGATGGAGGGAATCACTCGCGGATCGAATTCGCGATGGTGGCCGGCAATGACTTCCGCTGCCACATGGCCCTGATGGCTGGCCTTGTGAGCCAGCATGGGCTGCCCCACGATATCGCCTATGGCAAAAATGTGCGGCACAGATGTCTGTTGTTGCTGGTTCACGGCAATAAATCCCCGGCTGTCCACTGCCACGCCGGCCTTTTCGGCGCCTATGGATAATCCATTGGGTTGGCGTCCCACAGCCACCAGTACTGCTTCGAACTCCTGGGGTTCTGCCGGTGCCTGGGTGCCGGAAAAACTCACCTGCAAAGCTTCTACTTTTGCTACCAGGCTTTCCACCCGGGTGGAAAGCAGCAGCTGGAAGCGATCCTTGTTGTAACGGCTGTAGACGTTGATCAAATCCTTGTCCGCAGCGGGAATCAGTTGGTCGGCAAATTCCGCGATGGTCACCCGGCTGCCCAGAGCTTCATAAACGGTAGCCATTTCCAACCCGATAATGCCGCCGCCGATGATCAGCAGGCGCGGCGGAATTTCCGGCAGCTGCAGCGCCCGGGTGGAGCCCCAGATGCGCGGATCCTCCGGCAGGAAAGGCAATTTTACCGCCGAGGAGCCGGCGGCGATGATGGCAAATTCGAAGTCGATCAGGGTTTCGCCTTCATCAGTATTCACTTTCAGCTGGTGGTTGCTGACGAATTCTCCCTGGCCCTGCATGACCTGCACCCGGCGCCCCTTGGCCATACTCTTGATGCCCTGGGTCAGCTTGTCCACTGCCTGCTGTCTGAAGCGGCGGATCTGTTCCAGATCCATCACTGGCTCGGCAAAGCTGAGACCCAGTGCCTTTGCCTCCCGCGCCTCATGAATCACCTGCGCCACATGCAGCAGAGCCTTGGAGGGAATACAGCCCACATTCAGGCAGACACCTCCCAGCTGTGGATAGCGCTCCACGAGGGTGACTTCCAGTCCCAGATCGGCGGCGCGAAAGGCTGCTGAATAACCTCCGGGACCGCCGCCGAGTACCAGCACCTGGGTTTTGTATTGCCGAGACATAGGGGCTCCTTCAAAAGTCTACCTATCTACTGATAGGTAGGTTATTCTTCCTGAGCGGACAAAGTCAATTGATGTCTGCTGGGGTAGAATCCGCATCCTGTGATTCCGGGCCGGTAAACAGTGAGCATGAGTGAGACAGCGCAACAGATCATCGACCTGGCGGAAGAGGCCATTGCCACCAAAGGTTATTCCGCCTTCAGTTTCCGCGAGATAGCGGCGCTCATGGGTATAAAGAGTGCAAGTGTTCACTATCACTTTCCGACCAAGGCTCATCTGGGGTTGGCGGTGGCCGCCCGCTACCGCCAGCGCTATGCCCAAGCGCTGGCACAGATAGAAGCCGAACAGCCCGCTCCCCAAGACGCGCTGACGGCGTTGGTGGATATCTACCGCCAGCAGCTGGGGGGCGGAGAGCGGATGTCGGTGTGCATGATGCTGGCGGCGGAAATCAAGCTTCTGCCGGATGACATCAAGAAGGAAATGGAAGCCTTTTATGGCTTGAACATCGACTGGTTTCAGCGACTGGTGCAGCGCCGTCAGTCGGATCTGCCCGACGCAGAGGCGCGGGTGCTGGCCTGCCAGCTCTTTGCCCTGTTGCAGGGGGCCCTGCTGGGTGCCAAAACCCAGGGGTCGGTCGAGTATTTTGAGCAGGTTGTCGCTGTGCTGGAACGGCTATGGCTCCGATAGGCGGTTTGGCGGTGAAATAATAAGCGCGAGCCGATATAATCCCCAGCCCTGCGCTTCGGCTTGTCGTCGAACCGGGATTTCGTTTTCAGTGCCGTCATTTCGGCCCTTTGGAGCCTCCAATGTCCGACCGTATCGCCCAGGTAACCCGTAATACCCTGGAAACCAAAATCAGCGTCAGCCTCAATCTGGATGGCGCGGGCAAGGGTGTGTTTAACACAGGTGTTCCTTTCCTTGAGCACATGATGGATCAGATCGCCCGTCACGGCATGATTGATCTGGATGTCACCTGTGATGGCGATACCCACATAGATGATCACCACTCGGTGGAAGATATAGGCATTACCATTGGCCAGGCCATCGCCAAGGCTGTGGGGGACAAGAAGGGCATTCGCCGTTACGGTCATGCCTATGTTCCTCTGGATGAAGCCCTGTCGCGGGTGGTGGTGGATTTTTCCGGCCGTCCCGGTCTGGAAATGCATGTCCCCTTTACACAAAAGCGTATCGGCCAGTTTGATACCGAACTCTTCTGGGAATTTTTCCAGGGCTTCGTCAATCACGCCGGCGTCACTCTGCACATAGACAACCTGCGCGGCAAAAATGCGCACCACCAGGCAGAAACCGTGTTCAAGGCCTTTGGCCGTGCACTGCGCATGGCTCTGGAACATGATCCACGCATGGCGGGGATCATGCCTTCAACCAAGGGTACGCTGTAAATCCTGAGTCTCCCGCAGCCACGGGAGACTTGTCGAGTTTCTCCTCTTGATCAGATTGTTATGAGTACATCAACGCTCGCTGTTATCGACTATGGCATGGGCAACCTTCACTCGGTTGCCAGTGCCATCAAGCATGTGTCCCTGGATATCGATGTCAAAGTCACTGCCGATCCCGCGCAGGTGGCCGCCGCCGACAGAGTGATTTTTCCCGGCGTCGGCGCCATTCGCGATTGCATGGCTGAAATTCAGCGACTCGGTTTTGATCAGCTGCTGCGCGAACAAATTGCCACCGGCAAACCCGTGCTGGGTATTTGTGTCGGTATGCAGGCGCTGATGAATCACAGCGAAGAAAATCAGAGCGTGGACTGCATCGGTCTTCTGCCCGGCCAGGTAAAATTTTTTGGTGAGCAGCACAAAGATGCTCAGGGCAATTCGCTCAAGGTCCCGCACATGGGATGGAATCAGGTGCATCATAATGATCACCCACTGTGGGCCGATATCCCTCAGGATTCGCGTTTTTATTTTGTGCACAGCTATTACATTCATGCAGAAGATCCCGCACTGGTAGCGGCTAGCTGTGAATACGGTGTGCAATTCCACGCGGCCCTTGCGCGCGACAATTTGTTCGCCGTGCAATTTCACCCGGAAAAAAGTCATAAGGTGGGATTGCAATTGCTAAAGAATTTTTTGCATTGGAATGGTCGGGCGTAATTCGATCTTTCTGGCGGTGATGGGGACAGGTTTCTGAGAGGGTATGCGACATGGATGTCGCCTTCGAGGCTCCCGGGAAGGGTTCACGGCGTGTCTCAGAGGTGCCACCCCATCACTCACTCATTCTTTTACGAGTTATTGATATGTTGATTATCCCTGCAATTGATTTGAAAGATGGCCAGTGTGTGCGTTTGCGTCAGGGCCTGATGGATGATTCCACAGTGTTTTCTGATGATCCTGTGGCCATGGCCAGGCAATGGGTTGACCAGGGTTGTCGTCGTCTGCACTTGGTGGATCTCAACGGCGCTTTTGAAGGCAAGCCGATTAACGGTGAAGTGGTTACGGCTATTGCCAAGGCTTATCCGCAACTGCCCATTCAGATCGGTGGCGGTATTCGCAGTGCGGCTACCATTGAACATTATCTGAATGCCGGTGTGCATTACGTGATTATCGGCACCAAAGCGGTAAAGGAGCCGCAGTTTGTGACAGAGATGTGCAAACAGTTTCCCGGTCACATTATTGTGGGATTGGATGCGAAAGACGGTTGGGTGGCTACTGATGGCTGGGCCGAGGTTTCCAATGTGAAAGCCACTGAACTGGCCAAGCGTTTTGAGCAGGACGGTGTGAGCAGCATTGTCTACACGGATATTTCCCGCGACGGCATGATGCAGGGCGTGAATGTGCAGGTCACTGTCGACATGGCGCAGGCGTCCAGTATTCCGGTGATTGCCTCCGGCGGCATTACCAATATGGACGATATTCGCGCGCTCAAGGCTGAATCCCACAAAGGCATAGTGGGCGCCATTACCGGTCGCGCCATTTACGAAGGCACATTGAATGTTGCAGAAGCCCAGGCTTACTGCGACGCAAACTGATCAGCGGAATCTTTTATGGCTCTGGCAAAACGCATTATTCCCTGTCTTGACGTCGACAACGGTCGTGTTGTCAAAGGCGTGCAGTTTGTCGATATCCGCGATGCTGGCGACCCGGTGGAAGTGGCAAAACGCTACAACGAGGAAGGTGCCGACGAAATCACTTTTCTCGATATCACTGCCACTCACGAGGGGCGGGATACCACTGTACACACAGTGGAAAAGATTGCGGCGGAAGTGTTTATTCCCCTCACCGTGGGCGGCGGCATACGCACGTTGGATGATATTCGCACCATGCTCAATGCCGGCGCTGACAAGGTGAGTATCAATTCTGCGGCTGTATTCAATCCGGAGTTTGTCAAAGCTGCCTCAGATCGTTTCGGCGCCCAGTGCATAGTTGTAGCCATAGATGCAAAAAAAGTCAGCGCAGAAAATGAAACTCCCCGCTGGGAAATCTTTACCCACGGTGGCCGCAAGCCAACGGGCATAGATGCGGTGGAGTGGGCCGTGAAAATGGCCGAGTTCGGCGCGGGAGAAATTCTGTTGACCAGCATGGACGGCGACGGCACCAAGAAGGGCTATGACCTGGGTGTCACTCGGGCCATCAGCGATGCAGTGCCGGTTCCGGTTATTGCTTCGGGCGGCGTTGGCAATCTGCAGCATCTGGTTGATGGCATCCTTCAAGGGCATGCGGATGCGGTGCTGGCGGCGAGTATTTTCCACTTCCGTGAATACACCATTCCCCAAGCCAAGGCATTCATGACGGCTCAGGGTATAGAGATGCGGCTTTAGTTTGAGCGTGAAAATTAGAGAAGACAAAAAGGGCTCGCAGAGCCCTTTTTGCTAAGGGGGCGTCAAGTCGAGCGGCTATCAGGCAGCCCGGTATTGTCTTAGTGCGGCTAAGATCTTGGGTTCAGAGGCGCAAATAAAGTCGATAAATTCACCCACTCCGACTTCGGCATCCGCACGATTATCAAAAGGACCGATATCCACACCTTCGCGGGTGCTGTAATACCAATAGCCCTCTTTCTGCAGAAAGCGCCCACTCCGTGAAGGAATGCTACCCTGTTCACCTGCTCTGTTAGTCATAATGCTAATCCTGTTAACTAAGCGCTAGGCTTGTTGAACCTCCAAGGCATCCAGACTCGACTCAGCTACTCGCCAGCCTGGCAGGCTCGGTGATTTCACAAAATCACGGTCCGATTATAAGCGCACGCAAGTTTCAATAGATAGATTGAGTTGGCATGTTCTGCCTCAATCTTCATAACCAAAATCGTCATCAAAAGGCGTGTTGGAATTGGGGGTGCCACTGGTCAGCGGGCGCCAGAGCAGGACAGGCGGAGCGGGGCAGTAGCGGGCAGTTTCCTGGTGCCGGGCTTGAAGCAGTGCTGAAACCCGCACCAACTCTATCTGATGGTTTGCCAACAATTGGGGCAATTCCCGCAGTGCCTCAAGAGTTTCCGGATAGGGATGGCCTATGGCTATGGCCTTTCCCTGTTGCTTCGCCAGCGCGAGGGCCTTGTTCAATTGTTGGCGAATGTGCGCCGAATTGCGTTGATTGTCGAGAAAAACATCGCGTTTTAGCGCGGGAACCAGCCATTGATTGGCGGCGTACAAAGCCTGACTTCGGGGGCTGGTGCGACTGTCGACGAAATAAAAATCCCGCTTTAGAAGTTCCTGCATCAGCCAGTTCATGGGCGTCAGTTCCTGGGTCAGCTGGCTGCCCATGTGATTGTTTAGCCCCCGCGCCTGGGGAATAGCCCTGAACATGGCTTCGAGATTTGCGTGAAATTGCTCCCGACTCATATTGCTTTCCAGGGCTCCTGGTCCCAGAGGCAATTCACGGCTGTTACTCATGGGAGCGTGAATCATGATTTCCTTGTTGAGGGAGGCGGCCAGTTCTGCCAGATCCTGGCCGTGGGGGGTAAAGGGCAGTATGGCGAGGGTGAGGTCCCCCGGAAACTCAACCAGCTGGCGACCTATCTGGGCGTTATAGCCCAGATCGTCGATGACTATAGCCAGTTGAGCTGCCTGAGTCGGGGAGAGGAGAGCACTGCAAACAAGCAGCAGTAACCATTTAAATCTGGTCTTCACTGGACTCTGTCAGGCTAGGTACAAGTAAATGCTGCTGTTGACGGAAGATATGCAGTCCCTTGAGCAGATTGATGGCCTCTTGCAACTGGTTGTCATCGGCCGCCTGCTGGGCCAACTCCTGCTGGCGAGTGCGGCTGTCGCTTTCCGAGCCACCGTTGCGATTGCGCAGGTGGCCGCTCAGGTCAGCCTCAGTGGGAGCGGTGCCCTTGCGAATGGCTTTGACTTCAGCCCGTTCCACCACCACATCCGGTTCAATACCCTGGGCCTGGATTGAACGTCCACTGGGGGTGAAATAGAGCGCGGTGGTGAGTTTTACCGCCTTTTCTTCCGTAATGGGGATCACTGTCTGCACCGAGCCCTTGCCGAAGCTGCGGGTACCCATGATGACGGCGCGTTTATGGTCCTGCAGGGCGCCGGCAACAATCTCCGACGCTGAGGCAGAACCTTCATTGATCAAAACCACCAGTGGCAATCCCAGGGTGATATCTCCCGGACTGGCTTCAAAGCGGGTACTGCTGTTTTCCAGCCGGCCTTCGGTGTAGACCACCAGACCGGAATCGAGGAAGGCATCCGCCACTTCCACAGAGGCTTGCAGCACGCCGCCAGGGTTGTTGCGCAGGTCGAGAACAATGCCTTTGATACCGGGATTCTTGCTGAGCTGTTCGCTGACTCTGCGCACCAGATCCTTGCCGCTATCCAGCTGGAACTGGGCCATGCGCACATAGAGATAGTCCTTGTCGATCAGTCGGGTGCGGATGCTCTGCACCTTGATGATGTCCCTTTCAATAGTGATTTCAATGGGCTTTTCCACCCCTGTGCGCAGTATATGCATGCGCAGCTTGCTGCCTTTGGGGCCGCGCATCATTTCCACTGCCTGATTGATACTAATGCCTTTTACCGGCTTATCGTCCAGGCGCATGATCAGGTCGCCCGCTTCAATGCCGGCCTTTTGTGCCGGTGTGCCGTCGATGGGGGAAATGACCTTGATAAAGCCGTTTTCCAGACCGATTTCCACGCCCACACCGCCAAACTCTCCGGTGGTGTTGACCTGCAGGTTTTCGTAAGCGGTCTTGTCCAGATAGGAGGAGTGGGGGTCCAGTTCGGCGAGCATGCCCTTGATGGCGTACTCAAGCAGTTGGCTATCGCTCACCTCGTCGATATAGCCATTGCGGATATGGTCAAACACCCGGGTAAATGTGCGCAGATCTTCCAGCGGCAGAGGCGCCGGATTGTTGCCGGCCGGCTCGGCGGTCAGGTTGGGCGCAAACGCCAGGCATGCCAATACTCCCAGGGCGCACATTGGTGTTCGTAGATAGGTGAGCATTGAGTTCTCCTGCAAGCCGAACAGGTCGGCACTTTTACAAGGCTGAGTTCAAAAGGCTGTGTAGATTAAGCCGCTTGGATGGACTTGCCCAGAGAGGGGTGAGAAAAAGCCGGGGATAGTTGCTACGCCGGGCTTTCAGCTTCCATCTCAAGCTTTTGCAAGCCAGACCCCAGGGTCAGTGGGCTGCCCTTGATGGCGAATCTCGAAATAGAGTCCCATCTGCTGCTGGCCACCGGTGTTGCCGACTCTGGCGATAGCTTCACCCCCGGCCACCCAGTCGCCCGTTGTTTTTAATAAATGCTGGTTGTGGGCATAGAGGCTAAGATAGCCTTCGCCGTGATCAACGATGATCAGCAGGCCGTGTCCGCGAAAATAATCGGCAAATACCACTCGCCCCGAGTGAATGGCGACCACCGCCTCTCCCGCCGCAGCGCCAATCAGCATGCCGTTCCAGCGGGTTCCCTCAAGTCTTGGACTACCAAAGCGTGACAGTAGCCGCCCCTTGGTGGGCCAAGGCATTTGCCCCTTGCGCATGGAAAAGCTGCCGCCTTCCTGCATCGGCATCTTGCTGGCGGCCAGGGCGACTTCCTTGATCAGGCGTTGCAGGCGGTTTTTGTCCTCTTCCAGCTGGCGCAACTCGGCGTCTTTGCTGTTGAGGCTGGAATTGATTTTGGCAAGAGTTTGCTGGCGGGAGGGTTGGCGTTGTTGCAGGGCTTTCTGCTGGCTGGTCAGTTGAGTTTGATGCTGAGCCAGACTGTTGCGCTGCGCCAGTATGCGCGCTTCCAGCTGTTCCAGTTGATCGAGAGTCACCTGATAGCGCTGGAGCTTTTCCTGCTGGTAGTGCATGAGCCGTTCATGATAGCCGAAAAGGCGCGTCAGCCTTTCCGGAGACTCCTGATTGAGCAGCATTTTTATCTGGCTCTGTTGGCCCATCTGATAGGCGGTGCGCAACTGGTCGCCGATCTGCTTCTGTTGTTCCTGGCGGGCTTCCTCCAGCTGATTGCGCTCTGTCTCCAGCTTTTTCAGCTCCTGATTTTGTTGCTTGAGCTGTTCCTGAATGCGCTCGATATTCTTGAGCAGATCCGACATTTCGGATTCAGTCTGCTCCAGTTCCTGTTGCAGGTTTGAACGCGCATCGCGGATATTTTTGAGCTCCTGCTGCAGGGCCTGAATGTTTTCCTGCAGTTTTTTGAGCTCCGCTTCCTGATTTGCGTGGGTTGCGCCTGCACCCAGTAGCAGCAGTGCGGCTGCCATCAGGGTGCAGACAGATTTGCAAAACGCTGGCGTCATGGCGACTTGACCTTGGCGAGCGGCTGGCAAGGCTTACCCGAGAGTGATCAGGTTGCGCCCTGTCATTTCCTTCGGCTGGGGAATGCCCATCAGATGCAGCATGGTGGGCGCTACATCCGCGAGAGATCCGCCGTCGGCCAGATGGCCTTTGCGCTGGCTGAAGAAAATGAAAGGTACGGGCAGGGTTGAGTGCTGGGTGTGGGGCTGGCCTGTTTCCTCGTCGAACATTTCTTCCACGTTGCCGTGGTCGGCAGTGATCAGAGCTTCGCCGCCCACTTTTTCAACGGCTGCGAGAACCTTGCCCAGGGAAACGTCCACAGCTTCCACCGCTTTGACTGCAGCATCAAACAGGCCTGAGTGGCCCACCATGTCGCAGTTGGCATAGTTGCAGATGATCGCGTCGTACTTGCCCGACTCTATGGCTTCCACCAGCTTTTCGGTCACTTCTGGCGCGCTCATTTCCGGTTGCAGGTCGTAGGTGGCTACCTTGGGTGAGGGCACCAGTATGCGGTCTTCACCGGGATAAACCACTTCGTTGCCGCCGTTAAAGAAGAAGGTAACGTGGGCGTATTTCTCGGTTTCGGCAATGCGCAGCTGGGTTTTGCCCAGACTGGAAATGTATTCGCCAAAGGAGTTGCTCAGGTCTTCCGGCGGATAGGCAATAGGCGCTTTGATATTGGATGCATATTCGGTGGTCTGCACAAAATGGGCGATGGAGGGATGTGTGTCGCCGCGATCAAAACCGGTGAAATTCTCGTCGATCAGCGCGCGGGTAATTTCGCGGGCGCGGTCGGGACGGAAGTTCATGAAGATCACCGAGTCGCCATCGTTGATGGTAGCCACTTCCTCGTCTTCGCCGCAGATGACTGTGGCTTTGACGAACTCGTCGTTCTCACCGCGCTCGTAGGCGGCTTTCAATCCGTCCACAGCGGTCAGGGCATCGAACTCGGCTTCGCCGGTGACCATCACGTCATAGGCCGTTTTTACGCGGTCCCAGCGGTTGTCGCGGTCGAGCGCAAAGTAGCGGCCCACGATAGAGGCAACGCGACCGGCCCCCAGTTCGGCAAACAGGTCCTGGGCTTTTTGCAGCGAGAGTTCCGCGCTGCGCGGCGGGGTGTCGCGGCCATCGAGGAAAGCGTGCAGATAAACTTTTTTGGCACCGCGCTGCACGGCCATTTTCATCATGGCGTAGATGTGATCCTGGTGACTGTGCACGCCACCTTCCGACAGCAGGCCGAGGATGTGTACTGCCTTGTCATTGGCGATAGCGCTGTCGATGGCTTTCACATATTCGGGATTGGTAAAGAAATCGCCGTCGCTGATGGATTTGTTGATACGGGTAAAGCTCTGGTAGACCACACGACCGGCACCTATGGTGGTATGCCCCACTTCGGAGTTACCCATCTGGCCATCGGGCAGGCCAACAGCCATGCCAGAGGTATCTATCAGGGTGTTTGGGCAGGTTTGCCAGAGTTTGTCGTAAACCGGTGTATTGGCCGCATACACAGCGTTGTATTTGGTCTTTTCCGAGTAGCCGTAGCCGTCGAGGATCAGTAAAACGATGGGTTTTTTCTGGGCAGTCATGCGTTTGGGTCGCTCTTGATTCGAAGAGAAGGAAAATCCGGCCGGAGACAGGCGTGGCGCTGCTTCTGGCCTGTGCGGAATAGACTCCATTCTACCCGGTTGGAGGCTCGATCTCCATGAGGGCAAGTGTGATTATGACTATTGCGTCGATTGTCCGAACACTGAGCAATCGGGGCGCGATAGTGTATACTGCCGCCCAATTTTATCCGGGGCTGGCTCTTGGGGCCGCCATAGACCGATTTCTGCAGGAAACCGCACGTTGTGAATAACTTTATTGTCTTTATGGGCCAGGAATGGATGCTGTTTGGCATGCTTATCCTGCTTGGCTATGTCTTTTTGTGGCGGGAGCGCGTCAAAAGCGGCACTCCCGTGTCGGCCCACGAGGTAACCCGTCTGGTAAATGCCGAGGCAGCCGTGCTACTGGATGTGCGCGATGCGGCTGAGTTCAAGGCCGGCCACATTGTCGGCGCCATCAATATTCCCTATGCCAAGATCAGTGCCGACCCAGGACAGTTGGAGCCTCACAGGTCCAAGATCATAGTGGTGGTCGACAAAATGGGGCAGCACGCAGGTACAGTTGGTCGCAACCTGGCGCGTCAGGGTTATCAGGTGCGCCGTCTGTCCGGAGGTATTGCAGAGTGGCAGGCCCAGAGTCTGCCTTTGGTGAAGTAATTGGCTGAAGTTGTTGTTTATACCACGGCTGTTTGTCCCTACTGCGTCAATGCCAAGCGACTCCTGACTGAAAAAGGTGTGCCTTTCAAGGAGGTGCGCGTGGATCTGGACCCGGCGTTGCGGCAGGAAGTGATGGCCAGAAGTCGCCAGCGCACTGTGCCCCAAATCTGGATCGGCGAGGTGCATGTCGGCGGTTTTACGGATCTCTGGGCGCTTGAAAAAAGTGGCAAGCTGGATCAGCTGCTCAACGCCTGAGCCATTTATTGTTATTAAGCTGTTTTAATTTGATTGGATACTTCTCATGACTGAAGAAACTACCACCCCGGCCGCTGAAGCCAACGAACAGGCTGCACCCACCTTTGCGATTCAACGCATTTACCTCAAAGACCTGTCTTTTGAAACACCTATGGGTGTAGAGGCATTCCTCAATCCCAAACAGCCTCAGATCCAGCAGGATCTGAACATCCAGGTGAATCAGATCAACGAAGATCTGAGTGAAGTGGTTCTGTTTCTGACAGTAACTGCGAAAATTGAGACTCGCACTGTGTTTCTGATCGAGGTCAAGCAGGCGGGTATTTTTGCGCTCAACGGTTTCGACAAGAGCGCCTACACCCATTTGGTCAACACAGCTTGCCCGCAGATTCTCTTCCCTTATGCGCGCGAAACCATTGACGGTGTGCTCAATCGCGGCGGCTTCCCGCCACTGATGTTGCCGCCCATCAACTTCGACGCTGTCTTTATTCAGGCTGTTCGTCAGCAGCAGGCGGCGTCAGCGCAATCTGCCTGATGCTATAAACGCCCCGATCATGCGGAGGCCTGGCCTCCGCGAATCTTTATAAAATCCCGCCTACTCGTTTAAAGCGGTGATTCTTCACTTGCAGCGGTATACGTCGAAACTCTGCTCGCCGTTTTGCACTTCAGATGCAGGAACAATGGTATCTCCGCCGTATTTGGCTGCTTCGTTGCGCGCCATGTTGCGCAGCTCGGTAGACACCTTGTCGCTGTTGCGCTCGACCGGACCCAGTTTGGAAGTAATCTTGACGTTCACTGTGCGCAGACGCTCGCAACTGCTTGTTTGTGATTGATTGGTAACTGCCACGCGGCTGCCGGCATCATCTACTTTTACCCAGGTGCAGGCGCTGGCCAGGCTGATTAAGGCGGTGAAAAACAAAAGTTTTTTCATGATCGGTTACTCGCAAAAAAAGACAAGGATGATCGGCATCTACACTAAAACCTGCACCTGTTGCTGGCAAGGCCAGTGTCATGCCCGTTGATAACACGAGTGTGGAATAAATCAGACTTCCCGCGCGAAAAGCAAATCCCATACGCCGTGCCCCAGTCGTTCACCGCGTTTTTCAAATTTGGTGATGGGCCTATATTCCGGGCGCGGGCAGTAGTCGCCTTGAGCGGACAGGTTGCGAAACCCGGGCGCTGCGCTCAAGACTTCCAACATATGTTCGGCGTAGTTTTGCCAGTCGGTGGCCATGTGCAGCACACCGCCAGTCACCAGCTTGGCGCGCAGCTGCTGCACAAAGGCAGGCTGTACTATGCGCCTTTTGTGGTGTTTTTTCTTGTGCCAGGGATCGGGGAAATAGAGCTGAATCCGGTCGATGCTCTGATCGGGAATACAGTCTTCAAGTACATCCATGGCATCTGCCATATACACCCGCAGGTTGCGCAGTCCGGCATTGCCGGCGGTATTGATCAGTCGGCCCACGCCCGGCGGATGAACCTCTATGCCGACAAAGTCCTTGTCCGGTTCCGCTTCCGCCATGGCCAGCAGTGAGTCGCCCATGCCGAAGCCTATCTCAAGCACTCGCGGGGCCTCGCGGCCAAAGCAGGCATCCAGATCCAGCAAGCCGTTTTTCAGGCTGAGGCCATAGGTTGGCCACCAGCGCTCAAAGGCATTTTTCTGGCCCAAAGTAATGCGGCCGGCGCGAATTACAAAGCTGCGAATGGATTTGGGCTTGAACTCGGGCTTGATAAGAAACTCACCTTCTCCGCTGGCTTCCAGCGCGAGATGGTCGGTGGTGTTCGGGGTCTGGGTCATGACTCTGGTCACTTGGAAATGGGGTGGCGGATTCTAACTGCTTGTGTCCGTTCATCCAAATTCGAGGCTAAGTAAAGGCATAAAAAAAGCCGCACAAAGTGCGGCTTGTGTAACGGGCGTCGGCTGGTCAGGCTTCCAGCATCATGGTTTTCACCTTGTTCATCGCATTTTTCTCCAATTGGCGGATGCGCTCAGCGGAGACTCCATATTCGGCGGCCAAGTCATGCAAGGTAGCCTTGTCATCACTCAGCCAGCGGCGTTGCAGAATGGTACGGCTGCGTTCGTCCAGTTTTTCCAGGGCCTGTTCCAGTCCGTTGACACTGGTTTCTTCCCAGTTGGCATCTTCCAGCTGGGTGGCCGGGTCGTAACGCTTGTCTTCCAGATAATGAGCGGGAGCTACATAGCTTTCATCATCATCATCTTCGCCGGCATCAAAGGCGGCGTCATAGGAGGCCAGTCGGCCTTCCATTTCGCGCACCTGCTCAATGCCAACATTGAGATCCTGAGCCACGGCAGCCGCTTCGTCATTGGTCAGCCAGGCCAGGCGCTTCTTGGCGCCGCGCAGGTTGAAAAACAGCTTGCGCTGAGCCTTGGTGGTGGCGATTTTGACGATGCGCCAGTTGCGCAGGATAAATTCGTGGATTTCGGCCTTGATCCAGTGCACCGCAAAGGACACCAGACGCACACCTTTTTCCGGATTGAAGCGTTTGACCGCCTTCATCAGACCGACATTGCCTTCCTGAATCAGGTCGCCGAGAGGCAGGCCATAGCCGTTGTAGGAGCGGGCGATATGCACCACAAAGCGCAAATGGGCCATCACCAGCTTGCGAGCGGCGTCGAGATTGCCGTTGTAGTAGAGGTCTTCGGCGAGTTCCTGCTCTTCTTCGGCAGAAAGAATGGAGAAGCTGCTAACCGCTTGAACATAGGCATTAAGGTTTGCTCCCGGGGCGAGTACGCCTATAGGTTGCAGACTTGTGCTCATGTGGTTTACCTCCAATCAGAATGTGCTCGAGTGTAACACTTGAAGACTTGGAGCGCTACGCTGCGGAAAAGTTCCGTAATTTCGCAATAAAACTGATGTAAATCAGTTGGTTAGGCGATATTTTAGCCCTGGTTTCAGCTTTGGCAAGGGGGTAAATATGGGTTAATGGGGCCGAATCAGGCGCAAATGCCGCGCAACGGCCAGCCAGGCACCGGCCAGCCCCAGAAATCCACCTGCGAGTATCAGTTGCAGGCTGCCGATCAACCCCAGTCCCTTGAGGGTGAACTGGCTGGCGTAGAGCAGGTTGAGCTGGGTCACTGGCTGGGTCAACAAGCCCCGCCCCCGTGCGAGAAAAAGGGGAGCCCGGATGCCGCCCCCCCGGCCGTC
>Ga0182793_1000625_pt1 | contig 25904 bp, 22 predicted proteins | sample Passage237A_FD_130498 | JGI IMG/M metagenome (GOLD analysis project Ga0182793, IMG submission 130498) | Cellulose adapted compost microbial communities from Newby Island Compost Facility, Milpitas, CA, USA - Passage2 37A (version 2) (version 2) ... | reverse complement strand
CGACGCTGCTCTTCGCCGGCGCCCTCGCCCGCAACCTGCCCCCGGCCGATCTCGACGACGTCTCCGCCCAGGGCATCGGCCTCAACGTGCCGGTCTACCGCATCCTGGTGTTCACCGCCGCGGCCCTGCTCACCGCCATCGCCGTCAGCTTCGGCGGCGGCGTCGGCTTCATCGGCCTCATCGCCCCGCATCTGGCCCGCCTGCTGGTGGGCCGCGCCCGGCTCGCCGGCATCCTCATGGCCATGCTGCTGGGCGCCATGATGCTCATGGGCGCCGATCTCATCGTGCGGGTCGCCTTCACCCCGCTCGAGGTGCCGGCCGGCACGGTGACCGCCATCGTCGGGGCGCCCTATTTCCTTTTCCTCCTGATGCGAAAGGACCAGGCCAATGGATGAGCCGAGCCGCATCGACATTGCCGAACTCACCCTGGCCTATGGCAGCGAGGTCGTGCTCGACGCGCTGAACCTGCCCGTGCCCGCCGGCCGCATCACCGTGCTGGCCGGGCCCAATGGCTGCGGCAAGTCCACCCTGCTGCGCGCCATGCGCCGCCTGCACGCGCCCAGATCCGGCTATGTCATGCTCGACGGCAGGGACATCGCCGGCATGGGCGGCAAGGATCTCGGCCGCCAGATCGGGCTTCTGGCCCAGAGCCCCTCGGCCCCGCCCGACATGACGGTGGAGGAGCTGGTGCGGCTCGGCCGCTATCCGCACCAGGCCATGCTGCAGCCCTGGAGCCCCGGCGACGCCGAGGCGGTGGAGCGCGCCATGGCCGGCACCGGCGTGCGCGAGCTGCGCCGCCGGCGCATCGGCTCGCTCTCCGGCGGCCAGCTGCAGCGCGCCTGGATCGCCATGGTGCTGGCCCAGGAAACCGGCACCATCTGCCTCGACGAGCCGGTCAACCATCTCGACATGGCCCACCAGATCGACTGCCTGGAGCTGGTGACGCGGCTGAACCGCGAGGAGGGCCGCACCATCGTATTGGTGCTGCACGACCTCAACCTCGCCGCCCGCTATGCCGACCAGCTCGTCTTCGTGCACCGCGGCCGCGTGGTCGAGCGCGGCACCCCGGCCCGGCTGATGCGCGCCGATCTCATCGCCCAGGTCTTCGACGTCGAGGCCGAGATCATCACCGATCCCGTCCACGGCCGCCCGCTCTGCATCCCCCTCGGCCGCTCCCGCCCCGCCGAAACCGAAGCCGTCCCCCAGCCCGCGTGAATAGTCGCACGACCCGCCCGGCCCCATCGCCCCTCGGGGGAGAAGGCCGGGATGAGGGGGAAAGCCCACCGTCAGGAACCCTCGCGCCTTTGCGGGACAGCCCGGTGGATAGACCGGGTCGAGGGCCCAGCGTAAAAAATCCCCCAGGAGCCCTACCGCTCGCCGGGCAGCGGCATGCGCGCCACCTCGGCCAGCATGTCGAGCATGCCGGCCACGTTGGCCTCGGCGATCAGGCGGCCCTTTTCCGCCGTGGCGCTGGCCGCGTCGCCCACCGCGCCGGACGGGTTGATGTCCGAGGCGATCCAGGCATAGACGTGCCCGAAGGCTCCGGTGGGCCGCAGATAGCGGAACTGCTGCTCGTCGCGCGCGGCGATGGAGACGAAATCGCCCGCCCGCGCCATGTCCACCAGATGCGGCTTGAAATGCAGGATCAGCGAGGTCTCCGCGTCGCCCCCGTGGATGCCGTGGCGCCGCTCCAGCTCGCTCAGCACGTCGGGCGGGGTGAAGCGCCAGCCGCTCTTGACCGCCAGCATGCCCGCCCGCACCCGCAATTCGCGGGCCACGATGCCCATGATCTCCTCGTTGCCGCCATGCGAGTTGACGAAGACCAGCTTCTTCACCCCCGCCCGCGCCACCTCCAGCCCGATCTGCGTCCAGGCCTCGATGAGATTGGTGGCCAGATGGGTGATGGTGCCCTTGGCCCAGACATGCTCGTTGGACTTGCCGATGGCCTGCACCGGCAGGATGCGGAGGTCGAGCGTCTCCGGGGCGCGCTGCGCCAGCAGCTCCATCATCGCCGTGTTGATGATGGTGTCGGTCCCCACCGGCAGGTGCGGCCCGTGCTGCTCCACCGCCGCGATCGGCAGGATGGCGATGGTCTGCATCGCATCGACCGCATCGAACTCGCGGGCGGCGAAATCGGTCCACCAGATCTTGCGCATGGCGTGAAACGTCCTCAGGCGGGTCCGGCCGCGACGGCCTCGATCTCGACCACGAATTCCGGCCGGGCGAAGCCCGAGACCAGCATCAGCGTCGAGGCGGGAAACGGCGCGGCGAACAGGCTGTTGCGCACCGCCATGTAGTCGGCCAGGTGCTCTCGGGCGGTCACATAGGCGTTGATGCGCACGATGTCGGCCAGCCCCAGCCCGGCTTCCGCCAGGATGGCCGCGACATTGGCGAAGCACAGCCGCGCCTGCCCGGCGCAGTCGGGGGGAATGGTGCCGTCCGCGGCGATGCCGAGCTGCCCCGAGCAGAACACCAGCCGCTGCCCGGCGGGCACGGCGGCGCCGTGGCTATAGGGCGCGAAGGGCGGGTGGATGGTTTTCGGATCGAGCGGCGTGAACATGGCAGCCTGGAGATTTGGAGCGCATGCTAGAGCCCGGTAAAGCGCTTGACCAGAGCAAAAGCGACATTTCTGCACGCATAGCAGGCATTCATGGTATTTGCCTATTTTTTAGCTTCACAGGTCCCTTCTCCTGCTCGAAGGTACGCGGTCGGCGGCCCAGGCCGCACGACACACGCACCGCGGCACGGATCGCGGCACAGGGAGCGCATGATGCAGATTTCGACCAAGACCCTTTTTCTCGCCGGCATGGCGCTGGCCGCGGCGCCGCTCGCCGCCCAGGAGCTGGACCAGGTGACCTTCGCCACCAACTGGCTGGCCCAGGCCGAGCATGGCGGCTACTACCAGGCCATCGCCGACGGTACCTACGAGCAATACGGCCTCGACGTCACCATCCGCCCCGGCGGCCCGCAATCGCCCGGCCAGCAGCTGCTCATCGCCGGCCAGGTCGAGTTCTACATGGGCGGCATGTCGACCATAGACGGGGTGCGCCAGGGCACGCCGGCCATCGCCGTCGCCGCCATCTTCCAGAAGGACCCCCAGGTCCTGCTCGCCCATCCCGACGCCCCCTTCGAGAGCGTCGCCGACCTGGCCGGCGCCAGCAAGCTCATCATGGGCCAGGCCAGCTTCTTCTCCGGCTACTTCCCGTGGATGAAGGCCAATTTCGAGGGCTTCACCGACGAGATGTACGAGCCCTACACCTTCAATCCCGCCCCCTTCATCGCCGATCCCATGTCGGTGCAGCAGGGCTATCTCACTTCCGAGCCCTACGAGATCGAGCGCCAGACCGGCTGGGCGCCCAAGGTCTTCCTGCTCGCCGATTACGGCTATGCCCCCTATTCGACCACCATCGAGACCCGCCACGACATCATCGAGAACGATCCCGACCTGGTGCAGCGCTTCGTCGATGCCTCCATCATCGGCTGGGACAACTATCTCTACGGCGACAACGCCGCCGCCAACGCGCTGATCAAGGCCGACAACCCCGAGATGACCGACGGCCAGCTCGCCTATTCCCTCGAGAAGATGAAGGAATACGAGATCGCCGTGTCGGGCGAGGCGGTGGAGCAGGGCATCGGCTGCATGACCGAGGAGCGCTGGCAGAGCTTCTACGACGAGATGGTGGAGATCGGCCTCTACGAGCCCGGCATCGACCTGTCCAAGGCCTTCACCACCCAGTTCGTCTGCAAGGGCGTCGGCGTCGACCTCGTGCCCTGAGGGCGCATTTCCTCTCTCTCGGCGCGGGCGACGAGGCCCGCGCCGTTCCAATCCCAAACCGGGTTCCACTGGTGACCGACACTGCCCTTTCCCCGGCCGAGGCCGGACAGACCCCCGATCCCCGCCGCCTGGTCGTGGCCATGCGGGACGTCTCCAAGCTGTTCTCCAACGGCACGCTCGCCCTCAAGGGCATGTCGCTCGACGTGCGCGCCGGCGAGTTCATCTCCCTGCTCGGGCCCTCCGGCTGCGGCAAGTCCACCGCGCTCAGGATCGTCGCCGGCCTCGGCGCGCCCTCCTCGGGCAGCATCGACTGGCCCTCCTCGCGCATCAATTCGCGCGGCCTGCCGGAGGGCGATGTCGGCTTCGTCTTCCAGGACCCCACGCTGATGCCCTGGGCCACCGTCTTCGACAATGTGCATCTGCCGCTCAAGCTGCGCGGCGTCTCGAAGGCCGCGGCGCGCGATACGGTCATGGCCGGCCTCGCCTCGGTCGGGCTGGCCGATTTCGCCGGCTCCTTCCCGCGCGAGCTTTCGGGCGGCATGCGCATGCGCGTCTCCATCGCCCGCGCCATGGTCACCCGGCCCAAGCTGCTCTTGATGGACGAGCCCTTCGCCGCGCTCGACGAGATCACCCGCCAGAAGCTCAACGACGACGTGCTGCGCCTCTGGCAGGAGCAGGGGGTGACGGTTATCTTCGTCCCCCATTCGGTCTCCGAGTCCCCCTATCTGTCGAGCCGCATCGTGGTCATGCGCGCCCGGCCCGGCCAGGTCCATGCCGACATGCGGATCGACCAGCCGGCCGGGCGCGACCAGGCCTATCGCACGTCCGAAACCTATCGGCAGACCTGCCAGGTCGTCTCCGACGCCCTGCAGAAAGCCATCCACGCCGCAGAGGCAGCCCCGTGACCGACATCGCCCCCACCGATCGCGAGGCCGGCACCGACAGCGCCGCCGGGGTGCTGCTGGCCCGCACCCCCAATCGCGAGAAGATCCTGCAGGTCGTCATTCCCGTGCTCGCCTTGGTGATCGGCATTCTCGGCTGGCACCTCGCCGTCACCGTCAACCAGGTGCCCCGCTACATCCTGCCCGGCCCGCTCGACGTCTGGGACGCGCTGTGGAACGATTCCGCCACCCTCTGGCCGGCCTTGCTGGTTACCCTGCGCATCACCTTCCTCGCCCTCGTCATCGCCCTGGTCGGCGGGGTCGGGCTCGCGATCCTCCTGGTTCAGTCGCGCATCCTCGAATTGGCGCTCTTTCCCTATGCGGTGATCCTGCAGGTCACCCCGATGATCGCCATCGCCCCGCTGCTGCTGATCTACGCTCCCGACACCCAGACGGCGCTGCTGATCTGCGCCTTCATCGTCGCCTTCTTCCCCATCCTCTCCAACATGGCCCAGGGCCTCAAGAGCGTGGACCACAACCTGCTCAACCTGTTCGAGCTCTACGGCGCCTCGAGCTGGCAGACCCTGGTCTTCCTCAAGATCCCCTCCGCCATGCCCTATTTCATGGCCGGCCTGCGCATCGCCGGCGGCCTGTCGCTGATCGCCGCCGTGGTGGCCGAGTTCGCCGCCGGCTCGGCCGGCCAGGGCTCGGGCCTCGCCTTCCGCCTGCTGGAGAGCCAGTACCGGCTCAACCTGCCGCGCCTGTTCGTCGCCCTGCTCATGCTGTGCGGCACCGGCATCGCCATTTTCGGGCTCACCTCCTTCATTTCCTGGCTGGCCCTGCATCGCTGGCACGAAAGCGCCATAAGGCGGGAAAACTGATGCGCCTCGCCATTCCCGCCGATGGCCACTACGTGCTGGCCAATGCCGCCGTGCCCGCCGCACTGCTCGACGAGCCCGCCTCCGGCGCGCTGAAGCGGGTGGACATCACCGTCGCCGACGACAGGATCGCCGCCATCGGCCCGGCCGGCAGCGCCGCCCTGCCGCAGCGGCTCGACCTGCGGGGCGACATCGTGCTGCCCGCCTTCGTCGATCTGCACACCCATCTCGACAAGGGCCACATCTGGCCCCGCCGGCAGAATCCGGACGGCACCTGGCTCGGCGCCCTCATGGCGGTGCTGGCCGACCGCGAGGCCAACTGGGCCGCCGCCGATGTCGAGCGGCGCATGGATTTCTCCCTGCGCTGCGCCCATGCCCACGGCACCGCCGCCATCCGCACCCATCTCGACATGGCCCCGCCCCAGCATGCCATCACCTGGGACGTGTTCGAGGCCATGCGCGAGCGCTGGGCCGGGCGCATCGAGTTGCAGGCCGCCGGCCTCATGGGCCCGGACACCATCCTCGATCCCGCCGCCCTGCGCGCCATCGCCGAACGGACGAAGGCCGCCGGCGGCATTCTCGGCGGCTCCACCGCCGTCCATCCCGAGAACCCCGCCATCATGCGCCGCCTGGTGGAGACCGCCGGTGCGTTCGGGCTCGACATCGACCTGCATACCGACGAGACCGCCGATCCCGCCGCCTCGGCCCTGCTGAGCCTGGCCGAGGCCGTCATCGCGCTGGGCTTCACCGGCCGGGTGGTGGCCGGCCATTGCTGCGCCCTCGCCAACCAGCCGGCCGATCTGGCGCGGCGCACCATCGACAAGGTGGCCGAAGCCGGCATCGCCGTGGTCTCGCTGCCCATGTGCAACCTCTATCTCCAGGATCGCGACAACGCCCACGGCGTGCGCACCCCGCGCTGGCGCGGCGTCACCCTGCTCAGCGAGCTCAAGGCCGCGGGCGTGCCGGTCGCCATCGCCTCCGACAATACCCGCGATCCCTTCTACGCCTATGGCGACCTCGACGGCTTCGAGGTGCTGCGCGAGGGCGCGCGCATCCTGCATTTCGACCATCCCCAGGCCGAGGCCTTCGCCTGGACGCGCGCGGTCGCCGCCGACCCCGCCGCCATCGCCGGCTTCGCCTACCGGGCGACGCTGACCCCGGGCGCCCCCGCCGAGCTCGTGCTGTTCAGGGGGCGCGACTGGACCGAGCTGATGAGCCGGCCCCAGGCCGATCGCACCGTCATCCGGGCCGGCAAGGCCATCGACACCACCCTGCCCGACTACCGCGAACTCGACGACCTCATGGGGCCAAGATGAGCATTTCCGATTTCCGTGCCGAGCTCGGCGACATTCCCGTCGAGGACAATCCCCGCATCGTCCAGCAGCGCAGCCGCGACCATTACTGGTATTCGCCGGTGCTCAAGGCCAAGCTGGATCACGTCACCGCCGAGCTGGTGGTCTCGCCCCGCTCCACCGAGGAGGTGAGGACCGTGCTGCGCGCCGCCTACCGGCACGGCGTCGCCATTACCCCGCGCGGCGCCGGCACCGGCAATTACGGCCAGGCCATGCCGCTTTCCGGCGGCGCCATGCTCAATCTGATGAACATGGACAAGGTGCTGGAGATCAGGCCCGACCGCGTCCGCGCCCAGGCCGGCGCCGTGCTCGAGAAGATCGATCACGAGACCCGCGCCGCCGTGGGCGGGGAGCTGCGCTTTCATCCCTCCACCTACCGCATGGCCTCGCTGGGCGGCTTCATCGCCGGCGGCTCGGGCGGCGTCGGCTCGATCCGCTGGGGCGGGCTGCGCGCCCTGGGCAGCATTCTCGGCCTCAGGATCGTCACCTGCGAGGCCGAGCCGCGCGAGCTCGAGCTCACCGGCGAGGACGTGCTCAAGGTCGCCCACGCCTACGGCACCAACGGCATCATCGTCGAGGCGGAGATGCCCCTGACCCAGGCCTATGACTGGGTGGACGTGCTCGTCGGCTTCGACGACTTCATCGAGGCGGCCCGCTTCTCCGAGGCCCTGGCCCTGCAGGACGGCATCCTGCTCAAGGAGCTCTCCCCCTGCGCCGCCCCCATCCCCGAGGCCTATTTCAACCGCCACCGCCCCTATATCCGCGACGGCCAGTCGGTGGTGCTGATCATGGTGGCGCCGGTCTCCGTCGAGGCCCTCGCCCTGTTCACCGCCCATCGCGGCGGCGAATTGCTCTACCGCTCCGACCGCGCCGGCGAGGAGGAGAAGAAGCGCCTGCCCCCGGTCTACGAGCTGGCCTGGAACCACACCACGCTGCGCGCCCTCAAGGTCGATCCGACCATCACCTACCTGCAGACGCGCTATCCCACGCTCGAGCATGTCGGCAGGATCGTCGGTCTTCTCGGCGACGAACTGCCCATGCATATCGAGATGACGCGCCAGGACGGCGTCGTCACCTTCGCCGGCCTGCCCATGGTGCGCTACACCACCGAGGCGCGGCTGGAGGAGATCATCCGCATCCACGAGGACAATGGCTGCAACGTCTTCAATCCCCATCGCTACACGCTGGAGGAGGGCGGCATGAAGCGGACCGATCAGAAACAGCTCGCCTTCAAGCGCGAGGCCGATCCCAGGGGCATCCTCAACCCCGGCAAGATGGTGGCCTGGGAGAATCCCGATTTCGATTTCGACGCCGGCAAGGCCTGGCTGTTCGACGGGCTGAACGCGGTGCGGTGCGCCTGATGCGCGTCCATGTCGTCCACGCCCACCCGGTGGAGACCAGCTACAACCGTGCCCTGTTCGCCACCGTGCTCGACAGCCTCGCGGCGGCCGGCCACGCCGTCGACGCGCTCAACCTCTACGAGGAGGATTTCCCCGCGGTGATGAGCCGGCAGGAGCGCCTCGCCTATCACGACGTGCCCGGCAATCTCACTCCTGCGGTCAAGCCCTATGTCGACCGGCTGCGGGCGGCCGAGGCCATGGTCGTCGTCCACCCGGTGTGGAACTACGGCTATCCGGCCATCCTCAAGGGCTATTTCGACCGCGTCTTCCTGCCCGGCGTCTCCTTCACCATGGCGGGCGGCGGCGACCGCGGCCGGCTCAGGCCGGGCCTCGACAACATCCGCAAGGTCGCCTTCGTCACCACCTATGGCGGCGACCGCCTGCGCAGCTTCCTCATGGGCGATCCGCCGCGCCGCATCGCCATGCGCTGGGGCTGGGCCACCTTCCGCACCCGCCCGCTCTACCTGGCGCTCTACGACATGAACAACTGCACCCCCGAACGCCTCGAGAATTTCCGCGCCCGCGTCGCCCGCACCTTCGCCGCCTTCTAGGACGTTTCACGTTTGACGGAAACGGCGTCGGGGTCTCCCTCCCCCTGAGGAACTTCGAGCCGCCCCGAAGGGCAGATCGGTCCGGCCGGGCTAGGAGAGCTATGCTCGGATGGCTGGGTCGGGGGTGGGAGTGTCGGACCATCGACGGCGCTTAACCTCGCCCGAGCGGCGGATGTAAACACCCCGTCCCCACCAAAACCGCGAAAACACCCTACGCGGTCCGCAGCCCCGGCCGGGCCAGCCGGACGGCGGCCCAGGCCGCGGCGATGCCGGCCACCATGGCGGCCATGAACACCCAGCCGGAAAGCGAGCCGGCCTGGATGCCGGACAGCAGCACCCCCACCGTGCAGCCCAGCGCCGTCATCGCCCCCCAGCCCAGCAGCAGCCCGCCGCCGAGCCCCCGCGCCACGTCGGTGCCGGTCAGGCGCCGCGGCCGGAACTGCCCGGCCGGCAGGGCGGTGACGAAGCTGGCCCCGATCAGCCCGATGACGAACAGCCCGTTATTGGACAAGAGCGCCTCCTTGACCACGGTGGCGCAGCCGCGCAGCCCGTCGAGGCCGAACAGGCTCGCGGGGATGAGCTGCCATTGCGTGCCGGCGGTGCGCGCCAGGCTGCCGAGCTCGGCGGTGACCCCGAGCGGGGCGACGCGCAGATAGGCCAGCGTCGAGATCGCCCCCACCAGCGTGCCGGAGATCACCGCCGGCCAGCGCCTGCGGAACACCCGCTCGGCCGCTTCGCGCAGGGTCAGCGGCGCCGGCGCCTCGGCCGCCCCCGGCCGCGACCACCAGAGCGCCGCCGCCGCCAGCCCGCCCAGCAGGGCGAGGGTCGCCAGCAGCCCGCCGGCATAGCCGAGCTGATGCGGCAGCCAGACGATGAAGGCGTTGGAGGTGATGGCGAGGAACAGCGGGTTCCAGGTGAGAAAGCCGATGCCGAAGCCCACGAGCGCCCCGAGGATGGCGAAGGGCGAGATCACCGATCCCTCCGCCAGCCGGTAGAAATGCGCCGACAGGCAGGAGCCGGAGATCGCCATGCCCAGCCCGAAGGCGAAGGCGGCGATGCAGAGCGTCAGGCTGACCGGCCCGATATGGGCGGTCGGCGGCAGCCGCTCCGGTGCCGGCGTCGGCAGCCAGGCCCCGAAGATCGCCGTATAGCCGATGGCGCCCACCGCCAGCGCCACCAGGATCGCCAGGACGCCCCCCGCCTCCCGCTTCTCCACCAGGTCGCGGAAATTGCAGTAGAAGCAGAAGCGGCTGCGTTGCAGCACCGCCCCGAACGCCGCCCCCAGCAGCAGCGACAGCGCCAGCGGCCGTCCTTCCGGGCCCTGGGCGTCGAGCGTCACGACCCCCCAGCCCAGCAGGATGACGATCAGGACGGGCAGGCCGAAGCGGATGGCCGGATGCGTCATGGAATTCCCCCGGAATCGAAACGGGCGCATCGCTGCGCCCGCTCACTATGCGCCGATTCCGGCCGGCCTGTCAGATGCGGCCCCAGACCGTCCCCGAGGGATTCTCGATCGGCACGCCGACCGCATTGCCGTATTCGGTCCACGAACCGTCATAGTTGCGGACTTCGTAGCCGAGGATGCGCGACAGCACGAACCAGGTATGGCTCGAGCGTTCCCCGATGCGGCAATAGGTGATGATCGGCTTGGAGCCGTCGATGCCGATGGCGGCGAAGGCGGCCTTGAGCTCGTCCACCGACTTGAAGGTGCCGTCCTCGTTCACCGCCCCGCCCCAGGGGAAGTTCACCGCGCCCGGGATGTGGCCGGCGCGGATGGACAGCTCCTGCACGCCTTCGGGCGCGAAGATCTCGCCATTGTATTCGGCCGGGCCGCGGATATCGACCAGCGACACGTCGGCGCCGCCTTCCACCACCGCGAGCACGTCCGCCAGCCGGGCGCGCAGCGGCGCCGGCTCGGAGGGCAGGTCGATGTCCGACGCCGCGTATTCCGGCGTGGCCGTGTCGAGCGGCAGGCCCTGGGCCTCCCAGTATTTGCGGCCGCCGTCGAGCAGCTTCACGTCGTGCAGGCCGTGGATGTCGAACACCCAGGCGCCCCAGGCGGCGAACCAGTTGTTGTTGTCGCCATAGAGCACCACCGTGGTGTCCTCGGTGACGCCGGCCTTCTGCAGGATGGCCTCCAGCCCGTCGCTGCTGACGATGTCGCGGCGCACGGTGTCCACGAGGTCGGTGTGCCAGGCCAGGTTCACCGCCCCCGGGATGTGGCCGCGCTCGTAGACGCCGGTGTCGACGCTCACCTCGAAGATGCGGACATTGGGATTGGCGAGATTCTCGTTCAGCCAGTCGGCGGTCACCAGCGGGCCGTCCTGCCCCAGCGCCACGGCTGGCACGGCGGCGATGGCGACGGCCGTGGCCAGGGCGGCCAGGCGCTTGTGGAATGCGTTCATCATTGCCTCGTTCGTTTCCAGTCGCGGCCCCTCGCCGCGTCGGCACATGATGGGAAGAAAAGCCGCGCCGCATCAAAGCACGGCAAACCAAATTCCCCGCCCCGCCGATAAAATGCGATTGGCGGGAGCGGTTTGGCGGAGGATTTTTTGTCTATCGGATCACTAGGGGAATAGGGCTGACCTTTTCAGTCCCGCCGTTCCGGCCGCACCCGGATGGCCAGATGCGGCCGGCCGGGCAGCGCCACGGCGAAGGCGGCGTCCGGCTTGCGCGGGCGCCGGACAGCGCCGTGCCGGGTCGGATGGTTCTCGGGCGCCGGCACGATGCTGGCCGGCTCGACGGTCATGTTCCAGGTGTCGATCAGCTCCACCCGGTAGGCGCCCGTCTCCTGCGGCAGGCCCGCCACCCAGAGGACCGGCTGGGGCTCCCCGAGATAGATGATGGTGGTGTCCCCGTCCCGGGCGCCGGAGACGCGGGGCCCGGGGTAGCGGGTGAGGGGGTCGATCGGCTCGAAGCCCTGCCTGGCGTCCTCCTCCAGCACCTGGCGCAGGAAGCCGATCCGCTTCCAGGCCTCGCCGCGCAGTTCCCCGCCCTTGGCCCACCAGATCAGGTCCTCGGGATGGCTGAAGGTCTCGCCATGGCCGGCATAGCCGCCGCGCATCGCCGTGGTCCAGAACCGGTGCACCAGCTCCCGGGCGGAGATGCTGCCCCATGCATGGACGATGTCGCCCTCATATTCGGGCTCGTCGTTGACCACCGGCTTGCCATAGGCCGCCCGCCATTCCGGCGTGCGCTTCACGTCCCAGTTCTGGATGCAGACATGGCTGACCCAGGGCTTGCGGTGGTCGTAATTGGCCTCCGGATCGCCATTGTGGATGGAGCGCGGATGCCCATAGGGATCGTTCTCTTCCAAGAGGTGGAAAAAACGGTCCCATTGCGGCATCGGCTTGGTGTCGAGCAGGAAGTCGTATTCGTTGGCCAGCGACCACCAGACGTTGTGATAGGCGGCGAGCCGCGCCGCGAGATAGGTGACGTAGCGCTCGTCCTGCGCCGCGCTCATCTCCGAATAGCCCCAGCGGTCATAGGGATGGAAGACGATGATGTCGGCCTGGATGCCCAGCGCCCCCAGCGCCTGCACCTGGGTCTCGAAGTGCCGGAAGCTCTCGGGATTGGGCCGGTCGAAATCCAGCCGCCCGTCGGGCCCGCGCTGGTAGACGTCGTGCAGCGGCTCGTTGACGTTGTAGGGATAGTCCTTGGGGAACACCCCCATGCGCAGCTTGTTGAAGCCGGCCCGGCCCAGCGTCTCCAGCGTCTTCGCCTGTTCGGCGAGCGGCTGGTGCGTCCAGGCGTAGCAGGTGGTGCCGAAGGGCAGGTAGGGCGTGCCGTCGGCATGGGCGAAGTGGAAGCGGTTGGCCACCCGCACCGGCCCGTGCACGCCGGGGCGCGGCGCGCCGGCCGTGAAGCCGCCCGTCCGCCCGTCCAGCTCCGGCACGTTGGCGCGGGTGGTGAACTGCCATTCCCACGGATTGTCGGGCATGAAGCGCAGCCGGTAGACGCCGTCGCCGTCATAGAAGCCCGGCACCCGCACCACGCGGCTGTGCTGGCGGAAGAAACCTTCGAGCGTCACCTCGACGAAGGGGTTGCCGGAGGAGGGGCCGGCGAAGCTGGCCTCGAACACGTCCCATTGCGCAATGCTCGTCATCGCCGCCGCCTCAACCGTCGATGCGCCTGAACAGCAGGGCGAGATACGGCTTTGGCGGGAAATGCAGCACCTCGCCGCGCCCGACGCTGTCGGCCAGCACCGTCTCGGTCATCTCCCAGGTGTCGATCAGCGTCGCCGCATAGCGCTCGCCCGGCGGCACCGCCACGGTGAACTCGCCCGGCTGGTTCTCGCCGAGATAGGTGAGGTAGTAGCGATGCGGCTGGCCGGCCGTCGCGAACCAGGACTGCACGCGCGGCCAGTCCTCCTCGCCCTCGGGCGGCACGAACAATTGCTGCAGCACCACGTTGTCGAGCCCGCCCTGCAGCATCACCCGGTAGGCGCCGGTGGACTTGATCGGGTCCAGCCCCTCCTCCGGCCCCGCCTCGAGGATGCGGCGCAGGAAGGCGATGCGCGGCACGCTCTCCCCGGTCAGCTTGCCGCCCTTGGCCCACCACAGGGTCTCGCTGTCGTTGTGGAAGGTCTCCCCATGGGTGACGTAGCCGCCGTTGACGGTGCCGTCCCAGAAGCGGCGCACCAGCTTGCGGCCGGAGATGTTGCCCCACAGCTCGGCGATGTCGCCCTCGTAGCAGCATTCGTCGATCGAGACCGGCTTGCCGTATTTCTCCCGCCACAGCGCCGCCATGTTGGCCGAGGAGCGCTGGATGCTCGCATGGGTGATGCGCGGATGGGTGTGGTCGTAGAAGGCGAAGCAGTTGTGCACGCTGAGCAGGTGCCCATAGGGGTCGCGGTCCGACACGATATGGATGAACCGGTCCCAGTCCGCCGGCGTCTTGCTGGTCATCAGGTCGTATTCGTTGGCCATCGACCACCACACATTGGGCAGCGCCGCCAGCCGCGCCACCACATATCTGAGATACCGGTCGTCCTGCTCCGGCGTCATGCGCGAGAAGCCCCAGCGGTCATAGGGGTGGAAGAGGATGAGGTCGGCCTCGACCCCGATCGCGGCCAGCTGGGTGATGCGCTTCTCGAGATGGCGGAAATAGTCCGGCTCGAAGCGCTCGAAGTCGAACGCCCAGCCCGCGCTGCCGCCGTTGAAGCTGCCGTCCCAGCCGCTCTTTCCCCGCTTGACCAGCGGGAAGGGATAACGCTCCGGCTCGTTCTCGTTGTAGCGGTAGTGCTTGGGAAACACGCACATGCGGATCTTGGTGAACGGCGCCTGGGCGAGCGTGGCCAGGGTCTCTTCCTCGAGCGCGTCGCCCTGCAGGTTCCACACATAGGCCGTGGTGCCGATGGTGATGAAGCGGGTGCCGTCGGCATGGCGGAAGTGATGGCGGTTGGCGACGCGCACCGGCCCGTGATGGCCGGGCTTGGCCGGCCCCACCGCGAAGCTGCCGCTCGCCCCGTCGAGGGCCGGGCTGTTGCTGAAGGTCTCGTAGCTCCAGGTGCCGGTGGCATCCGGCAGGAACCTGATCCGGTAGATGCCGTCCCCGTCGTAGAAGCCGTCGGCCCGCACCTGCCGGTCCCCCTGGCGGAACACGGCGCGCAGCTCGACCTCGAGGAAGGGGTTGCCCGCGGCGGGCCCCTCGAAGGCGAGTTCGTGGGTGGCCCAGAGGGTGGCGGCGGCAGGGTCGGTCATGTTGCTTTCCCGTCTTCGAAAAGGATGGCGCCCCGGGGGCGCCGGCGATGAAATCCCTCAGCCCGCCGCGGCCGTCCGCCGCGGCCGCCAGCGGCTCCTGGTGGTGGGGATGGAATCGAGCAGCAGCCGCGTATAGGCGTGCTGCGGATCGGACATGACCGCGCGCGCCGGCCCGAACTCCACCACCTGCCCCCTGTGCATCACCGCCACATGGTCGGAGATGTAATAGGCCGTCGCCAGGTCGTGGGTGATGTAGAGGAAGCTCCGCCCCGCCTCGTCGCGCAGCTTCTTGAACAGGTTGATGATGATCATGCGCCGCGAGGCGTCGATCATCGACACCGGCTCGTCGGCCACGATCAGCTTGGGATGGGGGATGAGCGCCCGGGCCACCGAGATGCGCTGCAGCTCGCCGCCCGAGAACTGGGCGGTATACTTGCCGCGGATCTCCGCCGGGTCGAGCCCGACGCTGCGCAGCGCCTCGGCCACCGCTGCCTCCGCCTCGTCCCCGCTCATGCCGGCCACGCGCCGTGCCGTTTCATGCAGATAGGCGTCGACCGGGCGGTAGCGGCTGAACGCCTCGAACGGATTCTGGAAGATCGGCTGCACCAGTCCGAGGAAGGCGCGCCTCGACGGCGTCGCGCCCGGCCCGGCCACCACCGTGTCGTAGACCACGGCCCGGCCCGAGCTGGGCGCTTCCAGCCGCAGCAGCGTCTTGGCCAGGGTGGTCTTGCCGCTGCCCGATTCCCCCACCACCGCGATCACCACCGGCCTGTCGCCCTCGACCGTGATGTCGACGTCGCGGAGCGCCTGGACGGAGCGGCCGCCGACCAGCCCGCCGCGGCGATAGACCTTGTTGAGCCCCTCGGTCTTGAGAATGATCGTCATGCCGGCGCTCCGTCCCTGGCGGCCGGCCGCGCCACGAAATGGCCGGGCTTGACCTCGATCAGCTCCGCCTCGACCCGATAGGCGCGGTCGCCGCCGGCCCCGGCCGCGCTCGCCACCGCCCCGCGCATGCTGTCGTCGCCGATGGTGGGCAGGGAATCGATCAGCATCCGGGTATAGGCGTGCTGGGGGTCGGCGAAGACGCTCTCGGTGTCGCCGAACTCCACCACCCGGCCCGCATACATGATCAGCATCTTGTGCGTGACCTGGTAGTGCACGCCCATGTCGTGCGACACCACCAGTATGGTGTTGCCCATCTGCTCCTGCAGATCCATCAGCAGCATCAGGATTTCCTTCTGCACCACCACGTCGAGCGCCGTGGTCGGCTCGTCGGCGATGATCAGCTCCGGCTGGAAGAAGGTGGCGAGCCCGATCATCACCCGCTGCCGCATGCCGCCGGACAATTGGTGCGGATAGGAATCGAGCGCCTCCGGCGGCAGGCCGAGCCTGCCGATATAGTCCCGCGCCCGCTCCAGGACGCGCTTCTTGTTGCTGTCGGTGCCCGGGAAATCGATGAACTGGTCGCGGATGCGGATGACCGGGTTGAGCGAGTTCATCGAGCTCTGCGGCACGTAGGAGATGGACTTGAACCATTCCCGGCGGATGGTCGCCGGCGTCACCGGCCTGCCGTCGGCGCCCTTGAGGCCGTATTCTATGGTGCCGCCCGACAGGTGCATCGGCGCCTGGATGTCGCCGTAGATCGCCTTCATCAGGGTGGACTTGCCGCATCCCGATTCCCCGGCGATGCCGACGATAGAGCCGTCCGGAATGGTCAGCGTCACCCCGTCCACCGCGTTGATGACGCGGCTGCCGATGCGATAGCTGATCTTGAGGTCGCAAAGCCGGATCATGCCACGCCCCGCTTGCTGGCGAAGGCCTGGTTGAAGCCCGTCGAGGTCAGGAACAGGCCGAGGAACAGCGTGACGGTGGCCACGATCGGCGCCACCAGCCAGACATGGTGGCCCGTGAACAGCGCATTGTAGTTGAGGGCCCAGAAGATGATGGAGCCCAGCGTCGGCACCTCCACCTTGGACAGCCCGATCACCGCCAGCGTCGCCTCGAGGTTGATGGCGAACAATATGGTGTTGATGAACCCCACCAGCGTATAGGCCATGACGTAGGGGAACACCTCGCGCACCAGGATCTGCAGCGTGTTGGCGCCCGAGAACCGCGCCATGTTGATGAACTCGCGCTCGCGCAGCGACAGCGCCATGGAGCGCACCGTGCGCGCGTCCCAGGCCCAGCCGAACACGATGATGATGAACCCCACCGTCAGGAACGAGGTGTTGCCGCGGATCAGCGCCCCGAGGATGATGAGGATGGGCAGGAGCGGGATGGTGATGAAGGTGTCCACCACCAGCATCACCGCCCGCTCGAAGCGTCCCCCGATATAGCCGGCGCTGAGCCCCACTATGGTGGCGATGATGGTGACGCCGATGGCCACCACCACGCCCAGGGTCAGGGAGTTGCGGATGGCGAACACCAGGAACCAGAAGATGTCCTGGCCCAGCGCGTTGGTGCCCAGCCAATGGGCCTGCGACATGGGCAGGTTGCGCATGTAGCTGGCCTGCACCGACGGATCGGCCGGCGCGAACAGCGGCAGCACGACGCTGCCCAGCCCCATCACGCCCAGTATGGTGAGCCCTACCGCCAGGCGCGGATTGACCAGCCAGAGCAGGCTGGCGCGGGCCTTGGGGGCCGGCGGCACCACCATCGTCACCGGGTCGGCGTCTTTCGTGTCGACGATCATTTGTGCCGAATCCGCGGGTCGAGAAGGGGATAGATGAGGTCGATCACCAGCCCGGCCGTGGCCACGGCGATGATGGACAGGGTGATGGCGCCGTAGAGCACGTTGTAGTCGCCGCCCGTGGCGGCCGTGCGCATGATCAGCCCGATGCCGGGATAGGAGAAGATCATCTCGGTCAGCAGCGCCCCGTTGAACACCATGCCCAGCGACAGGGCGAGCGCGGTGACCTGCGGCAGGAGCGCGTTGCGGAACACGTAGCGCGTCATCCGCGTCCAGTTGGAGGCGCCCTTGAGCCGCGCATAGGTGACGTAGGGCTCCTCGGTGGTGGCCACCGCCAGCGCCTTCATCGACAGGATGTTCCAGCCGAAGCCGGCCAGCACCAGCGTCAGCCCGGGCAGCAGGGAATTGTAGAAGATCATGCCGATCTTCTCCGGCGTCATCTGCCCCACCGGAAAGGTCGGCGACAGCGGGAACACCGGGAACACATAGGCCAACAGCAGCAGCAGCGTGACCGCCAGGATGTAGTAGGGGATCGGATAGAGCAGGATGCCGACGAACTCGAGCACCGAGGCCGCCTTGTGCTTGTGGAAGTAGCCGGCCACCAGCCCCACCATGTTGCCCAGGAGCCAGGCGATCATGGTCGCCGTCAGCAGCAGCCCCAGCGTCCAGGGCAGGGCGTTGAGGATCATCACCGACACCTGCTGGGGGAAATAGGTGAAGGACGGGCCGAAGTCGAAATGCAGGATCACCCGGCGCAGATAGTTCACATACTGGCTGAACAGGTCGCCCTTGAGCCCGTAGAGCTCCTCGAGATTGGCGCGCAGCTCCGCGATCGCCTCGACGCTCAGCATGCCGTTGGCGCGGCCCTGGAGCTGGCCGATATAGCCGTCCACCGGGTTGATCGGCATCAGGCGCGGCAACAGGAAGGTGATCGTCAGCCCGATGAACAGCACGGCGAAATACAGCCCGAGCCGCTTGGCGACATATGTCAAGACACCCATGCGTCAGTCCTTCGCGAAGGGAGCGGGGCGGCCCGGAGGACGAGGCCGCCCCGCGGGACCGGCTATTGCTGGCCGGTGGGCTCGATGTTCACGACCGTCTTCTTGAAGGAGCTCCACCAGGTGTAGGGCGCCGCATAGAAGTTGTCCTGCTTGGGGAAGTTGGTCCAATAGGTGCTGTTGGTCGGAATGGTGGTGGGGATGTTCATCAGGTTGATGAGCTGCATGTCCTCCACCAGGTAGCGGGCGATCTGCCGGCCGTTCTCGATGAACGCCTCCGAATCGGTGGGCAGGCGGGTGCTGGCCGCGACGAGGTCGAAGATCCGCTGGTCGGTGACGCGCGGATAGTTGCCGTTGATCTGCTCGGTGGCGTCCGCCGGCTTCACATAGACCGGGTTGAACTGGCGCCAGGAATTCTGCCAGTTCGAGTTGTAGGTGCACGAGGTCGACCAGTTGATCTGCAGCTCGTTGCGCGCATTGGTGTTCTGCACCGTGGTGAACTCGCCATTGTCCACCTGGCGCGCATTGACGTTGAACCCGGCCTGCCGCCAGCTGTCGGCGATGGAGAAGCCGACGCGCTGCAGGACCTTGTTCCAGTCGCTGGGAATGGTGAACTCCAATACCCAGGGCGAGCCGTCCGGCAGGGCGAAGAAGCCGTCCGCGCCTTTGACGATGCCCACCGATTCGAGCAGCTTGGCCGCCTGGGCCGGGTCGTGCTTCCACCAGCCCATGCCGAAGCCGTCGCGCAGCGCCTCCCCGGTCGGCAGCTGCGCCGGGTCCACCCCCTGCGCGATCAGCGTCTCGGAGAGCCCGGCCCCGAAATCGGGGTTGAAGGGCTTGTAGCCGTCGGCCAGCGTCAGCTCCTCGAGGAAGCTCTTCAGCGGCTCGTAGTAGAGCGGCCCGGTGATCGGGGTGTCCGCCAACGGCAGCGCCCCGGCCTTGAACTGCCCGCTCATGGCGCTGATGCCCACCTGCTCGAGATCGAGCGCCAGGGCGAGCGCCCAGCGCACTTCCGGCAGGTCGTAGGGCGCCTTCTGCTGGTTGATGTAGATGCCGTAGGAGCAGGCATCGTTCATGTCGTGATAGGGGAAGGTCGGCGAGAAGGTCTCGATGTTGGGATTGCGCGCCTGGGCCGCCTGGATGGTGTCCGGGCTCATGAAGGTGTCGACGTCGTACTGGTTCTGCACGAAGGCTAGGGCCCGGGTCTCCTCGGCGCCGAAATCCTTGTAGAGGATGAATTTCGGCTTGGGCTCGCCCAGGTTGCCCCAGCCGGAGCGCTCCCAGTCCTCGCGCAGCTCCCACAGCTGCCAGAAGCCGTTGGGGTCGTATTCGCGGATCTTGTACGGCCCCAGCGTCACCGCCGGCGCGTTGTTGAACGTCACGACGTCGTCGCCCAGCGGCTCGAAGACGTGCTTGGGCACCGGCACGAAGGTCGAGCCCCAGGTATAGACGCCCAGGACGGTGTGCAGGTCGTAGGAGGGGTTCAGCGTCTCGATCTCGAAGGTGTAGCGGTCGATCTGCTCCCAGCTCTTGACGTAGTTGACCACCGTGGACACGAAGGTGAGGGTGTCGCGGTGCTTGAAGGCGGTCTCGAGCGTGTAGATGAAGTCGTCGGCCGTCAGCTCGACCCCGTCGCTCCAGTAGACGCCCTCGCGCAGCTTGATGCGGAAGCGTGTATGCTCCTCGTTGAGCACTTCCGGTAGGCTCTCGGCCAGCTCCGGATAGGACTGGCCGGTGGCCGTGTCCATCTCCCACAGGAAGCTCCAGCCCAGCTCGCGGAAGCCGCGCCAGATGGCGTACATGTTGAACGGGTTCTGCGCGTCCGGATTGGCCGAGCGCCCGTCGAACGTCTGCACGATGAGCGTCTCGCTGCGCGGCGTGCCGACATCGGTCAGGGCGCCCTGCGCGAAAGCCGCGGTGGTCATCAGGGCGCCCAGCAGGGGCACCGTCGAAGAACGGCCGAGCCGTACCATGTTTCTCCTCCTTTGCCGGCCGCGGGCCCTCGGCCGCGCGGCCATTGAATGCGGGCCGTTCCGGATCTCGCGGGACGCGCCTGCCGCCCCGCGCCCGCGGCCTCTGCCGGGGGGCGGCCAGCCGGCTCCGGCAACCGTACCACTCCTCCCGCGCGCTCCCGCCGCGACCGCAAGCGTCTCTTGTTGTTTTCGATTTCTTGCGATTACTAACGAATATGAGCGGGTGCGTGCGTTGTCAATGCCTCTCGAAAGCCCGACAGCGCCAAACGACAAAAATGGGAATGCGGAAACGCCGGCCCGCATAGACGGCTGCCCGCTCTCGCCGCCCCTCGGCGGACCCGCGATGCCGAACCGCTCGGGAGAGAGCGGATCGACGCTCCATATGCGCTATGGGGCGACGATGACCTCGACCCCGCGGCGCTCGAACTCCCGCCGGTCGGCATCGGAGATGCCGTCGTCGGTGATCAGCGTGTGGACCATCTCCACCCCGCCCAGCGCCGAGAACGACACCCGCCCGATCTTGGTGGAATCGGCCAGAAGGTACACATGGGAGGCGGCCTTGACCATGGCGCGCTTCACATAGATGTCGCCGATGGCCGGATAGGTCAGCCCCACCTCGAACGACACCCCCGCCGTCGCCAGGAACAGCTTCTGCGCATAGATGCCGACGAAGAACTCCACCGACTTCTCCCCGCTCAGCGACAGGGTCGGCGCCTTGAACTGGCCGGCCGGCATGTGCACCGTGTTGGTGGGGATGGCCCCCAGGATCAGCGCGATGTTGAGGGCGTTGGTGATGATGTTGAGGTCCTGGCGCGACTTGAGGTTCTCGGCGAACTGCGTCGTGGTCGTGCCCGAATCGATGATCAGCGTGTCGTGGTCCGACACCAGCGCCGCCGCCGCCGCCCCGATGCTGCGCTTCTTGTCCATGTTCTGCACGTGCTGCAGCGACATGGACTGCACCTGCTGGGGGATCGAGCGCAGATAGGCCCCGCCATGCTCGCGGGTGATGTAGCCGTCCGCGTCCAGCCGCTCGAGATCCTGGCGGATGGTGGCCTCCGACACCCCGAAGGCGGCGGACAGGTCGCGCACCCGCGCGCTCCCCTCCTCCTGCAGCCATTCGAGGATGCGCATGCGCCGCGGCTCGGCCAGCAACGGCGCGCCGCCCTGTTCCGCCCCCCGGCCCCGCCGCGATGACCTCGGTTTCTGCACGCTCCCCTCCCGGCTCCGTCGCGCCCACCATAGCGCCCTATTGCCCCGCCGGCGCAACCGGCTTCGACTTTCTCACCGAAAACCGCGGCCCGCCGGCCGCGCGCGCCTTCCGATCCTCGCCCCTGCCATCACCAAAACGCAAAAATCGAAAATTTTCCTTATTGCACGAAAGCAAATCGCACTGTAGCTATCTGGAAAAAGCAGACGGCACGGGCGGACCCGGCCGCGAGGGAGGAGGCGGTCCCGCCGCATCCGCCGCCGGCCCGGCCGGCACGACCCCCGCGCGGGCCCGGCCCGCCTGCCGCAACGCCATTGCCCGGGAGGTCGCATTGCCATCGTCCGCGTCACCGCTGCACAATGATCCGGTGTCACGGATCAGCGCCAAGGCCTTGTGGATTCGCCGCCGCAGCTTCCAGATGGTGTACGAGGCCCGCCAGGGCCATCCCGGCGGCGATTTCAGCGCCGCCGACATCCTCGCCACGCTCTATTTCGGCGTGCTGCGCTACGATCCCGCCCGCCCCGACGATCCGGCGCGCGACCGCTTCGTGATGAGCAAGGGCCACTGCACCGGCGCCTATTATTCGGTGCTCGCCGCCGCCGGCTATTTCCCCGAGGCCGAGCTCGGCACCTATATGGCGCCGCTGTCCCGGCTCAACGGCCATCCCAACCGCAACTACCTGCCCGGCATCGAGACCAATACCGGCCCGCTCGGCCACGGCCTGCCCGTCGCCACCGGCATCGCCATCGCCGGCCAGCTCGACGGCGCCGATTTCCGCACCTTCGTGCTCACCGGCGACGGCGAGCTGCAGGAGGGCAGCAATTGGGAATCGGCCCTCACCGCCGCCCATCGGCGGCTCGAGAACCTCACCCTGATCGTCGACCGCAACCGCCTCCAGCAGGGCGCCCGCACCGAGGAGACCGCCTCGCTCGATCCCCTGGACGAGAAATGGCGCGCCTTCGGCTGGCATGTGGAGGTGGTGGACGGGCACGATCACGCCCGGCTGCTCGAGGTGCTCTCGGCCAGCCCCCGCGGCCGCGGCAGGCCGCTCTGCGTCATCGCCAACACCGTCAAGGGCAAGGGCGTCAGCTTCATGCACGACAATGTCGCCTGGCATCACGGCGTGCCCGACAGGCAGCAATACGAGCAAGCCATGGCGGAACTGGTGTGATGAGCGCGGCCGCCCCCGGCAAAGCCGGCTATTTCGATTGCCGCGACAGCTTCGCCGCCACCATGGAGGAGCTGGCGGCGGCCGATCCGCGCATCGTCACCGTGGTCAGCGACAGCGTCGGCTCCTCCAAGCTCGCCGGCTTCCGCAGCAAATATCCCGAGCGCATGGTCAATGTCGGCATCGCCGAGCAGACCCTGGTGGCGGTCGGCGCCGGCCTCGCCAATGGCGGCAAGGTGCCCTTCGTCTCCGCTGCTTCCTGCTTCATCACCGGCCGCGCCCTGGAGCAGGTCAAGGCCGACATCGCCTATTCCAACGTCAACGTGAAGCTCATCGGCCAGTCGAGCGGCGTCGCCTATGGCGAGCTGGGTCCCACCCACCATTCCATCGAGGATCTGGCCTGGCTGCGCCTGTTCGACAACATGAAGCTGCTGGTGCCGGCCGATCCCTGGCAGACCGCCGCCGCCATCCGCGCAGCCGCCCGCCATGACGGCCCGGTCTTCGTGCGCGTCAGCCGCATGCCGGTGCCGGCGCTGGAGCGCGCCGATCCGGTCTTCGAGATCGGCGTCGCCGAGACCCTGGTCGAGGGCGAGGACGCCGCCATCATCGCCAACGGCACCATGGTGCATCGCGCCGTCGCCGCCGCCGCCACGCTGCGCGCCGAGGGCCTGCATGTCCGCGTCGTCAACATGGCGACGGTCAATCCCCTGGACGAGGCCGCCATCGCCGCCGCCGCCGCCACCGGCGCCATCGTCACCGTCGAGGAGCATTCGGTGCGCGGCGGGCTGGGCGGCGCCGTCGCCGAGATCGTCGCCACCACCGATCCGGTGCCGATGCGCATCCTCGGCTTTCCCGGCTTCCTGCCCACCGGCTCGGCCGAATGGCTGATGGAGCATTTCGGCCTCACCGCCGCCGGCATCGCCGATGCCGTCCGGCAAACCGTCGCCCGCAAGCGATGAGCGGCGGCGACCTCATCCTCGCCATCGATCAGGGCACCACCAACACCAAGGCGCTGCTGGTGGATGCGCAGGGCCGGGTGCTGGGCCGGGCCGCCGTCGCCAACGCCGTCTCCTATCCCCGGCCCGGCTGGGCCGAGCAGTCGGCCACCGCGCTCATGGACGGGGTGAACGCGGTCGTCGCCGCCCTGGCCGCCACGCCCGAGGCCCGCCGCATCGCCGGCATCGCCATTTCCAACCAGCGCGAATCGGTCGTGGTCTGGGATGCGGCGACCGGCCGGCCGATCGGGCCCTGCATCGTCTGGCAGTGCCGGCGCTCGGCCGCCGCCTGCGCGGCGCTGCGCGCGGCCGGCCACGCCGAGACCGTCGCGGACCGCACGGGCCTCGCCCTCGATCCGCTGTTCCCCGCCGCCAAGATCGCCTGGCTGCTCGATGCCGTCGAGGGCGCCCGGGCTGCCGCCGAGGCGGGCCGGCTGCGGGCGGGCACGGTGGACAGCTGGCTGCTGTTCAACCTCACCGGCGGGGCGGTCCACGCCACCGACCATTCCAACGCCGCGCGCACCCAGCTCTTCCACACCGGCACCCTGGCATGGGACGAGACGCTGTGCGCCCTGTTCGGCGTGCCGCCGGCGCTGCTGCCCCGGGTCGAGGCCTCCGATTCCCGCTTCGGCGCCACCGCTGCGGGCGCCACCGCCCTGCCCGGCGGCACGCCCATCCTCGCCATGCTCGGGGATTCGCATGCCGCCCTGTTCGGCCACGGCGTGCGCGCGCCCGGCGCCGTCAAGGCCACCTACGGCACCGGCACCTCGCTCATGGCGCTGACGCCGGCGCGCCTGCGCTCGCGCCACGGCCTGTCCAGCACCATCGCCTGGAGCCGGGGCGGCGCCGTGTCCCACGCGCTCGAAGGCAACATCTCCGTCTCCGGCCAGGCCGCCGCCTTCATGGCCGGGCTGCTGGGCCTCGCCGATGCCGAGGCGCTGTCCGCCCTGGCCGGCACCGTGCCCGACAGCGATGGCGTGGTCTTCGTGCCGGCCCTGGTGGGGCTGGGCGCGCCCCATTGGCGGGCCGAGGCGCGCGGCCTCGTCACCGGCATGAGCCTCGGCACCAGCCCGGCCCATCTCGCCCGCGCCGCCCTCGAGGCCATCGCCTTCCAGGTGGCCGACGTCCATGCCGCCATGGCGCTCGACATCGGCACCGCCCTGGGCGAGCTGCGCGCCGACGGCGGCGCCTCGCACAACGCCGCGCTGATGCAGTTCCAGTCCGACCTGCTGGACGCACCGGTATCGGTCGCCGCCGCCCCCGAGGTCAGCGCCCTCGGCGCCGCCGCCATGGCCTTCTCGGCGCTCGGCCTCGACATGCCCGGCGTCCCCTCGGCGGACCGCTTCACCCCTTCCATGCCGCACGAGGAGCGCGCCGCCCATCTGCGGCGCTGGCGGCAGGCCCTCGCCCAGACGCTGGCGGGCGCGCCGGAAAACCAGCACAGCAACGGAGGACCCCCATGACCACCCCGCGTTTCGGCGCCGGCATCTGGCATTTCGCCACCTATGTCGATCGCTACGCCACCGACGGCTACGGCGCGCCGCGCAGCGTGCTCGAGGCCATCGACCTGGCCGGCCAGGTCCGCGACCTGTCGGTGGTGGACATCAACTATCCGTTCTTCGGCGGCGATTTCTCCAATGCCGAGATCAAGGCGGCGCTCGACCGCAACGGGCTGGGCGTCATCGGCATCACCCCCGAGATCTATACCCGCGAGTTCCGCAAGGGCGCCTTCACCAATCCCGATCCCGGCATCCGCCGCCGCGCCCGCGAGCTGGTGAGCGAGGCCTGCGAGCAGGTCCGCTTCTTCGGCGCCGACTATGTCAAGCTCTGGCCCGGCCAGGACGGCTGGGACTATCCCTTCCAGGTCGATTACGGCACGCTGTGGAAGCATTCGCTCGACGGGGTCGGCCAGCTCGCCGGCGACAATCCCGACCTCAAATTCGTCATCGAATACAAGCCGCGCGAGCCGCGCGTGCATATGAGCTTCGATTCGCTCGCCCGCACCCTGCTCGGCATCGAGAAGATCGGCCTGCCCAATATCGGCATCCTGCTCGATTTCGGCCATGCCCTGTTCGGCGGCGAGAATGCCGCCGACAGCGCCCAGCTCGCCATCGACCACGGGCGCCTGTTCGGCATGGACGTGAACGACAATTTCCGCGGCTGGGACGACGATCTGGTCGCCGGCAGCCTGCACCCGCTCGAGCTCTTCGAGTTCTTCTACGTCTTGAAGAAGAACGACTGGCAGGGCGTGTGGCAGCTCGACCAGTTCCCGTTCCGCGAGGACAGCGTCGCGGCCGCCAACCACGCCATCGATTTCCTCAAGGCCGCCGCCCGG
>Ga0182793_1000621_pt1 | contig 25938 bp, 17 predicted proteins | sample Passage237A_FD_130498 | JGI IMG/M metagenome (GOLD analysis project Ga0182793, IMG submission 130498) | Cellulose adapted compost microbial communities from Newby Island Compost Facility, Milpitas, CA, USA - Passage2 37A (version 2) (version 2) ... | reverse complement strand
CCTGCCAGCACGTTCGGCAGGAGTACATGGATATAAAACCCGCCACGGGCTGATCGGTTCGAGCGTCGGCGGGGATAACGCCATCGCCGCCACCACGGTCGCCGTAATGTGAGGTTATGGCCATCATCGAAGCTGACGCAGCGCCGCAGACGCCTTTCGAACGCGACGTCGCCGCCACCCAGCAGTACTTCGACAGTCCGCGATTCGACGGGATCATCCGGCTGTACTCGGCCCGCCAGGTGGTCGAACAGCGGGGCACGATTCCCAACGACTACACCGTGGCCCGCGAGGCGGCCGAGGCGTTCTACGCCCGCCTACGCGAGCTGTTCGCCCAGAAGAAGTGCATCACCACCTTCGGCCCCTACTCCCCGGGCCAGGCCGTGGTGATGAAGCGGATGGGCATCGAAGGCATCTACCTCGGCGGCTGGGCCACCTCGGCCAAGGGATCGATCAGCGAGGACCCCGGCCCGGACCTGGCCAGCTATCCGCTCAGTCAGGTGCCCGACGAGGCGGCGAGCATCGTGCGCGCACTGCTCACCGCCGACCGCAACCAGCAGTACATGCGACTGCAGATGACCGAGGCCCAGCGCGCCGCCACGCCCGCCTATGACTACCGGCCGTTCATCATCGCCGACGCCGACACCGGTCACGGCGGAGATCCACACGTGCGCAACCTGATTCGCCGTTTCGTCGAGGCAGGCGTGCCGGGCTACCACATCGAGGACCAGAGGCCGGGCACCAAGAAGTGCGGTCACCAGGGCGGTAAGGTGCTGGTGCCGTCGGACGAGCAGATCAAGCGGCTCAACACCGCCCGGTTCCAGCTCGACATCATGCGGGTGCCGGGCATCATCGTGGCGCGCACCGACGCCGAGGCCGCCAACCTGATCGACAGCAAGGCCGACGAGCGCGATCAGCCGTTCCTGCTCGGCGCCACCAACCTGAAGATCCCGTCGTACAAGGCCTGTTTCCTGGCCATGATGCGGTCGTTCTACAACGCGGGGGTCACCGAGCTCAACGGTCACCTGCTCTACGCGCTGCCCGAGGGCGAGTACGCCGCCGCGGAGGCCTGGCTGCAGCGGCAGGGCCTCACCGACGCCGTCGCCGCGGGGGTCAAGGCCTGGCAGGACGGCGCCGTGGATTCGGTCGACGCCATGTTCGACAAGGTCGAGTCCCAGATGGTGGACGCCTGGCAGGCCGACGCCGGGCTGGAGACGTACGGCGAGGCCGTCGCCGAGCTGCTCGAGTTCCGCGAGAGCGAGGGTGAGCCGGCCGAGATGAGCGTCACCGAGTGGCGCCAGTTCGCCGCCAAGGCGCCGCTGTACACCGCGCGGGAGAAGGCCAAGCAGCTGGGCGTGGACGTCGCGTGGGACTGCGAGCGGGCCAAGACTCCGGAGGGCTACTACCAGATCCGCGGCGGTATCCCGTACGCGATCGCCAAGTCGCTGGCCGCCGCCCCGTTCGCCGACCTGCTGTGGATGGAGACCAAGACGGCCAACCTCGACGAGGCCCGGCAGTTCGCCGACGCGATCCACGCCGAGTACCCCGACAAGATGCTGGCTTACAACCTCTCCCCCTCGTTCAACTGGGACACCACCGGCATGACCGACGATGAGATGCGGGCCTTCCCAGAGGAACTCGGCAAGATGGGGTTCGTCTTCAACTTCATCACCTACGGCGGCCACCAGGTCGACGGGGTGGCCTGCGAGGAGTTCGCGACCTCGCTGCGCCAGGAGGGCATGCTGGCGCTGGCCCGGTTGCAACGCAAGATGCGGCTTGTCGAATCTCCTTACCGCACACCGCAAACCCTGGTCGGCGGGCCGCGCAGCGACGCCGCGCTGGCCGCGTCGTCGGGCCGCACCGCGACCACCAAGGCAATGGGCGAGGGCTCCACCCAGCACCAGCACCTGGTGCAGACCGAGGTGCCCAAGAAGCTGCTCGAGGAGTGGCTGGCGATCTGGGGCGAGCACTACCAGATCGGCGAGAAGCTCACCGTGCAGCTGCGGCCACGGCGGGCCGGCTCCGACGTGCTCGACCTCGGCATCTACGGCGAAGGCGAGGATCCGGTCGCCAACGTCGTCGTCGACCCGATCAAGGACCGGCACGGCCGCAACATCCTCACCGTGCGCGACCAGAACACGTTCGCCGAGAGGCTGCGCAAGAAGCGGCTGATGGACCTCATTCACCTGTGGCTGATCCACCGGTTCAAGCCGGAGATCGTCTACTACGTGACGCCGACCGAGGACAACATCTACCAGACCGAGAAGATGAAATCGCACGGCATCTTCAGCAACGTGTACCAGGAGGTCGGCGAGATCATCGTCGCGGACGTGAACCAGCCGCGCATCGACGAGCTGCTGGCTCCCGACCGCGAGGCGCTCAAGCGGTTGATCCGCAAGGAGGACTGACGGGCCGCCGTTTGTGAATCGTGCGGCGGTTTCTCCGCCAGTTTCGTCGCACGATTCACACACGAGCGCGTTATTGCGGCCCGGGCAGCCGCAGCACCAGCCGGGCGCCGCCCAACGGGCTGGCCTCCATCGTCGCTGTGCCGCCGTGCAATTCGGCCTGCTGCGCGACCAGGGCCAGGCCGAGACCCGAGCCGGAGCGCGCCGCGGTCGAGCCGCGCGAGAAGCGCTCGAAGATTCGCGTCCGCTCCTCCTCGGGGACGCCGGTGCCGTTGTCGTCCACCGTGATCTGCACACCCTCGGCCGAACTCTCCGCGCCGAGCCGGATTTCGGTGGCACCACCGTGTTTGACGGCGTTGGTGATCGCGTTGTCGATCACCAGCCGCAGCCCGGCGGGTAGGCCGACCATCAGCACGGTGGTCGTCGACCCCAGCGTCACATTCAGGTTGGGATAGTTGCGCATCGCGTCGTGCGCGGCGCGGTCCAACAACTCGGTGATGTCGACCGGCACGAAGTCCTCGACCGTGGTCAACTCCCCCTGCGCGAGCCGTTCCAGCGCGGTCAGCGTCGCCTCGATGCGGCTCTGCGTGCGCATCACGTCGGCGATCACCTCCTTGCGCTGCTCGTCGTTGAGGTCGAGGGTGGACAGCACCTCCAGGTTGGTGCGCATCGCGGTCAGCGGGGTGCGCAGTTCGTGCGAGGCAACCGCGGCGAAGTCGCGGGCGGATTCCAGCGCGGCCTTGGTGCGCGCCTGCTCGTCGCCGATGCGCGCCAGCATGCCCTCGACGGCCTCGGCGATCTCCACCGCCTCCTGCACGCCCCGCACCTGCACCTCCTCCGGCTTGGACTGCGCGTTGATGGCGCGGGCCTGCGCGGCCAGCAGCCGGAATGGGTTGATCATGATCAGCCACATCACCCAGCCGACGAACACCGTGCCGACGATGACGCTGCCGCAGATCAGCAGCACGCGCCGGTGCAATTCGTTGATGCGGCGTTCGGTGTCGGCCACCGGTGCCCCGACCGCGATCAGCGCATTGCCCGCTGCGAAGGTGCGCACCCGGTACTCGACCCCGTCGATCGTGGTGTTGGCGTAGCCGACGGGGTACTCCGGCAGCACGATGTCCGACGGCACCGACACCGTGGTGCCGTCGATGCGCGCGGTGCGCACCAGGCCGCCGTCGGGGCTGGGCTGCTCGGTCGGATCGTTCTGCGCCGCCCGCAGCAGTGAGCTGATGTCGCCCAGGCCGCTCAGCGAGTCCAGCCGCCGGTCCAGCTGGCTGTACTGGTCGTTGGTGACGCCGAACCACACCCACGCGCCGAGCGTGATCACCAGCGCGACCACCGAGAGCGCGGCGACCACGACGATCACCCGCAGCGACATCACCGGTGTCGCCAGCCGGTACAACCGTTCGGCGACGTTCATGTGCACAGACGATAGCCGCGGTTGCCGCGCGGGCTCACAGCCGCGCGGGCAGCCGGGCCGCGATCAGCGGGGCGATCTGCCGCGCCAGGTACGCGCGGCCGGCGTCGGTGGGGTGCACCCCGTCCGCACCGATCAGGTCCGGCTTCCCGACGAACCACCGCTGCTCGATCGGGTCGACGAACGTCGCGCCCGCCAACCCGGCCTGATAGCGCAGCGCGTCGCGGATGCGCAGCACCTCCGGCGGCGGATCCGCGGTCGGCCACGGCGGCCCGATCACCAGCAGCGCCGCCGACGGTGCGAGCCGGCGCGCCAACTGGAAGGTGCCGTACGCCAGCACCGACAGCCGGGCGGGGTCGACGCGTTGGTCGTTGCGCGACCCGAAGAACACCACCAGCGCATCGTCGGGCTTGACCGTCCGCGAGGTCAGGTCCTCGAACAGGCTGCCCCGGTTGCCGCGCGTGCCGTAGCCGGCGCCGCCCTCCGCGCCGACGTCGGCGGTGACCGGCGTCCGTTGGCTGGCCAGTTCCCGCCAGGCGCGGGCGGGCCAGCCCTTGGCGCCGAGTCCGCCGATATCGGTGCCGGCCGTGTAGGAGTCGCCGATCACCGCGACGCGGTTGACCGCGTACTCGAGCGAGACGATCTCGTTGTGGCTGACCCGCATTGGGCGTTCGCACCCCGCGACGATCAACATGGCAAGCGAGACCATGACGGTAATGACCAGGCGCACCGGTACAGCCTAGGGCCGGTTCGGCGCAACCGAGATCGTCGGTGTGCCAGGTTGTTCCGAAGCTGAGTCCGCAGTGTTATCGCGCCGGTCATCCGGCACGGGCCGAGACCTCGTCGGTGCGTTCGGGCAGCGACTGCAGCCGGCCGGTGCGGGTGGCGTCGGTCGGGCCCATCATGCTGCGCATCCATCGGCGCGCCGGTTCCTCGACGGCGTGATACAGCAATGCCGCACCGAGCACCGCGACGGCGAGCACGCCGATCACCGTCGCCTTGCCGCCCAGGTCCGGCAGCAGACGCACCTCGAACTGCTCGGCGGCCCAGTTCCACGTCGTGTGTACCAGTTCGTGAACCATGTAAAGGCTGAACGAGATGTGGCCGAGGTAGACCATCGGCCGCAGCGACAGCACCCACGGCAGGCTGCCCGCACCGATTGCCAGCGCGGCGACCAACGGCACAAACAGCACGTCGACGAGCCCGCTGGCGTCCTCGATCGTTCGCAGCGGATGTCCGTCGAACCAGTAGACGAGTCCCACGATCGCCGCAGCGATGAGCAGTGACAGGTAACCGGCGCCCCGCCGCGCCCGGTCGGTGAGGTCGAGTTTGCGCACGGCGGCGCATAGCAGCGCGCCCGCGGTGAACTGCATGACGATGCGCGGCAGCCAGCTCCACGGCGTGTAGAACTGCCCGGTCGCGGCCAACAGCAGCACCGGCGGCAACGACGCGAGCACCGCCAGGCAGATCAGCCCGCGGGCGCGGGTGGACCGTGCGATGCGGAAGACCACCAGGATCAGTACGCCGAACAACAGGTAGGCCAGCCATTCGGCGCTGATCGACCATGCCGGCCCGTCCCAGCTGGTGCCGTCGAAGTAGGGCTCGAACCACAGCTGCACCAGCAGCAGCTGGCGGATGTAGTTGGTCGCGGTCAGGGTGCTGACTTCCTCCGACGGCACGTGACCGACGTGCAGGGTGAAGATGATCCACAGCGCGGCCAGATGCATCGTGACCAGGTACACCGGCCACACCCGCGCCAGCCGCAGCCACAGGAACCGCACCGTGCCCCGTCACGACCAGCTCTCCCCCATCCGGTCGAGGTAGTTCCAGGCCAGCACGAAGCCGCTGAGGATGAAGAACAGGTCGACGCCCTGCGCGCCGCAGTCCAGCACGGGTGCCAGCGCCGACCGGAAGCCGGGCGCCACGTCGGCGAGCAGGGGTCGGAAATTGAAACAGCACCACCCACACCGCGGCGACGATGCGCAACCCGGACAGGGTCCTGATCTCTCCGGTGCGCACAACCGCCTCTTCGATCGCGTTCGGGTTTGCTCGTTGCGTGATAGCCGTGGCCGCCGCCCTGCGGGTGCACGACAGGCCCGACACGTTACCAGCGCAAACAGTCGGCGGGCATATCGGGAAAACGCCACGAAAACCCCGCGCGGCTGCGAAAATGCTTGATCAACAGCGACATTGGTGGCCACGATGCCCGGCTGGTCTGCGTCTTCTCCCCGACACACCCCGAAAGCTACTCTTGACTCAATCCAGAAAAGAGGTCATCCTGTTGGTGTGTCGTTAACGCCGGATTACGCCGGTCAGCTGCGCAAGGCTGATCTGCGTGTGACCCGGCCACGCCTCGCAGTCCTGGAGGCCGTGGCCGCGAATCCGCACTCCGACACCGAGACGATCGTCTCCGCGGTCCGGGTCGGCCTGCCCGACGTGTCGCGGCAGGCGGTGTATGACGTACTCGCCGCGCTGACCAGCGCGGGTCTACTGCGTCGCATCCAACCGTCGGGTTCGGTCGCGCGCTACGAGTCGCGGGTCGGCGACAACCACCACCACGTGGTGTGCCGGTCCTGCGGTTCGATCGCCGACGTCGACTGCGCAGTCGGTGAGGCTCCGTGTCTCACCGCGGCAGACGACGGCTCGTTGGAAGGGTTCGAGATCGACGAGGCCGAGGTCATCTACTGGGGGCTGTGCCCCGAGTGCTCGGCCGCCCAAGTGTCCGGATCACAACCGTGATCGCAGCCCTGTAACACCCATCTCTGGAAGGAACGCAGTGTCTGACACCTCCGATGCCCGCCCACCCGCCGCCGACTCCGGAACGGCCAGCAAGAGCGAGAGCGAAAACCCGGTAATCGACTCACCGAAGCCGAAGAAGCATGCTCCGCTGACCAACCGGGACTGGTGGCCGGATCAGGTTGACGTCTCGGTGCTGCACCGGCAGAACGAGAAGGGCAACCCGCTGCCCGGCCTCAACTACAAGGAAGAATTCGCCAAGCTCGACCTCGAGGCGTTCAAGCGCGACGTGTTCGAGGTGATCACCACCTCGCAGGACTGGTGGCCGGCCGACTACGGCAGCTACGCCGGCCTGTTCATCCGGATGAGCTGGCACGCCGCCGGCACCTACCGCATTCACGACGGCCGCGGCGGCGCCGGGCAGGGCGCGCAGCGCTTCGCCCCGCTCAACAGCTGGCCCGACAACGCCAACCTGGACAAGGCGCGGCGGCTGCTGTGGCCGATCAAGAAGAAGTACGGCAACAAGATCTCCTGGGCCGACCTGATCGCCTACGCCGGCAACGCCGCGCTCGAGCAGGCCGGGTTCAAGACCTTCGGCTTCGCGTTCGGCCGCGAGGACATCTGGGAGCCCGAGGAGATGCTGTGGGGCGAGGAGGACACCTGGCTCGGCACGGATGCCCGCTACGGCGGCACCAACGACTCCGACCGCAAGCTCGCCGAGCCCTACGGCGCCACCACGATGGGCCTGATCTACGTCAACCCGGAAGGCCCTGAGGGCAAACCGGATCCGCTGGCCGCGGCCAAGGACATCCGCGAGACGTTCGGCCGGATGGCGATGAACGACGAGGAGACCGCGGCGCTGATCGTCGGCGGCCACACGCTGGGCAAGACCCACGGCGCCGGCCCGGACGAGGGCATGGGCCCCGAGCCCGAGGGCGCCCCGATCGAAGATCAGGGTCTGGGCTGGAAGTGCCCGTTCGGCACCGGTAAGGGCCCGGACACCATCACCAGCGGCCTCGAGGTGGTGTGGACCGACAAGCCCACCCAGTGGAGCAACCGGTACCTGGAGATCCTCTACGGCAACGAGTGGGAGCTGACCAAGAGCCCGGCGGGCGCCTGGCAGTTCGAGGCCAAGAACGCCGAGGCCACCATCCCCGACCCGTACGGCGGGCCGCCGCGCAAGCCCACGATGTTGGTCACCGACATCTCGATGCGCGAAGACCCGATCTACGGCAAGATCACCCGGCGCTGGCTCGACCACCCCGAGGAGCTGAACGAGGCGTTCGCCAAGGCGTGGTACAAGCTGATGCACCGTGACATGGGTCCGATCAGCCGCTACCTCGGCCCGTGGGTGCCCGAGCCGCAGCTGTGGCAGGACCCGGTCCCGGCCGTCGACCATGAGCTGATCGACGAGGCGGACATCAAGGCGCTCAAGGCCAAGCTGCTCGACTCCGGTCTGACCGTGCAGCAGCTGATCAAGACGGCGTGGGCGTCGGCGGGCAGCTTCCGCGGCACCGACAAGCGCGGCGGCGCCAACGGTGCGCGGGTCCGGCTGGAACCGCAGAAGAGCTGGGAGGCCAACGAGCCGGCCGAGCTGGCCAAGGTGCTCCCGGTGCTCGAGAAGGTCCAGCAGGAGTTCAACGCCTCCGCCACCGGCGGCAAGAAGGTGTCGCTGGCCGACATCATCGTGCTCGGCGGTTCGGCGGCGGTCGAGAAGGCGGCCCGCGATGCCGGCTACGACATCGACGTGCACTTCGCGCCGGGCCGCACCGACGCGACACAGGAGATGACCGACGTCGAGTCGTTCGCGGTGCTCGAGCCGCGTGCCGACGGGTTCCGCAACTACTTCAAGCCGGGCGAGAAGGCCCCGCTGGAGCAGCTGCTGGTCGAGCGCGCCTACATGCTCGACCTGACGGCGCCGGAGTTGACGGTGCTGATCGGTGGCCTGCGGGCGCTGAACGTCAACCACGGCGGCAACAAGCACGGTGTGCTCACCGACCGTCCGGGTGTGCTCTCCAACGACTTCTTCAACAACCTGCTCGACATGAGCACGGAGTGGAAGCCGTCGGAGAACACCGAGAACGTCTACGAGGGCCGCGATCGCAAGAGCGGTGAGCTCAAGTGGACGGCGACCGCCAACGACCTGGTGTTCGGCTCGAACTCGGTGCTGCGTGGCATCGCCGAGGTCTACGCCCAGGACGACAGCAAAGCGAAGTTCGTCGAGGACTTCGTGGCCGCCTGGGTGAAGGTGATGAACAACGACCGGTTCGATCTGGACTAGTCGCTCACTCGACAGCGCCCCGCGGGTCCTGGCGACTCGCGGGGCGCTCTCGCATTCGGTGTCGAGTGGCCGGCGCCCGCACGCATTTGGTGAGATGTACGCGGACAACTGGCCACACGGCGACGGGACACGATGACGAGCACCGATCACGCGCCGTTCCTGCTGCTGTCGATCCGCGGGGAGGACGAGGCGGCCGACGACGAGTACCGCTCGATGAAGTACTTCGCGGGTCTCGATGACGCCGGGCTGCACCGGATTCGGCTCACCCACCAGCCGCTGGGTCCGATCGACATGGCCGACTGGTCGGGTGTGATCCTCGGCGGCGGGCCGTACAACGTCAGCGACGAGCCGGAGGCGAAGTCGCCGACGCAGCGGCGCGTGGAATCCGAATTGCTGCCGCTGATCGCGCGTTTCGTCGACAATGACTTTCCGTTCCTCGGCTGCTGCTATGGCGTCGGCACGCTGGGGTCGGTGGTGGGCGCGAAGGTCGACCGCTCCTATCCGGAACCCGTCGGCGGCATGACGATCGAGGTCACCGACGCCGGCCGCGACGATCCACTGTTCGCCGAGGTGCCCGACGTCTTCGACGCGTACGGCGGACACAAGGAGGCGGTGGCGACGCTGCCGTCCGACGTGGCGTGCCTGGCCACCTCGGCCGCGTGCCCCGTGCAGGCGTTCCGAGTCGGGAAGAACGTGTACGCCACGCAGTTTCACCCCGAGCTTGACCTCGAGGGCATCAGCACCCGCATCGACGTGTACAAGAACCACGGCTATTTCGCGCCGGAATCGGCGGAGACGTTGAAATCCGAAGTGCGGCAGTGGAATGTGCGGTATCCCGGGACGATTCTGCGCCGCTTCGTCGAACGGTACGCGCGGCGGGGTTAGAGCGGGCGTGGGTGGGGCACCCCACCGTGGTGGACACTGTCGAATACTCCCCCGGCCGGCTGGCCGACGTATACCCCGAGCCCTCCCGTCCCACGGTGCTGATGTGGCACGGCGCGCAGACCGATTCCCGCGCCGCCATGCGTCCACTGGCCGAGCGGGTGCACGAGCACGGCGCCTCGGTGGTGCTGGCCGACTGGGATTCGCACGCCGACGACGGCGGGCGGGCCGACCTGCTGGCGTCGGCACGATTCGCGGCCCAGCGCGCCGAGGGCCGTCCCCTGGTGCTCGCGGGCTGGTCCATGGGTGGGCTGGCCGCGGCGGGGCTGACGTTGCGCGCCGCCGAGTTCGGTATCGCGGTCGCCCACACGGTCTGTCTCGCGGGCGCGTTCATGGTGCGCGACCCGATATCCGGTGCGGCGCTGCCGTCGTCTCTGGCCGGTGATCCGACACCGTTCACGCTGCTGCACGGCGCGGATGACGACGTCGTACCCGTAACGGCGAGTGAGGATTTCGCCACGGTGCTGTCCTCCAACGGTTGGCCGGTCGGGTGTGTGGTGCTGGCGGCCGACCACGGATCGATTGCGGGTGCGAGGTACGACGCTGCCGCCGACCGTTATTCGGCGGCCACCGACCCGTCGTCGTTGACGGTCGCCACGGAGGTCGCTGCGCGAATCGCCGGGGTGTTCTAGCCGGTGCGCTTACAGCCGCGCATGGCGTCGTGCATCTGCTCGGTGTCGAGCGCATCGACGGGCAGGGGTTGCTGGTCGTCACGGCGGCGAATGCCGTCGAGCACGAGCGCGACGTAGCGACGCCACAGGTCCGGCTCGACATGGCCGGCCCACTCACTGACGGTGCCGGCCAGCATGCTGATCACGGGCATGTCGGTGGGTGCGAGGTCGGGCCGCACGTGGCCGTCTGCGCGCGCTCGCTCGACCAGTCTCGTGGTCAACGGGGACAGTCGTTCCTGCACGCGTTCGACGCGGTTGTTCCCGTTGTACGCCGCGCTGTACACCATTTCGCGCAACCCGCGGTCGGTCGCGGTCAGCGCGCAGAGCTGTTCGACGTACCAGACCAAGCCCTCCCACGAATCCTGGTGTTGCAGTGCGGTTTCCGCTAGACAGACCACCTGATCGAGGGCGTCCTCGAAGATCGCCTCGATCAGGTCGTCCTTGCATGGAAACCGTCGGTAGACCGTGCCCACGCCGACGTTGGCATGCTTGGCGACGTCGTTGAGTGTGGCCTCCAGTCCTCGCATCGCGAACAGTTCGCGCGCGGCGCGCAGCACGCGTTCGCGGTTGCGCGCGGCGTCGCTGCGCAACCCTCGACACGGCTTGTCGTTCACAATCGCGAGCCTAAGTGATCTGCGTTACTGGCGGGAATAACCGGATTGACTCTATCCACTTTACCGCTTTAGATTGGCTACCCATCGGCCGCTGATCCATCCGAACCCTGCCCCTTTCTGCGAAAGGCTCGACTGTGACCGCCGATTTTCCGCGCGTCCAGACGTCCCCGGAGACCGGACGATGCTGCTGATCAACGCGATCAAGCGGGTATGGCTGCCGGTGCTGATCGTGGCGGCCGTGGCCCTGGGTGCCCTCACCGTCGCGAATCTGCGGTCGGTGTTCGGTTCCGACGTCGCACTGGTGACACCGATCAACAACGACACCGCCGAGAAGTTCAACCCGAAGGTCGTCGTCTACGAGGTCTTCGGCACGGGGTCCGCGGTCATCAACTACACCGACCTCGACGGATTGCCGCAGCGCACGGGCGAAGTCAGCCTGCCGTGGACACTGCGACTGGAGACCACGGTGCCGTCGGTGATGCCGAACCTGGTCGCCCAGGGCACCGGCGACACCATCGGCTGCCGCGTCACCGTCGATGACGAGGTCAAGGACGAGAGGAGGTCGCAGGGCGTGAACGCTGCCACCTACTGCCTGGTGAAGGCCGCATGAGCACCGTCGCTGAGGACACCAGGGACGCCACGACCGACACGATCCCGGCCGCGCGCCACGTCAAGCGCGGTCGCATCGCCAAGTTCATCCGCACCTTCGCCGTCCCGATCGCCATCGCCTGGGTGGCGATCATCGCGTTCCTCAACACCGCCGTCCCGACCCTCGAGGACGTCGGCAAGCAGCGTTCGGTGTCGATGAGCCCCAAGGACGCACCGTCGTATATCGCCACCACGCGTGTCGGCAAGGTGTTCGAGGAATACGACACCAGCAGCTCGGTGATGGTCGTACTGGAAGGCGACGACCCGCTCGGTGCCGAGGCGCACGCGTACTACGACGAATTGGTGCGCCGCATGCGCGCGGACACCGAACACGTTCAGCACGTGCAGGACTTCTGGGGTGACACGCTCACCGCGGCCGGCGCGCAGAGCGTCGACGGCAAGGCCGCCTATGTGCAGGTGTACATCGCCGGTGACCAGGGCGAGTCGCTGGCCAACGAGTCCGTCGAAGCCATCGGCAAGATCATCGAGGAACTCGAGGCGCCGCCGGGTGTGACGGCGTACGTGACCGGGCCGGCGGCGACGTCGGCGAACCAGCGCCAGATCGGCGACGCCAGCATGAAAACCATTGAGGGGCTGACGTTCGCGATCATCATCGTGATGCTCCTGCTGGTGTACCGGTCGGTGGTGACGGTGGCGATCACCATGGGCCTGGTGATGGCCGGTCTGATGGCGGCGCGCGGCATCGTGGCGTTCCTCGGGTACCACGAGGTGTTCGGGCTGACCACCTTCGCGAGCAACATGGTGGTCACGTTGGCGATCGCGGCGGCCACCGATTACGCGATCTTCCTGATCGGTCGCTACCACGAGGCGCGCCGCAACGGCGAGGACCGGGAATCGGCTTACTACACCATGTTCCGGGGCACCGCGCACGTCGTGCTGGCGTCGGGCATGACGATCGCCGGCGCGACGGCATGCCTGTACTTCACCCGGTTGCCGTACTTCCACACGATGGGCATTCCGCTGGCCGTCGGCATGACGATCGTGGTGGCCGCGGGGTTGACGCTCGGGCCCGCGGTGATCTCGATCGTGACGCGGTTCGGCAAGATCCTCGAGCCCAAACGGTGGAAGCGGCCGCGCGGATGGCGACGCGTCGGCGCCGCGACCGTGCGGTGGCCGGGCGCCGTCCTGGTGATGGCCGTCGTGCTGGCGCTGGTCGGACTGCTGGCGCTGCCGGGCTATCGCACCATCTACAACGACCGGATCTACCTGCCCGACGACGCTTCGGCCAACGTCGGCTACGCCGCGGCGGACCGACACTTCTCCAACGCCAAGATGAATCCCGATCTGGTCATGGTGGAGTCCGACCACGATCTGCGGAATCCGGCTGACTTCCTGGTGATCGACAAGATCGCCAAGGCGATGGTCAACGTGCACGGCATCTCGCAGGTGCAGACGATCACCCGGCCGGACGGTAAGCCGATCGAGCACGCGTCGCTGGCGTACACGATCAGTCAAAGCGGCACAACGCAACTGATGAACAACGACAACCAGCAGGCAGTCCTGGACAACATCCTCAAACAGGCTGACGACCTGCAGGTGAGCATCGACGCGATGACCGAGATGTACAGCGTCACACTGCAACTGGCCGAGGTCAGCCGGGCGATGGCCGACAAGATGGAGAACACCTCGGGCAACCTGAACGAGGTGCGCGATCATCTCGCCGACTTCGACGACCAGTTCCGCCCGTTGCGCAACTACTTCTACTGGGAACCGCACTGCTTCGACATCCCGATGTGCTGGGCGCTGCGCTCGATCTTCGACAGCCTCGACGGCGTCGGCCAGATGTCGATCGACTTCGCGGACATGGTTCCCGATATGAAGCGCATGGCCGACCTGACCCCGCAGATGGCGGCGGTGATACCGGCGCAGATCCAGACCCTGAAGAACCAGAAGCAGCTGATCCTCAACCAGTATCAGGCGCAGAAGGCGCAGCAGGATCAGGCAATCGCGCTGCAGGAGAATGCCACCGCCATGGGCCAGGCGTTCGACCAGGCCCGCAACGACGATACGTTCTACCTGCCGCCGGAGGCGTTCGAGACCGCGGACTTCAAGCGCGGCCTGGAGTTGTTCCTCTCGCCGGACGGCCGCGCGGTCAAGTTCACGGTGTTCCACCAGGGTGATCCCCTGACCGAGGAGGGCACGGCGCGCATCGAGCCGCTGCGGATCGCGGCCGCGGACGCGATCAAGGGCACCCCGCTGGAGGGTTCGACGATCTACGTCGGCGGTAGCGCGTCCACGTACCGCGATATGCAGCAGGGCGCCGATTACGACCTGCTGATCGCGGCGACGGCCGCGCTGATCCTGATCTTCCTGATCATGGTGGTGCTGACGCGGGCGATCGCGGCCGCGGCGGTCATCGTCGGCACGGTGGTGCTGTCCCTCGGCACCTCGTTCGGCCTGTCGGTGTTGTTGTGGCAGCACATCATCGGGATCCCGCTGCACTGGATGGTGTTGCCGATGTCGGTGATCGTGCTGCTCGCCGTCGGCGCGGACTACAACCTGCTGCTGGTGTCGCGGATGAAGGAGGAGCTGCACGCCGGGCTCAACACCGGAATCATCCGGTCGATGGCGGGCACCGGTTCCGTCGTCACCTCCGCGGGTCTGGTTTTCGCGTTCACCATGGCAGGCATGGCGGTCAGCAAGATGATCGTCATCGGTCAGGTCGGCACGACGATCGGCCTGGGTCTGCTGTTCGACACGCTGGTGGTGCGCTCGCTGATGACGCCGTCGGTGGCGGCGCTGCTGGGCCGCTGGTTCTGGTGGCCGCAGCGGGTGCGGCAGCGGCCGGTGCCGGAGCCCTGGCCGAAGCCGGCGGCGGTCGGCTAGGTCACTCCAGGGTGTCGATGCGGTGCGCCCACCGCAGGTGCCCACCGCCCATGTCGACGCAGACGAACGCGACGCCGTCGGAGCCCTGTGCCGACGCGTTGAGCTGCGAGCAGTCCATCGCGACGTTGTGGATGCCGATCAGCGGGCCGGCCGGGGTCCAAACGCCGATCTTGTTGCAGACGTAGGTCTCCCCCGCCGCGCCGAGGCCGTAGTTGAAGTACTTGCCGGGGGTGCAGGGCGCGCCCGCGACGACGTTGCGGGCCACGTTGGGCACGCAGTCGGCGGAGTAGCAGACCGCCTGCGCATCCGGTGCTGCGAGGAGCGTGGTGGCCAAGGCGGTCAATGTTGCTGCTGCGGCGGCGCACATGCGGGTCATGTACTGATGGTGACACCGGGGATCGCGGTGCGCAGGAAAATCTCTTGACCTCAACATTGGTTGAGGAAGCAGGGTGGGGTCATGACCATTTCCACGGCGGGCACGTTGACCCGCATACGCGAAGATCTGTGGCAGACCCGGCTGGACTCGCCGTTTCCGGGGCTGACCACCCATGCCTATCTGTGGCAGGGGCCGCAGGGCAATGTGTTGTTCTACAGCCCGGCCACCGACGCCGATTTCGACGCGATCGCCGCGCTCGGCGGTGTGCGCGCACAGTATCTGTCACACCTCGACGAAGCCGGGCCGAACCTGGCACGCATCGCCGAGCGGTTCGGATCGACGCTGCACGCGTCGCTGTACGAACTCGACGCGGTGACCAAGCACGCGAGGGTCGACGTGCCGCTCGGGTACGAGCGCTTCGTCGACGACAACGGTGTCGAGATACTGCCCACGCCCGGACATTCCGATGGCAGCACGTGCTATCTGGTGACCGGGGTGTCCGGCGAGCGGTACCTGTTCACCGGCGACACCATGTTCCGGACGAAGGCGGGCAGTTGGGCGACGTTCCTGCCGCCTGGCCGCGGCAGCGCCGCCGAATTGCGCAACAGTGTGGCGTTTCTCGGGACCGTCTCCCCCGACCTGGTGATCTCGAGCGCGTTCGCCGGCGAGCCGTTCGAGCAAGTCGACGAGCGGCGCTGGGCGCAGTGCGTGCGGGAGGCGCTGGCGACAGTACCCGCCTAGCGTTACGTAACGCAGTGGCGGAAACCTCGCGGATTTTTCGCCACTGCGTTACGTAACGGTCGCTAGGCGCAGGCGTCCCGCTTCACGCCTTTTCCAGTTCGCTCTTGAGGTTCGACAGCTTCCAGCACCGCGAGGTGCTTGCTCACCGACTGGCGCGCCATCGACAGGCGCGCGCACAGTTCCCGCAGGCTCTGACCGTTGTTGCGGTTCAGGCTGTCGAGCAACATGCGCCGGCTGGGATCGGCCAGCGCTTTGAACACGTCATCGATATCTGTCATAGCCATACATGCAGCCGTCTGGCTGCATGTCAACGGTTGGCGGCCAGTTCGTCGAACCGGGCCAGCGCGGCATCGAGGTCCGACTCGTCGAACACTTCGGCGCGGCAGAGCACGCCCTCTTCGACCATCATCAGTTCGATACCGCGCCACTCCGCGTCGAAGCCGTCCCGGGAACTCCCCTGCCCCGTCCACGTGAAGACCGCTCCGACGCCGTTGATCCGGTGCACGGCTTCGATGCGGATGTCGAGCCGCTGGCCTGCCTCCCATCCGGCCAGGACGTAGTCCGTCCCCTGCCCGGGCGCAAACCCTGCCCCGCGCCGGTGGTCGACACTGGCCGCGTTCGGTGCCGCCCGCGCTATCTCGCGTCGATTGTGGGCATCGAACACACCGGTGACGACCGACCACACGCGAGCACGGTCGGACGCCTCTCGCGCGCTGTACTGCGCGTCGAGTTCTGCGTAGGCAGCGTCGAGGTCCTCGGGATCGAGAAGCACGGTCACGTGGATCAAGCCGTCGCCGCCAAGTGACGTGACCGTCAGATGCTCGGCGGTGATCGGCGTGTCGGGTTCGCTGGTGTCGCGGTAGGTGTCGCGGGTGAGCGATACGCGAGATCCTCTGGTGGCAACCGGTTTCACTGCCAGCTGCCAACTTTGGGGCATCCCGTCGAGCACGTGCACGATCTTGGACAGCTCGGGTCCGTCCGCCTGGTGGCGCAGCACTCTGCGTCGGTCCTCGACATGTCCGTCGGGGGCGCCGAGCGCGAGCAGCGCGTCGAGTTCGCGGCGGTTCAGCATCTCCGCGACGCGTCGACGCGCCGCGACCGCCGCGTTCTCGAGATGCGGCTGACGGCTCAGCTCGTCGAAACGCGTGAAGGCGGCGCTCAGGTCATCTTCGTCGAACAACTCACAGCGACAGAGAGCTTCGCCGTCGACCAGCTGGATGCTGAGCATCCGCCACTCGGCGTCGAAGCCGCCTTCGGTGCTGCCGTGTGATACCTGGGTGATGACTGCCCCGTGGGCGTTGAGCCGGTGCACAGACTCGATGTAACTGTGCAGGTCAGGTGTCACCTGCGGCGTCGCACTGACAATTTCGTCGAGACTGTCTGGGGCAAAAGGCATTCCGCGACGGTGGTCCAAGGTAACCCAGTCCGGTGTCGACAGCGGTGCGCGATGCCGATTCATGGAGTCCATCGATGCCGCGATGACGGACCAGGTGTGTGCCCAGGCGTTCGCCTCTCCCGCGAGATATCGGGATTCCAGTTCCGCCAACGCGGCGTCCACGTCGTCGGCGTCGAACACCAGGCGTCCTATCCCCAGGCCGTCGGCATCGATCTCGATGAGATCGATCAGGTCGGCGCTGAATGCTTCAGGCGTACGGAGGTTCTGCGACGCCTGGGTGCGACTCAGCGCCAGGCGTTCGCCGCGAGTCGCAATCACCTGCGAGGAAAGCTCTGCAATCCCCACCTCGGCGATCGACGACAGTTCGGCGATCAGAGCAGCTCGGCCCTGGCGCAAACCCGAGTTGACCACACGGCGACGATCGTCGCTACAGATGTCGGGGTGGACCATCGCCGCGATCGCATCCCAGTCACGCGATGCGAAGCTCGCGTTGATGCGGTCGTGCAATCGGCTGGCGGCGTTGCCGAGTTGTGCTACCGGCCGGTTCAGTTCGTCGAAACGTGCCAACGCGACACCGAGGTCTGCCTCGTCGTACAGTTCGCACCGAGCTATCAGATCGCCGTCGAACATCAACAGGAGGACCAGCCGCCACTCGGCGTCGAATCCCCCGTGCGAGGCGCCGTGCGCGCCATGGGTCACGACCCCGCCAAGGTCGCTGAGCCGATGCACTGCCAATGCGCGCATACGGTAGTCCGGCATCAGCTTCCATGTCGCGGCCAGGTAGGTGAGGGTCTCTCCCGGGCCGAAAGACGCTGCTCGTCGGTGGTCGACGTTGATCCAATCCGGCGTCGTAGGCGGAAACTCATGGCGGTTGAGCGTCGTGTACACCCGCGTCATCCGCCGCCACGTCCGCGCGTACGGTGCGGCTTCGCCGGCCACGTAGCGGGCGTCGAGTTCGGCGAATGCGGCCGCCATGTCGTCGGGGTCGAATGCGAGGTGCGCGACGATCAGGTCGCCGTCTCCGATCTGAACGAGGTCAAGGGTCTGGACACCGTTATCCGGCCAGTCGGAGATGTCGTAGGTTTGTCGCGAGAGGACGAGTTGCTCACCGCGCGTCGCAATGGGTGTCGTTGAAATGGCTGTGCACCCGACATCGGAGATCGCCTTGATGTTCGCCACCTCGAACTCGCGTCCGTACCGGATTCCGCTGCTCACAACGCGTCGGCGATCGTCGCTCGAGAAGTCGTCGGCCAGGGCATGTGCCATCGCGTCCCAATCCCGGGCCGCGTAGTGGCGAAGGTAGCGGTCGACGACTCTGCTCGCCGCGTTGGTCACCGGCAGCGGCGGCGTGCTCAACTCCTCGAAACGGGCCAGGGCCGCGTCGAGATCGTGGTAAAGCTCGAGACGGTTGATGAGATCGCCGCGCAGCGTCATCAGACTGACTTCGAGCCATTCGGCTTCGAAGCCGTGCCGAGACGTTCCCTTCACCGCATGGGTGACGACGGCACCGAGCTCGCTCAATCGGTGTACGGCTTCGATATGTACCGTGGCGCCGGGCGACAGTTCCCAGGTGGCGGCCAGGTAGTCGTGAATCTCGCCGGGGGCGAATGCTCGGGTGCGTCGGTGGTCGACACTGACCACGTCGTCGGTGAACTCGGACAACATCCTGTTGTTCGCCTCATGGTAGGCCCGCGTCAGGACCGTCCAGGTGTGCGCGTACGGCGCGGCTTCGCCTGCGCGATAACGGCTGTCCAGTTCGTGATAGGCCGCTTCGATGTCATCGGCCTCGAACATGATGTGCGCCGAGATCCGGTTGTCGGTGTCGATCTCGACGACGCCGATCAATTCGCCCGAGGGTTCAGCCGAGTCCGAGCTTGTCACGCGATGCTGACCCAGGAAGAGGCGTTGTCCGCGTGTCGCGATGAGCGAAGTGCTAAAGCCGGAGACCCCGATATCGGCGAGCAACCTCATGTGTGCGAGCTCGGCGTCTCTGCCGTGCCGCTGTCCCGCTTTGACCACCCGCCGGCGGTCGTCGGTGGAGAAGTCATCGGCAAGCATGCCCGCCATGGCATCCCAGTCGCGGTCGACGAAGTGCCCCATGTAGCGCGTGAACGCGTGGTATGCGGAGTTCTCTGGCTTCCGTACCGATCGACTCAGTTCGTCGAACCGCGCGAGCGCAGCGTCGAGGCTCGTGACGTCGAACAACTCGCAGCGGCTGAACGCATCGCCGTCGACCATCAGGAGTTCCACGCTCGTCCACTCCGCCTCGAATCCCTGATGAGTGGTGCCGCGCGAAACGCTGGTGACCACCGCCCCTTCGTCCGAGAGCCGATGCACCACGGCGATATGGATGCGGATATCGGGTGTGTCCTGCCAGGACGCCCGGATGAAGTCAGTCTGCTCGCCGGAGGCGAAGGCCGTCGCCCGGCGGCGGTCGATGTCCACCCAATTCGGCGACAGTGCGGGAATTTCGCGTCGGTTCAGCGATGCATAGCCGGCCGCGACGACCGACCACGCGCGACCATGGGGAGCCGCCTCACCCGCCAGGTACAGCGCGTCAAGTTCGGCGAATGCGGCGTCGACGTCGTCGCTGTCGAAGGTGTGCACCCCCACGACCTTCTCCGAGGAGTCGGTCTCGATGATGCGCAGCAGGTCGACGCGGAAAGCGTGTGGCTGCTCGCTTTCGACGCAGTAGTGGAGTCGATCGAGCACGAGATGTTCGCCCCGCGTCGCAAGGACGACGGGCGCCTCCTCGATCACGCCCATATCGGCGCCGGCGCGGTAGCTTTCGATCACGGCATCTCGGCCGTCGATCGCTATATTCATCGCCTTGCGATGGTCGCGACCGTGCATGTCCGCTGCCAGCGCGTCCGCCATGGCGACCCAGTCATGTGCGGTGAACGACGCATGAAGCCGGTCGCTGACCCGGCTCGCCGCGTTTTCCAGCCTCGGTGCCGGTGCGCTCAGCTCGTCGAAGCGGGCGAGCGCGGCCTCGATGTCGGCGACATCGAACAGTTCGACGCGATCGAACGCGTCACCCTCAACGGTCATCAGCGCGACCACTCGCCAGTCGGCTTCGAAATCCCCGCCGTGCGTGGCGGTGGTGACCACCGCACCCAGGTCACTGAGCCGATGCACGTTCTCGATGTACCTGCTTCGGTCACCGGCTTCGTCCCGAGAGGCACGGCCGAATTCGAGAAGATCGTCCGACGCACCCCTGCTGAGCGCGGCGTGCCCACCGGTGACCACCGACCATGCGTGCGCCATCGGCGCCGCTTCGCCGGCCACGTAGCGGGCATCGAGTTCCGCGATCGCGGCGTCGAAATCCGCGACATCGAACACGATCCGCGCCACCATCATCCCGTCGGCATCGATCTCGCTCACCTCGAGGCTCTCCGCCCAGAACGGTTCCGGCCCGGTATCGGGTTGCTCGAAGCGAACGTGGCTCAGGCACAATCGTTCCCCACGCAGGGCCACGGGGGTGTTGGTGACTTCTGCTCCCATCGATGCGATCGTGCGAACGTTCTCCAGGGCCTCCGCGCGGGCGGTGCCGACTCGACGAAAGCCGGGGCGCCGGTCTTCGAAGTAGTGGTCCTCGATCAGCAGCGCGCCGAACTCGTCGAGCCGACGCTGCGCGTACAACGCGTAGGCACGATCCTCGGCCCTGCTCGCGGCATTCTCGAGCCTGGGCCGCTCGGGCCGGCTGGCGAAGCCATGAGGTGCGGCGCCCAACCCGGCGCCGGTCGCCGCACCGCGTGAAGCCAGCACCGACCGCGCCTTCTCGGCAAGCACCACGGCGCCTTTGCGCTCGTACAGCCCGTGCGCTCGCTCGGCGGCCGCCCGCGCCGCCTGCCCATCACCGGCGGCGTCGAGCACCGTCGCCAACGCCAGGCACGCATCACCGTGGTCGATCAACGCGTCGGTGCGCTCCGCGATCGCGACGGCCTGCTTCGCCACCCGGATCGCGTCGTCGAATTCGCCCCGGCGGGCGAGCAGTTCGGCGCGTACCGTTCGCCACGCGATCGCGGGCTTGAGCGCATGGCCGGCCAATCGCTCGCTCTCGGAACACAACTCGCCGGCCTCGTCGTCGCGGCCCAGCGCCAGGCACACCCTGGCCAACAGCGCGGCCGTCTGCGCGGCATCGGCGTCGAGCCCCATGCGGCGGAACCCGTTGTATGCGTGCCGCAACAGCGGTTCGGCGGAGGCGGGCTCGTCGGCGACCATCTCGACGATGCCCGCGAACTGATCGATCTCCAGCAGCGCATGCCTGATGCCGAGATCGGTCAGCGACCGCCGGGCGGACTCGATCAGCTGCCGACCCGCGCCGGCGCGACCGCGGTACGCGTCCAGCACGCCCTGACACCGCGTGGACGTCGCCTCGACGACCGGTGACCCGGTGGTGATGCGCAGCAGACGCACCACATCCAGGCAGCGCCCGCCCGCGCGCGGAACCGGATTGGGCCCCCACAATGCCGCCAGCGGCGCGTTGGCGAGAACCGCATTGACCAGCCGATGTTCCTGCGTGCGCCGGGCGGCCGTCAGGGCCTGGTCCAGCGCGGTCTCACAATCGCCGATCCGGCCCAGCCGGGCCAGGCACCCAGCGCGCACGGTGTGCGCCTTGGCCTCCCCCGCCGCGTCGCCGAGGTCGGCCAGCGTCGTCGCGGCCGCTGCCACCGCGCGTTCGATCTCGTCCAGTCGTTCGGGTTCGGTGAGCATGGTCAACTCGCCCTCGAAGCACGCACCCCATGCCGCGAGACGCTCGGAACCGCCTGCCTCCCGGAGCAACTGCGCGACCGCGCCCGCGGCCGACGTGACATCGCCCGCTGCCAGTAGCGCCTCGCAGCGTGCGACCATCAGCTCGGCCTGCTGGTCATCGCGGTCGGCCAACTCGTCGTCGACCTCCGCGAGAGCGTGCAGCGCGTGGTCGTAGTGGTCGGCCGCGCCCTCGAACGCCAGGCGGTCCATCGCCTGGTCGCCGGCCCGCCGACAGTAGTGAACGGCCTTGACCGCGTTGCCCGACCACGCGCACTCGAAGTAGTGGTAGGCCAACTCGGCGAGCAGTTCCTCGTCGTCCGCGCCGTCTTCCTCGAGGGTGACCGCGATGTGGTGATGCAGCCGCATCCGGCGCACCGAGGCCAGTTCGGCGAGCAGTGACTGACGTACGAGCGCGTGGTTGAAGCGATACCACCCGCCCGGCTCCTCGATGACGATGCCCGCCTTGGCGGCTTCGTCGAACGCGTCGACCAGATCCTCCCCCACCACGCGCTCCACCAGCGCCACCTCGAACCTCGACCCGACCACCGCCGCCGCGGCGAGCGCCTTGTTCGTCTCCACCGGTAGCCGGGACAGCCTGCGGCTCACCGCTTCCCGCACCCCTTGCGGCAGGGGGTGCGGATCCCATCGACCATCGCTCTCCTCGACATGGCGCAACGCCTCGATGAGGAAGAACGGGTTGCCGCCCGTCACCGCCGCCAGCGCCCTGGCCAGTTCCTCGTCGTCGTATCCGGCTCCGGCGACGTAGGCGGTCACGTCACGTTCGTCCAGCCCGCTGAGCGCGAGGCGCACGGCGGTACCGTCGCGATGCAGGTCGGCCAGCATCGCCGCCAACGGATGCGACCGGTCGAGATCGGTGCTGCGGTATGTTCCGACGATCTGGACCCGAGACTGCTCCCCGAACCGCAACAGGTGGCGCAGCAGCAGCAGCGTGGGTTTCGCGGCCCAGTGCAGGTCGTCGAGAACCAAGACGACCGGCGCGCTCTTCGAGGCGGTCGACAACAGCGCCACCACCGCGTCGAACAACGCATAGCGTTCGGTGTCGGGGTCAGCGCGCGGCGGCGACGGCAGATCCGGAAGCGCCTCGATGAGCCCAGGGACCAGCGGCAACAACGCCTCGACGCCGCGCAACCCGCGTAACCGGTTGGGCCCCAGGCAGGGCACCAGCGTCCGCAGCGCCTCGGCGAACGGCTGATACGGTGCGCCGAGGTCCTCGTCGCAGCGCCCGTACAGCACGACGGCGCCCTGCTCGTAGGCCCGCCGCGACCACTCGCCGGCCAACCGCGTCTTGCCCACCCCCGGTTCCCCGGCGATCAGCACCGCGCTGGTGCCTGCGGTCAGCGTCGTCTGCCAGACCGCCAACAGCCGGGCCAACTCGTCGCCGCGGCCGACGAACGGCCCGGGCCCACCCAGCACCGCGGGCAGCGCTGGCCGCGACACCTGTTCGGGCTCAGGTGCATCCGACGTGGCGGTGCCGTCCAGCCGCAGTTCGAAGACGTGCTCCGGGCGCGCCAGGTTGCGCAGTTGCCGCATGCCGAGATCGGCGAGCACCACGTCGTCGGGCAGGGTGTCGATGACGAGTTCGGCGGTCGCGCCGGAGCACAGGATCTGACCACCCGTCGCCAACGACCGTAGCCGCGCCGCGCGATTGACGGCCCTACCGAAGTAGTCGCCGTCGCGCAGTTCCACCTCCCCGGTGTGCAGCGCCACCCGGACGCGGATGGGCTCGCGCAGCGCCCAGGATTCGTGGCGGATCGCCTCCTGCAGGTCGATCGACGCCGCGGCGGCCGCCGACGGCCGGTCGAAGACCGAGAACGTGGCGTCACCCTCGCCGCGGGTCTTGACCAGTCGCCCGCCGCGCGACGTGACGATCTGCTCGACGATCTCATCGTGCCGGGCCAGCGCCACGCCCATCGCGGCGGCGTCGGCTTCCCAGGCGGCGGTCGAACCCTCAATGTCGGTGAGCAAGAACGTCACTGCCCGGGTGACAGCCGAAATACGTTGCGGTGCGGATACTTCGAGTGCCGCATCCTGCGCGACGATCGCGGCCTCGAGCCTGCGTAACTCCGGCCCGGGATCCACCCCGAGTTCCTCGGCCAACAGCGATCGCGCCCGCTGATAGGCGCCCAGCGCTTCGCCCTGCCTGCCGGCCCGGTACAGCGCGAGCATGAGATGCCCCCAGCGCCGTTCGCGCAACGGCGCATCGGCCACCGCCGCCTCGAGCTCGCCGATGATCTCCGCCGCACGCCCGGTCGCGAGCAGCGCGTCGGCGCGGTCCTCCACCAGTGCGGCGTGGCCTTCCTTCCATCGCGTCTTCTCGGCGATGCCGCGCGGCGCGTCGGGCAGTTCCGGGGTGCCCCGCCACAACGCGAGCGCCTCGTCGAACCGCGCCACGGCCTGACCGGCATCGCCGCCCTCGAACGCGTCGCGCGCCTGCCGCGCGACCGCCCGGTAGCGCACCGCGTCGATCTCGGCGGTGCCCAGCCGCCAACCCGCGCCCTCGGTCAGCACGAACCCGTCGCCGAGCGCGCGCCGCAGCGCGGAGATGTGGGTCTGCAGCGCCTTGGCCGCGGTGCGCGGCGGGTCGTCGCCCCAGAGCAGTTCGACCAGGACCTCGGCGGGCACAACGGAGCCGCCGTGCAACCCGAGCAGGGTCAGAACGGCACGTGGTTTGGCCCCTGGGACAGCGACCGGCAGGCCGTACTGCCGGACTTGCAGGGGTCCCAAAACCCCCAGCTCCACCTGTTGCAGCGTACTCACGCGGTCATCGTCGGAAGCCGGATTCAACACGTGGTCAAGGTCCGGTAAAGGCGAGATGATTGCGCGAGCAAGGAATCGGCACGTGGTCGGCCTTACCGTGTGGTCTCCTGATCACACACCGGCACTGGGAGGACGATGGACGTCTCTTCGATCGACGAGCTGTTGACCACCACACGGGCGGTGCGCAGGCGACTCGACCTGTCCCGGCCCGTTCCCCGCGAGGTGATCCTCGAGTGCATCCGGCTGGCGATGCAGGCACCGACGGCCAGCAATGCGCAGGACTGGCGCTGGGTGGTGGTCACCGATGCGGACAAGCGCGCCGCCATCGCGGACATCTACCGCAGCGTCGGTGCGGAGTACCTCGCACTCGCCGCCGCCAACGCCACCGATCCGCAGACCCGACGGGTGTACGAAAGCGCCGTCGGGCTCACCGAGACGCTGGCCAAGGTGCCCGTCCACGTAATCCCCTGTCTGAACCGTCGATTCGACGGCTCCAATCTGCTGATCGCCGCGTCGGCGTGGGCGTCGATCATCCCGGCCGGCTGGAGCTTCCTGCTCGCGCTGCGCTCCCGCGGTCTGGGATCGGTGTGGACCACAATGCATCTCGCCAAGGAACGGGAGGTGGCCGAGGTTCTCGGCATCCCGGACACCGTGACCCAGGCCGCGCTGTTCCCCGTCGCCTACACGATCGGCACTGACTTCCGGCCCGCGGCACGACCACCCGCCGAATCGATCACGTTTCACAACACGTGGGGAGAACACTGACCGTGGATCTGCCACATCCCGACCCCGGGGCCCCGCACCTGGCCGACGTCATCCCGTCGGTGCTGTCGGCGATGGGCGTGCCGGGCTTCGACAACCGCCTCGCGCTCGACGGCGGCCTCGCCGGCGCGTGTGTGCTGCTCGTCGACGGCATGGGTGCCGAACTGCTCGACACCTACGCCGACGACGCGCCGGTGCTCGCCGGGTTGCGCGGACGCACGATCGACGTCGGCTTCCCCGCGACGACCGTCGCCAGCCTGGCGACGCTGGGCACCGGATGCCGCTCCGGCGAGCACGGGCTCGTCGGCTACACCTTCCGGCTACCGGACCAGGGCGTGATCAACCCGCTGCGCTGGCGCCCGCACCCGTGGGGCGGCGACCTGCGCACCACCCTGCCGCCCGAGCAGGTGCAACCCACGCCGACGGTGTTCGAGCGGGCCGCCGCGGCGGGGGCGCAGGGGCGGGGCATCTCCGGCGCGGGGTTCACCGGCTCCCGCTTCACCCGCGCGGGGCTGCGCGGCGGGGAGTACATCGGGGGGCATGCCCCGGGGGGTGTGGGCGGCCCGGGG